>WNGG01010748.1_pt1 | contig 10360 bp, 10 predicted proteins | sample 5400661 | NCBI WGS metagenome assembly WNGG01 (sample SAMN13153372, study PRJNA577476) | soil metagenome | isolation source: 100 cm soil or saprolite under Garry oak tree replicate 1 | place: USA:California | collected 2016-06-15
GCGGTTCGCCGATTGGCGCGCCGATCCGCCGGGTCCCGCCCCTCTACAACATCTGGGACAGCCGCGCCGAGGGCTTCGCCACCGCGATGGAGGAGCTGGCCATTGGGGCCGGCCTTTTCGACGACAGCCCGCGCAGCCGCGAGCTCGTCTACATCATGGTGGCCCAGCGCGCCGCCCACGCGATCGCCGGGTTGCGCGTGCAGAGCAACGAATGGAGCCTGGAGCAGGCGGTGCGCTTCGCTTGCGAGAAGACGCCGCGAGGGTGGTTCCGCCCCGACGGCGACCTCGTCTGGTTCGAGCAGCACCTCTATATGCAGCAGCCGGGCTACGGCACCAGCTATCTCACGGGCAAGGCGCTCGTCGAGAGCCTGCTGGCGGAGCGCGCGAGCGCGCAGGGCGACGCCTTCACCATGCAGGGCTTCCTGGACGAGTTCTTCGCCAGCGGTCTCATCCCCGTGTCATTGATCCGGTGGGAGCTGACCGGCGCGGACGGGCCAAGATGAGTGGCCCTCACTTCAGTCCTTCGCCTTCACGCAGCCGGGGAGCCGGGTCGTCTACACTTGCAGCACCTGGTTCCGGGAGGCCTTCGCCCTGAACCCGGCCAAGGCCGAGGCCGTGATCATCCACGAGTGGCTGCACTCCCTCGGCCTCGGCGAGAACCCGCCCCGCAGCCAGGACACCTCCCGGGTGACGGAGCGCTGCGGCGGGCAGGCGGTAGCGGAAGGTACCTCGGCGAGTGCTCTTCCTTGACTCGCCCGACCGCGCGACCTACGATCGGCGCGCTTGACCGAGCCCGACGTCGCCCTCACGGATTACGGCGTGACGCTCGAGTGCGCGATGCTCACCGGTCTGCTCTTCCGCCGCGAGCCCGCCCGCCGGGGGCTGCGCAACCTCTTCGCCCTCCTGTTCGCCTCCGCGGGCGTCGCGGCCCTGGCCGGCGGCACCGTCCACGGCTTCTTCCTGCGGGAGTCGGCCCTGGGCGCCATCCTCTGGCGGATCGTGCTCCTGGCGGTCGGCCTGACGGCCCTCGCGGGCTGGTCCATCGGGGGCCGGCTTCTTTTCCCCGAGCGCACCGCCCGGCTCGTCGAGGTGCTGGCGGCCGTGGAATGCGCCGCGTACACCTTCGTCGTCCTGGCCATCGACCAGAGCTTCTGGATCGCCATCGCGAACTACGCTCCCTCCGTCTTCTTCGTCGCGTTCTCCTTTCTGGTCGCGTATCGGCGCCACGGGGAGGGCCCGCTTCTCGCCGGCCTGGTCGGCCTCCTGCTCATGATCGCGGGGGCGATCGTGCAGAGGCTGCGCCTCGCCGTTCACCCGGCCTACTTCAACCACAACGCGCTCTTTCACGTGATCCAGATGGCGGCCTTCCTGCTCGTCTTCGTGGCGGGCCGCCACCTCGTTGCCGTGCCGCCGGCGGCCGAGAGGTGACAGACCGATGGGAAGTGTGTCCGGGAAAGGCGTAGCCCTCCTGGTGGCCCTGGCCGCCCTCTCGCTTGCCGGCGCTCCGGCGCAGGAGCAGGCGGCTCCCGGGGTGGTGGTCAACGACGTGCACTCCCGGCTCAACGAGACCCGGGTCCAGCGCGTGGAGACCCCGGGTTCCCTCGAAGCCATCCAGGCGATCGTGCGCCAGGCTCGGGCCGAGAAGCGCGCGATCAGCATCGCCGGCGGGCGGCACGCGATGGGAGCCCAGCAGTTCGGGACCGACACCATCCTGGTGGACATGGGCCGGATGGACAGGGTCCTGGGCTTCGACCACGAGAACGGCATCCTCGCGGTGCAGGCGGGGATCCGCTGGCCCGAGCTCCTCGAGCACCTGGCCCGAAGCCAGGCGGGGAAGGCGCGAACGTGGGGGATCCGGCAGAAGCAGACAGGGGCCGACCGGCTGAGCATCGGGGGAGCGCTCTCCGCGAACGCGCATGGGCGCGGGCTGCGCTTCAAGCCGATCGTGGGCGACGTCGAGTCCTTCACCCTGGTCGATGCCGACGCGAAGGCTCGGAGGTGCAGCCGCACCGAGAACCCGGAGCTGTTCCGCCTGGCCATCGGGGGCTACGGCCTGTTCGGGGTCATCGCCGACGTCAAGCTGCGGCTGGTCCCCCGCCAGAAGGTGCAGCGCGTGGTCCGGGTCCTCGAGCTCCCGGAGCTGGCCCCCGCCATCGAGCAGCGGATCGCCGAGGGCTACCTGTACGGGGACCTCCAGTTCGACATCGACCCCGCGTCGGAGAGCTTCCTCACCCGCGGCGTCTTCTCCTGCTATCGGCCCGTCGACGAGAAGACCCCCATGCCCGAGCGCCAGCGGGAGCTGCGTCCCGAGGAGTGGAGCGATCTCTTCTATCTCGCCCACACCGACAAGAAGAAGGCTTTCCAGGCCTACGTGGGCTATTACCTCACCACCGACGGCCAGCTCTACTGGTCCGACACCCACCAGCTCGCGGAGTACCTGGACAACTACCACGAGAGGCTCGACGAGCGGCTGGAGCCGGCGGGCCGGGGCACCGAGATGATCAGCGAGGTCTACGTCCGGCGGGCCGCGCTCGCCGACTTCATGAAGGACGTGGCCAGGGACTTCCGCGAGCGGAAGGCCGACGTCATCTACGGCACCATTCGCTTCATCGAGAAGGACGACGAGACGTTCCTGCCCTGGGCCAGGGAGCGCTACGCCTCCGTCATCTTCAACCTGCACACCGCCCACGACCCCGCGTCCGTGGAGAAGACGGCGGGGGATTTCCGCCGACTCATCGATCGCGCGATCCAGCACGGGGGGAGCTATTTCCTGACCTACCATCACTGGGCCACGCGGGCGCAGGTCGTGACCTGCTACCCGCGCTTCGTCGAGTTCCTGAAGCGGAAGCGCCAGCACGACCCCGAGGAGCGGTTCCAGAGCGACTGGTATCGCTTCTACAAGACGATGTTCGCGGACGCCCTGGCGGGGAAGTAGGGTGAGCGTCCTCGTCACCGGGGCGTCGAGCGGCATCGGCCACGAACTGGCCAAGCGGTTCGCGCGCGACCGCCACGACCTGGTCCTCGTGGCCCGGAGCCGGGAGCGTCTGGCGGAGATCGGCAAGGAGCTGAGCGGCTCGGCGGGCGTCCAGGTGAAGGTCCTGCCGAAAGACCTGTCGCGGCCGGGGGCCGCCCAGGAGGTCTTCGACGAGCTGCGGCGCGAAGCCATCCCCGTCCGGATCCTCGTGAACTGCGCGGGCTTCGGCACCGCCGGCCTCTTCGCACAGAGCGACCCCGCGGCCGAGCGGGAGATGATGCAGGTCAACATGGTGGCCCTGACCGAGCTGACGCGGCTCGCCCTGAAGGAGATGCTCCCCAGGAGGGAGGGGCGGATCCTCAACGTCGCTTCCACCGCCGCCTTCCAGCCGGGGCCCCGCATGGCCGTCTACTACGCGACCAAGGCCTACGTGCTCTCCTTCTCGGAAGCGCTCGCCAACGAGCTTTCCGGCTCCGGGGTGAGCGTCACCACCCTGTGCCCGGGGCCGACCCAGACCGGATTCGGCGCGCGGGCCAGCATGGAGGGCACGCGGCTCTTCCGCGCGGGCGTGATGGACGCGGCCGCGGTGGCCGAGGCCGGCTATCGCGGGCTGATGAAGGGCCGGGGCGTGATCATCCCCGGCCTCCCGAACAAGCTCCTCGCCCTCTCGGTGCGCATCAGCCCCCGCAGGGTCGTGGCCGGCATCGTCCGCTGGCTGAACGAGAGCCCGCGCGCGTAGGCTCCGGCATGGCGCGAAGGATCGCCGCTCTCTCGGTCATGCTCGTGCTCTACGTGCTGGCCGTCGCCCTCGGCAACTGGTCGTTTCCGTCCTACCGGAACGCGTCGGGGGTGGAGGACGTGGCGCATCTCGCGGTCCCCCCGTTGCTCGCGATCCTCGGCCGGGAGAGGGCCGAGTACGCGTTCTGGCTGGGGACCCTTCCCGTGGAGCTGTTCTTCCTCGCCATCGCGCTGGTCGTCCTCTTCACGGGCAAGGGCATCCGGCTGGGGATCTGCCTGTACTTCGCCTACTTCCTGCACTGGCTGTTCCTCCACGCCACGACCCTGCCCCCGCCCGACCACATGGTGTGGCGGTTCCCCGAGGGCGTCTTCACCTTCGGCCGGCCCTACCCGAACGACTTCTGGTTCAGCGGGCACACGGCGAACGCCGTGCTCATCGCCCTGGCCACCGGCGGCGGCCGGCCCTGGGTCAAGGTGCTGGCCTGGACCAACGTCGTCTTCCAGATCCTGCTGGTCCTGTCCACGAGGACCCACTACACGATCGACGTCCTCGGGGGAATCTTCGTCGCGTACTCGATCCACAAGGCGTCCCTCGACGTGGTCGCGGCCCTGGATCGGCGCTCGAGGCGAACCGAATCAGCGGCAGCGGGACCGGGCGCGGGCCCCCCTTAGGTTGGCCGTCGCATCGAGGAGGCGGGTTGGCGAGCAAGGGCAAGGGATACCGGGCGCTGGACGTCCTGGGCTTCGAAGTGCTGGTCGGGAAGGGGGACGCCGAGAACGACCAGCTCACCTTCGGGGTGGCGGAGCCGCACGACCTGTGGCTGCACGTGGCGGGGCCGGCGGGCAGTCACGTCATCGTCCGCAATCCCGAAGAGCTCGAGGAGCTGCCGCGAGAGGTGGTCCAGCGCGCCGCCGAGCTCGCGGCCTGGCACTCCAAGGCCCGGGGATCCCGCGGCAAGGTCGAGGTGCATCTCTGCCGGGTGGCCGACGTCAGCAAGCCGCGGGGCTTCGCGCCCGGCCAGGTGCTGCTCCGGACGTGGAAGGCGGTGAAGGTCTACCCGAAGGGGATGGACGAGGGCGGCGGCTAGAAGGTAGGCTTCAGCGTTTCCGCCGGCCGGGGGCCTCTCGAGGGGGGACATGCAGACCACCACGTCCGCCGCACCCGTCCGCTTGACGCGTGTCGAATGGCTGATCTGCGTCGTGGCCGCCATCGGCTTCGCGTTCGACACCTACGAGCTGCTGATGCTGCCCCTCGTCCTTCCCGGGGCGATCCGGGACCTGGGCGGGGTGCAGCTCGGCAGTCCGGAGTTCGCCCGCTGGCGCGACCTCATGTTCTACGCGCCGGCCATGGCGGGCGGGATCTTCGGCCTTGTCGGGGGCTACCTGACCGACCGGCTGGGTCGCCGGCGCGTGCTCGTCTGGAGCATCCTGCTTTACGCCTTTTCCGCCTTCGGAGCGGGCTTCGCCACGTCGCTTCCCATGCTCCTGGTCCTGCGCTGCCTGACCTTCGTGGGCGTATGCGTGGAGTTCGTGGCCGCGGTTGCATGGCTGGCGGAGCTGTTCCCCGACCCGAAGCGGCGCGAGGCCGTGCTCGGGTACACCCAGGCGTTCTCCTCGCTGGGCGGGCTGATGGTGAGCGGGGTCTTCACCCTTCTGTCGCACGGGGGCGCCTCCCTGCCCGCGATCCAGGGAAGCCACGAGCCCTGGCGGTACACGCTCCTCTCCGGCCTCATTCCCGCCATCCCCCTCATCCTGATTCGCCCCTTCCTTCCGGAGTCGCCGGAGTGGGAACGGAAGAAGGCGGCGGGGACGTTGAAACGGCCGAGCATCGCCGAGATCTTCCGGCCCCAGTACCGCCGGACCACCCTCGTCACCACCCTCATGTTCGCGTGCAGCTTCGGCGCCGCCTTCGGGGCGATCCAGCACCTCCCCCAGATCGTGCCCGGCCTCCCGGAGCTGAAGGGCTTGGCCCGGCCCCAGGTGCAGGCGACGGTGGGCACCGTGCAGCTCTTCCAGGAGCTCGGCGGTCTCGCCGGCCGCGTCGTCCTCGCCTACCTGGCCGTGATCGTGGTGTCGCGCCGGACGCTCCTTCGGCTGTTCCAGGCGCCCGGCCTCGTCCTGGTGCCGCTCGTGTTCGTGTTTCCGGCCACCCGCGACCTCGAGCTGCTCAAGTGGGGGATCTTCGCCGCCGGCTTCCTGACCGTGGCCCAGTTCAGCTTCTGGGGGAACTACCTGCCCCGGGTCTATCCCGTCCACCTGCGCGGCACCGGCGAGAGCTTCGCGGCCAACGTGGGCGGGCGGATGATCGGGACCTCGGCCGCCCTGCTCACTACCCAGTTCGCGGCGCTGATGCCGGGGGAAACGCCGGCGGGGCGGCTGGCCCTCGCCGCGGCCGGGGTGGCGCTGCTCGTGTACGCGGTGGGATTGCTGGCCAGCTTCTGGCTGCCCGAACCGCCCCGGGACCGGCTCGTCGAGTAGCCCTGACGGGGCCCTCGACCATGATTGCGCGGCTGCGGGCTCCCGGCCGCGGTGAGATCGTCCTCCTCGTGGCCGGCGTGCTCGCCGCGCTCCTCCTCGCGGAGGGAGCCGTCCAGCTGGTGGGGGAGGGCGATTCGAGGTTGGGCTACGCGCCCGTCAACACCAAGCGGCGGCCCGGGCCCACGAACTCGCAAGGCTACCGCGACCACGAGCGCCGCCGGGCCAAGCCTCCTGGCGCTCACCGAGTGGTGGCCCTCGGCGATTCGTTCTCCTGGGGCGTCCGCGTCGAGTTCGAGGACGCCTGGCCCCAGCGCCTCGAGCGCGGGCTCGCGCGCATGCGGGATGAGTCCTGGGAGGTGGTGAACCTCTCCCGGCCCGGAATGAACACGGTCGAGCAGGCGGAGCAACTGGCCACCGAAGGCCTGGCCTACGACCCGGACGTCGTGGTCCTCGGGTATTGCTTGAACGACAGCGAGGACGACGCGGCCGCGGAGGTGCGACGGGCCCGGGCCTGGGAGGAGCAGGCCCGGGAGCGCAGGGTGCGTGGCCGGCGGCTGGTCGATCGCTCGGCGCTCTATCGGCTGGTGAGCGAGCGGCTCCGGGCCGTCCGGGAGAACCGCCTGCGGACCGCCGCCTATCGCTCCCAGTTCGCGCCCGACTACCCCGGCTGGATCGCGGGACGGAAGGCCCTCGGCCGCATGGCCGCCCTCTGCAAGGAGCGGAAGATCCCGCTCGTGGTGATGATTTTCCCGCTCTTCGGCAACCGGCTCGACGAAGGCTATCCGTTCCCCGAGATCCATGCGGCGGTCACGCGCGCAGTGGCCGATACCGGATGGGCCCGCCCCCTCGACCTTCTGCCGGCCTACCGCGGTCTAGACTGGCGGATCCTGGTCGTGGACGGCCCGAACGATGAGCACCCGAACGAGATCGCCCACCGCATCGCCACCGGCGTCCTGATCTCCACCCTCGACGAGGTGTTGCCTTCGGGTAACCGGCCTGCTCCATGAAGGGAGCGGGGGGTTGCGCCGCTCGCGCAGGGGGGCGACCGCTCCTCTAGAACAAATCCAGCGCGCAGAGGTGGTGGTAGATGCTGTCCCTGGTCTCGGGAGACCAGGCGGGGTACCGGCCCTGCATCCGGCCCCAGGCGGAGATGAGGCGCGCCGAGGCCTGGCGGCCTTCGGCGATCTGGTAAACGTCGCCCATGCTGCGGCCGGACTGGCGCAGGGGCACTGCCTTGGCGAAGAAGGCCTGCTGCAGCGCCAGGGCCTGGAGCACGTCTTCTTGAAAGGGCGCGAGGCCGGGGGGAGCGGGCTCCGCGGCGAGCTGCTCGGCCAACCGTCGTGTCGCGTCCTGGTAACGGGTGAGCGCGGCCGGCACGTCGCTCCCGTCCTCGAGCGCCTTGAGCAGGACCAGCTTGGCCTGGGTGGCGCGCAGGATGCGGGTGTAGGTGCGGTTGACGTAGGTCCGGTCGCCCTCGGGGATGCCGGGGAGCGCCCGCGGCAGCGCGGTGAGCGCACACGGGTACCGCGTACCGGCCGGGGGAGTGATGTCGGCCGGGTAGGCGTCCTCGGCCGCCGACGGGGGCGACGCGGGAACGGCGCAGGCCGGGCCGGCGAGCAGGGCAATCAGGAGGGCCGTGGCCGCGAGCGCGCTCCGGCGCGCGGCCGGGTCACTCCGTGAGCGCGCCATAGTAGTGCTCGCGCAGCCCGCGCTCGGTCTCCAGGTCGCCGGACAGGTAGGCGAGGTCCGCGAGCTTGAGATAAAGCGCCATGAGGGCGCCGTGGTCCTTCTCGCCGCGGATGGCCCGCTCGTAGAGCTCGCGGGCCTCGCTCAGGTCCTGGCCGTAGAAGGACGCGTCGCCGGCCCGCCCCGCCCAGACCCCGGCCGGCAGCTCCGCCCGCCGCAGCCGCTCCCCCATGCGCAACGCGTAGTCACGGGCCACGTCGTAACGGCCCTTCCAGAGCTGGACGTAGTAGTACTGCTCGGTCACCAGCGTCTCCTCGAGCCGCTTCTGGAACTCGGCCCCGAGCTGGCCCTTCAGCGTCTCCAGCAGGTCCCCGCGGAAGCCGTTCCGGAACAGCCGCAGCAGGGGGTTCGCGTCGCGGTCGAGGACGCGGGCCGCGGGGTCCTGCAACCAGGCCTCGGCCCGGTCGAGGTCGCCCCGCGCGATGCCGATGAACGCCGAGGCCACCGCGTAACGGGGATCGTCGCGCCAGTCGGAGAGCAGGGCCAGGCGCTCGTCCGCTTCAGGGAAACGCTTGAGCCCGGCCAGGGCCAGGGCGGCCGAGAGGCTGAAGATCCGTCCCTCGGGGACCGCGCCCGCCGCTTTCTCGAACCGTGGGAGGGCTCGCGCGGGGTCGCCGGCTTCCAGGGCCTCGCAGCCGGCGTTCCAGTCGGCGAGCGCGTCGAAGACGGTCCGCCACCGGCCCTCTCCGCGCCTCACGAAGGCCCGGGGATCCACGCGTTCTCCCGCGAGAAGGCGCTCCGCCACGTAGAGCAGCCCCTCGCGTCCGAGGCCCGCGAGGTCGGCGGAGGTGAAGCCCACCTCTTCGGGGCCGCTCGGGGGCAGGCAGTGCGGACGCTCCCGCAGCAGCTTCTGGTAGTCGCGGAAGAGGTCGATGAACAGCTTGCGGCGGCCGGGAGCCACGAAGGGAAGCTGGGCCACGCTCTCGTCGGTGCCGATCACGACGTCATCCACGTAGTAGACGACGTTCGAGCGGTCGCCGAAGGGCGAGCCCACGAACGAGAACTTGTCGACCGCGGAGCCGGGCTGCTTGATCGAGTTCGCCTGGCCGGGGAGCGCCAGGAGCGGCGCTTCCTGGCCTTCGCGATGGATGGTGAGCGCGTACGTCCCGGCCGCCAGGTCGTAGGCCACGTCCACCAAGTACCAGACGAAGGCCTCGACCGGGAACAGCTTCTTCGGGATGCTGTCGGAGACGTGGACGAGCTGCCCTTCGCGCGTGGCGAGCCAGAAGGAGATCCCGTCCTTCTCCATCTGGAAGAAGCGCGGCCCGGCCAGGGCGACGTTCAGCTCCTCCTTCGGGTCCGTGGTCAGGAACGCGAAGTGGAAGAAGAGCCGGCCGGTGGCGCGCGCCGGGAAGTAGCCCTGCAGCTCCGGGAAGTCGCCGGCGCCGGCCACGGCCTTGATCTCGACCGACCGGTAGCCGCTCACGTGGAAGGCGGTGCTCAAGGAGACCCGGCCCTTGCCCGTGGCGGTGTGCCGCGCTCCCTGCCAGATCGCGAAGGTGTCCGGACCCGTGGCCACGGTGTCGTCGAAGCTGTAGCTGGCGAGCACGGAACCCGGCCGGGTCGCCGCGGGAGCGGCGGGCGACGCGACCAGGATTGCGAGCAGCGTCCCCGCTACAGGTTGGAGCGGTACTCGGCCAGCCATTGCTTCCACTCCCCGACCGCCCGCCGGCGCGCTTCGGGCTCGGCTCCGGGCAGGAAGCCCTTGGTCTGCCCGGTCAATCGATGCAAGGCCTGGAGCGCGATCTGCCGGACCTGCGGGTTCTCGCTCTCGAGAGACTGTATGAGCCCCTCGAAGAGGGGCATCTTCTGGGCGGGCGCGAGGTGGATCTGGTCAGAGGCCAGGGCGCAGGCCGCCTTGTCGCGGAAGAGCGGCTGCGGGTCGCGCCGCATGTTCTCGAGCAGGACCTCCACCACGTCGGGGTCGTCGCTCACCCGGCCCAGGGCCCACTGCACCTGCTGGCGAAGGGCCTGCGTCGGCCATGAGCGCGCGCTTCGCCTCGGGCGACTTCCAGCCGAGCTGGTAGAAGACATGGGCGATCGTGGCCTTCTCGCTCTGGGACGAGGAGGCGTAGAGGCGAGCCAAGGGCGGCAGGACGCCGGGGCCCATGGCCTGGACCTGCTTCCAGTCCCCCGCGAGGGCCGCGGTGCGAAGAAGAGCCGGGTCGACGCCCGCGGGCGAAGCGGGCGCGGGGACGAGCAGAGCGACGCCGAGCAGGAGGGACGGAAACGACCACCACCGTGGGCCTCTGACGCGTCTCGCCATGCCGGGCCTCCAACGGGTTATACGGCCTTCGATTGTAGATATTCCCCCGGCCGGGTGGCTGTGACGGCCGACACGGAGCGTTCCTAGCGGATGTACCCCAGGCTCTTCAGCTCCTCGAGCATGTCCCGGTCGAACGCGCTCTCGGCGGCGCGGGCCGG
>WNGG01017115.1_pt1 | contig 10360 bp, 11 predicted proteins | sample 5400661 | NCBI WGS metagenome assembly WNGG01 (sample SAMN13153372, study PRJNA577476) | soil metagenome | isolation source: 100 cm soil or saprolite under Garry oak tree replicate 1 | place: USA:California | collected 2016-06-15
GTCGTCCCCCCGGGCCGGCACAGCCATAACGGCTGCGCGGGGGCGCGCCGCTCGCGGCGCATGCGGGGGGTTCCGGGGGGTCGTCCCCCCGGGCCGGCACAGCCATAACGGCTGCGCGGGGGCGCGCCGCTCGCGGCACAATGCGGGGGGTTCCGGGGGGTCGTCCCGGTGGCGCAACTCCTCCGCCGTGACCCGTCACATCGTGCCGAACCCGACCCTGCGTGGCCCCGCATCACCGAACTCGACGTAGGCAATCTTGTCGGCGGGTACGAGGATCTTGCCACCTTTCTCGGAGGCCAAGGCGAATATGGAGCGATCGCCGCTGAGGGCCGTGGCAAGCGCGCTCTCGATCTCCCCGGGTGGCGTGTCCGTCTCGACCACGAGTTCGCGCGGGACGGACTGAATGCCGATCTTGACTTCCACGGCGCTCCTCTTCTTGGCGGTACGGCTCGGTCGGCTCAGCGGCTGCACCGCCGCTTAGCTGGCACGCGGCCAGCCACTGATGCCACGCCAGGCCAGTCGGGCCATGAGCTGCTCGGCCGCGTCCTTTGGGATGGGCCGGTCGGCGCTTAGCCAGTACCGGGCGCTGACCTGCGCCATGCCGACCAGACCCATACCAAGCAGGTGCGCTTGCGCATGGGAAACCCCCGCGTCCGCACGGATGATCTCGCTGATCATCTCGGCGCACTCCTGCAATGTTCGTTCCAGCCTGGCCCGCACCGCGGGCTCGTTGCTCAGGTCCGACTCGAACACGAGCCGGAACGCTTCGCCCTCACCGCCAACAAAATCGAAGAACGCACCGAAGGTCGCGATAACCCGCTGCTTGTTCTCCGTGGTGGACGCCAGGGCATCCCGTACGGTCGCGACGAGCTCGTCCGCGCTCTCGTCGAGCAGCGCGAGATACAGGTCGAGCTTGCCGGGGAAGTGCTGGTAGAGCACGGGTTTGCTGACCCCGGCCCGATCGGCTATCTCATCCATCGCGGCTGCGTGGTAGCCCTGTGAGACGAAGACCTCCTGCGCGGCGTTCAGCAGTTGGCGCCGCCTGGCCTGCCGTGGCAGCCGTGTACCGCGGGGTCGGGCATCCGGGCTTGCGGTCACCGCACTCTCCGATTTGTAGCACCGCCGTCTGGTAGCACCGGCCGTTTGGCAGCACCGGCCGTCTGGAGGCACTGCCGATTGGTCGCACTGGCGGGCAAGGTAGCACTGAAGGTGCGACCCAGCTTTGCGTTGCGTCGCGGTAATCCTACGTCTGAGTAGCCGTGCAGGTCAGCAGTACCTCAGCGGCTCAGCGGTAGTCGTCCTCGTCGAGTTCCACCGTGCGTCCCTGTTCGGCCTTGTCCGCCTCGTCGACATCAAGCGGTATCTCGGCCAGCCAGTCGGCGCCCTGGGTCTCTTCCTCTTCGTCGGCGCGGACGCTGCGATGCTGCTCGATGGCGTCGTTGACCGGCGCCTCCATGCCCCTCTCAGTCATCCGCTGCCCTCCTTGATCCGCGACGGAACTGGCCGAGCGACCAGCTCCCAGCTCAGCCTACGGTGATCCTGCGCACGGCTCGACTGCTCCGCGCCAAGCCGTTTGGCCGTAGCGGTCGTAGATAGCCATGGAAGGAGGGTGTAACTATCGAACACGTTGTCGATTGTGCCAACCTGGACAAGTATGGATTGATGGAACATGGTCAGACGGGTAGGGATTGATTATGCGTAGCATTTGGAAGGGAACGATCTCGTTTGGCCTCGTCACCATCCCGGTGAAGCTCTTCGCGGCCACCGAGCAGCGTGACATCGCGTTCCGCCAGGTCCACCGGACCGACGCGGGACAGATCAGGTTCAAGCGGATGTGCTCGGCCTGTGGTGAGGAAGTGGCCTATGCGGACGTGGCCAAGGGGTATCCGCTGCCAACCGGCGAAACGGTCGTGCTGACCGACGACGACCTGGCCGGGCTACCGCTGGCGACTGGCCGCACGATCGAGGTGCTCCAGTTCACCCCCGCCGAGCAGATCGACCCCATCCTGTTCCACAGGAGCTACTATCTCGAGCCCGAGCCTGTCGGTGCCCGGCCGTATGTGCTCCTGCGTGACGCACTTGAACGATCTGGGCGAGTTGCTATGGTCAAGATCGCCCTGCGGCAGCGTGAGTCCCTCGCGATGCTCCGCGTGAGTGAGGGCGTCTTCGTGCTCGAGACGATGCTCTGGCCGGACGAGATCCGCACCCCCGATTTTCCGTTCCTCGAAGAGGACATCGGCGTCAGGGCGCAGGAGCTGAAGATGGCGGCCTCGCTGATCGACACGATGACGGCTGACTTCGACCCGACCGCCTACCGTGACGAGTACCGCGCGGCGCTCGAGCAGCTGATCGAGGAGAAGATCACGGGTCACGAGGTGGTGCGCGTGAGTGAAGGACCAGAGGAATCCGTCCCTGCGGAAGACCTTGTCGCGGCGTTGCGGGCGAGTGTCGAGGCAGCCAAGGCACGCACAGGCGGCACCGACGAGGCATCCGAGGCCGGCACGGCGGGCCGCCGTACCAAGCGCAAGAAGAGCGATGTCGCCGCCGCGGGTGGTCGGCGCTAGCGCCACGCCTGGGCGACCGTAGGCGGGGAATGCGTGAGCCCCAGGACCGGGTTGAGTTACCAGCGAGAAGAGAGCCCCGCACAACAAGCCCTGGCAACACACCCCCAATAAAGAGCGCTGCACAAGCGGAAAGAGAGCACTGTGTCGCTGCCACCCCTGGTTGAGCCCGCAGACGGGCTCACCGTCGACGAGGTCCGGCGCTACTCCCGGCACTTGATCATCCCGGATGTCGGGATGTCCGGCCAGAAGCGGCTGAAGAACGCCAAGGTGTTGTGCGTCGGCGCGGGCGGCCTTGGGTCACCGGCCCTGATGTACCTGGCCGCCGCAGGTGTCGGGACGCTTGGAATTATCGACTTCGACGTCGTGGATGAATCCAACCTGCAGCGTCAGATCATCCATGGCCAATCCGACGTCGGCAGGTCCAAGGCGCAGTCGGCGCGGGATACGGTGCGCGAAATCAACCCGTTCGTCCGCGTGATCCTGCACGAGGAACGGCTCACCTCGGACAACGCGATGCGCATCTTCGAGCCGTATGACCTCATCGTCGACGGCACCGACAACTTCGCCACGCGCTACCTGGTGAATGACGCCTGCGTGCTGCTCGGCAAGCCGTACGTCTGGGGCTCGATCTACCGCTTCGATGGGCAGGCAAGCGTGTTCTGGGCCGATCACGGGCCCTGCTACCGCTGCCTGTATCCCGAACCTCCGCCGCCTGGCATGGTGCCTTCCTGCGCCGAAGGCGGGGTGCTCGGCGTGCTTTGCGCGTCCATCGGCTCCATCCAGGTGAACGAGGCGATCAAGCTGATCGTCGGCATCGGGGATCCGCTCGTCGGCCGTCTAATGATCTACGACGCCCTGGAGATGACATACCGGTCTGTGAGGGTCAACAAGGACCCCGAGTGTCCGGTGTGCGGCAAGAACCCCACGGTCACTGAGCTGATCGACTACGACGAGTTCTGCGGCGCTGTTCCCGAGGAGGCACAGCAGGCCGCCGCCGGATCCACGATCACCGCCAAGCAGTTGAAGGAGATGCTCGACGGCGGCGAGGACATCTTCCTGGTCGATGTGCGGGAGCCCAACGAGTACGAGATCGTCTCGATCCCGGGCGCGAGGCTCATCCCAAAGGGCGAGTTCATGTCCGGCGCGGCGCTTGAGTCGCTGCCCCAGGACAAGCGGATCGTGCTGCACTGCAAGACCGGCGTCAGGTCCGCCGAATGCCTGGCCGTGGTGAAGAACGCCGGTTTCGCTGACGCCATTCACGTCGGCGGAGGCGTGGTCGCCTGGGTCAACCAGGTGGACCCGTCGCTTCCGGTGTACTAGGTCACGCTGCAGGCACGCTAGCCCGTCGCTAGCCCGGCCAAGGCCGGGCTAGCGACCTTGTCACCGAAGGGTCGTAGCATGCCCCTGTGGCAGACACGCCGGCGAACGCGGGGAAAGGCAGGCCGCGGGTCGCGCTCGCTGTCGTGGCCGCCATGGCAGGGCTGATTGGCCTCGCAGCGTCGGCTTCTGGTCTGGTAATCGGCGTAATGCCCCGGCATTTCACCCCGGCGGAGCAGCATGCAATCGTGTCATGGGAGGTCGGGAAACGGTGGCGCGCCTGGCCCGCAGGAAAGATCTTCCCGGCCAGCATCGCCTACCGGGTGCCAGCAGGTGTCCTGGCCTCTAAGACCGGTCTAAGCCTGTCCGCCCGCCGGGTGGGAATCGCTCCGCAAGCGCCGTGCGCTGCGGCGGCCGACAGGGCGGCGGCACGGGTTCTTGCCCGGTACGGCTGCGCCGCGCTGCTTCGCGCCACGTATGCGGATGCGACCGGGGCATTCGTGACGACCGTCGGCGTAGCGGTGCTACGCGGTGCGGCGGAAGGCGCTGCAGCGCAGGCGGCGTTGCCTGGGTCAGGCGAGCTACGCCCTGGCGTCCGTGCGGTCGGTTTCCCCGACACGCTGACCGCATCATTCACTGACAGAAGCCGGCAGGTCTCGTCGAGTGTCGCGGCTGGTCCCTACCTAGTCATGTACACAGCAGGGTTCGCCGATGGCCGACCCCGCCTCGCAGGTGACACAAACTCCTATGCAGAAAGTGAGCTGTTGACCGCGTCTGTCCGGCTCGCCGGGTATGTCGCGAGCCGGCTGGGCGCGCCACCCGCGCGACCGCGGTGTCCCGGAGCGCCAGGATGCTAAGAGTTCGCACTCTGCTCGCGCTAGCCGTTCTGCTACTGCTTGGGGCTGGGCTTCTTACCGTGCTTCTTACGGTGGGCCTGTCCGCTCACGCGCGGCCGGCCCGCGCGGACAGCGTGCGCGACGCGCAAACGTGGGTGCTCGATGACGTGGCGGCCCCGCAGGCTTGGGCGACAAGCCAGGGACGCGGAATCACCGTCGCGGTGCTGGACAGCGGGGTCAACCCGGCGGTGTCAGACCTTGCAGGAACGGTTACCGCGGGTCCTGATTTCACCCACGCAGGCACAAAGGCATCGAGCCCGTCGTGGGGCCAGCACGGCACGTGGATGGCGTCGCTGATCGCGGGCCATGGCCATGCGGGTGGCGGCAGCGGCATCCTTGGGATCGCGCCACGGGCGCGGATCTTGTCGATTCGCGTGATCACCGACCATGACGATCCCGGATACCACCGTTACCAGCACGAACCACCTGACTCGATCCAGCGGTCCCTGGCGGACGCGATCCGCTACGCCGTTCACCGCGGTGCCGCGGTCATCAGCATGTCGATCGGGTACAGCTTGCCGAGCTCTAAGGTCCGTGCCGCGCTGCAGTACGCTATCGATCATGGCGCCGTAGTCGTCGCGTCGTCGGGTAACTCGGGCGACAGTTCGTTCGCGCGCACGCATTCCTACGCTCCGTACTCGTTCCCGGCCGATTACCCTGGCGTGCTGGCGGTCGGCGCTGCCAACAGCGACGGCTCGCCCGCCGGTTTCTCAAGCGACAACCTGTCGGTGCAAGTCACCGCGCCCGGCGTCAACGTCCCCGCACAGGGTCGCGATGGCCAGTACTGGGAGGTGAGCGGGACGAGCCCGGCGTGCGCGCTGGTCGCGGGAGTGGCCGCGCTGGTCAAGGCCAGTTATCCACGGCTTTCTCCTGCCTTGGTCGGCCAGGCGATCATCTCGACCACCCGCGATCGTCCGCGTCACGGATATGACCAGCGGGTCGGCTTCGGCATGGTAGACGCGGCGGCGTCGCTTTCCGAGGCGAAGGTGCTCTCCCGGAATGTAGGCGACGCGGGCCTGGCGGCGAGCGATTTCGAAGGCGCCCATGGCGTCGTTCTGCCAGGCCAGCACTTCGGCGGTGGGCCTACCCACGCCGCGCAGCCGCCGGTACGCCCGCGTGGGATGGGGCCGCTGGTCGGCTTCGGGCTGCTCGGGTTGACGTCGCTGGTCTTGGTCGCATCGTCGGCGACGCGCATCACCGTGGCGCGCCGCTCCCATCGCTACGTGGCTACCCCACCGCCGCCGGGATCGCTATCCTTCCCAGGATCGCCGCCGGGATCACTGTCGCGGTCCGTGGGCTCTGTGCCACCGCAGGACCCTGACGCGGTCCCTCCTTCCCTAACGGAGCTGGGGTGAACCCCGAGGACACCACGCATCCGGTGGATGGCTATACCGACCGGGTGCTCGATGTGGTAGAGCGGATCCCCGCTGGCCGGGTCATGTCCTACGGAGACATCGCGGATTATCTGGGCGAAGGCGGCCCTCGCCAGGTGGGCCGCGTGATGGCGCTGTGGGGTGGCGGGGTTGCGTGGTGGCGGGTGATCCACGCAGACGGCTCGCCGCCCGCAGGCCACGAACAGGCAGCGCGTGCGCACTACGTCGCGGAAGCCACCCCGCTGAGGTCATCGGGCTCGGTGGTGCGGGTGGACATGCGCCGTGCTCGTTGGCTCGGCGACCCGCCTCGGCTTCGGGCTGCCCAGGCGTCACTGCCGCCACAGCGCGAACCAGGCCGGCCCTACCGGGTCTGCATCGTTTGCATGGGCAACATTTGCCGCTCGCCGATGGCGGAATGGGTGCTACGAGCCGAGATCGAGCGGGCAGGCGTGCAGGACAGGGTCGAGGTGAGCAGCGCGGGCGTCGGTGACTGGCAACTCGGAAAAGATATCGACCCCCGTGCCCGTGCGGTGCTAGCCCGTCATGGCTATCACAGTGGTGGTCACCGCGCGAGGCAAATCGGGCCGTCCTGGCTTGCTCAGTACGATCTGATATTGGCTGTGGACAAGCAGATCCTGGGTGCGCTGCACCGCATGACCGTCGGTCAGCCGGACATGGCGGGCCGAATTCGCCTGCTGCGGACTTTCGACCCGGCCTCTGACGATGGTGGCGAGGTTCCTGATCCCTACCTCGGCGAATGGCGGGAGTTCGCGCACGTACTCACGCTGATCGAGCCCGCTGCGAGGCAAATTGCCACCCAGTTGGCGCAAGCGCTCGCTCGTTAACCCGAAGTTACATGGCTTGTGACGCGTGAATCCCATTGAAGCCCGGCTGAGCCAATGAGTTCGACGGCGTCGCGCTCTCTGGGTGTGGGTCGGCGAGCGTGAGCCGAGGAAGCGGTGCGGCCGATCTCACATTCTCGGCGCACGGCACGTTTACCTGGTGTGACCATGAGACCTTTCGAGCAGATCGTGACCGAGTACGGGCCCACAGTGTTTCGTGTGTGCCGCGCCGTACTCGGGTCGACCGATGCGGAAGACGCCTGGTCGGAGACGTTTCTTGCTGCCTTGAAGGCGTATCCGGACCTGGGTGCAGACGCGAACGTGGAGGCATGGCTGGTCACGATCGCACACCGTAAGGCCATAGACGCCACCCGCGCGGACGCGCGCAGGCCGGATGCGGTCGAGCACCTGCCAGAACGACCAAGCACCCTTGGCCGGCCTCAGGAAACCGACGATGATCTTTGGGCGGCGCTGCGGGCATTGCCGGACAAGCAACGCGCGGCGGTCGCCTACCACTACCTGGCGGACCTGCCCTACAAGGAGATCGCTTCGATCATCGGGGGAACCACCGATGCCGCGCGCAGGGCCGCGGCCGACGGGATCAAGAACCTGCGTGACACATTCGCGCGCGACGTAGGAGGAAAGTGATGAGCACATCCGAACCGGAGGTGCTCGCGACGACTGGGCAGGGTCTCGTGCGCGTGGCTTACGACAACGAAGATCACGACAAGGTGCTGACGAAACTCGCTGGTGTGGTAAGTCCTCGCGTCCTTCACGCCCCTGGTCAGCTTGACGAGGTCAGCAGACAGCTCGAGGAGTACTTCGCAGGACGCCGCAAGGTCTTTGAGCTGCCGCTGGACTTCCGGTTGTCGAAGGGGTTCCGCAGGAACGTTCTGGCGCACCTGTCCGAGATCGCTTACGGGCACACGGAGAGCTATGCCCGGGTGGCCGCCGCGGCTGGCAGCCCTAAGGCAGTTCGTGCGGTTGGGGCCGCGTGTGCGACCAACCCCTTGCCGGTCGTTGTGCCATGTCACCGGGTCGTGCGCTCAGACGGGTCGCTCGGCGGGTACGTCGGGGGCCTGCAAGCCAAGCACTCGCTACTGAGCCTGGAGGCGGCGGTATGACGCGTGGAGGCGGTGGCGCGGCGCGTGGAGGCGGCGGCGCGGCGCGTGGAGGCGGCGGCGCGGCGCGTGGAGGCGGCGGCGCGGCGCGTGGAGGTAGCGGCATCAGGAACACGGCGGCGGGCCAGCGCCGATCGGTCAAAGGCGGGGATCGGTTCGCCGCCCGGGTTGCCGCGGCGGACTGGGACGCTGTAGCGCGGGAGGTTGACGAGTACGGCTGCGCGCTGCTGCCGCGGCTGCTTGCACCGAACGAGAGTGCGGAGATCGCCGCGCTCTACGACGAGCCGGACCGGTTCCGGTCCACGATCATCATGGAACGGCACCGGTTCGGCCGTGGCGAGTACCGTTACTTCGCCGCCCCGTTTCCTGAGCCGGTCGAGCGGTTGCGGCAGGCGCTCTACCCGCGGCTGTTGCCGGTCGCCCGAGACTGGTACGCGAAACTGAGCCGGGTCGCTGAATGGCCTGACACGCTCGACGAGTGGCTGGACATCTGCCATCGAGCTGGCCAGACGCGGCCCACCCCGATCCTGCTGCGCTACGGCGAGGGTGACTGGAATGCGCTGCACCGGGATCTGTACGGCGACAAGGTGTTCCCGCTCCAGGTCGTGATCAACCTCAACGAGCCAGGATGCGACCACACAGGCGGGGAGTTCCTGCTGGTGGAGCAGCGGCCACGGGCGCAGTCACGTGGGACGGCGACGCTGATCCCGCACGGTCACGGCCTGGTGTTCACCACACGCGACCGGCCGGTCCGGTCGGCGCGAGGCTGGTCAGCGGCACCGGTCAGGCACGGGGTGTCGGTGATCCGCTCCGGACGCAGGCACACCCTCGGCCTGGTCTTCCACGACGCGGCCTAACCCGGATCTGCGTGGCCGGGCAGGGTGTCGGTGAATGGCTGGCGTCTTTGCGTCCTAGGGCCGGCGAGCGTCGTCGCAGTTGGTTGGCCGCTTGGTGTGTTTGGGCGGCTGGCCCGTCGTGGCCGTTGTCGGTTGGCCGCTTGGTGTGTTTGGCGGCTGGCCCGTCTTGGCCCGGTATCGGTGTGGATTTGCGGACGGTCAGGCGCGGCGTGTCGTGTTGGATATGCGTGCGCGGGCGAACGTTGTTCGCTAAGATGTTCGTATTGATGTTGTTTAGCTGCTCGGGAGATGAATTCCCTTGGCCCACGCCGATGCTGTCCCTGTGTGTGTGAGCGGTGTGGCGTGGCCACGTGGCGACAGGGACGAGGCATCCTGGCAGGCGGCGGTGCTGGCGGAGCAGATGTCGGTGCTAGGCGTCGGCGGCGAGTTCGTGAGCGAAGTTCCGGTCAGCCGCGTCCCGGTCAGTTCTGACCTGGTCAGCGGCGTCCAGGTCCGCGGCGAGATGGTGAGCGAGGTCCCGGTCGGCGGCGTCCAGGTGAGCGAAGTTCCGGTCGGCGGCGTCCCCGTGAGCGAAGTCCCGGTCGGCGGCGCGTTGTCTGGCGCCGAGCCGTACGACGGCGAACCGTACGACGGCGAACCGTGGGATAAGCCCGATGGGGGCAGCGGCGCGCCGGATGACCCGGATGCGGGCAGCGGCGCGCCAGATGACCCGGATGATGATCTTGCGGCTGAGCTGCTGGCGGCCCAGGCGGCTGCGGCGCGGGCCGCCGCGGCGCCGGAGCTGTGGCCAGCTGGGATGCTGCGCGACGTCGGCGTTATGGGCCCGGGTTTCGCCGCCGGTGGGGTGCTGGATGATGCGGAGCCCGGGCCGGTGCTGGCCGGGTTTGCCGCGGACGCGTGGGCTGAGATGGCTGCCCTGGACGATGACCAGCTGATCGGGGTGATCCGGGCGTGGCGGCGGCTGTGCTCGTGGACGGCCGCTGGTGAGCTGGCCGCCGTAGCTGAGCTGGCTGCCCGCCGGGGCCAGGCCACCGCCAGCGCCGGGATGCCGCTCGGCCCGGCTGACTGTGTGCCAGACGAGCTTGCCTGCGCTTTGACGCTAACCCGCCGCAGCGCTGAGCGGCTGGCCGACAAGGCGGTGTCGCTTCGTGCGCTGCCCGGTACAGGGTCGGCGCTGGCGGCGGGCGGGATCGACATGCCGAAGGCACTGACGATCATGGACGGTGTGACCGGTCTCGATCGGCGGTTGGTCGGCCAGGTGGAGGCCCGGGTGCTTGCGAAGGCGCCCGCGCAGACCACCGGTGAGTTACGGGCCGCGCTGCGCCGGGCGGTACTGGCGGCCGACCCCGCCGCGGCGCAGCGGCGGCGCCAGCGGGCCGAGAGGGACGCC
>WNGG01009936.1_pt1 | contig 10358 bp, 9 predicted proteins | sample 5400661 | NCBI WGS metagenome assembly WNGG01 (sample SAMN13153372, study PRJNA577476) | soil metagenome | isolation source: 100 cm soil or saprolite under Garry oak tree replicate 1 | place: USA:California | collected 2016-06-15
CGAGGGGATGGTCGGGCCAGAAGGCCTGGGTGAAGAGCTCCATGACGAGGTCGTCCGGGGTGTCTTCGACCATGTTGATCTCCTCGAAGATGACCTTCTTCTCCTTGGCCATCTCGAGGGGATCGAAGAGCGGGTTCAGGACCACGTCACCCAGGATGTCCATCGCCAGGGGGAGGTGCTCGTCGAGCACCTTCAGGTTGAAAGAGGCATACTCCTTGGCGGTGAAGGCGTCCATGTAGCCGCCGATGGAGTCCACCTCGGCCGCGATCCGCTCCGCGGTGCGGTTCTTCGTCCCCTTGAACACCATGTGCTCGATGAAGTGGCTGATCCCGGTCTGCGCGGAGGTCTCGTGCCGGCTCCCCCGCTTCAGCCATACCCCCACCGCCACGCTCCGTACGTGGGGCATGGACTCGGTGAGGAGGGTGAGGCCGTTCTCGAGGATCTCCTTGACGATCATGGTGGGGGACGGCCAGGGGCCGAACGGTAAAGCTACCACGGCCCCGCGGCGGGAGGAAACGAGCGGGCCCTGCTAGGCTAGGGCGGCTTGAAGGACGAGGATTACCAGCGCTACGTCCGGATCAACCTCCCCCACGCGCGGACGATCGCGGCCCGCATCGGCCGCACCCTCGAGGCCCTGGGCGCGTTCGGGGAGGGCGGCAACGGCGGCGCGCGGGCGCTGCACGGCACCTTCGACGCCCTCGAGCAGTGCCTGCGCGCCTTCGACGAAGACCCCCCCGCGGAGGAGGCCCTCGCCTCGGCCGACGTGGCGGCCGAGAGGGCTCGCGTCCTGGTGGACGCGATCCTGGAGACCCCGGCTCGCAGCGATCGGCTCGGCCAGCACGTCCGCAACCTCTTCGAATGCCTCGGCCTCGCGGAGGAGGGGGCCACCCTCTCTCTCCTGTGCGGGGAGCGGCCCGACTCGCCCCTCCGCTGAGCCGCGGGGCGGCGTGGTGCTACCATCCACGCCTGGAGGCCCATCGATGGAGAGACTGATGTCGGCTCTGGCCCTCGTCCTGGCCGGTGCGGGGACCGTCGGGGCGGAGAAGCTCCCCTCGGAGTTCAAGGCCGCCTTCGAGCGGAAGTTCTGGGTCGGGCGCACCTATGCCGTGGTGATGCAGCCTGGAGTAGCCACCACCTCGATCTACGGGGTGAAGGGCGACTCGACGAACGCCCACTACTCGGTCGACGTGGTCGACGGAAGCTGGAGGACCTCGGAAGGCCTCTTGGACTTCGACCAGACCGCCGCCGACTTCCTCGACCTCGGCGAGGTCGTGGAGCTGGCCTCCATGAGCTACAAGGACAACCGGGTGGACCTGCGCATGGTCTCCGTGGAAGCGAAGAAGGTGACGCGCGGCAGCGGCTTCGGGAAGAGCACCAAGCGTGAGCCGGTGGCCACCAACTTCAAGTTCTTCTTCCCGGTCCCCAAGTCGCAGGTGATGACCGCGGCGGACGCGCCCATGGCGATCGACTACGTCGAGTCCTACCTGAAGGCGTTTCCGAGCGAGGCCCAGGCGCGCACCTACGCCGCCCAGCTCATCGCGGGGGGCGCCAGACCGACCTACCGCGCCCCGGCCGGCACCTCGGCCGCCGCCCCCGCGCCCGCCGCCCACGCCTCCACGACAAAGAAGGAGATCAAGGTAGGGATGACGCCCCTCGAGGTACTCGACACCCTGGGCCGGCCGCAGAAGGAGCTGACTTTCCAGAACACGACCCGCTGGACCTACCCCGACCTCACCGTCATCTTCGAGAACGGGAAGGTCAAGGAGGTCAAGTTCTAACGAGGCTCACCGTCCCGGTCCTGCTCGGCGTCCTCTTCCTGGCGGCCGTCGGGCTCGACCGGCCGCCCGAGATCCGGGGACCCGCTCCCTACCCGCCCGAGTGGCAATGGTCCCGCCGCTCCGAGCCGGCGAGCGGGCGTTACCTCCCCGTGCTTCTGACCGGCGCCGGCCTCCTCGGGCTGCTCGCGGCGTCGGGCTCGGCCGGGGCCGAGCGCCGGCCGGCGGCGGCCGCGCGGATCCTCCTCGCAGGCGGGACGATCCTCGGATGGGGCTTCTCCCTCGCCCTTCTCGGCCTCGAGCTCCCGGGTGCTTTGCCCACCCTCGCCGCCCGTGTCCTCTCGCGGACGTACACCTCGTACTACACGGTGGCCGTCTCGCCGGAGGCCGCCAACCCCGGTGCTTTTCTGCGGCGGCACGCGGCGCTGCTCCCGGCCTTCCGGGACACGGCCAAGCACGCGGCCACCCACCCGCCCGGTCCCGTGCTCTTCTATCGCGGCCTCATCGCCCTCTGCGACTCCTCCCCCGCCCTCACGAGCGTGCTGGTGGGCGCCCAGGGCAACGATGGGACGCGCCCGCCCCGCGCGCCCAGCACGGAAGCCTCGAAGGCCGCGGCCCTCCTCGGCGGTCTGTCGCTGATGCTCTTCGGGGCCGCGGCGTGCTGGCCGGTCGCCTCGCTCGCGGCCCGGCTGACCGGCGACGCGCTGGCCGGCGCGCGAGTCGGCCTCCTGTGGCTGCTCGTCCCCGGGGCCACGGTCCTGGTCCCGCAGTTCGATCAGGCGCTGGCCCTGCCGGTCGCCGCGGTGGCGGCGCTGCTGGCCAGAGCGGGGCCGGGCGACGGATGGCGGCTCCCGGCGGCGGTCGCGGGGCTCGCCGGGGGTCTGGCGCTCCTCGTCTCCTACGGATCGGCGGCATTCCTCGTGATCGCTGGCCTGGCAGCCTTGGCCGCCCGCGCGAGGGACCACGCGGCGTGGCGGCGAGCCGCGGCCGTCGCTCTCACGGCCGTGGCGGTGGCCGCGGGGGTGATCGCCGCCACCGCGGCCTTCGGCCACGAGCCGATCGCGGCCGCCCGGAAGGCGCTCGCCATCCACCACGAGGCCTACACGGCGGTGCGCAGCTACGCCCTATGGCTGCTCTTCAACCCGCTCGACCTCGCGGTTTTCCTGGGAGTGCCGGTCGCGGTCCTCGCGCTCGCACGGGGCACCGAGGCCGCGCGGGCGGTGCTCGAAGGCCGTGCGGAAGCCGCAGACCGCTTCGCGGCGGTGCTCGCCCTCGGCCTCGGCCTGCTGTGGCTCTCCGGCATCACCCGCGGCGAGGTGGGCCGGATCTGGATCCCCCTGATGCCGCTCCTGCTCGTGGCCGCGCTCGCGCGTCGCGGTGGCGACCAGGCCACGATAGGCCCGAGCCGAGCCGAAGCCACGGCCCTCGGCCTCCTGCTCGCCGCGACCAGCGTCGCGCTCCGCCTCTCTTGGAACCTGTAGTCGCTAAGGAATCACCTGGGCGTTCATGCAGGTCTGCCTGCCATCGACCGCGGCGCAAATGCTGAAGCCCCCCACCCCCTTCGGATAGATCCACCGGTTGAACGGTTGGTCGGGGACGTCGCCCAACACGATGACGTTGTACTCTCCGCTGCGAACCCAGAACTCGACGTTCGGGCTGTGAAGCCACCAGGGGACGTTCTGGCCGTTCTTGTCCTTGGGAGTCGCGGTGATCACGGCATCGCAAGCAAGGGGAACGCGGTTCTCGCCCGCAGGCGGCGGGATCACCCCGCCGACGCACCGGAAGCGGAAGATCCCGACGTAGACGCGGGCCACCGGCTCCCCCACGTCCAGCGGGAAGTTGGCGGGGGTGCAGGTGCGGAGGCACGAAGAGGAGCCCCGGTGGATGAACCCGCGGCCGCTGACGAGCTCGTATTCCTCGCTGAAGTCATTCGAGCCCTTGACCTGTATGGTGTCGCTCTCGGGGATGCGGAAAGCGCACATGCCCTGCCCCTGGAGGATGGCGAGCACGCCCTGGATGAAGCCGTCGCGGTCGCGCACGCGGTACTGGCCGCTGACCTGACCCTGCAGCTCGCCCAGCACGAAGTAGTCGGGGTGCGCGGCCACCACCTGGTCGATGGCGGCGTCGATGGAACGCAGCAGGTGGCTGGCGGGGGCTTCGCAGGTGGAATCGGCCGTCCCCTTGCCGAGCGGGCACGAAAGGCTCGCCGGGGTCGTAGGCGGCGTGGGCCCCGCCACGGGGCTCTGGGTGACAGGGGGCGCCGCCGTCGGCGTGGTGCCCCCTCCGCAGGCCCCCATCGAGAGCGTCACCAGGGCAACCACGGCGACAAGGACAAAGGCGAGCCGACGATCGGTCATGAAACCCTCCAAACGGTCTCCGTCAAAAGGGCTGAGTGTAACCGGCGCGTTACGGCCGGTCAATGATTTTCTGATTCCGCGGGCTGAAGTTTACCGACTCGCTTCCTGGAACGAGTCGAGTCCGGGCCGCTCATGTTCGCCGGGCTAACGCAGCAGGTCGCGCACCACGGGAGCGAGGGCTTCGGCGGCCAGGCGGTGGGCCTTCTCGTTGGGATGGCGGTCCACGGGGTGGACCCAGAACGACGGGCTCGGCTGACCGCGGAAGAGCGGCAGCAGGTCGTGGTGCGCGATCCCCTCCTTCAGGCAGAAGCGCGCGATTGTCTCGTGGGCGGGGGCGAAGGGGTACGCGCCCTCGAGGGCCACGAAGAGCGGCCAGGGGGCCACGAGCAACCGCGCGCTCTGGCGGGTGGCCCGCCGGTTCATCTCCCGCAGGTAGCCCTGCGTGCGCTCCCAGCCCTCGCGGTTGCCGTCGCTCCACATGTCGAGGTACCAGCGCGTGGTCTCGCGGCCGATCCGGTAGGCTTCGATCCGGTCCGCCACGAAGTCGAGCACCCGCGGGCGGAAGAAGCCGGGCGCGGCCGGCACCGCGTCGTCCTCCTGGCGTGCGCGGTCGACGATCCAGTCGTTGACGTAGCTCTGCCGGGCGTGGAAGGCCTCGGACTGGTCCGCGTCGTTCAGGACCAGGGCGTAGATCACGAGGTCCGGCTCGTAGGGCAGGATCTGCTCGAAGGCCTCGTAGAGGGCCGGGAAGTCCGTTCCCCGCCGGCCGCAGTTCCGCACCTCCCACTTCCCCGGCTCCTTTTCGTTGAGCAGCCGCTCGAGGACGCGCGCACAGGTGTCGGGCTCCTTCACCCCCTGGCCTTCGGTGAAGGAGTCGCCGAGCACCATCACCCGCCTCACCCCGGGCCGCTTCGGCCCAAGCGGTGCGTCGCGGAACCGCAGGGTGTTGTAGCGGAACTCCACCGCCCAGGGCGCCCGCTTCGCCACCGTGTCGAAGCGCAGGGGCGCCACCGCGAAGTACTTCTCGCGGCTGGCGGGCTCCCGCAAGTCGATGTCGAAATAGCCCCGCGGGTTCGTGGGAAAGCAGTCGAGCAGGAGGGTCCAGCGCGCGTTGGCCATGCGCGCGGTCATCCGGTAGCGCTCAGGCAGGAAGCCGAAGAGACGGAAGGCCGCCTCCGCCAGCAGGAAGAGCACGAGCAGGGAGCCCACGGCCAGCAGGGGGCCGCCGAGCGGATCCCGGACGGGGGAGGGCATGCGGGTCAGGGAGCGGGCCAGACGAAATCGGCGCGGTAGATCAGGATCGAGTAGCCGACCTGATCGATCGGGGTGAGGCGTCGAAAGCGCTCCATGAGCGGCCGGTCCTCGGCACTGAGGTAAACGCCTTGCAGGTTGGTGGCGCTTACCGCCACCAGGTCCCCCGGCCGCACTTCCCGAGTGACCCGCACCGGGTGGGGGGCCGAGTAGCCGGGCAGGTTGTCCGCGTCGATCCCGTAGTAAGCCGGGTCGGCGCTGCCGAAGTACGAGAGCTTGATCCGCGACACCCCCCGCGCGTCCATCCAGGCCTTGAGCCCCTTCAGGTCCTGCCCCCAGTCCAGGTTCGAGTCGACCAGCAGCCGATAGCCGCTCCGGGGGCCCCCCGCCAACTCGTTGAAGTAGGCGAGGTAGTGCGGGTGCACGCGCAGGGTGCCGACGGCATACCAGGCCGCGAGGACGATCACGGAGGCGCGGAGCATACGGCGGAACAGCATTCCCCTCCCCCTACGTGGGGAGGGATAGGGTGGGGGGTCGATGAATGAGCGGAGCATACCGCGGGACAGCATTCCCCTCCCCCGACGTGGGGAGGGATAGGGTGGGGGGTCGATGAATGAAGGGGGGTCGATGAACGATGGGGGGTCGATGAATGAAGGGCCGGCCGCGCGGCCCGCGGCCACGAACAGGAACGGGTAGATCGGCAGCAGGTGGCGGTGGCCGATCTGCAGGCCCCGGGCAAACGTGAAGGCGAGGTAGACCGCGATCGGCAGCCACAGGAAGGCGGCTTCCCGCCAGGCCAGGCGCGGGGCCGCGAAGGCGGCGAGCACGAGCAGCACGACAAGAGGCAGCGGCGTCTTGAGGGCAAAGGTGACCAGGAAATACGACGGGAAGCCGTGGTCCGAAAGCTCGCCGAGCAGGAAGGTGGGCCGCGCTTCGGAGTGTCTCATCACGAAGAGGAAGCCGCGCACGTAGTCCTCGGGCAGGAGCCCGCGGTCCGCGGCCCACGCCGCCGCGGCGCCCAGCGGGCCGTCCGGGGGCTCGGCCAACCGCGCGCGCCCGGCCTCGCGCACGGCGGGGTCGGGCGAGAGCGCGCCGCGGAAGCCGTACGAAGCCCACAGCACGACGAGCGCGATCACGCCCATGGCCACGAGCAGAACGGCCACGTGACGCGCCCGCGCGGGCGCGCCTTCGATCGGCCGCTCGCTACCCGACCAGGCCGAGGCCATCGGCTCGCGCGCGAACACGACCACCGCCCCCAAGCCGACCAGGACGGGCACGAGGATCGGGGCCGAGAACTTCGTCGCGAAAGCAGCCCCCAGCGCGAGGCCGGCGCCCAGCAGCCGCAGGTGGGTCGCCCGCGTGGTCAGCCGGTCGAACGCCACCACGGTCAAGAGGAAGAACAGGGCCAGCCCCAGGTCCGTGGTCACGATCTGGCCGTGGGCGAGCACGTCGGGAGAGAGCACGCACAGCAGCAGGGCCAGGGCGGCCGACGGCGTGCCGAAACGGCTCCGTGACCAGAGGAAGACCGCGGCCGCGAGCATGCAGGCGAGGGCCACCACGGGCAGCCGGCCCCAGAAGAGCAGGCGGTCGGCCTCGTTCCAGCGGTAGAGGAACCGCCGGCCGAGCTCCCACTGGCTGGCCGCCGCCCAGGCCTCGTCGTCGGGCTTGAACGCGGGGCGGAGCGGCAGGAGCGCCGCCGCGGCCAGGAGCTTCACGAGCGGCGGCTGCTCGGGGTTCAGCCGGTGGTCGCCCTGGACGAGGTAGGTGTAGCCCGCCGGCAGGTGGGCGCCCTCGTCGAAAGTGGCTGACCAGGTCCGCAGGCTGGTCACTGCCAGGCCCGCATAGAGCGCGAGGGCCGCCAGCAGAAGCGCGGCCGAGCGAGCCGGCTCGCTCATGGCGTGGCCTGGGGCACCACGTCGTCGAGGGCCTTGAGCAGGGTTTGGGCGGCGATCCGGTGGGCGATCTCGTTCGGGTGCTCGTCGTTCGCTCCGTCCACCACGAGCAGCTCAGAGCGCAGGCCGCGATAGTACGGCAGCAGGTCCACCACCTTCGCGCCCGCTTCGGCGGCCACCCGCGCCACCTGGACGTGGATGTCCGCGAACGGGTAGGCCGCGTCGAGGGGGTTGCCGAAGAGCGGGAAGATGAGGACGACGAGGGGGACCCCGCGCGCGCGGCACGACCCGCCCATGGCCTTGAGCGCTTTCTGGGCCGCGACCCAGCCCGGGTAGTCCGGGGCGTACATCGAGCGGAAGCCCGCGATCCGCCGGCGGTTCTCGCCGGTGGCCCAGAGGCGCGTATTCACCAGGCGATAGAGCGCGGAGTGATCGAGGAGGCCCCGTCGCTCCGCGGGAGCCTGCTTCCGGTCGGCCAGCCAATCCTCGGCGCGGCGGGCCTCGGCCGCGTTCTCGTCCTCGCTGTCGTTGAGGACGTAGCCGAGGACCACCACGTCGGGCGACCAGTCGAAGCCCTCGGAGTCGAGGCGGGCCGCCTCCTGCACGGTGTTGTTCCCCGGCTCGGCGAGGTTGATGGCCTCCCAGGCCTCGCCGCGCCGGTTGAGCCCGCGCTCCACCCGCTGGGGGTAGGTGTCCTCGAAGAGGACGCTCGCCCCCCAGGTGAAGGAGTCGCCCAGGAAGAGGATGCGGCGCACCCCGGCCGGCTTCACCCGGGCGTGCTCGAGGTCGCGGTAGCCCAGGCGGTTGATGGGCCGGCGCTCGCGGCCGTCGGTGTTGACGGGGGCGTAGCCGAGCGAGCGCGGCCGGCCCGCGCCGAGGAGCCGCACCGCCGCCTCGGCGACCCCGAAGAAGAAGACCAGGCTCAGGAGGAGGAGGAGGATCTCGCCACGCCGCGACCCCGCTGGCACGGGCCCATGATATGCGAGGAGGCCCGCCCCCCCGGGTGTTTGGCCGGGCTGAACAGGACTTCAAGACGCCGTGCTATGCTCGCGTTCCACGATGCGACGGACACCGCCGCGTGGTGCCTCCCTCCCCTCGCTTTCGCTCGGCGGGCGAGCGCCTTGGCTCGCTTTCGCCATGGTCGTGGGCGGCGTGGCCACCGCCGCGGCCCAGACCCCCGAGCAATTCCTGGAGCAGGACCGGATCGACCTCACCGGACGCACCAGCCTCACCCTCGGCTCCGGGGCCCGGGCCTTCGGGATGGGTGGGGCCTTCTTGGCCCGCGCCGACGACGCCACCGCCGCCTCCTGGAACCCCGCGGGCCTCAGCTACCTCCGGGTCCCGGAGGTCTCGCTCGCGGGTACCAGCACGCTTTACAAGACGGAGAGAGGGACCGAACCCGAGCTCGATACGGACCGGTTCGAGGGGAAGAGCGTAGACTTTGCCGCCTTGACGTGGCCGCTGCGGTTCCACGGGCTCTCGGGCGCTATCCAGGCGAGCTTCCAGCGTGCGGTGCCCTTCGGCGGGTCGCTCACAACGGTGCGACCGCGGGCCCCTGGCCAGGAGCCGGTGCTGTCGACGGGGGACGCGAGCGGCGGCCTGGACGTTTTCGCCTTCGGCACGGGCTGGAGGGTCACCCGCACGCTCCGGACAGGGATCACCGTCAACCGCTGGTTCAACGGCTACACCCAGAGCCTGGAACGCAACGCGCCCGATTTCACCCGGCCTCGTGTAATCGATTCCGACTACGGCCTCACGGGCTGGAACGTGAACCTGGGCGCGATCTGGTCGCCGATCGAGCAGGTCAACCTCGGGGCGGTCTTCAAGACGCCATTCAGCGGAGAAGTCCGCCTGGTCAAGACGAGGACCGACTTTCCCCTGGGCGGCAGCAGCGTCGCCAACACCTACCGGAGCGACGCCGTGCGCCTGGAGTTTCCGGCCTCGTTCGGTTTCGGCACCTCCTGGCGGCCGCGAAGCGCCCTCACCCTCTCCGCCGACTTCACCCGGACCTTCTGGTCGCGCGCGCGCATCATCAACTACTTCACCCTGCCGTACGTCGTGCCTCCGACGCCTTTTTCCCCCACCACCTACGCACCTCTCCCCTACCCGGCCCTGAACCAGTCACAGGGCGACAGCGACCAGGTCCGCACGGGGGTCGAATACGTCGTCATCGCGGGGCGGCTCAAGGTCCCGCTGCGCGCCGGCTACTTCAACGACGAGCAGGTCGTTCTGGGCGTGGGGGGCAGCGCCCCCCGCTTCAACGGCTTCACGGCGGGGATCGGGATCATCCTCGGCCCGATCCTCTTCGACGTCGCCTACCTCCACGAGTCCGGCCGGTTCGTGGAGACGGTGGCCAGCGAGGCCACGGCGGATCTGCCGGCCGCCACCAGCCAGGTGAGGACGAGCCTGAGGACCGAGCGGTTCTTCGTCTCGCTCATCTACCGGATCGGCGGGTCGAACTGATCTCAGCTGGCCGCATTCAGGGATTCACCGATTGACAGCGACGGAATCGGAACCTTACCTTGGCCCCAGCAAGGAGGAGCCGATGGCACGGTGCAGCGCGATCTGCTTCCTGTCCCTGGTCGCGATGGTTGGCGCTGGTCTTTCCTTCTCAAGTTGTGGGGGGTACAGCGGAACGGGCCCCACGCCGGACAACGGGGTGCTGGACAACGAGGTGTTGGGAAGCTACTCGGGGTCGGTCGAGAACACGTGGCAACACACCGGAAGCATGAGCATGACCATTGCGCGGTCTGGCCGTGCGCTGAAAGGCACGTGGAGCGTAACCTGGCCGAGTTGGCTCGGCGGGGTCGTCAACACTGGGTTGCTGACCGGCGGCGGGTCGGGCCGCTCGATCAGAGTTACGCTCGTGCCCGACAACCCGATGCCGTGTCCCTCCTACGACGCGACCGCCTCGTTCGACGGGAGCGGCCTCAGCGGCGCCTACACGTCCCTCCACTGCCCGAAAGCCGCGGCCGGTGACCTCGTCGCCCTTCGAAGCCGAGACGCTGATTTCACTCTGGTGAAGCAGTAGCCCCCTCGTCGGCCCACGGCCGGCCGGGGTGAACCGTTGCTGGCCGTTTGGA
>WNGG01030661.1_pt1 | contig 10358 bp, 9 predicted proteins | sample 5400661 | NCBI WGS metagenome assembly WNGG01 (sample SAMN13153372, study PRJNA577476) | soil metagenome | isolation source: 100 cm soil or saprolite under Garry oak tree replicate 1 | place: USA:California | collected 2016-06-15
CATCCGGCGGATTTCAAGCTGCGCGAGTTTCGCTTGCTGCTCCGCAACGGAATTCTCTGGGCGGCGGGTCAACCGATTCCGCCCGCCGAAAACGACGCGCCGGAGCCGCCGCCAGCCAAGCCGAAGAGCGAAGCTGCCAATCAACCAGGTCCGTTGACTCCGGCCGAGTCACTCAAGCAATTCAACGTTGCGGACGACTTGGAAATCGAGCAAGTGCTGGCCGAGCCGGTGATCGCCCAGCCGGTCTTCCTCAACTTCGACGAGCGCGGCCGGATGTGGGTAGTGGAGTATCGCCAGTATCCGGCGCCGGCCGGCTTGAAGGTGGTCAGCCACGACAGATTCTGGCGCGCAGTCTATGACCGGATTCCGCCCCCGCCGCCCAATCATTTCCGCGGGCTGGACCGGATCACGATCCACGAAGACACTCGTGGCAATGGCATCTTCGACAAGCACACGACGTTCGTCGAGGGGTTGAACATCGTGACGGCCGTCGTCAAGGGACGGGGCGGGATTTGGGTGCTCAATCCGCCCTACCTGCTCTTCTATCCCGACCGGAACAACGACGACATTCCCGACGGCGATCCGGTCGTGCATCTCTCGGGTTTTGGGCTGGAGGACACCCACTCGGTCGCCAACAGTTTGCGTTGGGGGCCGGATGGGTGGCTTTACGGCGCGCAGGGCAGCACGGTTACCAGTAACATGATTCGTCCCGGCTTGGACAAGGAGCCGCTGCACACGATGGGGCAACTTATCTGGCGTTACCAGCCCGAGGCCAGGCGCTTCGAAGTGTTTGCCGAGGGCGGCGGCAACGCCTTCGGCGTGGAGCTTGATTCGCAAGGGCGGATCTTTTCCGGCCACAACGGCGGGAACACGCGCGGCTTTCATTACGTGCAAGGCGGCTACTTGCAGAAAGGCTTCGAAAAGCACGGGCCGCTCTCCAATCCCTATGCGTTTGGCTACTTCCCGCCTATGTCGGCGCCGGCCGTCGAACGCTTCACCCACAATTTCATCGTCTATGACGGCGGCGCGTTGCCGGAGGTCCATAATGGGAAGCTCTTTGGCGTCGAACCGCTGCAAGGCCGCATCGTGGAAAGCGAGCTACTGCCGGACCGTTCGACGTTCCAAACGGCCGACCTGGGACATCCAGTGACGAGCGGTGACAAATGGTTTCGTCCGGTCGATATCAAAGTCGGACCCGACGGCGCCATTTATATATGCGATTGGTACGACGAGCAGGTCGCTCATTTCCGGAGTCAGGAAGGCAAAGTTGATGCAACCGATGGCCGCATCTATCGCCTCAAAGCCAAAGGGGCGAAACCACGCGAACCCTTCAACCTCGGCAAGCTTTCCTCGCCGCAGCTTATCGAGTTACTCAACCACAAGAACAGATGGTTCCGGCAAATGGCGCTGCAATTGCTAGGTGATCGCCACGACTCGCGTCTCGTAGCTCAGCTCAGAAAATCGGTGGAAGCCAACGCCGGCCAGCTTTCGCTGGAATCGCTCTGGGCGCTGCACCTCAGCGGCGGCTTGACGGAGCCAGTGGCGCTGAAAACGCTGCCACACCCCGACCCGTTCGTCCGGCTCTGGACCGCGCGGTTGCTCGGCGACGAGCAAGTGGTTTCGCCCATCCTGGCAAAACAACTCATCCGCCTGGCGCGGAGCGAGACTAATCTGGAAGCGCGTCTTCAACTCGCCTGTACGGCGCGGCGTTTGCCAGCCAGAGAATGCCTGGCCATGGTCGGCAACCTGCTCCAGCACGCCGAGGACGCCGATGACAACCGCCAGCCACTGTTGCTTTGGTGGGCGATCGAGTCGAAAGCGGAGCACAACCGCGACGCCGTCGTGGCGATGTTCGAGGATTCGCCGTTTTGGAACCTGCCGCTGGTCAAGCAGCATATTCTCGAACGAGTGATGCGCCGTTACGCGCAAGCCGGCGCGCGCAAGGACTTGCTCACGTGCGCGCGGCTCTTCCAGTTATCGCCCGGGCCGGAATCGAGCGCGAAGCTGATGGCCGGTTTCGAGGCGGCCTTTAAGGGCCGTTCGTTCGCCGGTCTGCCCGATGAACTCCTGGCCGCCATGGCTAGGCACAAAGTCGGGTCGGTCGCGCTCGCATTGCGGCAAGGCCAGCCCGGCGCCCTGGAGTCGGCCTTGAAGACCGTCGGAGACGAACACGCCGACCCGAAGCAGCGACTCGAATACATCGAGATTCTCGGCGAGATCAAACAACCGGTCTGTGTGCCGGCGCTCCTCCAAGCCCTCGGCTATGCGCCGGACGACGCGCTCCGCAAAGCCAGCTTGACGGCCTTGCAAGCCTATGACGATCCCCGAATCGGCGCGCAGGTGGTCGCGCTCTACAACAGCCTCTCGAACGAAGTGCGGACCGTTGCGCAAACCGTGCTCGCCAGCCGGGCTAGCTGGGCTTTGCAATGGGCGCAGGCGGTCGAGAGCGGGCAAATCAAACCGGAAGCCGTTCCAGCAAACGTCGTCCGCAACCTCAGACGACTCAAGGAACCGAAGCTCGCCCGGCTCGCGGAAAAAATCTGGGGCCGAGACGGAACTCCGACCACGGCGGAAATGGAGAAGTCTATCCAGCGTCTCGCCGACGTAGTTCGATCCGGCGCCGGCGATCCCTATCATGGCCAGACCTTGTTTAACACTACCTGTGCCGCCTGCCACACGCTCTTCAACCAGGGCGGCCAGGTAGGACCCGACCTTACCACTTACAAACGCGACGATCTGGAAACCATCCTGCTAAACGTTGTCAATCCCAACGCCGAGATTCGGGAAGGCTTTGAGAACTACGTCATCGAGACCAAGGATGATCGCACCCTCAACGGGTTCCTGGTCGAAAGCGACAACCGCGTCGTGGTCCTGCGCGGCCTCGATGGCCAAAACCTTACGCTCGATCGCAACGACATCGTCGAAATGAAAGTTGCCGGCGTTTCGCTGATGCCCGAAGGGTTGCTCGACTCCTTCAACGACCAACAGGTCCGCGATCTCTTCGCCTACCTGCGGAGCACCCAACCGCTGGTCAAATAGAACGATGGCCGAAAGTAACTTGCAACTAAGGTTAGATAGCAACGATCCTTCTCATGGAACATTTGAATGTTAACTTCTCCGGGCTGGGCTGGTCGGCCGGCGTTCTCGCCAAGGTATTCATCGCCGCGATGGTTTTTCTCCACGGCCTGCTTGGCTTCGGTCTCTGGAACGATGCCAGCCGCCTCCGCGAGCGCGGCCGTTCGACGGTCGTGCTCACGCCGTTGACCTGGAGTTTGTCAGGGTTGATCCTGGGTCTGGCAGCCGTCGCCCTCTACTGGGTTTGCCACTATTCCCGATTCGCCAGGAAAGAACCGTGACGCCGTGGGCGCGCTAATTCCAATCCTGTTCGTCGCTCTCTTCGTGAGCGCCATCTGTGGTCTTGCCTTACAGTGGACTTTTCTTTCCCGGCTGCGCGGGCAGCACCTGCCGACTTGGGAAGCATTGGGCCGTCCAACCTTGTTCCTCAACAACAGCATCATGAACTCGACGGCGGTTCTGCGGTTCTTGTGGCGGCGAGGGTATCGAACCCTTGGTGACGAGCAATTGGCCCGGCTTGGGAATTTCCTTCGCTGCTACCTGGCTGCTTACCTTCTGTTTTTCATGGTCGTAATCGTACTGTTCGCAATCTTTCTGGTTAGTGTCAAGAGTCCTAAATGATTTTGTCGTCTAGGCGAAGCAATGGGTCATGAAGCTTCTCACTGTACGATTTTCGGCTTGCGGAGAGAACTGCGCGCGCCACCTGGTTGCGCGCCCGGAATATCCGTCCACCGCTCCACAGATCGTAGGAGGCATAGTCGCAGCGCTGGTATTCGAGTTGAGCCGGAGGCGGCGATTTCGCTGCGAGCGATGCGGACAATTATTTTCCTATCACACCCTAGCCTCGCGGTTGTGGCTTGCCCTGTGGATCCTCTTTTTAATCTCGCTTGGATTCGGTCTCGCGCGAATATTCATCAGTGGGTGGAGACGCTAACTGATTCGTTTGGCTGGCACAAATGCTACCGGCTAACGCCACGCCGTACCCAGCCCGCATGCCGCCTTTCGCCCGCTTGGGGTTGGTCGCAACGCTCCGGCTCCTTACTCATGAGATCGCAAGATGGCTTCTACTGCGAGACGAATTCCCTCTCCCTGCGGAGCGGGGAGAGGGTGAGGGGTGCCAGGGAAATACGAGATCGTTTTCAGGCAATATTTTCAAGGTTTTCCCCTCTCCCCGGCCCTCTCCCAGCTCGTTCCTCGCGGGGAGAGGGAGAAGACGAAGCGCCGCCTGCTCCCCGTACCTTTGTCGTCCATCCTACGGACTCCTTTGCACGTCGATTCTTGCGATTTTTGAGACGACCCCTAAGAAATTCCTACGGATTTCGCTTCCAAAACTTCCCCGGCATGGTTCGCTAGTGGCATGAACGACCAGACCACAATCGGCGGCGAGGATTTTCGCGCGACTCCGCGCGGGTAGGTCACTCGATCGCATTTACGCATGGATACACCTATACCAGAAGACAAAATTGAGCCGATCAAACAATCGCTCTTTCAAGGACGCAAGATCGAGGCTATCAAGCTTTACCGAAAGTGCGTGGGAGCGGGCTTGAAAGAGGCAAAGGATGCGGTCGATAAATTGGAAGCTGAGCTGCGGGCGGCGTCACCGGAGAAGTTTACCGCGCCGACCGGAGGCAAGGGATGCCTGGGAGTAATGGTGACGCTCGGCGCGGTCGTCTTGCTGATCGTCTTGTGGGCAGCCTCCTTGTTTTGCGACCATTGACTGAGGTTATCGAACGGCTGGCGTTCGGGCCGTATTGAACTGGCAAGCATGAAGCGCGAGTCATGATCAGCGAGGCGATCTCGAACGTCGCGGTCCGCTGCCTGGACGCGGGCGGCTATCCCGCCGCGGCGGGGCTGATGGCGCTGGAAAGCATGATTGCGCCCGTTCCGAGCGAGGCGGTGATGCCGTTCGTTGGGTTCCTGGTGGCCGACCAGAAGTGGAGTTTGTGGGCGGCGATTTTGGCGACCAGCATCGGCTCGACGGTGGTGCTGCGAGTGGGAAAGTATCTGCTGCTCAACGTCCACGACCTGGAGCGCGCGCACGAGTTTTTTCATCGCCGCGCCGGCGCCCTCACGATTTTCCTGAGCCGGTTCATCCCCGTGGTGCGGCATTTTATTTCGATCCCGGCGGGAATGGGCCGCATGCCGGTCATGCCGTTTTTCGCGGCCACGCTGCTCGGGGCAACGCTCTGGAACAGTTTCCTGCTGATCTGCGGGATGAAGCTGCGGGAACATTGGAAGTTGGTGCAGCACTATTCCCATCAGATTGACATCGTCGTACTGGTCGCGCTGGCTGCGGGCGCCACTTGGTTTTTTCGGCAGCGGTTGAAAATGGTCCGGGCCGGCAAACTCTGAATCGGGCAAGTCACGCCGCGTGGCCGCCGAGGTAAACGCGCGGCACGCGATGGTTGATGCTGGTCAGGACTTCCCAAGGCACGGTGCTGCTCCATGCCGCCAGATCGTTCGCGGTGATTTGCTGGTGGCCCTGGCGGCCGATCAGCACGACCTCGTCTCCGGCTCCGACGCCCGCCACGGCCGAGACATCCACCAGCATTTGGTCCATCGTGATGCGGCCCACCACCGGGCAACGCTTCCCGCCGATCAAAACTTGCGCCCGATTACTTCCCGCGCGCAGATAACCATCGCCATAGCCCGCGGTGAGTGTCGCCACGCGCAGGGTGCGCGGCGCAATGAAGGTGCGGCCATAACTGAGCGGCGTGCCGCGGGAAATTTCCTTCACCAGACTCACGCGGCACTTCCAGGTCAGCGCCGGACGCAAGTGGTTTTTGAGCGCGCCAGCCGCGCGCCGTTTCCCGGGCGGGAGGACTCCATAGACGAGCAGGCCCGGCCGGACGGTGTTGTAAAGGCTCGGACGCTCGAACAACAACGCGCCGCTGTTGTTCGCGTGAAGGAATTCAAATTTCCGGCCCGCGCGCAGCAGCTCCGCCACCACTTTCGCAAACTGCTTGCGTTGCCGGCGCGAGAACGCCGCATCATCCTCGCTAGCGGCATAATGGGTATAAAGCCCGCAAACTTTGATTCCCGGCAGCGATTGCGCCTTCTCGATCAAACCGACAGTCTCCTCCGGCGCAACTCCCAAACGGCCCATGCCGGTGTCCACCTTCACTTGAACCCTGACCGTTTTGTGGCGCGGTCCGGCAACCGCGGAAAATGCTTTGGCCTCCGCCAGCGAGGAGATCGTCGGCATCACTTCCTCGCGCAGGGCGATCTCGACTTCGTCCGGCAAACAGGCTCCGAGCATGAGGATGGGCCAGCCTTTGCCGACGCTGCGGATCGCCTGGGCTTCGACGAGATTAGCCACGCCAAAAATGTCCGTGCCGCTTTGCATGAGGAGCGCCGCAATCTGTTTGAGGCCGTGGCCGTACGCGTCGGCTTTGACCACGGTCATGATCTTCACGTCCCCGCCCACGCGATGGCGAATCCAGGCGAGGTTTTCGCGGAGCGCGCCCAAGTCCACTTCGGCCCAGCAACGATGCGAGCCGATCATTCTGGCCTCCTCGACCGCCGACGAAGGACGCCGGATGAACCGCGAGACTCAACTCCCGCTGTCGCCAAAGCCAAATTGTGTTTCCCGGCGTTCATCCGCGGTCTGGTTGATCGATCGGTCGTGGCGGCGGGGCCTTGACGAAGGTGGTTTGGCGCAGGTAAATCGGCTCAAGCGTTTCTCCCGGCGCAAAGTCCGAGCGGCCTGCCGCCAGTTCGGCAAGCACAGCCGCGTCAGGGCCTAAAGCGTGTTCCCGTGCGGATCGCCAACCGTGCGCGGGCGATTCCACCCAAATCTGCTCCGTCTGCGCGTGCTTGGGCCATTCCGCCGGGGCCAGCAATCGGAACGGCTCGGTCTGCCGCCAACCAGTGGCCGCAATCTCGTAGGTGGCTCGATAGAAATGATGACCGTGCGCATCGATCAGGAGACTCATTCGGCCCTGCCAGCCCGCCGCCCGAGCCTGCGCGACAATGCAGTCGGCGCTGCTTATCCCGAGCAAGGATGCGTTGCGGGCTAACTGCCAGCCTTGCGCCAGAGCGATGGCGATGCGGATGCCGGTATAACTTCCGGGTCCGAGGCCGACGGCGACCCGGTCGATCTGCTCGCGCTCCAACCGGGCTTCGCTCAACGCGTGGTCAATCAGCGCCAGCGCCGGCGTGGGGCGGCCTTCGGTTATTTCGGCGCGACCCCGAACCGCGCCGCCGCTCCACACCGCAACGCTCCGGTGAGGCGTGGAAAATTCAAGCGCCAAAATCTTCATAACTGATGCGCCGCTCGGTTTCGCCCATCGTCTCAATCCAGACCTGCTTATACCAGCGCGGCAGCCCGGGGCGCTGGCCGGGACTGGCCGCGCCGTGCGGACTCCGGAGGTCGCCCAGCCAGCGCTCGATCCACTCGACGACCGCGATCCCTGGCGGCTGGAACAGGAATTCTTCCAACCCCGCATCAATAATTTGCCGGCGGGTTTCCAACCGGAACAAGTCGAGGTGAAACAAAGGGAGCCGGCCTTCGCGGTATTCGTTCACCAGCGCGAAGGTCGGCGAGAGCACCGGCGCCTTGATGTCCAACCCGCGGGCGAAGCCTTTGACCAGCAGCGTCTTGCCCGCGCCCAGATCGCCGGTCAGACCAATCACGGCCCCGTGCGCCGCCTCGCGTCCCCAACGTTCCCCCAGCGCCGCCGTTTCCTCCGGACGGTGCGAAATGAAAGTGGTCATCGGGCGGGTCAAGCATCCATCACGAGTTCTCGGCCGGCGATTTGTCGAAATGAACATAGCCACTGCCGGTGAATTCGCGCGTGCCTTCCTTATTGCGGAGCCGCAGGCCGGGCGCGGCGGTGATCTTCCCGATGCAGGTGAGCGGCACCTTGGGGAACTGGCCTTTCCACGCATCGACCAGGGGGACGGCGTCGCGGCTGGCGGTGGTAAATAGCAGTTCAAAATCCTCGCCATCGGTCAACGCCGCCAGGAGCGGGGTCTTGCGCGCCGAATCGGTTCTGCCCTGCTGGCGCGCGGCCCGGCTGATCGGAATGGAGGCGGTGAGCAACTCGGCGCCGACGCGGCCGGCGCGCAACAAGTGGCGCAAGTCGCCGGCCAGGCCGTCGCTGATGTCAATCAGGGCGTGGATTTTAAAATGGGCTGCCAGCCATTGCGCCTCGGCCAGACGCGGTGTGAACTCGAGGTGCTTACCCGCCCGCGAGCCGCCGAGCTGGCCGGTGACAAAAATCGCGTCGCCCGCTTTCGCGCCGGAACGGAACAGGCAGCAGTCGCGGGCCACGGTCCCGAGCAACGCGATGGAGATAAGCAGGCAGTCGGGGTTGGTCGTGGTTTCGCCGCCCACGATCGCCACGCGATGCCGCTCGGCCAGGGCCGCTATTCCCGCATAGACCGCTTCGACGACCTTGGGATTGAAATCGGGCGGCAGCGCCAGCGTGATCAAAGCAGCGGTGGGGGTTCCGGCCATGGCCGCGACATCACTCAAGCAACGGCCGAGGGCCTTGCGGCCAATTTGTTCCGGCGCCGCCGAACGGTCAAAATGGACTCCTTCGACCACCGCGTCGGTTTTGAAGAGGACCCACCGGTCCGGCAGGCCCAAGTCCAGCACGGCGCAATCGTCGCCGGCGCCGGCGATCACGGATTCGTTGGCCGGCAGGGAACGGGTCAACCGCTGGATCAGTTCAAATTCGTTCATGAGCCGCCCCGCTGGAGCTGGTGCAGCAACGGTCGCATGAATTCGCGAAGCTGCGGCGCGTTAAGCGCCATCAGAAAGCCGAAAGCGTTAAAGAGGGAATGGGCCAGAATAGGCGCCAGCAGATTATTCCTCATTTCGTAGAGCCAGGTCCAAACCAGTGCCAGGACGGTCAAGGGCAGAAAAGCCATCCGGTTGAAATGGATCGTGGCGAAAAGGAGGGAGGTTCCCCACAAGGCCCAGCGCGGGTAGCCACTTTGTTTTATGGTCGGGTACAAAATACCGCGAAATAAAACTTCTTCCGACAGTGGTGCCAGCGCGATGGTGATAATGCCCAGGCCAATTTGCTGACCGAGTGGTCTCGGGGCCTGCAATATCGCCACCACTTGTTGCGGCCCGCCTTCGACCTGCAACCGGCTCAGGAGTTCACTGGAAACGGCTTGCAAAGCCAAAGCGATGCCCAGCGCGATCGTGCCCACCAACAACGCCAGCCCTAAGGTGGCTCCCTTCCCAGACATGGAAAAACCGAAGGCGTCGGACCAACGGATATTCTCCCGGCGCAGGAAGACAAACGTCGCGATGAGAATGCATCCGTCCTGAGCGACCGCGCCGAACAAGATCTTCCAAAAGTCCGCGTCCGCGCCCGGTTTCATCGTGCCGAGGAGCGACCAGGCTTGGCCGACTATCATCGCCGCGAATATCAGCACCAGCAGCAGCGCCACGAATCGCATGGCCGCTATTTCCTTCCACGGCTTTTCAGATAGCATGGGCCAAGGTTATGCCAACGGCGGCGGGGGTGACGATGGAAAAAGCAAATCGCGTCAGCGGCTGGCATTATGCTTTTGCCCTGGCTTCGGCGAAGGCTTAGGGTGGTCCGTGTCCTTCGTTACCGGAACCTGTCAGGCGGCCGGCGCCGCGATTGTGATCCTGGCTATGCCAGGCCGCCCTGCTGATTTGGAAACAACTCGACCGAATACGCCTGTGACAAACAACCCCGCCACTACTCCACCCGCGCACACCAATCGCCTCGCGCGCGAAAAATCGCCCTACCTGCTCCAGCACCAGCACAACCCGGTGGATTGGTATCCCTGGGGCGAGGAGGCCTTCGCCCGGGCGCGCCGTGAAAACCGGCCGATCTTTTTGAGCATCGGTTACTCGACCTGTCACTGGTGCCACGTGATGGAACGGGAGTCGTTCGAGAACGAGGAACTGGCCGCGTTCCTCAACGAACATTTCGTGCCCATCAAGGTGGACCGCGAGGAGCGGCCCGATGTCGATAAAATTTACATGACCTTCGTGCAAGGCATGACCGGCTCGGGCGGGTGGCCGCTGAACATCTTTCTGGCGCCGGATCTGAAGCCCTTTTACGGCGGGACTTACTGGCCGCCGGAGGGCCAAGCGGGCCGGCCCGGCTTTTTGCAGGTGCTGGAGCAAGTCAACAAAGCGTGGCAGGACCGCCGCGAACAGCTCGCTCAGTCCTCGGCGCAGTTGCACGAAAAACTGGCGGAGCTGACCGCCCGGCAGAATGCCAGCCCGCTGGTCCTGACCGGGGCGGTGCTGCGCAACGCCGGCGCGCGGCTCCAGCAAGGTTATGACC
>WNGG01017778.1_pt1 | contig 10357 bp, 19 predicted proteins | sample 5400661 | NCBI WGS metagenome assembly WNGG01 (sample SAMN13153372, study PRJNA577476) | soil metagenome | isolation source: 100 cm soil or saprolite under Garry oak tree replicate 1 | place: USA:California | collected 2016-06-15
TAACAGTCTTCACGCTGTCACACCACGCTGCCGGCAACGCGCCGGACACCACGCCACGGCAGATTGATTTCTTCCCTCCGGTGATGCGCTTCGACGGCGCGATCTTCGACAACCCCGCGCTCATGTCGTTCTCCTCGGATGGCATCTTTTATTCCACGGAGCGCGAGCTGGCGGCAGGGCTTTTCTTCTCGATTGACCAGAAGGTGCAGAGCATCCGCGTGCGCAACAAAACCGTGGCGGCAATCGCGCGCTACGACCTCACCGGCTACTACTCTCCGCGCGAGGTTGTGGGCGTACCGTTCGAGGTTACCGAAGTGGGCAGGTAAGCATGTCGAACAGCTACACGGCCGTGCCAGCGATCATCCCTGGGCCACTCACCGTCAACGGTCTGCTCACGGTCAACTCCGATGCCGGGATTCGCATCGGTGCGGTGGCTCCGTTCGTGAGAGTGTTCAAATTCAGCGTTGCAGACGGACTGTTTTCTTCCAACCTACAGCCCGACCGTGCGACACGTGACACCACACTCCAAGCTGCATTTGCATACGGGATAAACAATTTCGGCAACGGCTTGTATGGTGTTCAGCTGAACATCCCCGGCACGCAGATTTTTACCGAACAGGACACCACGATCGCGCAAGACGGCACGGCCGTCATCAACACCGGCAACACCACAGAGAACACGACGCGCAGCAAGGTGATTCCAGGCAACACGCTCGGCCAGCACGGCATGCTAGTGTTGGAGTGGATGCTGTTCGCCAACCTCCAGGGCGGCGTTGGGACAACGTTCGGGATACGGTTGGGCGGGACTCTCCTAGGCAGCACCGTGACCACGAGTGGCACAAATATGTTTGTGCGCATGGTGCTGCTCAATAAGGGGCTCACCAACTCACAACTCGCGTTCGTGGTGTTCACGAGTGGAGCGGGTACGGTGGCTGATTCGGTCCAGATTACTGCGCTGGATACCACCGTTGACCAGCTTCTGGCCGTAACCATAAAGTCAGGTGCGGCAACAGATAGCTGGACGGATGAAGGCTGGAAGGTGCACGCGGTAGGCGGCCGCACGTCGCCGTTGTGATGCTTATGCCGGTTTGGGCCCAAGTTTTTCTCGCAACCCTGCCCACTGCGACACTCTTGCTCGCGGGTATTGTGTCGCTGGTGCGGCGGATTTCGATTTTGGAGGGCCAGGTTGCGGCAATCCTCGCGCTCCTGGCGGCGATCGCGGGGGTTAAGGGCAATCCAGGTCCGAACCAGGTAAAAAGTACACTAAAACCTCCTGGAGGGCTGTAGGGCACGCCAGCTCAAAAACGGGTGCGGGGGTACTACCCCCCCCTATATTTTTTGAGCCTGGGGGCTTCTAAAGGGCAAACTCATGGACCTGGTGACGCTCATCGGTGACGAAGACCTCGATTTGGCGGTCACGCCGTCTCAACTTGAGAATTTTGCGGCAGAATCCCTTGGGGGCTTGGATGGGGACCTCCAAGCCCTCGAGGGATTGGAAAGCGAGGCGGTCGGGGCGTTCACGGCCGGCGAAACGGCCAGCGATGACCTGGAAGCGTTATTTGCCGATGTAGTAACGACAGCGGCTCCCATCACGGAAGACACGCTCGCGGCCGATACCGCGCAACTTCCGACCGATCTTGCCAACGGCCAGCAGGTGCTCGATGACCTCGACGCGCTGTTTGCGACGCCGGCGACGCCTCCGACAACGCCAAGCGGCGGCGGTGGCGGCGGTGGTGGTGGCGGTGGTGGTGGTGGCGTGGGCGACGGCGGACCAACGGAAGGCGGCGGCGTGCCGTGTCTAGTGGATTGCGGGCCAGTGGAAGGCGCATAGGAGCGTGAACGATGGCGCAACCGAGAGAAGTTACCAACGTGAAGGTGAGCGACGGCACGCGATTCAAACGCGGCGGCGGCAGCGAGCAGGTGCGCACGGTGCAGTACTTCGTCGGTGAGCATGGGCCGTTCTTCATCACCATGCCGGTCGGTGAGTACAGCGCAGAGCAGGTCAACCGTTCGATGGAAGACAACGTGCGCCAACTGCGCGCGATCGGCGCGCTCCCTTCGGGCGGGTGACGTGTGCCGAATGGTGGCAACGGGTTTGACTTCTTCGGGAGTCTTGGCGACGCGCTCAACTCCGCGATCGCGGCAGTGCAAGCGGCGCTCCTCGCACTAATCGACTTCATCTTTGCGGTTCTGTCGTTTCTCTACCAGGTGATCGTCCAGATTGTTCTCTTCCTAGAGAAGGCGTTTGGCGTTCTGATTCGCGGCTTTAAGCACGTGATCTCGGACATCGTGCATGGCCGGTTCCTTCATCTCTACCAGGACTACGTAGCACTCAAAAACAAGATTAAGGCGTGGCTCGAGAAGCATCTGCCGTGGCTGTTCGAGCTGCGCAAGCGGTTCGATTTCTGGTGGCGGCACACCATCGTCCCAATACTGAATTGGATTCATCGCGTGCGCGCCATCCTCGCGGTGCTGCGCATCTTCCACGTGGGCTTTGCCAAGAAGCTCGACGAGCTGCTGGCCGGCCTCGAGGCGAAGATAATCAAAAACACTTTGGTGCTGCGCGCCAAGCTCAACCTGGTGATCTCCATCATCGACCTGGTGCTCGACCCTGGACTGCTCATCCGGCAGAACGTGCTCATTGATTCAGCGGTGCGCGCGATACGCCAAATGTTTGCGGCGCTCGGCTTGGGATTCGGCCGCCCACTGACCACGCAAGAGCAGGCGGACCAGGACCGCGCGCGGCACGCAACGACGCGCGCCGGCATCGGTGAGGATGCAGCGAGTCATCCGGCCGTTGGACTGAGCGCGGAGCTGCTGCTCGAGGCGGACAAGGCAGAGCGCGCGATACCACCACTCGAGGGCAATCCAGAGAGCAGGCTGGCATGAGCAACGGCAACGACGGCGGACCAACACCACCACCGAATTTCATCTTGCCCATGAGCAACGGCAACGACGGCGGACCAACACCACCACCGAATTTCATCTTGCCGGAAGCTGACGCGAAGCAGATAGCGAAGCTGCAAACGGCCGGCCAGGATGAGGGCGGATGGTTCTTCAAGTTCTGGCGCGCGCTCGGGCGTTCGTTCAGCTCGATTCTCCTCGACGCCATCGACCTGATGGTGTTCACGGTCAACAAGTTTTTCTTTCTCATCGGGAAGTTCTTCCGGCGTGCGCAAGGCGAGGAGAATCCCGCTTTCTGGGAGTTGGTCGCGGCCATCACGGAGGACATGCTTGGCATCGACGTGGACGCGGAGGCGCTGAAGAAATCGTTCTTCTCGAGCGGCCGCATCAACGCGATGGAGCTGGTAGGCAAACAGGTGTTTGACCTGCTCGCGGCAGAGTTCGTCTCACCACCGGAGGAGCTGACACCGGGGAAGACTTCACCGAAAGGCGGTGCCGGCATCGGTGGCCTGCCGGCGTTCAAGATTTCACCGGAGCAAGGCGTCGAGGCGGCGCGGCGCTTTATGGGTTTCGGCATGACATTTGCGGTGCGCGAGGCAAACGTCGGCGTGCTCGGTGAGCTGGCAACGATCGGGTTTGCGAAGAACTTCCGCGACTACGGCGAGAACATGGTCGCCAACCTGGCGATCGGGAGGCTGATGCGGATTGCGCTACGGCCGCTCTTGACCGTTCTGATCGCGGATCCGCTGAACCAGGCGCTGAACAAACAGTACCGGCCGAAGCAGCTCAGTGAGGCGCAGCTCTTGACCCTGTTCCATCACGACCCCACGCGGCGGGGCGACGTGGTGGAACAGCTTGCACTACTCGGATTCTCGGACCAGAACATACAAACCCTGTTCGAGATAGAGAAGACACACGTGGTCGCCAACGACGTTGAGCTGCTCGAGAGGTACGGCATCCTCTCACACGCGGATGCCGTGAAGAAACTGACGGCGGCCGGCATGTCGGCAGATGACGCGGAGCTACAGCTACAGGTGATTGACTTGCGCCGGCTGGACACGATCGTGCGCGCTCAGGCGGACCTGGCGCAGAAGCAGTTCGAAGACGGAGTGCTCGACCCGGACCAGCTCCGCGCGTCCCTGGCGGCGCTGCCAATCACGGATGAGGAGAAGCACTTGCGCCAGGTGCTCGCGGCGACGCGCGTGGAGCTGCCGCGGCGGTTCCTGACGCTGGCGCAGATGCAGTCAGCTTTCGAGCAGAGCATCATCACGGTGGAGGAGCTGGACGACTTCTTTGTGCGTGAGGGCTACTCGCCGGATGACGCGACGATTCTGCGGCTCGAGACGCTGCTGAAGTCAGCCGCGGCCGCGGAAGCAAGACAGGCTGCTGCCGATCGCAAAGCGGCCAGGGACGCCAAGAAAAAAGGCAAACCACCTGCCCCACCCAAACCCTAAAGGTTCGTCCATGCCATCCATCCCTTTGCCACACACACAAATCGTGCGATCGCACGATTTGGCAAACCTGGGGATGATAATTTTTTCCACTTTCGATTTTTCTGCGTATGAAAGCGCAAGTCGCGTGCGCCGCGAGTTCGTGCGAGCTCCGGACGATCGCGCGGCCGGCAAACTCACAAAAATTGGTTGGTGTTACTCAACTTTGGGGGAAGGGCCTAGGTCCGTGCCATCCGAGAGAGTGCTGACACCTAGGGCTTTCAGCTCGGCCCTTGAGGGAACACTTGCGTCCGCATCCCTCAAGGCGCAGCTCGACAGCTATCGGTCATAAGGTCCGAGTAAGTAGCAAAGGTCACTCCAGGCGACCATGAAGACGCGGGACTGCATGCGTTTGATACGCTGAGGCGACCAGCGAGACGGATTCCAACCAGGTGCCTCTTTGCTCATGGCGTGCGGCCTCCAAACTTCGTGAGTCCGAGAGCGATGCGCATCTCATCGGAGCCAACCGCAACCTGGTCAAACGCGATGCCAGTGTCTCTCACCATCGGCAGCACGTTGGCGTTGAAATTCCGGCAGACGATGCGCATCTTCGGCTCTGCCGCGCTCCTCTTCTCGAGCACCCAAATAAACTTGTAGGCCATCACCTGACCCACCGCGCGGATGGTGCAATCGTCTTCGACTTCGATGATCTCCGGCACTCCGTTTTTGTACGCTACCGCGTCGATGCGGAACTGCGTGTTCTTAATCCACATATCGCGCACGTTCTGCGCGAATGTTGGGCCGGGATCTTCCCCCTGGCCGATGCGGATGTTGTAGTCGAAGCTGTCGTACAAATCCTCGTGCGCGCGCAACCACGCGCGGAAGATGACGATCTCGCCGGGGTTCATCGCCGGGTAGCGGAGGCGTTCGCTTTGGAGTCGTTGCGCTACGGTCGCCACTGTCTTACCTCACCCACGCTGCCGAATAAAATCCTTGAGGAAATGCTCGAGCGTTGCAACGATCTCACGCGCAAGAGCTGCGGTCATTATCTGCCCAAATCGCTTCGACACCCACCAGCACACGTCGCCCCCGGTGCCCACTGAGAGTGTCAGTACGATTTCCTCGGCCTTGTCTGGCGGACCTGGCAGAGTCGGTCCTAAAGGATTGACTGGTGTGCTCACTTCGCGCTCCTTGGTGCCAGTTCCTCGCGCGTGGCCGGCTCCACCATGTCGATGCCGCTGAGATACACGGCGTTGAACTGCGAACCTGTCAGCTTCACACCCACGGCGCGGCTCCACGCGAAGAAAATCTCGCGCTTCCGGTGGCCTTTTATCGGCGCGGCTTTCAGGAACGCCATGACCTCGGCCAGCTTCGCCGGGTACATCAAATCTTCGGAGATAATCCCTGTCGCGCTCTCCATCTTTCCTCCAAGCTCACGGCCATCTCTTCGAGACGCTCCAACACGTTGTACAGTGCGTGGAGCTGCCGCGCTTCGGAATGTGTGATGTAGTGCGCAACGGCCGGCCGTGTCAGGTCCGCGACCTGGCCGTGCAGCTCTTGAATCTTTATGGCCAGCACGTGCAGCTCGAGCGCGTAGTGCTGCTCTTCGACGCGCTCGGCGCGGTCCATTTCTGCCGGCGTCCCGGTGATGTTCGGCTTGTCAGTTAGACCCATCTCGCAGCTCCACCACACGCAGCGCACAGTGCGACGCGCGGCGCCCCAGCAACGCGGCAGGCTGCCGCCAGTAGCCGCGTACTTTCGTCGCGCGCCGCGCTCTGCGTCATATTCTCCGCACCTTGTACTTCTCGGGCCACATGAGCGTGGCCACCAGGTTCTCTTTCGCGTCGAGCACGTCGGCGTAGTTCGACACGATCACGATGCGCGCGGCTCCGATCGTCACCACCGCGCGTTGATCGTCCAGCACGTCCGGCCGGCCTTCGTAAAGGATGAGCGTCACTTGCTCGTTTTTGCTCACGGCTCACCCCTTCCTCTTCTTTCTGCTGTTCGTGTGGGCCTTCGCAAGCGTGCCTAGTTCACCCGAGCGGCCGCGCTTTTTCAGCTCACGTTCCACCGCATCAGAGAGATGCAACGCGAGGCGCAACCCGAGGCGCGACGCGCTCAGACCATTCTCTAACGCACCCTCCAGTGTGAACTTGATTGACGTCAACTCTCCTACGGTAAGCTGGCCTAGTTCTCGATTGAAAGACACAGGTTTTTCTCCTCACTTTGTTGGTGGTTTGGCCTCGCGGATGACGTGCCCTTTGTTGGTGGTGACTGCGCCGGATTCGCTGAGCTGCAACAGCGGACCAGGCGCGGGCTTGGGCGCGGCCGCGCGCACCGCATCGAACACGGCAACGAGCGCGAGGCGGTGCTTATTCACTACGGAGACGTCTTCGAGTTCTCGGCTCATCTTGTGCTTTGCCTCTCACAACAATCCACCCAGTCTCACCGTAGAAAAATGCTTCCTTGCACGCGGTACATTGGCGCACGCCATACGGCTCCGGGTCAGTGCCGATGAGCACCAGGTCGCCACCGCACAGAGGACAGCGGAGTGTGATGTCGCGTGGCATCTGCGCGGTCTTCATCGGCGCAAAAACCTCAGCGTGGCGCGCGCGGCGAAGAGCGCGCCGGCAACAATCCAAATAAAGAAAGTGAGTGCCCACGCCAACACTAGGACCGTGTTGTCTTTGTGGTGGTCGATGCCAGCACCGGCGACCATGAGACACAGCACTCCGATCAGCCAATACAAGAACTCTCGCATGTCAGCTCCCCTCTGCCGGCGTCGCCGGCTTCTCCGTCAACTTATAGTTGAGCACGTGAGAAAAATTCCACACGTGACGCGAGCCATCTTGTGCTTGCACCATCATCACGTGCCCTTTGAGATGCTCGACGGCAACACCAACGTTGCAGTTTACCTGGTGGTGCCGGTGGTCATCCGTCCATACGTCCAACACGGTGCGGGCGTCCATCGTTCCTCACTCTCTCGGCGTCTCGTACCACTCGATGCCGGCATCACGCAGCAACTTCTTAATCGGGTTCAGGTGGTAGTAGTGCGCGAAGAGCGGAATCATGTTTTGCGACGCATCGTTGTGCCCACAGAGGACGCAGTGCGGGCCACGCTCGACGTATCCCTGCACACCCGGCTCACTCGGCGGCGCCGGCTTCACCGGCAGCACGGCCGCGCGCTCCGCGTCGCGCTTGTAATTGTCCACCATGAACGACATCGACGCGGCGCTCAGCTCGAGGCGAATCGCTTCGCGGAGGTAGTAGTCGCGGTGGTCTTTCTCCTTCACGCGGAGGAGCTGTTTGGCAACCGCGAAACTGATCTTGCGCTCCGCAACGGCGCTCGCGATTTCCGCGTCCGATCGCACTAGGTCCACGCGCTCATTGACCCATGCTTCGCTGCGCCGGAACATCTGGCACAACGCCGGCATCGTGTACTTTCTCTTCTCCACCAGCGAAAGAATCCAGTAACCCTGCTCTGCGGCCGTCACGTCGGCGCGGTGCATATTCTCCTCGAGCATCACCATGTCTTCGTCTGGGTAGTCGGCGGGGTAAACGAGGCACGGCGCGGACTTGAGAAACGCCATGCGCGCGGCCAGCAAGCGACGATGGCCGGCCATCACGCGGAAGCGTAGCGAAGTGGGCGGTGGAGGTTGTGTGCCGTCCCGCGGTGTGTCGAAGATCCGCGCTGGGTCTGCAACGTGGCGCTCGATCACCAGCAGCGGCTCCAGGATGCCTTTCAGCTTGATTGACTCGGCCAGCTCCTCGAGTTCGTGCAGGTCGATGAGCACGCGCGAGGCAAGCTCCGGCTCGTCCAGGAGCTCGAGCGGAATTTCGCGGAGTTCGCGCGTCACGGCGTCACCCTGCTAGGCGGCGCGCCGATCGTCAGATCAGGACCAGGGACGTGCAGGCCGCGCTTCGAATCGTAGACCATCTTTGCGCGTGCCGGCCGCGCAACAATCACGCCTTGTGACTGGTCCACGGTGATGAGCATCAGCTCGCCGGGAGTGAGTCGGAAATAGTTGCGCACGTCAGGCGGCAGCACCATCCCCCACGTGCCGCCCATTTTGTAGAAGCGTCCGGTATAACACTCGTGTAAGTCAACTCTTGGTATCGCCATGCGCCTGATTCCGTGACCCTGCCGGCACCCTGAGTAGCTCAGGGAAAATGAGCTGCACCAGCCGTTCTAGAGTGCCGGCTCGAGTCACTTTGTATAGAACTATACTCCTCGTGTCAATAGTGCTGAGTAGGGGAAAATCTCGCGCGACTCATAAAGATAGTCCTAGGAAGAGGAAAAAGTGTGCAAAACGTGTGCGGAACGTGTGGAAAAATTGTGGATAAGTGGCTGACTTAAAAGGGTTTCCCTCAGACTCCCTTCCTAAATCTTCGGAAACTGATATCCACAGCCAGGGTAACTCCTGTGGTTGTTGCAACAACAACAAGAGATTTCCCGATCTTGACAGGCAAGAGCAGGGAGAACACCGTCAACGACAGGAGACGTCTATGGCTAACTCGATCACCATCCGCGACACGGGAAGTCTCGCGCAGAAATTCGTCAAGCGTGGTCAGGCTGCCGTCGATGACTGGAAGACTGGCGTGCAGCAGACCACGGCGTCGCAGTCAGCAAACGCGATCGCTGCGGCTCCACGCTGGCAGCAAACGTTGCAGGGTGACGCGGTGCTGAATCGCTTCAAGGCGAAGCTCACCGCGGCCGGCGATGGCAAGTGGCGAGACAACGCGGTGAAGAAAGGCGCGGAGCAGGGACGATTCGCGGGCGGCATCGGCGCTGCTGGACCGGCGTGGGCTGCCGGCGTAACTCCCATCTTCGACGCGCTCCGTTCGTTGTCTCTCACCGATCGCGGACTCAAGCGGTCACCGCAAAATTTGGACCGCGCGCGCCAGGTGATCGAGGCTGAGGCGAAGGCCGCCGGGAAGTAAATCCTCGTGGCGAATAAATGGTTTTCAGAGTGTGCTCCGTGCCGCTGGCAGGAGACACACGACACGCAAGACGCGGCCATCGTTGCCGCGCAAGAGCACGTGGTCGATGCTCACCGAGATCTCTTCTCTCTCCCTGGCGACGAACGCTCCCGCAAGATGGTTTCCGATCGCATCGGACACGTGCAACTGCGCGATGAGAACACCATCGGCGCGGGCATGTCGGCAGGCACGGAGAGTCTCGCGGTGACAGGCGAAGCACCGCGCAGCGATGCGGACCTGGACACGGAAGAGCAGCAACTCCGCGAACGTCTCCACGCGATCTACAGTGAGCGCGAGTCGCGCGCTTCGATGCCGAAAGAAGGTGTGTGATGGCGCTGCGTCAAGCTGGTCTCATCTTCCGCGCGGAAGCGGCCGCGTCTCTGGTCATCACGCCGCGTGCCGGCGAAGGTTTCCGAGTGCGGCGGATTTACGTTTACAACGTGAGCGCGGCGACCGCTTTCGTCACGGTGATCAACGACACCGCGCGCGTCGGTTTCTTCCGCGTCGCGGGCTTCGGCGGCAACCATCTGGCGCAGCCGCGGCTCCACGATAAGGACCAGACGGTCAAGGCGTCGAACCTCATAGACTACATGACGGAACGCTGGAACTTTTCCGGCTACCCGGTTGTGCAAGGCGAGAATTTCACGGTGAGCGTCAACACCGGCACGGCGGACTTCTTCATCGTCGCGGACAGTTTCGACGCGGCGGACATTGTGAGCAGCCAGGCGCAAGGCTCGCACAGCTCCGATGTTACGTTCGTCAACTACGGGACGAACCTGGCGGCGCTCACCACGGCGGCGTACTTCAAGATTGACTCGCGGCAAAACCCCGGCGAGATGGTGGCGTTTCCCTTCGGCGCGCCTGGCGCCGGACTCGTGCCGGCCGGCAAGCGCGTGAGTCTGTATTCTCTCGGCGGGCAACCTGTCGGGCGCTTCGTGAGCGCGGGTAACACGATGGGAACTTTCTATCTGCGGCCGCGCATCGGCACGGCTCCCGCACAAACAATTCTCGACCGCAACGACGTCGGCTATCCGTTCATCGGA
>WNGG01009938.1_pt1 | contig 10356 bp, 6 predicted proteins | sample 5400661 | NCBI WGS metagenome assembly WNGG01 (sample SAMN13153372, study PRJNA577476) | soil metagenome | isolation source: 100 cm soil or saprolite under Garry oak tree replicate 1 | place: USA:California | collected 2016-06-15
GCCAACATGTACTTCTACCGGCTGCTCGACTGCCTGGCCGAGGACTTCCCGAAGACGCTGGCGGCCGTCGGCCCGGCGCGCTTCCACAACCTGGTGACCGACTACCTGCTGCGCCACCCGTCGGAGCACCCGTCGTTGCGTTATCTCGGGCAGCGGCTGCCGCAGTTCATGACGACCCACCCGCTGCTGGGAGAGTTCCCGCACCTCGCCGATCTGGCACGCCTGGAGTGGGCGCGTGCCGACGTCTTCGACGCGCCGGACGCTCGCCCCCTGTCGCGCGACGCCCTCGCCCGCCTGCCGCAGGATCGCGCCGGCGACGCGAAGTTCACGTTCATCCCGGCCTTCGCCCTGCTGCGCTTCGATCATGAAGTGGTGGGTCTCTGGCGAAGGCTCGACGATCGCGCGGGCGGCCACGGCGACACCGCGGCCGCGGGCGGGGCGGCCATCCACGGCGGCGGGTCGGGGAACGCCGCCCGCGAAGCGCCCGACCCGGACGACTCGCCGTCCGGCGGGGACCCGGGACCGCCGTCGCTCCCCGCTCCGGCGCGCCGGCGCACCGCGGCGCGCGTCTGGCGCAGGGACTTCATCGTCTACCACAGCAGCCTCGACGAGGAAGAGTCCCGCTGCCTGGAGCTGGCGCAGTCGGGGGAGAGCATCGGTCGCATCTGCCAGCAGCTCGCGGCCGGCCGCAGCCTCGCGAAGGCGACCGCGCGGGCCGGCAGGATGATCCAGAGCTGGCTGGAGGACGGTATCCTGGCGGAGGTCGCCCTGAGCGAGGCGCCGCGGTGACCCGATCGGAGACCGGTCCATGTTCGATCGTCCGGCCGGCTCTCGCCGGAGCGCTCGCGTCCGCGCTGCTGGGCTTCGTCCCGGCCGGCCTCCTCGCGGCGGAGGCGCCTGAGCCCCCCGTGACCCGGACCGACAGCGTTTCCGACGAGCTCTACGGGGTCAAGGTGCCCGACCCGTACCGCTGGCTCGAGGACGGCCGGAGCGACGAGGTGCGGCGCTGGGTCGAAGAGCAGAACGGCTACACGCGCGCCCTGCTCGACGCCCGGCCGGGCCGGGACGCGCTGCGCGCGCGCCTCACGCAACTGCTGTCGATCGGCACGCTCTCGGCGCCCACGCCCCGGGGCGGCCGCTACTTCTATACCCGGCGCGAGGGGACCGAGAACCAGCCGATCCTGTACGTGCGCGACGGCCTGAAGGGGAAGGACCGGGTCCTCGTCGATCCGAACAACCTCAGCGCCGACGGCACCGCGGCCATCGACTGGTGGTATCCGTCCCGGGACGGTGCTCTCGTCGCCTACGGGGTCTCGACCAGCGGCGACGAGAAGAGCACGCTGCGCGTCATCGACGTGAAGACCGCCGGGCTGCTGCCCGACACGATCCCGCACACGCGCTACTGCGCGCTCGGATGGCTGCCGGACAACAGCGGCTTCTACTACACGCGCTACCCCGCCCCCGGAGACGTCCCGGCCGGCCAGGAGAACTACAACCGGCACGTCTTCTTTCACCGGCTCGGGAGCGACTGGTCGAAGGATCCGAAGGTCTTCGGAGAACAGCGCAAGCCGGAGGATATCATCGAGCTGAATGTGTCACCGGACGGCCGGTACATGGTGGTGTGGGCCCAGGAAGGCTGGTCGCGCTCGGACCTCTACGTGAAGGATCTGAAAGAGGTGGGATCGCCCTTCGTCCCGGTGGCCGAGGGGATCGACGCCCTGTTCCAGGGCGAGGTGATCGGCGACACCCTGTACCTGCTCACCAACTTCGAGGCGCCGCGCTACCGCCTGCTCGCCGTCGATCCGAAGAAGCCGGACCGGGCCGCCTGGAAGGTCCTGATCCCGCAGAGCGAGGCGGTCCTCAGCGAGGTCCACTACGTCGGCGGGCAGCTCGTGGCGCTCTACCTCAAGGACGCCGCCTCGCGTCTCGCGGTGTACTCCCGGGAGGGACGCAAGGTCCGCGACGTCGGTCTGCCGGCCCTCGGGACGATCGAGAAGGTCGACGGCCGCCCCGACGGCCAGGAGGCGTTCTTCGGCTTCACGTCGTTCACCGTGCCGCCGTCCGTTTACCGCATCGATCTCAAGACCGGCGCGACGACATTGTGGGAGAAGGTGAGGGAGGACGTCGATCTCTCGGGGCTCGACGTCAATCAGGTCTTCTACCGGTCGAAGGACGGCACGAAGGTGTCGATGTTCCTGGTCCATCGCATGGGGCTGCGACTCGACGGCAGGGAGCCGACCGTCCTGTACGGCTACGGCGGGTTCAATATCAGCCTGACCCCGTCCTTCTCGCGCGCCCTCGTCCTGTGGCTCGAGCGCGGCGGCGTGTACGCCGTCGCCAACCTGCGCGGCGGCGGGGAGTACGGCGAGGAGTGGCACCGGGCGGGCATGCTGGAACGCAAGCAGAACGTGTTCGACGACTACCTCGCCGCGGCGCAGTGGCTGATCGACAACAAGTACACGAGCCCCGGCCGCCTGGCGATCTACGGCGGCAGCAACGGCGGCCTCCTGGTCGGGGCGGCGCTGACCCAGAGGCCCGATCTGTTCCACGCCGCGGTCTGCGCCGTGCCGCTCCTCGACATGCTGCGCTACCACAACTTTCAGATCGCCAGGCTCTGGATCCCCGAGTACGGCTCGGCGGAGAACCCCGACCAGTTCAAGTACCTGTACCGCTACTCGCCTTACCACCAGGTCCGGGAAAGGGCCGCCTACCCGGCCGTTCTCCTGACCACCGCCGAGAGCGACAGCCGGGTCGACCCGATGCACGCCCGCAAGATGGCGGCGCGCCTGCAGACCCACACGACCTCGGGGCTCCCGGTCCTTCTGCGCACCGAGACCAGGGCCGGCCACGGCATCGGCAAGCCGCTGGCCAAGCAGATCGACGAGGCGACCGACACCTGGTCGTTCCTGGCGTGGCAGCTCGGTCTCGAGACCTCCGCCGCGCCGGCGAAGCCGGCGGGTCGCTGAAGGCCCTTCCCCGGGAAGGCTCCCGGGCGCTGTGCTAAGATCCGCCCCATGCCGGAGCTTCACTCGGTCTGCCCGCTCGATTGTCCCGACCGCTGCAGCCTCGACGTGACCGTGGAGGCGGAGCGCGTCGTGTCGATCACGGGCAGCCGCGTCAACCCGCTCACCGACGGCTTCATCTGCGCCAAGGTGCGCGACTTCCCCCGGAGGGTCTACGGGCCCGACCGCCTGCTGCATCCCATGCGCCGCACGGGGCCGAAGGGGTCCGGGCGGTTCGAGCGCATCTCCTGGGACGCGGCGATCGGATCGATCGCGCGGACCTTCGAGGCGATCCGGAAAGAGTTCGGCGGCGAATCGATCCTGCCCTTCTCCTACGGCGGGTCGAACGGGCTCCTGACCCAGGGGACGACCGACGAGCGGCTGTTCCGGTCGATCGGAGCGTCGCGGCTGGCGCGCACCGTCTGCGCCGCGCCGACCGGCGCGGCGGCGGAGGCGCTGTACGGCAAGATGGCCAGCGTCGATTTCCCCGATTTCGCGCGGGCGCGGTTCATCATCATCTGGGGCGCCAACCCGAAGCACAGCAACATCCACCTGATGCCGTACCTGAAGGCGGCGCGCGAGGCAGGCGGCCGGGTGGCGCTCATCGACCCGCGGCGGACGATGTCGGGACGGTACGTGGACATGCACCTGCCGGTCTACCCCGGCACCGACGGCGCGGTGGCGCTCGCGATGATCGGGCACCTGGAGAGGATCGGCCGCGCCGATCGCGGCTTCCTGGAGCAGCACACCACCGGCTGGGAGAGGCTGCTGGAGCGGGCGCGCGCGTTCCCGCTGGAGAGGGCCGCGGGCCTGGCGCGCGTTGAGGCGCGCGACATCGCCGCCATCGCCGAGGCCTACGCCGCCGCCGATCCGGCGCTGATCCGGTGCGGCTGGGGGCTGGAGCGCAACCGCAACGGGGAGGCGTCCGTCGCCGCGGTCCTGGCCCTGCCCGCGGTCGCCGGCAAGTTCGGCGTGCCGGGCGGCGGCTACGCCCTGTCGTCCTCCTCGGTCTACCGGGTCGACGACGAGCGCCTGGCCGGGGTGCCGGAGGCGCGGACCCGCATCATCAACATGAACCGCCTCGGCCGGGCCCTGCTCGAAGAGGAGGACCCGCCGTTGAAGGCCCTGTTCGTGTACAACTGCAATCCCGCCGTCACGGTGCCCGACCAGAACCGCGTCATCGAGGGGCTGCGGCGCGAGGACCTGTTCACGGTCGTGTTCGACCAGGTGCTCACCGACACCGCCGCTTACGCCGACGTCCTGCTCCCCGCGACCACCTTTCTCGAGCACACCGAGCTGTCGACCTCCTACGGGACTTACGCGGTCATGCTTGGCGAGCCGGTGATCCCGCCGGTCGGCGAGGCCAAGCCGAACGAGGAGGTGTTCGGGCTCATGCTGAGTGGGATGGGGATCGAGGACCCGCGTCCGCGGGGTGAAGCGCTCCTGCGCGAGGCGCTGGCCGCGATCGAGGGGCCGCTCGCCGGCGCGGGGGCCCGGACGGGCGCGCCCGGGGCCGCCTCCGAAGGCGCCGATCGTCTGGAGCGGCTGCGGCGCGATCGGATCCTGCCGTTCGATTTCCCCGGTCCGCGGCCGGTGCAGTTCGGCACCGTCTTCCCGAGGACGGCCGGCGGCCGGGCCGACCTGTGGCCGGCGGCGCTCGGGCCCGATCCTTACGCGGTCCTCGACGATCCGGGTGACGCGGGCCATCCGCTGGCGCTGATCTCGCCGGCCACGGATCGCACCATCTCCTCGACGCTCGGCGAGTTCAACCACACCCATGTGCGGCTGGAGATGCACCCGCGTGACGCCGGGACGCGCGGCCTGCGGGACGGGCAGGAGGTCCGCGTCCACAACGGCCTGGGCGAGGTGCGCGTCCTGCTGAAGATCAACCCCGATCTCCGTCCCGGCGTGGTCTACCTCCCGAAGGGCATCTGGGGCCGCCACACCAGGAACGGCCGCGTCGGCACGGCTCTGGTCCCCGACACCGTGTCCGCCGTCTCCGGCGGCGCCTGCTTCAACGACGCGCGCGTCGAGGTCGGTCCGGCCTGATCGTCTCGCCGGTCTCACCCGCGCGCGGTCGTGCTATGCTCCGCCCCTTGTGCGCGGCCCTAACATGGAGGAGAGCAGGACATGAGACCCGGTCTTCTGGCAGGGACGATCGCGGCGGCGCTGGCGTTCGCCTGCACGGGGGCGCCGAAGGAGCCGCAGAAGGCGGCGCCCGCGGCGCCTCAGGGCGAGACGTTCACCTCGGGCGAGTACACCACGGCCCTGCCGCCGGGGCTGCAGGCCTCGGCGGCCTACGTGCCCGACAACAACCCGATGTCGCAGGCGAAGATCGAGCTGGGACGCAGGCTGTACTTCGACGGCCGCCTCAGCAAGGACGGGACGATCTCCTGCGCCACCTGCCACGACCCCGACAAGGGGTTCTCCGACGGGCGGTCGACTTCCATGGGAGTCGGCCACCAGACCGGGGCGCGCAACGCGCCGACCGTCATGAACCGCCTGTTCAGCAAGGAGCAGTTCTGGGACGGTCGCGCCGCCGACCTGGAGGCGCAGGCGCTCGGCCCGGTCCAGAACCCCATCGAGATGGGCCACACGCTCGAGGGGATGATCTCCAACGTCAAGAGCATCCAGGGCTACGCGCCCGGGTTCCAGGCGGCGTTCGGCACTCAGGACATCAACGCCGACCGGGTCGCCCAGGCGATCGCGTCCTACGAGCGCACCGTGCTCGCGGGCAACGCGCCCTACGACCTGTACCAGGCGGGCGACAAGAGCGCCATGAGCGAGTCGGCCGTGCGCGGGATGAACCTGTTCAACGACAAGGACAAGGCCAACTGCGTCACCTGCCACGCCGGCTTCAACTTCACCGACGAGTCGTATCACAATCTCGGCGTCGGGATGGACAAGCCGAACCCCGACTGGGGCCGCTTCGGCGTGACCAAGCAGGAGTTCGACAAGGGCGCCTTCAAGACGCCGACGCTGCGCAACGTCACCCAGAGCGGTCCCTACATGCACGACGGCGGGGAGGCGTCGCTCCTCGACGTGGTCAAGTTCTACGACAAGGGCGGCAACCCGAACAAGTGGCTCTCCAAGGAGATCAAGCCGCTCCATTTGACCGACCAGGACCGGGCCGACCTGGTCGCCTTCCTGGAAACCCTCACCGGCGAGGTGCGCGGCCGGGAGAAGCCGACGATGCCGTAGGGAGCGGCCGGCGCGGCGCTCTCTGATAGAATCGGGCGTACGCGAGGGCTCCTTGCCGGATCGTGAAACCACGAAGACGACCGCCACGAGCGCCGCCGACAAGCACCGGCGCTACCTGTTCCCCTGCGTCACCACCTACTACGAGGAGCCGCTGACGCTGGTGCGCGGCGAGGGACTGCACGTCTGGGACGAGGCGGGCCGGAAGTACCTCGACTGCTTCGGTGGCGTCCTGACCGTGAGCCTGGGCCACTGCCATCCCGAGGTGACCGAGGCGATCGTCCGCCAGGCGCAGACCCTGGTGCACACCTCCACGCTGTACGCCAGTCCCGCGCTGTCCGATCTCGCGGAGGCGCTGGCGGACGTCCTGCCCGGCGATCTCAAGCGGGTCTTCCTGAGCAACTCGGGGACCGAGGCCGACGAGACGGCCGTCCTGCTGGCGCGCGTCTACACCGGCGCGCAGGAGGTCGTCGTCCTGCGCTACGGTTATTCGGGCCGCTCGATGATGGCGATGGCCGCCTCGGGACAGGCCCCCTGGAAGCAGGCGGGCAACCCAGTGCCCGGGTTCGTGCACGCCATCGCGCCGTACTGCTACCGCTGCCCTCTCAAGCTCACCTACCCGTCCTGCGAGGTCGCCTGCGCCAGGGACGTCGACGAGGTCATCCAGACGGCGACCTCCGGCCGCGTCGCCGGGATCCTCGCCGAGGTGATCATCGGCTCGGGGGGATTCATCGTGCCGCCGCGGGAGTACTTCCAGATCGTGGCGGACAGCGTGCGCAAGGCGGGCGGGCTGTTCATCGCCGACGAGGTGCAGACCGGCTGGGCGAGGACCGGCAGGATGTTCGGCATCGAGCACTACGGCGTCACCCCCGACGTGATGACGTTCGCCAAAGGGATGGCGAACGGCACGCCGATCGGCTGCACCGCGACGACCGGCGCCATCGCGGCCACCCTCAGGCCGCTGTCGTTCTCGACCTTCGGCGGCAACCCCGTGACGTCGGCCGCCGCGCTGGCGACCCTGCGCGTCATCCAGAAACAGAGGCTCGCCGACCACGCCCGCGTCCAGGGGGAGCGGCTGCACGCCGCCCTGCGCGAGCTGCAGCGCAGGTACCCGCTGATCGGCGACGTGCGCGGCCTGGGACTGATGCAGGGCCTCGAGCTGGTGAAGGAGGACAAGGTCCCCGATCCCCGGTCGGTGGCCCTCCTCCTCGAAGGCACCCGCCGCCGCGGCGTCCTGGTCGGCAAGGGAGGCCTGTGGGGCAACGTGCTGCGCATCGCCCCGCCGCTGACGATCACGCCGGCGCAGATCGACGAGCTGGTCGCCGCCCTCGACGCCTCGTTCGCCGAGCTGCCGCGCGCCTGAACCGGAACACCAGCGCCCCTCCCCGGGGCCGGCGTCCACGAGGCGATCGATGCCCTCCGAAGCCAGGACGTCCCCGACGCCGTCCGTCGAGCCGGCGGTCGCGACCGGCGCCGCCGGCACGCCCGGCGGCGTTGAGAGCGACGCCCCCGTGCTCGGCGGTCTCGCGTCGGCGATCGCCCTGTCGCTCACGATGTTCGTCGAGGCGGTCGGCTACGGGGTGGTGGCGCCGACCCTGCCGTTCCTGGCGCGCAGCGCCGGCGCCGGCGACGCGCAGATCGGCTTCCTGGTCGGGCTGTACGCCGCCGTCGGTCTGGTCGCCGGCATACCATTCGGTGTCCTCGCCAACCGCTTCGGCCGCCGCGCGCTGGTCCTGGTCGGGCTCGGCTGCCTCACCGTCGCCTCGGTCGGGTTCGTCCTGGCGCCGGGCTACGGCTGGCTGGTGGCCGCGCGGTTCACGCAGGGGCTCGGGGCGACCGCCATCTGGGTCGGGGCCCTGACGATCGCGGCCGATCTCAGTCCCGATGCCTCGATGGGACGGTCGCTCTCCTGGATCACCGGGGCCTGGTCGCTCGGGTTCGTCGTCGGGCCCGCCCTGGGCGGCGTCGGCAGCGTCCGCTTCCCGTTCCTGGCGTACGCGGTCCTCTCGGCCCTGGCGTTCGCCGCCGGTCTCGTGGCCCTGCCGGAGACCGGGCGCCCCGGCGTGCGCACCACCCTCGCGGGCGTCCTGCGCGTCCTCAAGTACCCCGCGGTCCTGGCGTCGGCCGCGGCGACCTTCGCCCTGTCGTTCTTCTACGGGACGATCGAGGCCTTCGGTCCGCTGCTCGCCGATCAGATGAGCGTCCGGAGGATCGGCATCGGGCTCCTGTTCGCAATCGCCGGCCTCCCGAGCATCGCGCTGCCGCGCTTCACCGGCATGCTGGCGGACCGCGTCGGGGACACGCGGCTGATCATCGGCGGCCTGGTCTACGCCGCCGCGCTGAACGCCGCGTTCCTGCCGCTGGTCTCGGCGCTCCCGCTGTGGGCCGTCTTCTTCCTGGTCGGCCTGGTCGAGGTGCTGATCTACGTCCCGGCGGTCGCCCTGCTGAACCGCGGCATGGCCCGGGACGATCGCGTGTACGCCACCGCCTCGCACAGCTACGCCTTCTCCTCCGGGTTCTTCCTCGGCCCGCTCATCGGCGGCTTTCTCAAGCCGCTCGGCTCCTACCCTCTCCTGTTCGCCACGCTCACCGCCGTCCTGATCGGCGCCACCGCCTGCCTGGTCGCGTGGCGCCGGCGGATCGAGGCGTCCTGACCCGCCGCGCGGGCGCGCGCGAATCAATCTCTTGCCAAGCGCGCCCGGAGGCGTTAACTTTCTACTGAAAGCGAGCGTGCGGTGAAGGACAACAATCACAAGAACGACGTCGAGAAGCCCTCCGAGCCGGTGGCGCCGCCCGAGACCGCCAAGGAGGCGCCGAAGCCTCCCCCCACGCGCTTCCTGTTCATCTCGAAGTACGCCCTCATCCACGACCTGGCGTGGCAGGTGCAGAAGGAAGGCTTCGACGTCAGGTACCACGTCATCTCGAAGTCCGACCGCGACGTCGGCGACGGCTTCGTCGAGAAGGTCGATCGCTGGGAGGAGCTCAAGGACTGGGCCGATGTCGTCGTGTTCGACGACTGCGAGTTCGGGTCGCTCGTCGAGAAGCTGCGCAAGGAGGGGAAGGCGGTCATCGGCGGCACGGCCTACACCGACCGGCTCGAGATGGACCGCGACTTCGGCCAGGAGGAGATGAAGGCGGCCGGCATGACGACCCTGCCGCGCTGGGAGTTCACCTCGTTCGACGACGCCGTGACCTTCGTCAAGGAGAACCCGGGCCGCTACGTGGTGAAGCCGAGCGGCCGGGCGCAGAACGAGAAGGTCCTGTCGTTCGTCGGCCAGGAGGAGGACGGCCTCGACATCCTGTCGATGCTCGAGCACTACAAGAAGGGCTGGGCCTCCAAGATCAAGGTGTTCCAGCTGCAGAAGTTCGCCAACGGCGTCGAGGTGGCGGTGGGCGCCTTCTTCAACGGCAGCGACTTCATCCTCCCGGTGTTCATCAACTTCGAGCACAAGAGGATGTTCAACGACGAGATCGGGCCGCAGACCGGCGAGATGGGGACCGCCGGGTTCTGGTACGGCCCGAACCAGCTGTTCAACAACACGCTCCTGAAGATGAAGGACCGCCTCGTCACCGCCGGCTACACCGGGTACATCGACATCAACTGCATCGTCAACTCGCGCGGCATCTACCCGCTCGAGCTGACCTGCCGTTTCGGCTACCCGACGATCAATCTGCAGATCGAGGGAGCGTTGTCGAAGTGGGGCGAGTTCCTGCCCGCCGTGGCGCGCGGCGAGCCGTTCAACCTGCGCACCAAGCGCGGCTTCCAGATCTGCGTCGTCATCGCCGTCCCGCCCTTCCCGTTCATCGACCCCGACGCCTTCCGCAAGTTCTCCGAGGACGCCGTCGTCCTGTTCAAGAAGCCGATGGCGGAGGGGATCCATCCCGGCGATATCCGGCTGGTGGAGGGCGACTGGCGTCTGGCCGGCAACTCCGGGTACGCCATCGTGGTCACGGGCAGCGGCTCGACGATGGAGGACGCCCGCCGCGAGGCGTACAACCGAGTCAGGAACATCATGATCCCGAACATGTTCTACCGCACCGACATCGGCGAGCGCTGGAACCGCGAGGGCGACCTCCTGCAGACCTGGGGCTACCTGTCGTGAGGCGCGGCATCGGCTGGGCTTAGCGGGCGCCACCCCCTATCATTATTAGTAGG
>WNGG01009940.1_pt1 | contig 10355 bp, 11 predicted proteins | sample 5400661 | NCBI WGS metagenome assembly WNGG01 (sample SAMN13153372, study PRJNA577476) | soil metagenome | isolation source: 100 cm soil or saprolite under Garry oak tree replicate 1 | place: USA:California | collected 2016-06-15
TGGAAGAGGAAGAAAGGGTGATGAGGACATGCTTGTAGGGACTCCAGGCTAGAAATGGCTCACGAGAGACGCACTCCTTCTCCGTATATCACCCCTCCTCCCAAACAAGCTCATCCTTCACCAAATGCGCGGAAGAGCCGGGAATTGATTCAAACAACAATTAGCGTCGCAGGATTAACACCTTAAAGTTGCCCATACCCGCGGGGTCCGTTAGTGCCATAACGCGCTGACGCAAATTATACCAGCGCAAGAGTGCCATCTGGCCACGATCACTGGAACGTTCAGTGTCCATCGCCGCAAACTCGCTGGCGCGTCGGCGCTCCAACTCCTCGTAAATACCCATACCCTCCAGCCAGAGATGCTGCGTAGTGAATGTGTTCAGGCGCAATCCGTGGCGTCTTCCCTCAGCGATGAGTGCGCTGAAGTTTACATGAGCCGTAATATCCTGCCTCCCAGGACGGGCCAATGGTTGATCATTCACATGATGCTGGAAATAGCAGGTGAGCGTACCCCGTTCTCGATAACGTGAATAGAGTGCGCGGGCTTTGTCTCCATAGTCAATAGTGAGGATGAAGCCATGTCGCTGCAATAGCCGCGCTGCATGCTCTATCCAACGCAGGGCATCCAGATTGATCTCGGCTCGCCAGCCATCACCAAAACTTTGCCAGGGAATACGATAGGCATCCAGGTAACTGGCTACCTCCGGTGAACTCTGTTCAGCCAGCACCTCGCATAAGCGTCCATCCTCTAGTTCTACGAAAACTTCATATAGATGCTTGTTGCGCATCTCCACAATATGGACGGGAAAGGCATCGACCAGTTCATTCGAGAGAATGACGTGTGGGGCCTGTCTGTCACCGATATGCCTGGCACCCACAAGGGGTGCCACTCCTCTGCCACTTCGTGGCAGGTCCGTCCATAGTAGTGGCACCCCTTGTGGGTGCCAGGGGATGGGGCCGCTGGCGCTGGTAGGGCTGGTATCTTGTGGGTGCCACGGGGTGGAGTCGGCGGAACTGGGATGAGCTTTCGCATCCTGCCCCAAGCGGATATCCTCGGTCTGGTAGTTCAGCACCAGGTTGAAATCAGGGGCATCTTGTTCCGCCCATGCTCGCACTCCTCGTGCCAGGTCTCCTCTTCCTGCCCCTTGCTCCAATACTATGAAAGGAGCAGGACATTTCAGTTTCTGCCAGAACTGGTAGAGCTGTCGGCCCATACAGTTGGCAAAGAACGAGGAGACATCGGTGCTGGTATAATAATCGCCTTCTTCCCAGCCCATCCTGGCTGGCCCGGTCACATAATAACCATAGCCGGGTTCGTACAGAGCCATGCGCATATATTCAGCGAAGGTGATTGGTCCTTCTTGTTGGATTCGTTCGATGATCAATTGTTGTAAGGTTGTCAAAGTCTTATGCCTACGACGTAATCGGAAACGATGCTGCCATGCTCCAGGCTACCACCAATGCACTTAACGTAGCAGCCGCAATCGCTGCTTTTCCACTTACATAGAGTTGGGTTCCGAAGGCGATGAGCAGGACAAACATTAATACCAGGACGGGTAGCACAATGCTCAGAAAACCAAGACCTGGTGTGAGAGAAATAGCTACAATCAATCCTGTTACAAGCAGCGCTTTGAAGGCAACACTTGTCAGGACGCCAGGGAAGAAGCCATACTCCTGACTACCGCGACTGATACCCTCGTCGAGCAGGAAAAGCGGCCAGATCAGCACAGAGATAAGCGCGAAAACCAGGAGGCGTGGGAGAGAGAGCGTAAAGCGTTGCCAGGCGAAGGTCGCCAGTTGACCGAGTGTGAAATACAGGAAGAGTGCAAGCAGAATGCCTATGAGCATTTGAACGATTGCCTGGTGGAATCGCGGTATCGGCAGCATACGACGCACCGCCAGGATGATCAGGGCCGTGACCAGGGCCGTAAAGAAAAAATAACCGGTAACGTAATCGCCAAGCAGGACGTGTACGAAGCCGAAGGGTCGCCATAGATACTGAATACCGATAGCAACCGCAATTCCCACAAGAGCACACAGAGCAAAGAAAAGCACATCCTGTCCGCGAAAAGGGCGAGGGATACCATTGATATCGAACATATCAAGGATGATTGAGCAGAGTGGGAACATTGCCAGCAATATCCCAACCACACCTAAAAGCAGCCAGGCGAGCCGTACATCGGACTGCATATGGCTCGTATTCACCGCCTGGGGGTAGGTGCGATGCAGCCAGTTGAGCATCTCTTGAAAGGTGCCACTGGCATTGAGGATCGTAATATGGTTCAGATTCGGCAGCACAACAGCACGTCGGCCTGTGCCATCAGCCGGATTGCCACACTCCATGGATTGGGTTGATGCAGGCTGGCTCTGGGTAGCACTCAGTCCACAGCCAAGCTGTAGCAGGCGCATACTGTTGGTAATGGTGGCAGGGATATCATTTTGCCCCACGAGCATCAGCAGGTTTTTGGGTTGTGTTCGTGTTGGATGCTCGTTTCCTACAGGTGAGATGAGAATAGTGGAGATGAGATCGCTCTCATTGGCATGAGCCATCACATAATCACCCACTGCTGTTGAACCCATTGAGTGTCCTAAGAGGATGATTTTGGGAGAATGGGTAGCCGTGTTGTGGCTGCGTACATAATTGACCACTTCATCAAGTGCTGTCAGGTTATCCGGCCCATTGCGATCCGAAGATGTATTGCTTGCCAGGGGTACAGGTGACTCGCCATGGCCTGGGAAGTCGAAGAGATAAGCGGTGACGCCCGCCCGCGCCAGCTCTACACCGAAGCCCGTCATCAGGTCTTTGCTCCCAGAGAAGCCATGAGCGACGACAGCAACTAAGGCTGTTTCGCCATGTGCCGGGTGCATCTCCAATACAGGCACAGGAATAGTTCCCTCCACCGTAAATGTGCGACGGGTAGTACCATCTTCATAGGCAATCACACGATTGAAGCCAAGGGCAAATAATCCGAGAAAGATGGCGAGGAGCAAGATATTACGTACACGGTACTGGAGTCGCTTGCGTCGTGTACGCTCAAACACCCTGTCATTCTGGGCTTTGGATCTGGCATTCCGGTTCTGGTTCTGGTATCTGCGTCTTCGAGCCATACCAAGCTCCTACGGACTGGCGAAACTGACCACCAGCAAATCTAAGGCCATTTCAGGAGTCATGCGGCTACGCTTGAGGGCGGCATCTGTTGCCAGCAATTGACGATAGGCACCCTCTAATTGAGCCGGCGTAAATTTCCCTACCTGGCGCAACGCTTTCTCAACTACAAAGGGAGCCATTCCCACAGTGGAAGCAATCTGGGCACCTCGCATTCCCTTTTGTGACAGTTCCTTGACCAGCAGCAGCGAGCGTACCTGCGAGGTCATCATGCTAAGCAGCTTCAGCGGTGGCTCACCATCGGTCAGAAGGTCGTGCAAAATGTCGAGCGCCTGTTTACGATTGCGCTGAGCAAGGGCATCCGTCAGATCGAAGATACGCGCTTCCTGCACCTGGGCCGATAACTTGCGCACCTCCTCAACCGTGATCGTTCCTCCCTCACCAACATAGGTTGCCAGTTTGTCAAGCTCATTTGCCAGCAAGCGAAGCTGATTGCCGATGAAGTTTGCCAGGGTGGTAGCAGCATCCGAGGTAATTGTCACGCCGATGCTCTTTGCTCGTTTGCTGATCCAACTTTCCAGTGCTGCACCTTTAGGGAGTGTGCTTTGAATAACCTTGCCGTGCGCCTGGGCGGCTTTCATCAGAGTGTTGTTGGCATCCAGCACCTCATCGACCAGCAAGACCAGGACGGTGCTCTCTGGCACATGGGGGATATACTCAGCCAGGCTCTTTTCAAAACCTGCACGCCCCGCACGAGACGCCGCACCTTTTTTACCACTCCTCTTACCTTTTCTAGCCTTGCCACCCTTCTCCGCTCCCTCGCCCGCAGTTCCCGCATCGGGTGTAGCTTCTCCCTCCCGGGATGTTGCCTGTGATTTCCCGTTCTCCTCACTTTGTCGCTTTTTGGGTAATCCCTCAATCACAACCAATCGCTGCTCAGTCAGAAATGGGAGCGTATCACAAGTAGTGGTAATGGTTGCAAGAGCCACCTCACTACCGTTGTAGGTATCCTGGTTATACTCAAAATCCCCCTGTTGCCGAAGCTTCTTCAGTTGCTCCCGGCTGGTGAATTCGTCATCGCCATGTAGAAGATAAAACATGTTATTTATCAGGCTTCCGTCGACCCATGAACTGCTCTGCCGTAGTCTTGTCTTCTCATACGTGCCACAAGCAGGTCACAGACCATGCCTCCTATCAGACCCATTACTGAACAGAAGAGGACTGAACCGAAGAAGGTCGTCCCTCCATTCGCTCCAGGCAGAGGTTGATCGTAGATCAGGGTACCGGCCCAGCCAAGGATGATGACGAAGCCGAGAAAAGTGCCAAGAAATGCTCCCATGACGACCACCCTGGGATTTTTTACTACGACCGCGCTTATCCAGTAGACCAGGAAGAGTGAAATCGGAAGTGCAAGAATGAAACCGAAAAGATCTCCGATGAAGATGCCGTTATTGTCTATAATTTTGAATGCAGGCGTAAATTGGGAAAGGTCCATGTTATCTTAAGTCCTCCCGAATGAAGTAGCTTGTCTTGACAAGGATTATCCTCATTATACGTCAGTGTAGAAGGCTCTGACAACATTAGATAAGATTCTTTGTTCCGCAAATCGAGGGCAGGGGCAAAGCGCATGCGCTTTGCCCCTGCCCTCGATTTGCGGAACAAAGTCTTCATCTCACCGGGAACCGCTCCATGACCGCCTTGAGCCATTCAGAGCGTATCTCATCCCCCGCAAACACCAGCGTAATACATACGCCAAGAATAGTACCACCTACCCACAAGGCCCATGTCAGGGTCCCGGCATCGACACCTCTAAGTAGATGTAAGGCACCTAAAATGGCCAGAGAGAAGGCATCATGTCCATTGGTGATTGGTAAGAAGGCATGCACCGATGGTTGCGCCAGGATAGAGCCAAGCGTAGCAACCGTCGCGAGAATAACAACTGCCAGTATTTCGTGCAGAGAGGCACGCAGCAGTGAGAAGCGAGACTCGCGCCCCATGGGAGTGATTGCTACCTGATCCATGATACGCATAGTCAGGTCAGCAGGTTCAACGACGAGGTGCACGTCACGCAGAGACTGAGCTATTTCTTCTAACAGGCGATGCTCTTCCTGGCAGACAGCACATCGAGAGATATGCGCTTCAAGTGCACGTATCTGCTCGACGTTAAGCCGTCCATCAAGATAAAGTTGTAACTGGTAGGCAGTCTCTTTACAACGCATCAGCGACCTCTCGTTCTACTGCTCAATTCACGATCAAATGCCTCCAGTCGTTCTTTGAGCAAATTGCGAGCGCGAAACAAATGTGTTTTAATCGTACCTATAGGCATCGCGAGAATATCAGCCATTTCTTCGTAAGTCTTCTCCTGCAGGTGACGAAGCACCAGCACTATGCGATACTTTGTAGGCAATTGAGAGAGGTGCTCGCGTACTAATGCCTGCCGCTCATGTGCTTCCACTACGGTATTGGCACGGTCGTCGTTGCCCACATTTTCTATGATCTTCTCCGCCTGCATTGCTGATTGTAATGCCTTGTCACGGCGGCGCTGCTCAAGCTGCTTCAAGCAGCAATTATAGGCGATGCGGTAGAGCCAGGTCTCAAATCGGGCCTCACCACGAAAAGATGGTAAGCCCTGCCATGCAGCCAGGAACGTTTCCTGGGTGATCTCGGTTGCCTCCTCGTACTGTTGCAGCATGCGAAAATTCAGGTTGAAAATACGCCGCTGGTGACGTTGTACTAATAGAGAAAAAGCGTCCCGATCACCTCTTTTGCTTGCGGCAACAAGCTGAGCATCGTCCTGCTCAGCACAGGAGGAAGCCACATTGGAGAAGGGGATCTCAATACTACCGATACTGCGTGATGGCCGCAACAGATGCTCTCTCATAACTTCCTTTTAGAGGACGGACAGAGTGAAAAAGTTTCATTTGCTCAACTGAAACATGTTCTCTGTTTGTTGTATCTTAGCATATATTACGTAGAAATGTCCCAAGAGGTTTTACTGATGCCTTCAGATATAGTCGCAGCACTGCTCGGTTGGTTGATAGCCCTGGTTATCTTCTTTGGCTTCATCGTGTTCTTACGCTACATCCACTATCGGGAGCGCCTGGCGATGATTACCCATGGGCTTGATCCCAACCGTCTCAAGCAACAACGGAAGAGCAATAGAGTACTTCGTGCTGGATTAATCATTAGCATGGTTGGATTGGCACTCTCCCTTGGGCTCTACCCTATTGGTTTCATGCTGCCCAAAACCTTTACCCTGGCTCCATTGCACTTTGGCCCCTGGCTCCTTCCCGGCCTGATTCCCCTCGGAGTAGGTGCTGCACTGATCATCAGCTATTACCTGGAACACGATGCCCCACCACCTCCTCATACCAGGGATGAGATACCGATCCCCAGTTTCAAAGACCCAATCGAGGAGGAAGGTCATGAGGAAGTGTGAAAATCCTCTTGACACCGCCCAAAACTAGTGGTATCATCTCAACTGTCTCCAAGAGAGAGTTTGAACAACAATATTCATTTCGGGCTTTTAGCTCAGGTGGTTAGAGCGCAGTCCTGATAAGACTGAGGTCCCTGGTTCGAGTCCAGGAAGGCCCACCCAACCAATCCACACATGGGGATGTAGCTTAGCTGGAAGAGCGCTGCCTTTGCACGGCAGAGGTCAGGGGTTCGAATCCCCTCATCTCCACCATTCCCAACCATTAAGCTGTCTCAAGCCAGTTCAGAACTAGCTTGAGACTTTTCGTTTCTTGCTCACTACCCCCCCAGATAGCAACGCACAGAGTATGTATAATCAGAAGTCAACGCCGTTTAGGTTCAAAAGGTGGCCCATGGTTAGCTGGTGGGTAGAGATGCTACAACTGCCCTGGGTCAATCATAACCACTTCTTAACCACCTTGCCACTCTTTCCTCCTTCCCCTTTTTGGTGTCTTTCCTCTATAGTTGCGTAATTGAGAAAAGCATACTCTGTCTCTGTGTTTCGTGGGGGAAGGGGAGAGAATGATGAACGAGCAACGAGGGCTAGAACTTCCATGGTCAGTACAGCAGCAAGTATTTGACCAACAGATCGACCGTCAACGACGTAGGGAGCGACGCTTCGTCGTAGGGACGGGCCTACTCCTGTTCCTGGTGCTTCTGTTCACAGTCTGGGGTGACGTCACCCTGGCTCCTCCTCGCACACATCAGCTAGAGTTTGTCGCTCACGTGACTCCTCATGTCCAGCAGCCGACCCCCACCGTACAAGCGGCTCCCGGCCCGCAAAGCGCACTGATTGCCTCTCAAGTAGATAATTTCGTCACAGGGCAGGTCAACCGCCACCGATTCAGTGGCTCTGTCCTGATCGCACAAGATGGTCAGGTACTCTTAAGCAAGGGCTATAGCATGGCCAACTGGGATTCCCAGGTGTCCAATACCCCTCACACACAGTTTTACCTGGGTTCAACCACCAAGCAGTTTACGGCGATGGCCATTCTGATCTTGCAGGAGCGGGGCAAACTGCATGTACGCGATCACCTCTGCTCCCACATTGCGCACTGTCCCTCAGCATGGCAACCTGTGACGATCCACGAGCTATTGACGCATACCTCTGGCATTCCACAGCTCGACGATTCAAGCTTGTCGGACGCCTCTCCCGAGGCGTGGATTGCCAGTTACGACGGTGTCTCCCTGGCCTTCACACCAGGTAGCCAATACAGCTACTGCAGCGTCTGCTACCAGATCCTGGGCTATGTCATTGAGCAGGCTTCGGGCCAGCCGTACAGCGCGTTCTTACAGCAGGCAATTTTTAACCCATTGCAAATGAAGAATACCGGCTTCGACCCGCATGATCTCTCCGCGTCTGAGAGTGCAGTCGGTTACGCAGGCTGGCAAATCAAAGCCGTCTCCCTTGACTGGACTGTTGATCCCCGGTGGTCGTTCCTCTTTGGTTCAGGGCTTTTGCACACTACGGTAGAAGATCTCTTCCGCTGGGATCAGACCCTCTATACGCACACCCTGGTCTCACAAAAGACGCTGGATGAGGCATTTACCCCCTACTATGTCTCGCAGTACGCCGGGTCAAGTTATGGCTATGGCTGGTTCATCGCCAAAGCCCCGGTACAGGGGCACCGCTTGATCTGGCATGATGGGAGGATCGATGGCTTCAGGAGCTATATCGGGCGCTACATCGATGACCACATTACAATCATCTTCTTGAGCAACCTGGCAACATTGGATGAACTGGCCTTCGCCCATTCACTAGAGCAGATCGTCTTTGACCGCACCTCCTTTATTCATGCCCCCGCAACTTCGCGTAGGCCAGCTTCAAACCTTCAAGTGGAAGATACTGGTTCACATACTGAATCTCAGGGGTAATCGGAGCCATCAACTGCGCCAGACCACCATGAGCAATAATCTTCACTTCGCTCTCATCTGTCACACCCGGTATCTCCTTGCGCAGGCGAGCAATCAGCCCCTGCACCAACCCGACATGCCCATAGATAATCCCTGATCGCATATTATCAATTGTATTTTTGCCAAGAGCGGAATGCGGTGGAGTTAAATCTACGCGGAAGAGACGAGATGCGGCACTGCTCAAGGCTTCGGCAGAGATCAGCAGTCCGGGTGCAATCGCTCCTCCCAGGAAATCACCCTCTGGCGAGATAACATCGAAGGTGGTGGCCGTGCTAAAAGCGATCACGATGGCAGGACCTCCGTAGAGATGGTGTACAGCCAGGGCAGTGACAATACGGTCGGAACCAAGTTCCCAGGGATTATCAATCAGCAGTTTGAAGCCCAGGTCCAGCGTATGATCTACCACAAACGCCTCTTTTTCGCAGTAACGTAACGCTAACTCCTGAAACACCGGAGTCAACGGTGGTACGACGCTCGACAGAATAATATCATCTATATCGCTGAATTGATAACCGACATGGCGAGCGAGGTCACTCAGCAGCATTGCATATTCATCAGTGGTGCGTTGACGCGCAGTCGATACCACCCAGTGATGGGCCATAGTTGTACTGTTGTAGAGGCCAAGTTTGATATTTGTATTACTGACATCGATGGCAAGCAACATATAGATCTCCGTTCTGTAGGGAGGCTCCCCGCTCCACGAGACCCACAAGGGGTCTCGCTACATTTCGCCTTGCCCCACAGCTCCCGCGGAAGCCCCGTTCTCCTTGGTGGAGGAAGGGTACCCCCAACATGTAGCGAGACCCCTTGTGGGTCTCGTGGGGGCCGAGGTGGCCTTATTATTCAGTTATCAAGCAATATTCTGCACCCTGGCCGCATATTGCTTCAGGAGGGCAGCAATCATATAGGGATCACCATATGACTCATCGGTGACGACCAGCACTTCGCTATCATCGCGAGAATCGACGAATGCAAGTGTCGTTGGAGTACGCATGCGCTTGCGTCGCATACGGATGCCAGATGGAACTGCACCACGTCCCAAAATGAAGCCTGTCAGATTCTCCCCAACACTTTGAACTTGCCTGACAGCTGGCTCTCGCGGAACAGTGCGATCAGTGGGGGGTTTGCCTCGCGCCGTTACATGACGGACATACATCAATGGCACATGGATAATCTTCTTTCCCTCTTGTTTCACAAAGTCTTCGGGGGTAATCACGATCAGGTGCTCATCTGCCCGTCGCAGACGTTGTACATCAACGATGAGTGCCCATAGGCTCCCTATAGCAATGAAAACCAGCATCCCCAGCAAACAACTGGTAAACAGGATAGGGAAGAGACCATGTAGATAATTGGTGGGAATGACTATCGGAGCTATCCAGACAAAGAGTCCTACACCTATCGCAATGCCGAAAGTCCATCCCGCAATTGCCAGCGCCACTTTATTTCGCAATAGTCGGAACACTATCCAACCATGGGGAGGTTCAACCCCCGCCTGGGCCTGCGCAAGTATTTCAAGCGGTTTCCCAGAGTCTAGTGTTTTCTGTTGTTCCATGCTTCTGGCGGCGCGGGTACCCCCATCCTTCAGGTGGGGGAGGAAGCGCCGCTCTCCTTTCTGAGGTTCTCCAGGACCGGCTGTCGTGTAATCATCCAGCCCTGGGTGGGACGCGCTACTCGTAGCAATTGGCGTGGCGTGACCTCGACCAGTTTCTTCCCACTGGTAACGTCTTTGATGACGAACGCTCCCTTCTCCCGCCGTCCCGCGATGTAGCCCACGCCACCTTTGGCCTTGACCAGTTCGTAGAGCTTGAACCCGCGCACTTTGCGCGGGGCCCAACACTTGTGCTCACTGTGCCGCCCATTGA
>WNGG01013354.1_pt1 | contig 10355 bp, 5 predicted proteins | sample 5400661 | NCBI WGS metagenome assembly WNGG01 (sample SAMN13153372, study PRJNA577476) | soil metagenome | isolation source: 100 cm soil or saprolite under Garry oak tree replicate 1 | place: USA:California | collected 2016-06-15
GCTCGCCGGTGGTGGCTCGAATTCGAGCGACTCCCAGTACGCGTTCAGGATCAAGTAGATGGACAGCCCTTCCCGCTCCAGGTCAGCGGTGAAGGCGACGCTGTGGGACTGATCGCTCCAGTCGGGCTGGCCGAACTTCACGCCGTGCCACGCTTGGCTCGCTCGCCGGATCATCTCGGTCAGACTCTCCCGCCGGCGCTCGTGCTCCACGTCGCGCAGCCTCCGTCGCGCGTTGAGCAGTGTCACGAACCGACCGACGTCCGCGTGCCGGGCGACCCGCGTCCAGTCGAACCAGCTCGTCTCGTTATCCTGACAGTAGGCGTTGTTGTTGCCGCCCTGCGTATGCCGGACCTCGTCGCCCATCAGGATCATCGGTACTCCGAGCGAGAGCAGCGTGACGGTCAGGAAGTTCTTCACCTGCCGGTTTCGCAACCGTTCCACCGCCGGATCGTCGGTCGGGCCTTCGACCCCGCAATTCCAACTTCGGTTGTCGGTCGCGCCGTCGCGATTGTCCTCCCCGTTTGCCTCGTTGTGCTTGCTGTCGTAGGAAACGAGGTCATTGAGCGTGAAGCCATCGTGGCAGGTGACGAAGTTGACGCTCTGCTCGGCCTCGCGTCGCTTGTGGCCGTAGACCTCGGGACTGCCGATGAGCCGGTCAGCGACCCGTGCCACCGAACCCGGCTCCGCGCGGAAGAAGGCGCGGACGTCGTCACGGAACCTTCCGTTCCACTCCTTCCAGCTGTCTCCGATGAAGCTGCCGACCTGGTAGAGACCGACCGCATCCCACGCCTCGGCGATGAGCTTCGTGCCCGCGAGCGCCGGATCCGACTCGATGTCCCAGAGGACCGGCGGGTCCGGCATCGGGTGCCCCGACGCATCGCGCGCCAGGATCGACGCCAGATCGAACCGGAACCCGTCGACATGCATCGTCTCCACCCAGTACCGGAGGCTGTCGACGATCATCCGGCGGACGATGGGGTGGCTCGCGTTGAGCGTGTTCCCGGTGCCGGTGTAGTTCGCGTACCGCGAGCCGCCTCCGTCGAGGATGTAGTACGCCTGGTTATCCAGTCCCCGGAAGCAGAGCGTCGGCCCGAGGTGATCACCTTCCGCGGTGTGGTTGAAGACGACGTCGAGAATCACCTCGATCCCCGCCCGGTGCAGGGCCTTCACCATGTCGCGGAACTCGTCGACCGGGCCGAGCGGATCCTGACGTGAGCTGTACGCTTGGTGCGGCGCGAAGAACGACACCGGCGCGTAGCCCCAGTAGTTCACCTTGCCCGGCGGACTGTCCTGGGCATCGAACTGGAACACCGGCAGCAGCTCGACCGCCGTGATGCCCAGCTGCTGGAGGTACGGAATCTTCTCGATCACGCCGGCGAAGGTGCCGCGTGTCTTCTCCGCCACGCCCGAGCTGGGATGTCGCGTGAATCCTCGCACGTGCATTTCGTACACAATGGTCTGCGCGGACGGGTGCCGCAGCGGTACGTCGCCTTCCCAGTCGTACGTGCTCGTGTCGACCACGACGCTCTTCATCGCGCTGGGGGTGTTCTCGCCCGGTCTGGACGCCGCGTCACGACTGTACGTCGGCGGAACCGCCACGCCACGGCCGTACGGATCGAGGAGAACCTTGGCGGGATCGAACCGCATCCCTCTCGCCGGGTCGGCGGGCCCCTCGACTCGGTAGCCGTACATCTGGCCCGACTTCACGCCCGGCACGAAGACGTGCCAGTAGTGGTACGTGCGGTTGGCCGCGGGGTCGATGGGGATCAGGAGCGAGGGCCGGGGGTCGTCGACGCAATCGAAGAGCAGCAGCTCGACCCCAGTCGCGTGCCTCGAGAACACGCTGAAGTTCGCGCCGGCCGGCCCAAGCGTCGCTCCCAGTGGTGAGCTGTTTCCCGGAGCGAGGTCGCGGAACGCGTCCGACCCGGTGAGCATTGGCTTAGGGTTCGAGCATCCAGGTCACGGCTTCTGCGCGTTCAGCCACTTGGTCCGATGCTCTCGCACAACCGCAATGGCCTCATCGGCACTCGCCACACAGTGCGGGATCGCCATGTCCCTGGGGTCGGCGAGCGGCGGGTCGGACGAGATCATCGACCGGCGAGCCCACTCGACGAGGCCCGGCCACATCTTTCCCACGAGGATCAGCGGCGAGTCACGAAGGTGCCCGACCTGAAGCAGCTGCCAGATCATCATCGTTTCCAGGACCGTGCCGATGCCTCCCGGTGCGACGACGAAGGCATCGGAGGTGAGCACGAACTGGTGCAGGCGCGTGAAGAACGTTCGATGTTCGAACGCCTGGGTCACGTACGCATTGACGTTCTGTTCGAAGGGTAAGTCGACCCTGATCCCGATGGACCGGGCATGCGCAGGTGACGTGGCGGCGCCTTCGTTGGCGGCCTGCATGAGCCCTGGGCCACCGCCGGTGATGATGTCGCAGCCCATCTCGGCCAGCGCGGCAGCCACTCGCTTGGTCTCTTCGTAGCCGAACGTCCCCGCCTTCGCCCGCGCTGAGCCGAAGATCGTCACCCGATAGCGGTCGCGCCGGGATGGCCTGAGCCGTGTGAGATTGTTGACGACGTCCCACAGACCGAGGACCGAGTTCACCAGAACGTGCTTCACTTCTTCTTCGTCAGCCAGGCTGACCGGTTCGAACCTCGGTCCCACCACTTCATTCCTGCTCATAGTCGTTCGCCTCCCGCGCCTCTCGGCTCAGAGGCTGTGACGGAAGCCCCACCAGGGCGCCCGAGCAGGGGCCGGGGTGTCGCGAGGCGCCCCGGCTGGGCCGGGGCGCCTCGAGCGTAGGGCCTCGGGAGCGCCCGGAGCGCCCTATGTCATCAAATATTGTCGGCCTCCGTCGAACGGACGCCCGCGGATGCCGCGGCCTGTTGTCCCCACTTCCAGTCCGTGACGTCGGGCATATCGTCGCCGTGCCGGGCGATGTACTGCTTGTGCTCGATGAGCTTGTCGCTGATCGCCTGCTTGGCATACGCGGCCCGCGCGCCGAGCTTCGGCACGCGGTCGATGACGTCACTCACCAGATGGAAGCGGTCGATGTCGTTCATGACACACATGTCGAACGGCGTGCTCGTGGTGCCTTCCTCCTTGTAGCCGCGGACGTGGAGGTTCCGGTGGCCGTTTCGCCGATAGGTCAGCCGGTGGATGAGCCACGGGTAGCCATGGAAGGCGAAGATGATCGGCTTGTCCGTGGTGAAGAGCGCGTCGAAGTCGTGGTCGGGTAGACCGTGCGGGTGCTCGCTCGGAGGCTGCAGCTTCATGAGATTCACGACGTTGACGACGCGCACCTTCAACTCTGGTGCGTGCCGGCGGAGGAGGTCGACCGCCGCGAGGGTTTCCAGCGTCGGCACGTCACCGCAGCAGGCCATCACCACGTCGGGCTCCGTGCCCTTGTCGTTGCTGGCCCACTCCCAGATCCCGAGCCCGGCGGCGCAGTGCTTGATCGCCTGGTCCATCGTCAGCCATTGCGGCGCCGGCTGCTTGCCGGCGACGACGACGTTGACGTAGTTCCGGCTGCGCAGGCAGTGGTCGGTGACCGAGAGCAGGCAGTTGGCGTCGGGCGGCAGATAGACGCGGACCACCTCGGCCTTCTTGTTGACGACATGGTCGATGAAGCCGGGGTCCTGGTGGCTGAAGCCGTTGTGGTCCTGGCGCCAGACGTGCGACGAGAGGAGATAGTTGAGCGAGGCGATGGGTCGACGCCACGGGATGTCGTTGCACACCTTCAGCCACTTGGCGTGCTGGTTGAACATCGAGTCGATGATGTGGATGAACGCCTCGTAGCAGGAGAAGAAGCCGTGGCGACCCGTCAGAAGATAGCCCTCGAGCCAGCCCTGGCACTGGTGCTCGCTGAGCATCTCCATCACCCGGCCGTCGGGGGCGAGGTGGTCGTCGAACGGATAGGTTTCCGCGACCCAGGCGCGGTTGGTGACCTCCAGCGCGTCCTGCCACCGGTTCGAGTTGTTCTCGTCGGGACTGAAGAGCCGGAAGTTCCGGGCCTCCATGTTGAGCTTCATGACGTCGCGGAGGAATTTGCCCATGACCCGCGTGGACTCGGCGGTGACGGCTCCGGGGGTCGACACCTTTACAGCGTAGTCGCGGAAATCCGGCAGCCGCAGATCACGGAGGAGCAGGCCGCCGTTGGTGTGCGGGTTGGCGCTCATGCGGCGGGTGCCCCGCGGGGCGAGCTCGGCCAGCTCGGGCCTGAGCAGGCCGGTGTCGCCGAAAAGCTGCTCGGGCTCGTAGCTCTTCATCCACTCCTCGAGCAGTCGCACGTGGGCCGGGTTGTCGTGCATCTCTCCCATTGGCACCTGGTGCGCGCGCCAGTAGTCCTCGGTGCGCTTGCCGTCGATCTCCTTCGGGCAGGTCCAGCCCTTGGGTGTGCGGAGCACGATCATGGGCCAGCGGGGACGTTGCGTGAAACCATTTCGGAGCGCGTCGGTCTTGATGCGCCGAACCTCGCCGACGATCGTGTCCAGGGTGGCGGCCATGAGCTCGTGCATCTTCTTCGGCTCGTGGCCCTCGACGAAATACGGCGTGTACCCATATCCACGGAACAGCTGGTCCAGCTCCTCATGGCTGATCCGGGCCAGGACGCAGGGATTGGCGATCTTGTAGCCGTTGAGGTGCAGGATCGGCAAGACGACCCCGTCGGTCAGCGGGTTCAGGAACTTGTTGGAATGCCAGCTCGTCGCGAGCGGCCCGGTCTCCGCCTCACCGTCGCCCACGACGCAGGCTACGATCAGGTCGGGGTTGTCGAAGGCGGCGCCGTACGCGTGTGAGATGGCGTATCCCAGCTCACCGCCCTCGTGCATCGAGCCGGGAGTTTCCGGCGCCACATGGCTGGGAATGCCGCCGGGGAACGAGAACTGGGTGAAGAGGCGCTTCATGCCCTCCTCGTCCTGAGAGACGTTCGGATAGACCTCGCTGTAGGTTCCCTCGAGGTAGGCGTTCGCGACCAGGCCAGGCCCGCCATGCCCGGGACCGGTGATGTAGAGCATGTTCAGGTCGTGCTTCTTGATCAACCGGTTCAGATGGACGTAGATGAAGTTCAGACCTGGCGTGGTCCCCCAGTGGCCGAGAAGCCGTGGCTTGATGTGCTCCTTGGTCAGTGGCTTCTTGAGCAGCGGGTTGTCATAGAGGTAGATCTGGCCGACCGACAGGTAATTCGCGGCCCGCCAGTACGCATCTATGAGCGCCAGTTCCTTGTCCGACAGCCCCTTTTCCATGAGCATCTCCCCCTCTTGTCCGAGTCATTACGCCGATTACACCGGACACGGCTTCGCACCCCAGATGTCGGCCGCGTACTCGGCGATGGTGCGGTCGCTGGAGAACTTCCCGGAGGCGGCCACGTTCAGGATGGCCTTGTGCGCCCATCCCTTCGGGTCCGTGTAGAGCTGCACCAGTCGCCGGTCCGCCTCGAGATATGAGGCGAGGTCCGCGAGGTGCATATAATGGTCGCCGCCCGTGAGCAAGGTGTCGCGCAACGGGGCGAAAACGCCCGGCTCATTGCGGCTGAAGTGATCGGAGAAGATCAGGTCGAGCGCCGCGCGCGTCTCCGCCTCGTGCTCGTAGTGCCAGCGCGGACTGTACCAGCCGCGGCTGCCGGCAACCTGGTCCGCGGTGAGGCCGAACAGGAAAAAGTTTTCCTCGCCCGCCTCCTGGGCCATCTCGATCGTCGCGCCATCGCGCGTGCCGATCGTGAGCGCGCCGTTCATCATGAACTTCATGTTGCTCGTGCCGCTCGCCTCGTAGCCGGCCGTCGAGATCTGGTTGGAGACGTCCGTGGCGGGAATCAGCCATTCCGCGAGCGACACGCTGTAATCAGGAAGGAATAGAACCTTGAGCCGGCCGCGCACCGCGGGGTCGCCGTCGATGGTACCGGCCAGGTTGTTGATGAACTTGATGATGAGCTTGGCCAGCCGGTAGGCCGGCGCCGCCTTGCCGGCGAAGAAGAACGTCCGCGGCATCATGGCGAGGGACGGGTTCTCCCGCAACCGGTTGTAGAGCACGACGATACGAAGGGCGTTGAGCAGCTGCCGCTTGTATTCATGGATCCGCTTGACCTGACTGTCGAAGATGGACTCCGGGTCCACCGTGAGCCCAGCCGCTGACTTGAGCCACGCGGCGAACTGCGACTTCGCCTCGCGCTTAGCCTTTCGGAAATCATCGAGGAAGCCGACGTCGCCGGCGAGCGGCGCGAGGCGCCGGAGCTGACTCAGATCCGTGATCCAGCCGTCGCCGATGGCCGCCGTGATCGTTCGAGCGAGCGCCGGGTTGGCCAGCAGGAGCCAGCGCCGCGGCGTGACGCCGTTGGTCTTGTTGTTGAAGCGCTCCGGGAACATCTCGGCCAGGTCCCGGACCGTCGTCGTGCGCAACAACGCGGAGTGAATGGCGGCCACGCCGTTGGTGCTGTGGGAGCCGACGATCGCGAGGTTGGCCATGCGGATCTTGCGCTCGCCGCTCTCTTCGACGAGGCTCACACGCTCGAGACGCCCGCCATCGCCGGGGAACCGGGCGCGGACCTCGTCGAGGAAGCGGCGGTTGATCTCGAAGATGATCTCCAGGTGGCGCGGCAACATCATTTCGAACCACGCCAGAGGCCACTTCTCCAGAGCCTCGGGCAAGAGCGTGTGGTTCGTGTAGGCGAGCGCCCGGCGGGTGAGATCCCAGGCCTCGTCCCATCCGAGGTGCGCCTCGTCGAGCAGGATCCGCATCAGCTCGGGAACGGCCATGGCGGGGTGCGTGTCGTTGAGCTGAATGGCGACCTTCCCGGGGAGCGCGCTCCAGTCGGCATTGCTGCGGCGGAAGCGCCGCACCAGATCTGCCAGCGAGCAGGCAACCAGAAAGTACTCCTGCACGAAGCGCAGGCCCTGACCCATGCTGGTGGAGTCGTCCGGATACAGGACTCGGGTGAGGGATTCGGCTGCGAGCGTCTCTGCCAGCGCCCCGACGAACTCGCCGTGGCTGAAGGCCTGGAAGTCGAAATAATCCGGCGCCGCGGCGGACCAGAGCCGGAGCGTGTTGATGGTCTTGCCGCCGTACCCCACCACCGGGCGATCGAAGGGGAGCCCAAACAGGCGCGATGGCCGGCCGACGACGGCACGCAGGGTCCCGCCGCGCACCTCGTACGAACAGTTGAGCCCGATGTCGACCATCTCGTTCGGGCGGGCGACCTCCCACGGGTCCGGGCGGCGCAGCCAGTTGTCCGGCTGCTCGCGTTGCCAGCCGTCCTGGATCGCCTGCTTGAAAATGCCGTACTCGTGGCGCAGCCCATAGCCCATGGCCGGGAGCTGCATCGTGGCCATGGAGTCGACGAAGCATGCTGCCAGGCGCCCGAGGCCGCCGTTGCCCAGGCCCGCGTCGGGCTCTTGCTCCAGCAGGCCCAGCCAGTCGAGGCCCTTCTCGGTTACCACGCGCTTCACCACGGGATCGACCAGCATGTTCGTGATGTTATTGACGAGGGAGCGGCCAATGAGGAACTCCATGGACAGGTAGTAGACGCGCTTGGGGTTCTGTCGCTCATAGGTCTTCTCCGTGCGCACCCACCGCTGCGACAGGACATCCCGCACGGAGTGAGCGACGGCCTCGTAGCGCTCCCGCGCGCCTACCGCAGCAGGATCGACGATGTTGTCGAACATGAGGTGGCGTTCGTAGAGCGCATCGCCCGTCCCGGTGAACTGCACCGGGCCGCACCCATACTGCTCGAGGAACTTCTGTATCTCCGGCCCGCTGGGCGTCCTGTCACCGGCCGTCTTCGTGCGGCTGCTCATAGCGTCATCCTCCCGCGTTCATTCCGTCTGGGATCACCGGCTCGGACGGGCCATCGCTTCTAATTCTCGTTGAGCGGGCGGCGGCACATATCCGACAAGGGGGGCGTTCCAGGTCTTCACGGCGGGGATTCCGCGGTAGTAGCCGAGCACGCTCAAGGTGCCCGTATCCAACAGGAAGTGCTGGCCAGCGCTTGCGAACAGCCCGACCCAGCGCGCGACAAGCACACGGAACACGTGTCCGTGTGCGAACAGCGCGACGTCGCCCTCGACCGCTCGCGCCCGGGCGATCACTCGATCCGCTCGCGCAGCGACCTGCTCCGGAGTTTCGCCACCCGGGCATCCATCCCGGAAGATCAGCCAGCCCGGCGCCTTCTCGTGGATTTGCTTGGGCGTAAGCCCCTCGTAGGCTCCGTAGTTCCACTCCACCAGGTCGCGATCGATCACGGCCGCGTCGGCGAGCCCGGCAAGCTTACAAGTCTCCCGGGCCCGCTGTAACGGGCTGACGAGCACGAGCGAGAACTTTTGCTTGGCGAGCGCGGGTCGGAGAAGCTCCGCGAGCCGACGCCCGTTGTCCGTCAATGGGATGTCTGTCGTGCCCGTGTGCCGCCCGTTCAGGCTCCACTCGGTTTCCCCGTGTCTGATCGTGAACACGCTTCCGACGCTGGCCATGTCAGCCTCGCGATGGTCTCGAGTCGAACGCCGGCCAGGATAAATAGCGCCTTCGCCGCCGGAAATAGGCCTTAGGGCGTATGCGGTGGACTCTCGAACTTACTGCCTGCCCATCAGCTCCTTGGCAAACGCCGCGACCCGATCGGGCTCGAAGCCGAACTTCTTCTGCAGCGCCTTCAGCGGCGCGGAAGCGCCGAACGTCGTCATCCCGATGACGTGGCCGGAGCTCCCGACGTATCGCTCCCATCCGAACGTCGAGGCTTGCTCGATCGCGACCCGAGCCTTCACCGTGGGGGGCAGCACGCTGTCCCGATACGCCTGCGTCTGGTGATCGAAGCGAGCACGTACGCGCCGCGGGCGACCCCTGTCGCGGCGGCGTACACGCTTCGATCCAGCGTCGGCAACGGCTGCCGCGAGAGCGCGAGCACGGCCGGCTCGTGCCGCAGTTGCATCACGTACCGATACGCCTCGACGACTTCGTTGGCGTCCCCAGGCCGCAGTGTGATGAGCCCGGGCATGGCCCGCAGCGACGCCAGATGCTCGACGGGCTGATGAGTCGGCCCGTCCTCACCGTCGCCCATGGCGTCGTGCGTGAACACGAAGATCGTGGGCAGCTCCATCAGGGCCGACAGCCGGATGGCCGGGCGTGCGTAGTCGCTGAAGATGAAAAACGTCGCGCCGAACGCCCGCAGCTTCGACAGCGAAAGGCCGTTGACGATCGCCGCCATCGCGTGCTCGCGAATGCCGAAATGCAGGTTCTTGCCACCCGGGCTCCCGGCCTGGAAGCTTCCGGCGCCCTCGTAGGTCAGCGTGGTCTTGTTCGATGGCCCCAGGTCCGCCGACCCGCCGAGGAGCCACGGGATGTTCTGCGCGAGCACGTTGAGCACCTTGCCCGAGGCGTCTCGGCCGGCGATGCCCTTGGCATCCGCCGGGAACACGGGAAGGCTGCGATCCCACCCCGCCGGCAGATCGCGTCGTTGCATCTGCTCGATCTCGCTCGCGAGCTCGGGGTACTTGGCCCGGTACGACCCGAAGAGCGCCGTCCACCGGGTCCGAGCCTCAGCGCCGCGCGCTCCGACGCCGGCGGCGAAGTGCTCGCGGACGCCGTCGGGGACCAGGAACTGCGCGTCCTCCGGCCAGCCATAGCTACGCTTGGTGAGGCGGACCTCCTCGTCCCCGAGCGGCTCGCCGTGGGCCGCGGCCGTATCGTGCTTGTGAGGAGCGCCGTAGCCGATGTGGCTGTCGAGGACGATGAGCGTGGGCCGCCCCTTCGTCTCGCGGAACACGCCGAGAGCCTGCTGGATGCGATCGAGATCGTTGGCGTCGCCCACGCGCAAGACGTTCCACCCGTACGCGAGGAACCGCGTGGCGACGTCCTCGGTGAAGGCGAGGCTCGTCTGCCCTTCGATCGTGATGTGGTTGTTGTCGTAGACCCAGCAGAGGTTGTCGAGACCGAGGTGACCGGCCAGCGAGGCCGCTTCGGAGGCGACGCCCTCCATCAGGCAGCCGTCGCCGCACACGACGTAGATGTCGTAGTCGAAGATTGCGAAGCCCGGTCGGTTGTAACGATCGGCGAGCCACTTCCGGGCGATGGCCATCCCCACGCTCGTCGCGACGCCCTGCCCAAGCGGGCCCGTCGTGGTCTCCACACCCGACACCCAGTGATACTCGGGGTGCCCGGGAGCCTTGCTGTCGATCTGGCGAAAGCGGCGGATGTCCTCCAGCGACACCGACGGCTGCCCCAACCGCTCGTAGTCCGCGTTCACCGCCCGCGTGCCGGTCAGATGCAGCACGGACCAGAGCAGCATCGAGGCGTGACCGTTCGAGAGGACGAACCGATCGCGGTTGGGCCAGATCGGGTCCTCGGGGTCGAAGCGCATCACGCGATTCCAGAGCGTG
>WNGG01024750.1_pt1 | contig 10355 bp, 7 predicted proteins | sample 5400661 | NCBI WGS metagenome assembly WNGG01 (sample SAMN13153372, study PRJNA577476) | soil metagenome | isolation source: 100 cm soil or saprolite under Garry oak tree replicate 1 | place: USA:California | collected 2016-06-15
ATTGGTCCGCAGTAGTCTACTCGGGAAAGAGCATCGTTCCGTAGGGGCGGGAGTGGGGCAGAGCGGGGAGGGGGCCCTTGTGGCCGCCCGTGGTAGGGGTCTCAGGGAAGAACAAGGGCACGACGGGCTCCACTCACCGCCGCCCCCGCCCCTACGGAAACGATGGGGGCCCCCCAGAAAACCTACTAGCGAAAGCTCCCTGGTCAGCCAACAAAGCCCACCGCTTCACTGGCGATCAGCAGTCTTGACACTACTGCTCGCAGGTGCTAGCAGCAGCATAGTATCACTAGCCCTGTACATACCATTCTGGATTGGGCATAGCATCTCCGAGATTGTGAATAGCTTCTCCTCACAGCCATCGGCATCCTTTGCCGAGTATTCCATCATGCGAGCCATACTCGAATGGAACAAAGTACATCCTCTGTCTAGCTCCACCTGGACAGATAAGCTCTTGCAGCTATTTAGTCTGCACAATACATGGAGCTATATCAACGTTGCTACCCTGGTTGTAATGCTCATCATAGGTGCTGCCTGGCTATGGCGCGTTCCCACTATCCGCACGGTTATACTCGCAACACTCGCTACGTTGGGGGCCTTACTCGTGGTAACATACTGGTTCTTCCCCTGGTATATTATCTGGATCGTAGGCCTCGCAGCGGTTTGTCTGCCTACCGCAAATGACCGCCTAGAACGAGCATTGCTGGCCTTCACATTGACCTTCTCAGCCTCGGCGCTGCTGGTTTACCTCTTTAATGGCTACCCACCCCTGGGCGGCTGGATTGGCTTTATTTGCATGACCACAATTGGACCACCGCTACTTGCCTTTCTCATTTTTGTGCTACCACGACAAACAACACTTCAATCGGCAAGCGCAACAAGTCTGGGAGAAGCTATCGGCACTTAGATACGCCCAAGTTGCGTTCTCCATCGAATAAGCATATAATTGCCGCATGTCTAGGGATTTATCATTAAGAAATTTCTATTCAAAGGGGATATACGATGCGCTGGTTACCTATCTTGCGGATGCGGACACTCACCTGGCAGAGTGAAACGCTAGCCGCACTCATCTCGCTGCAAACACTCCAGGACGCGCTACACACGGTGGGCTATCCGGCAGTGACGCTTTTTGTCATGATCGAGAGTTCAGGTATCCCTTTTCCTGGTGAAACCATGCTCCTCCTGGCCTCATTTTATGCTGCCGTTGATCACCAATTGCAGATCGGGATTATTATTGCCTGCGCCGCCCTGGGTGCGATTATCGGGGATAATATTGGCTTCTATGTCGGACGTACTGGGGGACGGGCTTTTGTCGAACGGTTCGGACGATACGTATTCTTAAAACCACAGCATCTCGACCGGGCTGAAAAGTTCTTTGCAAAGTATGGCGATAAAACGGTCTTTTTTGGCCGCTTCATTGCTGTGCTACGGGCCTGGGCCGCATTCCTGGCGGGCGTTAACCAGATGCGCTGGCGCACCTTCCTGATCTATAATGCCGCCGGTGGCATTCTATGGGCAACGATTTTCGGTTTGCTTGGCTACTTCATTGGGCGCTTCTTCTCCGATAACTTCAGCCAGGTAGAGCGTATAGCCAGAGATATAAGCTGGGCCGGTGCCGCGCTTGTCGTGGCAGCAGTTGTGGCGGCCTTCATCATTTTTCGTGTACGCCGCGCCCGTCGCAGCCGGGCTGCCGCCACAACAAATGAGGAGAAGGGAGAAGAGTAAGCGCCTCTTTCCCTGGCACCCTTTAGGTATCTGGGCCAGACCCCCCTCAGGGAAAAGAAAGTATATGGGGACACCCTATGCCCCGCTCAGGGGCCCCGTTCCCTATTCCGCCCCTAAGAACCCTGCTGTCCTGCTCATCCCTGAGCCTGAACTTCCAGAAGTTGATCCGCCGTTCGACGACTGCGAGTAGCCCAATACAGGAGCGCAATTATAAATCCCAGCATAATCACATTGCGTACAAAAACCACAGGGAAAAACGCTGGCTGGTGGGGAACATCTAAAATATAGGGAGTAGTATTGTAGATATACGGGTAAATAACTGTGGTCAATAGCCCTACACTTCCCCAACTGAGAAGCCATTTCCAATTGCTCTGTCCCACGTAAGCGACGAGTGGCGCAATCCAGATTAAATATTGCGGGCTAAACACTTTGCCTGTTGCTATGATAATCAGTAACGTTAACAGGCTAGAAGTGAAAACATCCAGCTTGCCACGCCATTGCAACCAGAATGTATATAATAGACCTACGCCCAGACAAAACGTACTCAACAGAGAAACTCTGTGGGATAATCGGCTCACCACATTCAGAGACCCATACGTAAATTCATAGTGAAGCGGGTAGCCAAAAAAACTACCAAGCCACAAAAGCGACGATGGAGAAGACTCCACTTGAATGGGACGATCACCAAAATACTTTAAAGGAGCAAGAGTGCCCTCAACACTTAGTACAAGCGACAAACCTATCACCACAGCACAAACTACAATAAACATTCCCAAAGCATCCCATCTACGCCACGAGTACCACTTACCACTTGTTTGCATTTGTTGAGCCAGGAAAAGGGGTAGAATCAGCACTGCCGGGTAAAATTTGAGCAAGGTCGCCACAGCCAGGAGCGAAAATGCCCACTTCCATCTCGCCCGCCCGGCCAGGATCAGAGCACCCAGAGTCAAACCAGCGGGAATCAGATCAAATCTGCCTTCTGCGGTTGCCCAACTGCCAACAACCAAATACACGGCAAAAGCAATTGCGGCCCCCGTAGACCTGAAGCATTTGAGAACAAAATAAATTATTCCTGCTACCAGGGCCATCCAGAGCGCAAAAGCAACCTGGTACCAGGGCAATGGTGCAACCAGGCCAAGGGTAAAAGGAATAATAGCTAATAATGGGTATTCATTGGGTAATGCATGCAATGGCTGTGATCTGGATTGCGACTCGACGAAGTTAATAAGAAAGGAAGGAAATCCGTACGACTGCATGCTATGGATAAGATCCATAGGGGCGTTGCGTCCAATAAATGCACATTGGCCGGGGGGGAGAGTAGTAAGCGCATGAGAGCCGTTCCAGAAGGCCGTAGCATAGCATTGGTACTTCGCAGCATCAGTATAGATACGGAGGATCTGCCAGGACGCACCATAATACAAGAGTGCGCCCATCACTATTACGATACATATATCCAGGAGGTACTGCCGCCATACTCGCTTATCAGGCTCCTTCGATATGGGCGTCGTGCTGTCTCGCCTTTGAGCCTCAGCATCTGTATTACTCAGTTTAAACACAGTAAACATACCTCCAAAGACTGGGTAGACGGTAGATGCGTAGTATGGTAGCATAAGAGGGGGCGAGATGCAAGCTAGCGAACCATTTTGCTACACTACCCATCTTCTCTCATGTGGTGCAGATGCCAAAGTTCATTACATCAGTCGATTAATATATTGTAGTTAATGCATAGTCAGAGACCTTGCCGGGAACGGGGGTGCAGGGGGCGCAGCCTCCTGTCGGGGCGCGGGGTGTCCCCGCTCTCCTCTTTATCCCAAAAAGATGGGGTGATTCTGCATTAAGGAATAGTGAGGTCGTAGGATGCCAGCCTTGGAAGAAGGTCAGATATTTGAGCAATATCGCATTGTTCGATGGTTAGGGAGCGGTGTATCAGGGGAAAGCTACGAGGCCGAAGATACCATACTCTTTCGCAAGGTGACACTCAAGCTTATCCATCCATGGGTTAGATTATCAGAGTCTGCTCGCCGCCAGTTCTTTCGCGAAATGCAAGGGATTAGCATACTCAATCAACCCTACCTGGCATCAGTGCTCGATTACGGTGAAATCGATGGTAGACTCTATGTTGCTCGTCGCTATGTCAGTGGTGGCTCGCTTCTCGGCAGCGAAGGTCGCTTGTGGTTTCGTCCGCCTTTCAGCCTATCCGAGGCCATCCAGTATGGACATCAACTAGCTCAGGCGCTTCAGCATATCCACAACCAGGGATATTTGCATGGTTCGCTCACTTTTGCCAATATCCTGGTGTTACGCGGTCCCAACGTCGAGAATGAGCCAAATTTTGCTCCATTCCTTCTTGCTGATGTCGGCCTGACAAACTTCGTACGCCGCTTCGGTCAACCGCAAACTTCACTTCTGCCGATCACCGCAGCGCCGGAACAGCTAGGCAAGCGCGTAACGCCCGCCAGCGATCAATTCGCGCTAGCAGTCTTGCTCTATTTCTGGCTCACGGGCCGTCCACCCTATCTCGGCTCGCCAGAAGAAATCGAACATCTGAAACTCACAGAGACGATTGTGCCACTTGACTCGCTCAATCCCAATGTCACATCTGAGCAAGAGACAGCGCTACGCCAGGCACTCGCCGTTTATCCAGAGGAACGCTACCCATCAGTATTAGCGTTTGCAGACGCGCTACTGGCAACGCTCGCTCCTCCATCCGAGTCTACTCCACAGATTGAAGCTATCTCTGAGCCTGAGCCTGCTTCCCAGGCTGAACTCGTCCCCCAAGCTGAGTCGGTAGCCATTCCTGCATCTGAGTCTGTCTCTGAGCCTGAGCCTGTTCTTCAAGTCGAACCCCCATCTATTCCTGCACCCACCCCTACTCCTCAACCTGCGCCGGGGCCTCTTCCTCAGCCTGCACCTGAACCAGCCCCTCAACCGGCACCGGAGCCTCTTCCTCAACCTGCGCCTGAACCTCTTCCTCAGCCTGCACCTGATATCCCTCAACCTGTTCCTCAGCCTGCGCCTGAGCCTCCTACTCCTCAAGGAGAGTTAGCCGTTGAGGTAGTCTCGCCCGTTCAGCAAGAACTACCGCACACACAGGACCTGCAGACTGGCACTTCTGCACGTCTTATTATCACTTCGCCGTATACAGAAGAGTCACGCGAGGTTCTACTGCAACAGGATGTGATCACACTTGGTCGTGCTGGTTTCAGCGACATTCTGCTCGAGGATGCGTTGACATCGCGACACCATGCGATGTTGAGACGCGAAGATGATCATTATGTCCTCTCTGATCGACGGAGCGCGGCTGGAGTCTTCCTGAATGGGCAGAAGCTGAGCGATGAGACAGGGTATATATTGGCAGATGGTGACCGCATTGGCATTGGTAACTTCGAACTCATCTTTCATCTCAGCGCTCTCCAAGCCACTGATGAAACAGATCATATCAGTTCGGAAGCAGCAACACCATTGACCTGGTGAGGTTCAGATTTTTGCGCGTCAGCCTGGTACTCACAATTGGTGAGTAAAACCTGTTAGTTGGAGCGGATGCCTTGCGGTTATCATGTCTGCTGGTGCCCTGTGGGTGCCAGGTTATACTACAGCCAGGATAGTTTGAAGCGGTCAAGTAGCCGCCTCACTGGTCCCAATTCCTCGATACCAAGCAAGCGTGCCGCCCGCAGGTAGATGAAGGCACCGACGCCCAGTTCTATGAGAAGTTTTACAAGGGCAACTACGGTTCCGTCTAGCCCCAAATGTTGTTCTCGCGTGGTCACCAGGACCAGGTCAAGAATGAAGCGTGTAACGAGGATAGCCATGCCCATGACTAACGATGCGACCAGGATACGACCAACAAAGAGTGCGAGTGTACGCAATTGAAGTTCTCCGATGCGTTGATGCAGGAGCCAGAGCAGGATAGCGGCTTCGAGCAATCCTGCGATGGAGGTAGAGAAGGCCAGTGCGCCCATGCCCAATGCACCCTTCGCCGATGGTGAAGAACCCAGGACGGCGGCATTGATCAGTAGGAGGCTGAGGGCGATTTTGAAGATGAACTGGCCGATGCTGACTATCACAGGTGTGATACTGTCACGCAGGGCATAGAAGGAGCGCGTGAGAATCTCGGCTGAGGTGAGACCTGCCAGCCCAAGGGCGAAGAATGCGAGCGGGACCGCTGTGGATTGTGCCTCGTCCAGGCTAAATGCACCATGTTCGAGTAGCACCTGGATGATCGGGAAGCCCAATACAACCAGCCCGATGCTGCTCGGGATCGACAGGAACAGAATGCTACGCAATGTTTCCAGGATAGTGCTGCGTACACGGTCAAAACGTCCCTTCGCAACATTTTCGGCCAGCGTAGGGAAGGCCGCAGTGGATACAGCCATACCAAAGATGCCGAGTGGCAAGAGCACGAGTTGAAGTGATTGATAATACTGCGTGACGAGACCATTGATGGCGTTCTGGCCTACCACGACTACCAGCAGAAGGATGAGGCTGCGGTCGACGAAAGCAGCACGCCGGGGTGTTGCCAATCAAAGGTGAAGGTATAGTGCATGCCAATTTTGAAGAGCCCAGGAACTTGAATGCCAACCTGTAGAAGCGCACCTATCACGACGCCCCAGGTCGCGGCGTAAACGGCGACTGTATCATTGCGCTGCCCGTGGTATGCCAGGATGATGCCGGGGATAAGTCCTGCAATCAGGCCAACGTTATACAATATGGTGCCAATAGCTGGCGAGCGGAAGTTCTGTCGTGCCTGCAGTATTGAGGTGACAATCACGCCTCCACCAAGTGCAATAGATTGCAGAAGCATAATGCGCGTGAGAGAGGCTATCAGGTCAAGCTGGCTGGCAGGTTCACCGGGGTTGTAGAGTGGTACAAGCTGCCGGGCGAAAATGATCGCCACCAGTGCCAGTCCCATCATCACAGCAATAGCGAGATTGAGGGCTGAACTGGTCACATGCCACGCCGTCTTTTGATCCCTTTCACCCACCACGTATCTGGTGAAGACCGGGATAAAGGCTGAACTGAGTGCACCTCCGGCGACGATGTTGAAGATCAGGTCGGGAACGAGAAATGCCTGTAGATAGGCGTCGGAGGTGGTGCTGGTACCAAAGACAAAGGCAAACATCGAGGTACGCAGCAGGCCGAGTACGCGGCTGGCTATAAAAGCACCTGTCAGGATCATTGTCGCCCTGCCAATGCGTACCCTTTGCAGCATACCAGTATCTTCGGCTACCGCTGCTGCGGGCTGTGCTGCAGGACTAATGGAACGCCCGGTTAGACCACGCTGTAAGGCAGGAGGTGGTAAAGTGGACGAGCGTATAGGTGATGCCTCAGTTGGTGGCAACGGCAGCACAGGCGGCATCTGCGTTGGTGGTGTTTGCGGCACAGGTGGCGCACCGGGCATCCCCGATGGTGGAGCCCCAGGCCCCCAGGATGGCGGCATCTGTGGTGGCGCGACAGGTGGCTGCATCAAAGCCCCAGAGGGAGGTTGTCCCCCCTTGCGCTTAATGAGGCTTGTAATGTCCTGCTGCATGCGCCGTTGCTGGCGACGCATGCGATCCTCACGCAATTGCTGCAAACGTGCCTGTCGCAACATCGGAATGGATTGAGAGGGCTGAGGCGCATTGAAGTACTGGTATTCCATCCCTTGCCCATAGCCCAGTGAGCTTCCCATATCCAGGATTGGTTCCTGGTACTGTGGTCGCGGTGGTGGTGGACCAGCCGGAGATTGTTGTTGCGGGGGATACATGGGTGGTTGCGGTGGCGCGGCAGGTGGCTGCTGTGCCGTCATGTTTGGATCATCCTGGTCATATTGCCACCCGTAGTACCCTTGTTGTCCCGGTGGCCCCTGCGGTGGCAGAGGTGGTTGTTGTCCTTCGTTTCCCACGGCCTTGCCTTTATATAGTGATGGTTGTGGTTACCACTTCGCCTGTCAAGCATACCATAATCAGGGTATTCTGGCTAGTGGGGGATAATTGTTGACTTGCGGCATAAGATGAGTTATTCTTTCAAACAGTAAAAGAAGGAAATAGAGAAACCTTTTGATGAGAGCATAGCATGACTCCATCATCCATCATCGTGCGACCACTGGCGTCCCCTAGCGAACGCGAAACGCATTTTCAATTGGCAGATGAGGCGTTTTCAGACGATTCATCGCAGAGCAGCGCCACGTATTGGCAACAATATGTCACAACCCTGCCCGAGTATCGTCCAGAGCAAATACGGGGGGCTTTCCGGGACGGCGAACTGTTAGGTAGCTACATCATCTTTGAACGCATGCTGCGTATGGGGGCGGCACAACTCGCCACTGGATGTATCAATGCTGTCGTCACACATCCCGCGCATCGCCACCAGGGAGTCGCCACTGCGCTCATGTTTGATGCCATCGACTATGCGCTCTCTCACAATCATGCCCTGCTGATGCTAGAGGGCATTCCCAAATTCTATTACCGCTTTGGCTATAGCGATGTGTTCGATCTGTCCACCCAGGACATTGACCGCGCCGCAATCCTGGCGCAGCCACCCAGCACGCATAGCGTGCGCCCGGCCACATTGGACGACGCGGCGAGCGTGCTCGCTCTATACGATCGCCACTATAGTTCCTATACAGGCAGTTTCACACACACGGTGGAGCAGCAGGCCCATCGGTTACGGTTTCGTTCGTCGGAAAATCCTCTGCTATTGGCAGTTGATCCTGCTGGTCAACCCCAGGGCTATCTTGCTCTGCAATATGGCGCAGATCGATCACAGGCACAAGAGCTAACAGCGGACAATTGGTCGGCGGCCCTGGCACTGCTCCAGCACCACGCACACTTGCTAGAAGGGCCAGGTGCGCCTGCCATCCTGCGCTATCGCTTGCCGCCCATGGCACTCGTGTTGCAGTGGATAATTGATCACCTGGAGGTGCCCGATACTTCACACTGGAAAGAGACGGCGGAGGGATGGGCAGTGCTCAGCCAATCGTATCACCACCGCAACGCCGCATGGATGGCGCGTCTCGTCCATCTGCCGACGTTGGCTCAGGCGATACTCCCCGAATGGCAGGCCCGCTGGCGTCGGTCGCTGGCCCACTGGTCGGGCAAAGTACCTCTGGTCGTCGGCGAAGAAGCGTGCACACTACGTATCGATGACACCGAAATTCGGCTGGTCGATCAGCCAGTCACCTCAGCCGATGCCGTGCGGCTGACTCCCCTGGCCTTCACGCAAATCGTGTTTGGCTATCGCCCAGTTGCCTGGGCCTTGCAGCAGAGCGAACAGCCCATCGAGAGCGATCTGCTATCGGTGCTCAATGTGCTGTTCCCCTTCGGGAATGCGTGGATTCCGGCATCGGATTGGTTCTGATTCTATTCAGGGTACGTTTCATAAGAAATTTAGTGTGACTTCTGTTGCTCCTCATAAAGCGCTTCGCGTAACGTTTCCGTAACGCTCTTCTCGGTATATTCCCGCTAGCATACGGTAATGACGTTTACAGATGTGCCAGGATATGCTTGAAATCACATTGAGGACCGAAAGGAGTTTCATCCATGGATAGGTTTTTTGAGAGACCTTCAATCTCACGTTTCACCTACACAACCATCATCGCCTTATGCTGTATATTGTTCACACCGCTTTCCGTGCTCGCCTGTGGTGGATTCTTTACTTCAGGAACACCAGTAGACCAAAATATTGAGCGCATCATCTTCGCCATTGATCCCGGTAGCATTACATTGTATGAACAGATCAACTACAGTGGAGCGCCCAGCGATTTCGCCTGGGTCTTGCCTGTACCTGCGGTCCCCAAACTCGCCGTCGCTCCTGTTGACCTCTTCCGCAACCTCGATATAGCAACAGTGCCACTCTTTTCGCAATCCTCACCACCGCCCTGCGGCCTGCCTCCACTGGGAGGCGAAAGACCCGTAGGAGGTGGTGCCCCTGCTCCTGGTGGCAATGTGGGCGTCTACGATCGAGGAACAGTTGGCCCCTACGCCTATGACGTGATTGGCTCCAGTGACCCTCAAGCCCTCACCCGCTGGCTGCAGAGTCATCATTACCACATTCCCGATAAGGCGCAGCCATTAATTGCGACTTACACGCAGGCACATATGCTCTTCCTGGCTATGCGCCTGCAACCACAGGAGGGGATACAAGACCTTACACCCGTCAAGATCACATTCGCCACCACTTCACCTCAAGTGATGATTCCACTGCGCCTGGCAGCCGCTGCTGCTACTCCCCACATGGGCTTACTCGTCTGGATATTCGGTTCCGGTCGCTACGTGCCACAGAACTACCAGGCATTCCAGATTCGCGACGAGCAACTTGCGGGTGCCAGCTACCAGCAGTTAATCGATAAGGCAGTCAGCCGGGCTAATGGACACGCCTTCACCACCGAGTATGCTCAGCCTGCTAATACGTTTTTTGCTGGCAGCAGTCCTACACTCAAGGAGCTACAGCAAAAATACAGTTACGTGACCCGTCTCTACACGCGCATTTCGCCAGAGCAAATGACGCTCGATCCCACCTTCGCAGCACAGAGCGGACTACCTGATGTCTCTCGCTACCATTCTATCCCTGCGCCAAACACATGTAATTCCTTTAATCTCTGGTTAGGCTCACTGGGTACCGCTTTAGGACCAGCATTTTACCCGATCACCTGCCTG
>WNGG01009942.1_pt1 | contig 10354 bp, 11 predicted proteins | sample 5400661 | NCBI WGS metagenome assembly WNGG01 (sample SAMN13153372, study PRJNA577476) | soil metagenome | isolation source: 100 cm soil or saprolite under Garry oak tree replicate 1 | place: USA:California | collected 2016-06-15
TCGCTCGCGCACGACGGCTATCGCGTGGTGAGCACCGGCAGCGCCGAGGCGGCGTACTCCATGCTCGAGTCCGAGCGCGCCGACGCCGTGCTCCTCGACATCCGACTCCCCACGATGTCCGGGCTCGCGCTGTACCTGGCGATGGTGCATCGCTGGCCCGGGCTCGACGGGCGCATCGCTATCATGACGGGCGACGCCGAAGCGCAGGAGGTGCGTACGTGGCTTGAGCACAACCGCTGCACGGTGCTGCGCAAGCCGTTTAACTTGGGTGAGATCGCCGCGTGGCTCGAAGGCGTGTGGCGCATGCGGGAGCGGGAAACGGGCAACGGCTGAGCCATGACCGGAGGGGGGGCTCCGCAACCGGATCCGCTGCGCGTTCTGCGCGAGTACCGCAACCTCGCCCCCTGGAACCTGCGCGATCTCGCGGCACTCGTCGGCGCGATCCTTGACGCGTCGGCGATCACTCCCATCAACGCCGCGGCGCGCGCGCAGCCGAGCGAGCGCACCATCCGGTTCTATGTGATGAAGGGCTTGGTGAGTCCCCCGGAAGGCCGGGGCACCGCGGCCACGTACTCGTACCGGCATTTCCTCCAGCTGCTGTGCATCAAGCTGCGGCAGATGGAGGGGGCGGCGCTCGCCCAGATCACCAAGGAGATGCAGGACCAGACCGGGGACGTGCTGGAGCGGCGGGCGGCGCAGACCCTGGGGCCGTCGCTCCCGGCGCCGGATCAGCTGCCGCTGCGCAGTCCGGGAGGACCGCCGCGCGGCCGCTCCGGCCGCGCCCTCACCGCCTGGATCGCCCGCGACGCCGCCCGCGACACGGCAGAGCCCAGCACGTGGCGGCGGATTCCGCTGGGGCGCGGGCTCGAGCTGCACGTGGACGCCGCCCATCCCCTCGCGCGGCTCGGGCCGGGCGACGCGCATCTGGCTGAGGCGGTCCAGCAGGTGATCGCGAAACTGTTCCCCCACGCGCCCGCGTAGGGACCGCACCTCATTCCAACCGGGAGCCGCCGATGTCGTCGTGGATTCTGCTGATCCTACTCGTGGTCGTGGCGCTGTGGGTGATCGGCGCGTACAACGGCCTCGTGTCGCTCAAGAACCAGACGCTCAACGCCTTCAAGCAGATCGACGTGCAGCTCAAGCGCCGGCACGACCTGATCCCCAATCTCGTGAACGCCGTGCGCGGCGCGATGAGCTTCGAGAAGGACACCCTGGAAGCGGTGATCCAGGCGCGCAACCAGGCGGTGAAGGTGAACGCCGCGGGGCCGGACGGCGTGAAACAGATCAGTCAGGCCGAGAACGCGCTCTCCGGCGCTCTGTCGCGGCTCATGGTCGTGGTCGAGCAGTACCCCCAGCTCAAAGCCACCGGCAACATCGGCCAACTGCAGGAGGAGTTGACCTCGACCGAGAACAAGGTCGCGTTCGCCCGCCAGCTCTACAACGACACCGCGACCCAGTACAACACCAAGCAGCAGCAGTTCCCCACATCACTCGTCGTGGGCCTCGCCAAGGCGCAGCCCGCCGATCTTTGGGAGATCGAGGACAAGGCGGAGCGTGACGTACCGCAGGTCGATCTTTCGATGAAACCGAAGACGTGAGCGACGAGACTTCCCTCAACCTGTTCCAGCAGCAGGAGCTGAACCGGCGGCGCACCACCTGGCTGCTCGCCGCTTTCGTCCTGTTCTTCGCTTGGCTCGGCTTCGGCGGGGACTACATCTATGCGCTGTACACGGCCCACGCGCCCCCGGCGGCCCAGCACCACGTGTGGTGGTTCGGCGTCGTGATGCTGGCCGTGGGCGCCCTCCTGGCACGCTACGCCTATCAAACGGGGCCCGAGAAGGTCCTCTGGGCAACGGACGCTCAGGAGGTCATCGACCCGGGCGACGACCAGCAGAAGCAACTGGTCAACGTCGTAGAGGAAATGGCCATTGCCGCGGGCGTCCCCCGGCCGCGCATCTGGATCGTGCCCGATCCCGACCCCAACGCATTCGCCACGGGCACCGATCCCCGGCACGCGCACGTGGCCGTGACGCAGGGGCTGCTCGATCTCTGCACCCGCGACGAGCTGCAGGGCGTGATCGGACACGAGCTGGGCCACGTGAAGAACCTGGACGTGCGCCTCATGACCACGCTGGCGGCGTTGGTCGGCGCGATCGTGTTGATGCGCGACGGCACGAACCGGATCTTCTGGGGCCGGGGGGGCGGGGGCGGCGGCGGGGGGGGGAGCGGGGGCTCCCGCAGGAAGGGAGACTTGGGCCCCCTCGTCCTCGTGCTGCTGGTGGTGTGGATCCTGTCGTGGATCCTGGCGCCGATCATCACGCAGCTTCTAGCTATGGCCGTGAGCCGCAAGCGCGAGTACCTCGCGGACGCGATGGGCGCGCAGTTCACGCGTAACCCGCTCGCCCTGGCGAGCGCGTTGCAGAAGATCGAGGCGGCCGACATGCCCACCACCCACATCAAGAGCGGCACCGCGCACATGTGCATCGCCGACCCACTCGGCCGCCGCCTGACCGCGCACGAGGGGCGGCTCGCCGACGTCCTCGCGACCCACCCTCCGATGGCGAAGCGGATCGCCATCCTCAAGGGGATGGGATATGCCCAGCTCAAGAAGGAGCGAGGCGTCGTCTCGTAGCTCTTGCCGTGTCTCCTTATCGCTTCGTGCCTCATACCGCCGACGTCGCGGTCGAGCTGGTGGCGCCCGATGAAGCGGGCCTGCGCGCCGCCGGAATCGATGCGCTGCGCGAATTGCTCGTCGGCACGAGCGCAGTCCGGGCCCTCGAGGAGCGGCCGATCGAGCCGCAGGGGCTGGACCCGACCGAGCACCTGGTGCGCTTCCTGGCCGAGGCGCTATACCTCTACGACACCGAGCGGTTCGTGCCCGCCCGCGCCGGACGGGCCGGCGTGCTGGGGGAGCCGTTCGATCCCGCCCGGCACATGGCTGCCCGGGAGGTGAAGGGCGTCACGTACCACGGCGTGACGGTGCGTGAGGACGCTGCGGGTCTCCATGCGACGATCGTCTTCGACGTATGAACGCGTCGGGTAAGTCGATGCCGCGCGTGGAGCGGATCGACGATTACCGCTGGCGGGTGCCGCGCCAGGGGGGGATGCGCACTGATGGCCTCATCTTCGCCGACGAGGCGCTGATGCGGGACCTCGAGGGCGACCAGGCCGTGCAGCAGGTGGCCAACGTGGCGCACCTCCCGGGGATCGTGGGGCCGTCGATCGCGATGCCCGACATCCACTGGGGGTACGGCTTCCCGATCGGGGGGGTGGCGGCCTTCGACGAGGAGGCGGGCGTAGTGTCACCCGGCGGGGTGGGTTACGACATCAACTGCGGGGTTCGCCTGCTCGCCACGCCGCTCGCGATCGGCGACGTGCGACCGCGCCTGCGGGAGCTGGTCGATACGCTGTTCGCGACCATCCCATCGGGCGTGGGCGCGGGGCGGTCCGACCTTCGCCTGGATCATCGCGAGCTCGATCGCGTGCTGCGCGACGGCGCCCGCTGGGCGGTGGCCCACGGGTATGGGCACGACGCGGACCTGGAAGCGATCGAGGGCGGCGGGGCCCTCTCCGGCGCCGATCCCACGTGCGTCTCCGAGCGCGCCAAGCAGCGCGGTAAGGACCAGCTCGGCACCGTCGGGAGCGGGAACCACTTCGTCGAGGTCGGCTACGTGGCGGAGCGCTTCGACGAGGCGGCGGCGGACCGCCTCGGGCTCACGCCAGGCACCGTCACCGTCTTCATCCACTCGGGCTCGCGTGGGCTGGGATATCAGGTGTGCGACGATTCCCTCGCCACGATGCTCGCCGCCGCGGACAAGTACGGGATCGCCCTGCCCGACCGGCAGCTGTGCTGCGCGCCGATCTCATCCCCCGAGGGCCGGCGCTACTGGGGCGCCATGAACGCGGCAGCGAACTACGCGTTCGCGAATCGCCAGCTGATGGCACACCACGCGCGGCGCGCGCTGGCGCGCGTCTTCGGCGAGGCGGGCGAGCGGGCACACCTCGTGTACGACGTGTGTCACAACATCGCCAAGCACGAGACGCACACCGTCGCGGGAGCGTCGCGGCGCCTGTGCGTGCACCGCAAGGGCGCGACCCGGGCGTTCCCCCCCGGCCACCCGGAGCTCGCGCCGCGGTTCCGGGACCTGGGCCAGCCGGTCCTGATCCCCGGGGACATGGCGCGCTACTCCTACGTGCTGCTGGGGACCGACGGCGCATTCCGCGAGACGTTCGGCTCCAGCTGCCATGGCGCCGGGCGCCGGCTCAGCCGCCACAGCGCGAAGCAGCTCGCCCGACCGCGCAACGTCCCACGGGAGCTCGAAGCGCAGGGGATTCTGGTGCGCGCGGCGACGCGGGCCACCGTCGACGAGGAGATCCCGGAGGCGTACAAGGATGTCGCGCGCGTGGTGGACGTCGTGCACGGCGCCGGCATCGGCCGCAAGGTGGCGCAGATCAAGCCAGTGGGCGTGATCAAGGGGTGAGGGGGGGGGAAACCAAAGCCCCCGGGACGGCGCGATAGGCCGCCCGGGGGCTCTGCATACCGGCTACCCGGAGCCGGGGGATTGCTCCCACCGTTCTTCGTCCTGTCGCCGCCGGTTGACTGATACGTCGCTCGGTAGGGCGAGCAAGAGCTCCGGCTTCCATCCCCAAGCAGCCTGGCCGGGCCGCAAGGTTCGCCAGTATGGGTGCTACGGGTCAGATCGGGTCGCGGACCGACCCTCCGCACTGCTCGCCGAGGCACCACGTCGGCGAGGATGGGGCACGCGACTGGCCCCCTCTATCCGAGCCGGAGAGCTGCTCCCGGATCGCCGGCCGCCTGAGCCCTTGTTTGCGTCGGCGGCCTCCCCGGAATTCCCGCTCGGACCCGCCTTGGAGGCGTAGTCAAGACACGAGGTCTCGACCCTTCCCTTCAAAGCGCGTGGGGAGAATATAGAGGCCAACCCAAAAGGCGCAAGTGCCGATGTTTCTTCGGGTTAGCTCACTTCAGTGTGAATCGCCTGTGGACGCTAACCCAAGCCTTGGCTGGCCGTTGCGGGCACCTTCCACACGATGTGGAGTTGTGTATCCACACCGTGCACCTTCCAACATCACTCGAGTCCTGTCCGGCGCATCAAGGTACGGGCGGTGAGGCGGTAGCGTCGTATGGCGTCGTCGAGCCGGGCAATCCGGTGGGGGGCCCAAGCCCTGACCGAGTCGGCGCGCTCGTATCCCCGCCCCGTCGTGAAGGCGGCCTCACACCGCATCAGCTCCATTCGCAACATGGCGAGCTCCCGCCCGAGCGGCGGGGGAGGGGGCGGGGGCGTCAGGGGGACGGCCACGAGCAGCGAGTCCAGGGAGCGTGCGGCGGCGCGAGCGCCGGCGCAGCGTGCCGTGAGTCGCGCCGATCGGGAGATGACGAGGTCGCGGGACGCATTGACGAGATCGGCCTGCACGAGCGCAGCGGCGGCTTCCACGGCGCTCAACGAGTCGCTCAAGCTGCGCAACGCTGCGGCGTAGCGGGCACGGGCTGCGGAGTCTGGCACCTGGACGGCGAGAGCCGCCCAGAGCACCACAACGGCGTGCGCCATCTCAGGCGTCTATGCCGACTTCGTCGTAGCGGTAGGGCTCGTCCGGGTGCGGAGGGAGGAACAGGTAGCCGGCGCCTCCGGCAGCAAACCAGCCCGCCACGAGCTGGCTGGAGCCGGCTTCCACGGGCTCGCTAAAGAGGGCGCGCAGCCAGCGACGGATGTGCCGCAGCTCGGGGGCGCGCCGTCCCAGCATGGCGACCACCGCTCCGATTCCCTGAGTGGCGCGCAGGAAATGGGCGATGGCGTGCACCCGCTGGGCGAAGATGTAGGCGCGCACACCCGGCTGGTCATACAGCAGCGTGCCCTCATAGGGATCGGCCGGGGGGGCATCCATGCGGGGGCCGAAATAGACGTACACCCGCTGGTCACCTTCCTTGCGCTCGACGACGGCGGCGGCGGCATCAGGACTGAGCCGGGCGGCGTGGATCAGGTCGCCCTCGGCGAGGATACCGACGGTGGTGGTCCACTCGATCGCGGCGAGCCCCTGGTCCAGAGGACAACCGAGCGCGTCGTCGTACGCCAGCAGGCGCGGTGCCTCGCCGGCCCGCAGGAAGAAATGGGCGAGTGCGTCCGCGCGGTCGTCGAACGTGCGCGTGTGGCGCGAGGTTGCGGGAACCGTCATTGTGAGATTATAACCCAGAGCAGAACCAACAGACAGAGAGTGAGCCCCACATGCGTGGCACTGCCCTGCTCGTGTGCCTGGTCTCAAGCACCGCCGGCGCGCAGCAGCCCCCGACCCCCACCCTCCCGACGCCCCCTCCGGCAGCGGCGCGTGCGGAGTCGGTGGCCCCCCCTCCCCCTCCCCCTCCCACGCTGGCACAGGAGCGCTTCACGCGGGGCTTGAGCACGGCAGGTCGTGGGATCGCGCAATTGAAGATTGGCATCTACAGCGTGGTGAACGCGGGGCGCGACGCACCGCGCCTGCGGCAGGCGGGCCGGCGCCTCGCTGGCTTCTGCGGCACGGCGCGGCAATTCATGACGAGCGGCCGCGCGCGCATGGCCGCGACCGCCTACGAGGATTCCACGGCACTCAAGGCGCGCCGCTTGTCGGCGCAGATCGATACTCTCATCCGGTTTGCCCCCACCTGCGAAGCCAAGGCGGCGACGCAGCCCGATTCCACGACGACGCGTCTGCTCGATGAAATCCGGGCCTACGAGGCCGCATTGAAGGATTTCCGGGCGGCGATCGGCCTGCCGAACAAGTGATAGCTCCACAGAGCTGGTCTGATGGTGTCGTGATGATGTCACGAGCCTGGAGCACTTCTGCAAGCCTCGGAATGGTTGACAGGCCCAGCGCGGCTCCGTAGCTTTGGCCCCGGTTCAAGCAAGATGTGGCATGGCACCGTCACCGGCTTGTCTCCGCACCGCGAGGACCACACCTGTCTCGCGGTTTTTGTTTGAGCCCGTCTCTGGTCGCGGTGACCAGAGTCGTTCTTCCCCGGGGCAGTGCCCCACAGTTCAGAGGTTTGACGAGTTATGGCTAAGGGTAAGGTGAAGTGGTTCAACGACGCAAAGGGCTTTGGCTTCATCGCGCAGGAGTCGGGTCCGGACGTGTTTGTCCACTTCACGGCGATCCAGGCCGAAGGCTTCCGTAGCCTGGCTGAGGGCGATACCGTCGAGTTCGAAGTCGCTCAGGGTCCCAAGGGGTTGCAGGCGCAGAACGTGCGCAAGGTCTGAGCAGCATTCCTGCCGTCCAAGCGATCGGGCCCGGGATCACCCGGGCCCGCTTCGTTTTTCGCCCCTATATTTGCGGCATGACCGGCTTCCGCGGGGCCATCCTCGCGCTGCTCCTCCCGACGGCCCTCCCTGCTCAGGCCGCGCTCCGGCCCCCCATCTACCGCGGGTTCTCCCCGGGGATGGCCTACCGCGACTTCGCCGCGCGGGCGCGCGCGCTGTCGGATCGAGACGCGCTGCGCTGCAGCACGTCGACGAACACCGCCCGCATCATGGAGTGCGGGGTCGCCATGCGCGACCCGGCCGACAGCGCGCGCTTCTACGTGAGCGCGCACTTCATCGACGGGAACGCGGACGTCGTGGCGCTCTTCGATTCGGCGGGGTTCGGCGATCACCGTGGCGTCGCGCTCGTGGACGCCACCGGCCGGCACCTCACCCGCGTGTACGGGCGGCCTCGGCTCGTCAAGACCGGCATGTGGGAATGGCGCTACGGACGGCAGGCCGTGCGCTTCAGCTGGCGGGGCCGCGCCACCGCCCGCTGGGTGTCGATTACGCTCACCGACTACGCCGTGATGGATCGGATCAGCCGCTTTGTGCCGAGCGCGCGCCGGAAGTCGTAAGCCCATCAGTCCGCGTGGCAGGTGTCAATAGCTGAGCTCGAGCGCGCCGCTCGTCGGCGCGACCCGCGTGGGGAAGTCGCCGCGGTCGGCGTGGGGACCCACATACGGATGGGCGGCGTTGTAGGCCGCCACCGCGGAATTGGCGTAGAGGCGGTAGTAGCCGATGTGCGACCGCACCGCACCCCGAGGCACCAGGCAGTTGCAGCGCACCACCGCCGCCGTCCCGGGATTCACCTCGACCGTGATGTCCGACGGCGTCGTGTTCGTGATCAGCGGCGCGAAAAACCGCTGGCCTCGGACCTCCGCGGTGATGCGCCAGACGCGCCGCCCCAGGACACGCTGCGGCGCCGGCATCGACCCCTCCATCGGCTCACCCAGCGGCGGGTTGCCCGGCCGCAGCAGCCGCCAGCGAATGTCCGCCCCGGCGCGGGCCCGCAGCCGGGCGCTCGCATCGGGCGTCACGGTGTCCACCGGCGTGCCGTTGCGCAGGATTTCGACGGGCTCCACCAGCGCGTTGTGAGCCCAGACGACGGGCGGTCCCACGTATCCCTCCCGCCCCGCGTACCACAGACCCAGCGCCCCCGCCGCGATCCCTGCCAGGGCACCCCAGAGCCACGCGTACCGCACCCTTCGTCCCGCGTCGCGCGCCCGGCGCACCTGCCGCTCCAGGCTGGCGGCCTCCACGAGGTGTGGGGCGCCCGACGCACTGCCTTCGTGCAGCGCTGCCAGAACCTCGTCGGCGGTCTGGAAGCGATCCTCCGGCTTCTTCGCGAGGCACCGCAGGATCACGGTCGACAACCAGCGGGGGATCTTCGCGTTGATGTCGCTCGCCACGGGAATCGGGTCCGCCAGGTGCTTGCCCACGATTTCGGCGCTCGATTTGCCGTCGTACGGCGGCGCGCCCGTGACCATCTGGTAGAGCATCGCGCCGCAGGCGTACAGGTCGCTTCGCCCATCCAGATCCGCCTGGCCGAGGGCCTGCTCGGGACTCATGTATTGGACGGTCCCCACGGTGAATCCCGTCGCCGTCTTCGCGCCGCCGGCGTTGGGGTCGAGCAGCTTGGCGATCCCGAAGTCCACGAGCAGCGCGCGACCGCTCTTCGCCTCGAGCATCACGTTGTCGGGCTTGATATCGCGGTGCACCAGTCCCTGGGCGTGCGCGTGGGACAGCGCCTGGAGGATCGGCTCGCAGATCGTGACGGCCTCGTCGGACGAGAGCACGCCGCGCCGGCGCAGGGCGTCGCCAAGGGACTCCCCCTCGACGAACGGCATCACGTAGTAGACCAGGCCTTCGCCGTCTCCCGCGAAGTGAATCGCCAGGATGGCGGGGTGCTGCAGGCGGGCGAGTGCCTTCGCTTCCTGGCGGAACCGCGCGATCATGCCCGGCGTCCACGCGATCTCGGGATGCAGGACCTTGCACGCGAGGCGCCGGTCGAGATCCACGTCCCACAGCTCGTACACCTCCGCGAATCCGCCGCGACCGACGAGCGTCTTCACCTGGTACTTGGCGCCGAGCGCGCGGGCCAGCCGTTCGGCGGTGGCTTGGGGGGGGGAGCCCGGAGCGCCGGCGGTGGCGGGCGTCCACGCCGCCCGCTCGCTCGAGATGACGGTGGGTGAGGGACTCCCGCAGGTCGGGCAGAAGGCGGAGCCCGGGGGAATCTCGGCGCGGCAGCGGGGGCAGCTGAGCTGGGTCGTCACGGCTCCCAAGATTCGCTGACGTGCCCGAAAGGGCAACAGGCGAATTAGGTTCCCGCGCATGCTGCTCACGCGCCTGGCCGCGGGTGTCGCCCTGGCTTACGTCGTCCTGGTGCTCCTCGGCTGGTGGTTCCAAGATCGCCTGGCGTTTCCGGCGCCGCGCCGCGCAGTGCCTGATCCGCGACTCTTGGGGATCGCGAACGGCCAGCGGATCGAAGTCGTGATGAATGACGGGACGCGTCTCGCGGGGTGGTATCTTGGACCGACTGCTCCCGACCGCCCCCAAACGCCCCGGCCCGCCCTGCTGTGGTTCTACGGCAACGGCGAGAACATCGCGTCGATCTGGCCCGTCGTGCGGGAGTTCCAGCCGCCGGGAGCCGCCCTCCTGGTCCTGGATTACCCCGGCTATGGCGGGAGCGGGGGCCGCGCGACCGAGCGGGCCCTGTACGCCGCCGCCGACGCCGGCGTAGCCGAGCTCGCGCGCCGTCCCGGCGTCGATCGGCGGCGGCTCTACGTGTACGGCCGGTCGCTCGGCAGCGCCGTCGCCATCTACGCGGCGGCGCACCATCCTGTCGCTGGACTGATCGTCGAGTCGCCGTTCACGAGCGCGGCCGACATGGCACGCCTGCATTACCGCATCTTCCCCCGAGCGCTGCTGCACCTGCAGCTCGACAACGCGGCCACGATCCGCCAGGTCCGTTGCCCGGTCCTCGTCTTCCACGGGACCGCCGATCGTCTGGTGCCTCAGGCGATGGGGCGCGCCGTCGCCGGCGCCGCGGTCGGGCCGGCCGAGCTGGT
>WNGG01027859.1_pt1 | contig 10354 bp, 14 predicted proteins | sample 5400661 | NCBI WGS metagenome assembly WNGG01 (sample SAMN13153372, study PRJNA577476) | soil metagenome | isolation source: 100 cm soil or saprolite under Garry oak tree replicate 1 | place: USA:California | collected 2016-06-15
CTGAGAGTATGACTGGGGAGAATGCTATGAGGGCGCAGATTGCACCTCTGAAGAAGTAGCGTAGGAGAATCTGCCAGCCGGAGCCTCCGTAGGCGAAGAGGGCTAATTCCTCCTTCGTCCGTCTCGTCGTGGTGGAGACGGAAGCTAGAGCGACGGTTGGGGGAACGACTAGAAGAGAGAGCCAGAGTCGTGAACCGAAGGCAGGAGGACCTATTGTTGCAAGAGAGGCTTCTACGGCTACTATTCCCATCACAAGGATTGCAAGCAAGTCCGTGGCTTCTCGTGGGATGGCGCCGGATAGGACAATCGGGGTCCAGGATGGCTTTTCCAATTAGAGTCGACCTTCTATTCCGGGCCTGCCAGGGACCGGAGGAACATTCCCAATCGTCCCTCGTCATAAGTCCTGATGACGGAGGAGGCGAAGTCGATGTCAAGGTTCATTGAACGGAGCTTCGATAGAACCGCGTTCACGTCTTCCTTGTTACGCGCTACTATGAAGACGAGCCCCTCCGGAGTTCCAAGGGAACTGATGACGTTGAGGGTCTCCGGAATCTCGCAAATCTGTTTCAGGATGTCTTCTCTAGAGGGAGTGCTGGGGAAGTTGGCGGCCACGATGACCTGTTCGGAGAGGCCGAGCTTTGAGAAGTCGATGAGTGTTGTGTACTCGCGGATGATGTGTGCGTCTTCCAAGCGGTTGACCCTGTAAGCGATAACGTTTGGGTGGAGAGCGAGTTTGCGACCTATCTCAACGTAGGACTGTTTAGAGTTCTCCACGAGCTCCGCGAGAATGCGCAGGTCAGTTCCGTCAAGATTCACGTCTTTCATCCTCTATGATGCCTTGAACGATTCGTCCCAGTCATAGTAGCGCTTGATGATGTTCTGTGAAACGCTGGGCCTCCGGCCTGTGATTATGGTCTCGAAGTCTTCCATAGTAATAGGGTCCGGAATCGCGTTGAGATCATTAGCAGCGCCACGCTGGAAGAAGTCGCGGACCACCTTAATCTGAGTGGACTGAAACAGATCGCGAATATCCCCTCCCGAGTAGCCTTCTGTCCTGCGTGCCAGCTCAGCGAAGTCGACGTTGTTCTGGAACTTTAGATTCTGGGCGTAAATCTGGAACATGTCCATTCGCGCTTTGACGTCTGGGAGCGGGACGTAGATTCTCTTCTGGAACCGTCGGATGAACGGTTCGTCTAGGACCCATGGTTTGTTTGTTGCGCCGATGAGGTAGACGTGGAATTTCTTGTTCTTGTCGAGTATGCCGTCCATCTCTTTGAGGAACTGGTTTCGGACCCGGACCTCTCCGCCGACCTCTTCTCCCCGAACTCCCATTAGCGAGTCGATTTCGTCGATGAACACGATTGCTGGCTGTCCGTTCTCAGATACGTCTCGGGCCTTGGTGAACAGTTGGGAGACGTTTCGTTCGGATTCTCCGAGCCACTTTGACATTAGGGAGGCGGCGTCTGCGCAGAAGAACATGCCCTTGATCTCGCTCGCGATGGCTGCAGCGAGTAGCGTCTTTCCGCAACCTGGTGGTCCGAAGAAGAGTATTCCTCGTGGCCAGCCGAGAGGGAAGAGATCTGGTCGTCGCACGGGGAAGATTATTGATTCTTCGATCGCTCTCTTCGGCCTCTCAAGGTCGGCGATGTCGCTCCAGCTGATGTCTGGTTTCTCGGTGAGGACCCACTGGTCGAGCTTGATAGTCTTGGAGTCTCGGGTCTCAGTGGAATCGATAGAATGGGCAATTGGCTCGTCGGATTGGAGTTCCTGGATTCGTTTCTTGTAGGCTTCTACGTGTTCGGTGTAGACTCGGTTCTGGGGGGCGGCCGGGTAGAGGGAACATAGCTTGAGGAGGACTTCAATGGCTCGTTGATATTTTGTTGCAGCGAGTCTTTTGGAGCCTTTTCTCTCAAGCTCGATGGCTTCTTTCGCGTATTTTACTGCGAGCGATTCCAGTTCTTCTGATGCTGAGATTTCTTGTCCCTCCTTGTGACACTGAAGGGCTTGGACGGGAGCATTTGTCTCCCGTCTAGTCCATGACTATTTTTCCGTCGTCCTTGAGTCGTTGTAGAGATCGTCTGATGTCGTCGCTCGGGACGAGGAGCTCTGCGGAGCAGTTGTTGAGGCTGAGCTCGCCGTTGTGTGTTTTGATGTAGTTTAGGAGCCTGTCCTCGAGCGGAGCTTCTTCGGATCCTGATGTGGTAATGGCGATAGGAATCCGTTGTTCTGGAGCCCGGGTGGCGGCTTCCGGTACGGGTTGACGGGCTTCTGGCAGTGGTAGCTCCGGGAATCGCTCTTTCATCTGTTGAGATGCGATGGCGCTGGATTCTTCGAGTACTTTGCGCGCTTCGGTGCTTGAGGCACTCATGTCGAAACCCTGGTCTTCGCCGACCTGACCGGTTTCCATGCTCATGTCGCTGAGCATATTGTTGACCTCGCCAAGCTCGTTAGCCACCTCGGGAATGACGCCTGCGATTCTACCGCGCGTCTCGCGGACCACTCCTATAACTGGAGCGATTTGTGCCATTATATCGCCGAACTCTTCAACTGTCTGCATTCGCAGGATGACTCGTTCAAGGGCTAGTTCACTGCTGAGCGTGAGATGAGCCATTTTCCGGATCTCGGCGCATTCATTTGCGTAGAGGGCCGCGTGAGCTGTGTCCTTGGAGAGCTGGGCTCCGATGCAACGTTGGAACATTTCCTTGTCGCGTTGCTGGAGCCTGGCTGACATATGCTCCAGTTTTTCTTTCTGGGAGCCGAGTCTGAACAGAGCTTGCGCTATGCGCTCTTTCAATGGGATAGGATGGACTCTTTCTTCGAATTTTCGGAACAGCCCTTGAATCCTCCTAAGTCTCCCTCACGTGAAGTACTAGAACTGGGTCTCTCGAGGGGGAGGGTGTCGCTGTGGCCGATTGAGGGACTTGAGGTATGGGTTGGGGCTGCTGTGCAACAGGTGGCGCTTGGGTCGCGTCGAGCTTCTGCAGGTAACTGTAGATTGTCTCAACGTCCTTCTTCTCGGCCATCGCGCGGACAAGGCCGCTGTCGATCGCGTCGCTGGCTGCCTTGTAGTTCATGTCGTCGAACTCGCCTGACGCGTGGAGCATTTTGTTGCCTGCGAGGTGGGTCTGTAGTTGTCGGAGCTGGGTGTTGAGGGTGCTGGTTCGTTGGCTGAGTGTGTCGATAATTTCCTTTCTCTTGCCCTTAAGCTCGTTGATCGCGTCCTCGTGCTGTTTTCTTAGATCTGTCGAATTCTTTGCGGAATTCCTCTGCTTCGACCTTCCAGGCTGGGGCTAGGACGAGGGTGTCGCCGGTTATTGTGACCCGGTCCCCGGGGCATTGGAGGAACTCTCCGTTGCCTTCCTCAATTCCAACTCCGGTGACCTCGTCTCTGAGGTTGGCGGAGATGCCTACGACTTTGCCGAAGGCTCTGCCGTAGGGGTCTTGGAGAGTTCTTCCTAGGAATCTTCGGACTTGTTCAAGTGTTATCGGCATGATCTTGCACCAAAAAATGTTGTCGGAGTTACTCCTACCTGGGAAGTATTGTCTCGTGTTCTGCGATGGCGGTTGGAGAGGGTAACTCCGGGAACTTCTCACGCATCCGTGTTTCAGCTATGGTGTTGGCTTCAGAGATGATCTTCGACGCTTCTGGACCCGATGCTTCCAGGTCATAGCCTTGGCCCGTTGCTTCGCCGACTTCCATGACTACGCTGTTTAGAGTGTCAGAGATCTCGCCTAGTTCGTATCCGACTTGTGGAATGACTCCAGCGATCTGGTTCTTGATGGCGTGTACTACTCCTGCTACTGGGCCCATCATGGCTGCGACGTCGCCGAATTCTTGGATTGTTTCGAGTCGTAGTACGACTTGTTCGAGGGCTAGCTCGCTTCTGAGGGTGACTTTGGCGATTTTCCGGATTTCAGCGATCTCGTTGGCGTACATTGCGCTTCTCATGGGATCTTTGGCGACTTGGGCCTGGACGCACTTGTCGAACAGTGACTTGTCGTGTTGTTGTGTCTTGAGGTTGGCTCCTTCGAGCCTGTTCTGTTGGACTTTGAGCTTGTAGACGCATTGTGAGATCTTTTCTTTGAGTGGTTCTTGGTGATGGATGCGATCGGTGACCTTCGAGAGCAAGGGTTCCCTTTGCTCTCGGTCCCAATTCTTCATGGATTTGTATGACATTTCTATCTTGAAAGCTGGTTTACGGGGGACGGGTTCCAAGTGGGTTCTTGACACGTAAGGGTCTGATTCGATACTCGGCGAGCTAGAGAAATTCTAGCTCAGGCAATAGGTTGCATGTTGTCAACAGATAATCGGCGGGTATGTTGTGTCGGCCACAAGACGGTTTTGGTTTATATGCGGTGTCAGAAAATTGGTAGGAAGTTGTGTTTTCCCCAATCCCAGTTTAGCATTGCTAGTTAAAAACCGGGTAAATCAGCACGCATCATTGACAGTGTTGTTTCTACCAAATTGCTGATTCTGGGTTTACAACCGCTGTTTTCGAGGGTTTTTGCGGTCGAACGCTTTTACCATTTTACCTCATAGAAGTCGTTTCCCTAGGAGAAAAAAATGGTACTAAACGATCTAACTCTAGAGAAGTTAGTCAGCGAGATCAACGGCTACAAAGAAAAAATGCGCAACATCTACGAGGAATACGGGCGAGCCTCACAAGATCTCCAAGACCGGATCAACGTGTTAGGCTATACATTGAACGAGCACCTCAAAGAAACCAAGGAAAATACGTGACGGGCGAAGTCAGCGAACAGGAATACAGGGGACAACGCGAAGAATTCAAGGGCCTCCTACAACGAAACCTCCACAGCATCGAAGAAATCAAAGACATGATCGAAGTTCTAACCCACATCGAAACCAGACCATTGGCGTCAGCAGACTTCAAACAGGCAAACCCACCAGCCCCGCGGACATTGATCGAGGAATGGGCAAGAAATTCCGTTCCACAACAAGCACCAGCCGCGTCACAACAGACACCCGCTACGACACCTAGCTCGCCGAGCGTCAAGTTTGCTGCGAGTTCTATCGTCTCCGAGAGACCATGGGCTCCGCCGACAACACCTGTGACACCCCGACCAGCGAGCAACGGCTCAACCTGGACCAATCCACAAACAAACAATGCACCCATCAGCGCCCCCGTCTTGGCCCCGACTCCGCTGATTACCCCACCAGTCCAAGAACAAGCTCAATCAGTATCAACGATTGGTGCTGATCCCATTTCCCACCCTGTCACGCCATTGACCCAAGCAAGCACTGCCAACATCGAGGATTCATTCACCACGGCACCAGCTCAGGAATACGTTGAAGACATCGCAGACGCGCTAGTCGTGAAGGTTGTCGATGATATACCAACTCTCGAGGCTTCCTCAGCAGTCGCCACATCAGAGACTGATATTCAGCCCTCGATTCCAGGCACAGAAACCGTTCCAGGCATACCCTCCGGGGCAGACTTCTCTCAGCCAAGCCTCCAACTGCCAAGCCAGTTCTACAAGGTTGTCTGTCCAAAGTGCGGTGCTGACGTTCCTAAGGCTGCAAAGGTCTGGGAGCTGAAAGGCGGTAAGTCCAAGAAGAACGTGCTGATCGGCCTCTTCCAGTGCCAGGACTGCAGGGTCAAGTTCAGAGAAGCCCTCACCCGGGACATCATCTAAGAATCTCGCGAGCTCGGCCCGCTCCAATTCCCCTTCACGTTTTTTTCCCGTTTCTTTTTCCCTAAGGGTAGCCAAAGGCTTAAGTCGCTAGAACCTAGCCCGCTCCCTTCACCGTAAGGATTCAAAGAGGCTAGTGTTTGCAAGTGGAGAAAACAGAACCGAAACGTCCCGCACATTCAGAAAGAACTCCGGAAAGAACTCCTGAAACCCGTCCTATGAGCCGCGCTCCTCCCGATGTCGTGTTCATCGGGAAGAAGCCTTTGATGGCTTATGCGACGGCTGTTATGATGCACTTCAACAGCGGATCCAAACAATTGACCGTCAAGGCACGGGGGCAGTCTATCAGCCACGCCGTGGATGTTGTCGAGGTTGTTAGGAACCGGTTCTTCCAGGGCAAGCTGGTCATCAAAGAGGTTAGGATCGGAACTGAGTTGCTCGGCGAAGGAGACGATCAGCGGAATGTGTCCACGATAGAGATCGTGCTAACGCGAACCGAGTAGGATCCTACTTCATCATTCTAAGAGTACTTAGACCCCAAGTCCTCTCTACACTGTACAGCTTCACTTCTGAGATCACCAAGGGCTTTTTCATAGCGGACATGTTTTGGGGAGTCCACTCCATGAAGAGGGGTCGCTCAGGACTATTCGTGTAAAGTGCTCGATCGACTAGGAATAGTTTGTTCATGTCGTTGAGCGAGTTGTAGATTATCGCTTTGATCCTGAGATATTCTTCGCTGACGCAGTCGAGCAAGACTTGGTCTGTGTATCCTGAATCTAGGACCGTTAGCTCTCCAGAAGGGCCTTGGTCAAGCTTCATTTGCTAAGCCAACAAACAAGCTCGTTGCTGTTCTGTACGCTAACTAGTCGTTGTCAGTGCGGCTTATAATTGGTATTGCTACCCGCGCGGCGATGGTATGGAGAATGCTATCGGACTATGTTACTAGTCTACAGGAATAGATCCTTCTGGCAGGGTCTGGTGGAGGCGCGGCGCGAGACTTGAGTAGGCCCGGGGGGTCGAGAAAAATCGCTAGGACCGGTTTCAAAAGTGGTTTCCGGAGCTGTTTTCTGATCATGGATCAATACGCATTTCAAAAAGTGGTTTCAAAATCTGACCTCGATTGCTGATCTCATTTCCCGATTCAGTATGGCGTAACCATGCGATTGAGGGTGCGCGTCTCCCAAGACCTAGGCAATTATTCGTTCGAGACCTCCCAGGTCTCCAATTCAATCCTTGTCCGATTACTTCCTAGGCCTTGCCCGGTTTTGAGCTATAGCGGCTCGAATGAGATCTTTCAAGGCTTGCTCATTGATCTTGTCACCTTCATGGAAGTCAATTGCCCGGGTTTTCTTAGCCTCAAGCCCAGCATTGAAGAGCTTGTGCGGGTCCAGAAGATCTGCGCCTTGAAGGAAGTTCATTTTCACATTTCCCTTGAAAGCACCCGCAGCTACGACCAGTCCGTCGTGGGACCACACCGCCGTGTTCCATTTCCACTCCTCAGTGATCTCGGGGTCAGCATCGTGAATGATCTTGCGAAGCCTCGCGATCATCTGGCCACGCCAGTCTTTGAGTTCCGCAATTTGTTTGTCGATGAGCTTCGACGGAATCATTGGAACCCCCTAGATTGTTGCAGCCATATTGAGCTTAGCTTCGGACGGAAACGTTTGTCATCCTAGATAGTTGTAAGCTAGTAGCGTCATGAACTCTGGAAACGCATCACTAGTCACGAGTGCGTCGAGCAAATCTCCCGTAGTCTTGTTGTAGGACCGTTGATCAGCTTGCGGTCTGATTCCTGCTGTTATCTTCGCCATTTCTTCCTTCAAAATGCATCGAAATAGCTCGCATGTGATCGTTGGGCCGTCAATGAGCTTGGCAGAGAGATGAATCCACTGCCAGATCTGAGCTCTACATATTTCAACGGTAGCAGTGTCTTCCATTAGGTTGTTGATGGCAACGCAGCCGACACCTCCCAGCCAGGACGTTAGATACTTCAGGCTGACAGCAACATTTGCTCTCAAAGCCTGCTCGCTAATCTTCGGCGCGGGAACTCTGAAGAGATCATCGCGGCTTACATCCGCAATCGCAGTGTTCCTAGATTCTAGGGCCTCGTTGAAGACATTCTTGACAATTGGTACCAGACCCGGGTGGGCGACCCAGGCGCCGACGTATCCCTCGGAGGCTTCTCGCTGCTTATCTGCGACGACCTTGTCGATGGCTTCTTGGGAACGGGGATCGCCTTTGATAGGAACTTGAGCGGCCATTCCCCCGATCGCATAAGCACCCCGTCTGTGGCAGGTTTGAGCCAGTAGAACTGAACAGGACTTGAGAAACGGTGTAGTCATCGGGAGGAGCGGTCTTTCCGGAAGCAGGAATCTCGGGTCATTGCCTAGGAACTTGATTAGGCTGAAGATGTAGTCCCAGCGGCCGAAGTTGAGCGCTGTTATCCTCTCGCGCAACTCGTAGAGGATTTCGTCCATCTGGAATCCCGCTAGAATCGTTTCGATAAGGACGCTGCACCTTATGCTAGCGTGCGGAAGCTTGAGGGCGTTCTCGGAATAGTCGAAGATGTCGTTCCAGAGACGAGCTTCCAGATGACTCTCTAGTTTGGGGATATAGAAGTATGGCCCCGTGCCTCGGCTGAGCAGCTTCTTGGCGTTGTGGTAAAGGAATAGGCCGTAGTCGAAGAGGGAGGCGGGGACCGGCCGCGACGCGATTAGAACGTGTTTCTCGATGAGATGCAAGCCTCGAGGCCGCATCATCAGCGTTGCAAGTTTTTCTCCTAATTTGTACTCTCGTCCATCTGGACCGATGTATCTGATGGTCCGGTCTACTGCGTCTCGAAGGCTAACCTGGCCCTGAACAGTTCCTTCCCAAGTCGGTGAGTGGGAGTCTTCAAAATCCGCCATGTAAACGTCCGCGCCCGAGTTAAGCGCGTTTATCACCATCTTCCTGTCAACCGGGCCGGTAATCTCTACCCGTCTTTGGCGAAGATCAGCGGGGATAGATTCGACCTTCCAGTCAGATGTTCTTATTTCACGGGTCTCATCCAGAAAATCGGGAAGTGCTCCGTTTCGCAGGCTTTGATGAACGAGCATCCTTTTCTGCAGCAGCGCGTCGAGTCGTGGAGAAAATTCTCGGACAAGTTCTCCGACAAAAGCCAGAGCGTCAGGTGTGAGTACCTTGTCGAAGCCCTGGGTGTTGGGATCTGCAGCTCCGAGCACTGGTGGTTCTAGTACTAGCTCGGTTCGACTGTCGGTTTCGTCGGATAAGTGCAAACCTATGGATTCCGGTCTCGCTCAGGTTTGGTCCTTGAAACTGGAGGCGTCGCTAGAGCTGTCTGTTCTCTAAACTCGGCCGTTTCAGTAGATTCAGCCATCGCGGTTGTTGAAGAGGTTCCGCTTGATATTACAGTTGCGACCTCGTCGAAGTATTCCGTTCCTACAAACGCCTGATGTTTCACAGCGGTATACCCGGCGGGTTCGGACTCGAACTCTCTCTTCTGGACGCGAACATACGCGGCCATTCCTTCAACGGCGTATTGTCTAGCCAGCTCGAACATGGACACCGACAGACTATGGAAACCTGCCAGAGTGACGAACTGGAACTTGTAGCCCATCCTGGCCAATTCTCTCTGGAAACCTCTTATGCTCTCTGGATCTAGGTGTTTCTCCCAGTTGAATGATGGCGAGCAATTGTACGCGAGCAGTTTCTCGGGATATACTCTGTGAATGGCTTCTGCAAACCTTCTAGCCTCATCAAGGTCGGGCGTAGGAGTTTCGCACCATAAGATGTCGGCATAGGGCGCGTAGCTGATGCCTCGGGCAATGGCCCCTTCCAGCCCGGGTTTGATTCTGTAGAAACCCTCCGGGGTTCTCTCACCGGTGATGTAGGGGAGGTCCCTAGGATCCGCGTCGTTTGACACGAGTCTGGCTCCCATGGCATCTGTCCGGGCAATGAGATATGTTGGAACCCCCATTACGTCGGCTGCAAGCCGGGCAGCGATTAGAGTTTTGACGAACTGATGAGTGGGAACTAGGACCTTCCCACCTAAGTGGCCGCATTTTTTCTCGGAAGCAAGTTGGTCTTCGAAATGTACTCCGGCCGCCCCGGCTTCTATCATTGCCTTCATCAATTCAAACGCGTTGAGCGGGCCTCCGAATCCTGCTTCTGCGTCAGCTATTATCGGCGCGAACCAGTCGATTTTCCCCTGGCCGTTCATGAATTGTATCTGGTCTGCTCTCTGGAAAGCCTGGTTGATCCTCCTTACTAGATGCGGGACGCTGTTCGCCGGGTACAAGCTCTGGTCGGGGTAGGTCTGGCCTGAGAGGTTAGCGTCCGCGGCTACCTGCCAGCCGCTCATGTAGATAGCCTTGAGTCCGGCCTGGACCATCTGGAGGGCTTGTGCTCCAGTGAGTGCGCCGAGAGTGGAAATGTATGCTTCGTCCTTTAGGAGGCGCTCAAACTTTTCCGCGCCGAGCCGGGCGAGAGTGGACTCTGGACGGACTGTCCCGCGGAGCTTACAAACGTCCTCGGCAGAGTACGGTCGACAGATCCCATTCCAGCGGTTTGATCGCCAAGCATGCGACAGTTGTTCAGCCTCTACACTGAATTGCGTTCTTACATTGGTCACGAAGCGTCTTGTTTTCGATATCTATCGGCAAATAATAAGAGTTGATGAATCGTCATTCCGATTTCTATCTTT
>WNGG01009948.1_pt1 | contig 10352 bp, 11 predicted proteins | sample 5400661 | NCBI WGS metagenome assembly WNGG01 (sample SAMN13153372, study PRJNA577476) | soil metagenome | isolation source: 100 cm soil or saprolite under Garry oak tree replicate 1 | place: USA:California | collected 2016-06-15
AAACTGGCGCAGCTTGACGAGGTGAAGAATCGGAAGGTCGAGATGTGGGCGGTGCGGATCGACTTGCAATGGCTCGAGGGATTCGAGGAATGGACGCGCGTCGTATTGCAAAGTTGACCAGGCCGGGGGCGGTGAAGAGGATTCTGGTTCGTGGCACGAACTGGATCGGCGACGCGGTCCTGACGACGCCGGCGCTCATGGCCATCAGGAAGGGCTTCCCGGAGGCGAAGATCGCCCTGCTCGTCAAGCCCGCGATCGCCGAGCTCCTGCACCACCATCCGGCGGTGGACGAGATCGTGCTGTACCGCGACCCGGGGCCGCACGCCGGTCTCGGCGGCAAGCTGACCTTGGCGCGGCTCTTGCGCCGCGGGCGGTACGATCTGGCGATGCTCTTCCAGAACGCCTTCGAAGCCGCGGCGATCACAGCGCTGGCCGGCATCCCCAATCGTTACGGGTATGCGACCGATGGACGCTGGTTCCTACTCACCCATCGGGTCCCGCTGACTCCGAAGATCCGGCGCAAGCATCAGGCGCACTACTATCTGGAGCTGCTCCGGCCGTTGGGGATTCCGGTCGAGCCGGAGCCCCCAATGCTCCAGACGACGCCGGGCGAAGATGCCGAAGCGATTGAGCACCTGCGCGCGTTCGGCGTGGACCCCAAGAAGGTCCTGATTGGGCTGAACCCTGGGTCCGTCTATGGCACCGCCAAGCGCTGGTTGCCCGAGCGCTTTGCCGAGGTGGCGGATCGGGTGGCCGCCGAGCATGGCGGCGTGGTCTTGATCTTCGGTGGGCGCGGGGAGGAGGAACTGGGCGCCGCGATCGCCGGCATGATGACGGCTCCGACCATTGTGCTGTCCGGGCGGACCACGGTGCGGCGACTGATGGCTTTGATCAAACAGTGCCGGCTGTTCATCACGAACGATACCGGTCCCATGCATATCGCGACGGCGTTCGGCGTGCCGACGGTGGCGATCTTCGGGCCGACCGATCCCGCGACGACGTCGCCGTTCGGGTCCCGCCACGAACTCGTCCGTCACCCCGTGGACTGCTCGCCGTGCCTGTTGCGCGAATGCCCCATCGACCACCGTTGCATGCAGGGGATCAGTGTCGAGATGATCCGTGCGGCGGCGATGCGGCAGCTCATGAGCACCTCTCCCCTGGAGGGAGAGGGCAGGGTGAGGGGGAAGACCGAAGCTGTGCCGGTGGTCTACCTGGATCGCGATGGGACGCTCAACTTCGATCCCGGCTATCTCAACCAGCCCGAGCAGCTCCGGCTCCTGCCGGGAGTCGGCCCGGCCGTCGCGCGCTTAAATCGCGCAGGCTTCAAGACGGTCGTGCTGTCCAACCAATCAGGGGTGGCGCGGGGCCTCATCACGCAGGACCAATTGGAGGCGATTCACCAGCGGCTGCGAGAACTGCTTGCAGAGGATGGCGCGTGGCTGGATGGGATCTTCATCTGTCCGCATCACCCGGACGAAGGGTGCATCTGCCGCAAGCCAGCGCCCGGCCTGGTTCACCGCGCGCTGCAGGAACTAGGCGTATTCCCCGGCAATGCAATCGTGATCGGCGACAAAGCCACTGACGTGGAGCTGGCACGGAATGTCGGCGCACTCGCGGTCTTCGTCCGGAGCGGGAATGCGCCCAAGGAGGAGCAGGCGCGGATGGCCGAGCGAGGCCTCGCGCCGGACTATGTGGCTCGCGATCTGGCGGAGGCGGTCCGGTGGGTGCTGGAAAAGGAGAATGCCCTTGTCCTTGAGTAACGGCAGCCGCTTGTTGGTGATCAAGCCCAGCTCGTTGGGCGACATCGTGCACGCCCTGCCGACGGTGGCCGCCCTGCAACGCCGGTTTCCGTCGGCCAAGATCACTTGGCTCGTAAAGCGCGAGTGGGCAGCGGTGCTGGAGGGCAATCCCTACCTCGACGAGGTGCTGGCGCTGGACCTGTCGCCGAAGGGCTGGCCGTCGGCGATTCGGGCGGTCCGCGCCGGCCGCTTCGATACGGTGGTGGACCTGCAGGGGCTGCTGCGGAGCGCATTGTTGGGATGGATCTCCGGCGCCCCTGTCCGGATCGGGTTTGCCAACGGCCGGGAAGGCAGTCCCTGGTTCTATACGGAGCGCGTGCCCGTCCCCTCTCCGTCCATGCATGCGGTGGATCGCTATCTGCTCACTGCCAAATACCTGGGTGCTGATCCCGGCGAGGTCAAACCGTCTGAGTTTCCCCTGCCGTATGACGCGCAGGCCGAGGCGAGGGTCGAGGTGCTCTTAGCCGCGGCAGGCGTTCAGGCAGGCGCTGCGCTCGTCGCGATGAATCCTTCGGCTCGCTGGGATACGAAGCGGTGGCCGTCCGAATCGTTTGCGGCGGTCGGAGACCGGCTCCAGCAGGATGAAGCTACCCGCGTGGTGCTGATCGGCGGGCGCGACGAGCGGCACGTTGGAAAGCAGGTGATGCGCGCTATGCGGACTCCGCCGATCGATTTGATGGGACAGACGACGCTGAAGGAATTGATCACGCTGTTGCGGCGCGCGCGGCTGCTCATAACAAACGACTCGGGGCCCATGCACCTGGCGGTTGCTGTCGGCACGCCGGTGATCGCCTTGTTCGGCCCGACTGATCCGGCCAGGACCGGGCCCTATGGAGCCGGCCATACCGTGCTGCGCAGCGGCGTGCCTTGCAGCCCGTGTTTCAGCCGGCGCTGCTCGAACGCCGTGACGATGGAATGTTTGACCTCTATAGCACCACAGCAGGTGCTGGAAACGGCTACGCGGCTGGTGGAACAACCACTAAACGTGCAAAACTCTTTGCCGCTTTTGTTCAGGTCCTACGACTAACGTCTAACGAATAACGATTAACGACGGGGAGGAGAACATGCCGATTGACAAGGAATTGCTAGCGATCCTCGCGTGTCCCAAGTGCAAGGGGGACATCGCGCTCAATGAGAAGGGCGACGGGCTGGTCTGCCGGGCCTGCAAGCTGATGTATCCGATCAAGGACGACATTCCGGTCATGCTCATCGATGAGGCGATCAAGCTGGGGTAAGCGCTTGTTTGTATGTCCGAGTTGTAATGGTTTCCTTTTCCCGATAGGCTGGTCCTGCAATGAACAGTTCTTGAATTTGGATAAATTGAGGACCATGTTTCGCATGTCAATTGAAATTGTAAAACATTTCCAGGCCCGCAATTTGTCTGAGGAAAGCCAAAGTTATATTAGAACGCATGCCAAGCGATATGCGTTTCTTTTGGAAAAGGTGACTACGTTAGCTGCAGGATTGAATCAGCGTCCGCCAATTACCTTCTTGGATATCGGGCCCTCCTTCTTTACGGAATTACTACGGGTGAGTTTCCCCCAGGACAAGATCATGACTCTAGGTTATGATTTTCCCGAAAGCCGTGGCGGGCATTTTCCAATGGACACAGCGCATGACAATAGGCAGCACTTTCATTTCAATTTAAATGATGCCCAGTTCCCCGACCGGTATATCTCGACTCCTCCCGCTGACATTGCAATTATGGCGGAGGTCATTGAGCATCTCTATACTGCTCCCACCCTAGTCCTCAGGTTCGTGCGCACGCTCATCAGATCAGGTGGATTTTTAATTGTCGAAACCCCAAACCCTGCGTCACTCAAAAAGCGCCTGAAGCTTCTTTGGGGCAAGCATCCCTATGAGATGATTCGCGAGAATGTGGAAAACCCAGGGCATTTTCGTGAGTACACGAAGGGCGAACTGTGTGCCATAGCGAAGTCCGCGGGCTTCGAAGTTTCTGGCTGTGAGTTATCAAATTATTTTTCACATGATTCCTCAAAGGCTTCCGTTCTGCGCTTATTGAGAAGTCACGGCCCGTCCAGTCTACGAAGAGGTATCACTATGATTTTACGGAAACCTGTGTGACCACAATCTGAAATGAAGGTTTATTCATGAAGATACTCCTGGTAAGGCCGGACGGCATCGGGGATGAGATCCTCTCGCTCCCCGTGGCGACGGCATTGCGCCGTATGATGCCGGGCGCGCGGCTGAGCTTTCTTTCCAGCGCCTATGCTGCGCCGGTGTTGGCGCACCATCCGGATCTCGACGAAGTACTGACGGTGACGGGGCAGGAACGACTGGGCGAGTTGGTCCGGCTGTTCAAACGGAATGTGGATGCGGCGATCTTTCTCAAACCCTTCCGCCGGCTGATGACGGCGGCGTGGCTCGCGCGCGTGCCGCTGCGCGTCGGCACGGGGTATCGCTGGTACTCCTTTCTGCTCAACCGTCGCGTCTACGAGCACCGCAGCGATTTCTCCCTCCATGAGAGTGCCTACAACCTGGGGCTGCTCCGCGGGCTGGGGCTCTCCCCTGGAGAGGTCACGCCGCCGCGTCTCGTTGTGACCGATGAGGAAAAGGAATGGGCGCGATCATTCTTAGGCGAATCCGCCCGCCTTCGCGTCGTTGTCCACCCAGGAGGATTCTCCAGCCGCCTTTGGAAGCCGGTCCACTACCGCAATCTCGTCCTGCGCCTGGCCCAAGCAGGGCGCGAGGTGCTGTTAACGGGAAATGCAGCGGAGCGGGACAAGTTCCGGACCGAGGCCGGGATTTCCCAATGGCCCAATGGAGTGAGAGACCTGATGGGGGCGTTGACGATCCGGCAATTGATGGCGGTGATCGCCGAGAGTCATGCAGTCGTGTCCTTGGCCACAGGGCCAATGCACCTTGCGGCTGCGCTCGGCGTGCCGACGGTCAGCATCTTCGACCCGCGCCGGAACAATTCGCCGACCCGCTGGCAGCCCTTGGGCACGGGCGTGGTGCTCAAGCCCGAGGTCCCTACCTGCGAGAAGTGCATCTACGAGGCGTGCCCCTACTGGGACTGCTTGGACCGGATTACGGTGGAGACCGTGGAGCAACAGGTCACACAGGCGCTGGCGCGCGCGCTGCCCATCCAGGTAGTCCATGTCTAAGCTCTCGGCCTACGTGCTCACGTTTAACGAGGAGTTGAAGATTCGCGATGCCCTCGACAGCATCACCTGGGCCGATGAGATCGTCGTGCTGGATTCCCACAGCACCGACCGGACCGAGCAGATCTGTAAAGAGTACACGGACAGGTTCTATCAATGTGATTTCGAAGGCTTTGGGAAGCTCCGCAACCGCGCGCTGGATCTGGTGACGCACGACTGGGTGCTGAGCATTGACGCCGACGAGCGCGCGACGGACGAGCTGCGCGAAGAGATTCGGGCCGAGCTCGCAAGTGGCCCACGGGCTGATGCGTTCTTTGTGCCGCGGAAGAATTTCTTCCTGGGACGCTGGATCCGGCACTGCGGTTGGTACCCGGACTACCGCCAGCCGCAGTTTTTCAACAAGCACCGTCTCCGGTACCGGGATGACCTTGTGCATGAAAGCTTCGACGTGATGGGCCGGGCTGATTACCTGCGCGGCCATGTCTTGCAGTACCCGTTCCGCGACCTCAGCGAATATCTGCGGAAGATGAGCCGCTACTCAACGCTCATGGCGGAACAGATGCATCAACGGGGACAGAAGTTTCATGCTCATCAGCTTGTCACGCATCCGGTCTTTACCTTCATCAAGATGTACGGGCTGCGGCAGGGGTTTCGCGACGGGATGCCGGGCTTGATCCTGTCGCTGCTCTACGCCTATTACACGTTCGTCAAGTACGCGAAGCTCTGGGAAGCGGAGAGGGTTAAGGCGGAGGTTGCATGAGAAGGAGAGGGAGCGCATGAAAGGAGTGATTCTCGCCGGCGGCCTCGGGACCCGGCTCTATCCGCTGACCAAGGTGACAAACAAGCACCTGCTGCCGGTCTACGACAAGCCGATGATCTACTACCCGATCCAGACGCTCGTGAACGCGGACATCCGGGACATCCTCCTGGTCACCGGCGGGAACAGTGCCGGCGATTTCCTACGACTGCTGGGTAACGGAAAGGAGTTCGGCCTGCAACACCTGAACTACACCTATCAGGAAGGCGAGGGCGGCATCGCGGCGGCTTTGAGCCTCGCCGAGTATTTTGCGGACGGCGGGCCGATCTGCGTGGTGCTGGGGGACAACATTATCGAGAAGAACATCGTCGCGGCCGCTCGGGCCTATGAAAAGCAAAGCGGCGGCGCGAAAATCTTATTGAAAGAGGTCAAAGACCCCCAACGCTTCGGCGTGCCGGTGTTTGAGAGAGACCGTATCGTACGGGTCGAGGAAAAACCCAAAGAGCCGAAATCGCCGTATGCGGTCACGGGCATCTACTTTTACGACCAACAGGTCTTTGATTTCATCCGCACCCTCAAGCCCTCGGCGCGCGGCGAATTAGAAATCACCGATGTGAACAACGCCTATATCGCGCGTGGCCAGATGACGTGGGATATCCTGGAAGGCTGGTGGACGGACGCAGGCACGTTCGAATCCCTCATGAACGCCGCCAACCTGGTGACCCAGACAGGCGCCAACAAGCTATAGTGAGTTCTGTATTCTTGAATAGGGTAGGACGCTGTGCGGTTCATTGAAACGGAACTGAAGAACGTCATCCTTGTTGAGCCTGATGTTCGTGAGGATCAGCGCGGGTACTTTTTCGAGTTATATCACGAACGGAAGTTCTCGAAAGGCGGAATCACGTCCCGGTTTGTACAGGATAATTACTCTCAATCGGTTCGCGGCACTCTTCGTGGGCTCCACTATCAACTGAAGAAGCCTCAGGGGAAGCTCATCGTAGTCGTAGAGGGGGCGATCTTCGATATCGTCCTTGACATCCGGAGAGGATCTCCCACGTTCGGGAAGTGGTACGGCATCGAGCTGTCTTCAGAGAACAAGCGTCAGCTTTATGTCCCCCCCGGTTTTGCTCATGGGTTTTGCGTCTTAAGCGACACGGCAGGCGTCGTCTATAAGTGCACGGAGTTCTATTCGCCCGAAGATGAGCACGGGATTATCTGGAATGATCGGGCGATCGGCATTTCATGGCCCGTTGCGAACCCTCTGCTCTCTCCGAAAGACCGATCATACAAAAGTCTGGCTGAGAGCGAGGCTCATTTGCCGCTGTATGGTGAATAGCCTGATCGAATGGGAATGCTGACGATGCGGATTCTGGTCACCGGCGGGGCGGGGTTCATCGGGTCGCACTTCGTCCGTCTCCTCCTCCGGAAGGGAGACACGGAGGTGATCAATCTCGATGCCCTCCGCTACTCCGGCAATCTGGAAAACTTACGAGACGTCGAGCGGCATCCGCGCTACAGCTTTATCCACGGGGATATCTGCGATAGGGCCCTCGTGGACCGAGTGGCCCGGGAGCATCGCATTGAGGCGATCGTCAACCTTGCCGCCGAGACGCATGTGGACCGCTCCATTCTGGAACCGGATGGGTTCGTGAAAACCGATGTGGTGGGCACCGCAGTGCTCCTCGAGATGGCTCGGGCGATGGACATCAAGCGATTCGTCCAGGTCAGCACAGACGAAGTGTACGGCCATATCCCTCAGGGACGGTCAAGAGAGACGGACCCCTTGGCTCCGCGCAGCCCGTACTCCGCCAGCAAGGCGGCCGGCGATCTGCTTGCCTTGAGTTACTTCACCACCTTTCAGTTGCCCGTCATGATCACCCGCGGCAGCAACACCTTTGGCCCCCACCAATACCCGGAGAAGTTCATCCCGCTCTTCGTGACAAACGCCCTGGAGGATCAGCCCCTGCCTCTCTACGGCGATGGGCTTCAGCAGCGCGATTGGGTCTATGTGGAGGACCACTGCGAGGGCATTGCGCTCGTGCTCAAGAAGGGTGAGCCGGGACAGGTGTACAACCTTGGCGCCGGTCACGAGCGACCCAACAAGGAGATGGCCGAGGCGATACTCAAACTACTCGGGAAGCCGCTGTCGCTGATCAGGCATGTTACCGACCGCCCCGGCCATGACCGCCGCTATGCCTTGAACTGCGACAAGATCAGGCAACTCGGGTGGGCGCCGCAACATCCCCTGGACGCGGCCCTGAAGACCACGGTGGACTGGTACCGGGAGAACGCCTCGTGGTGGAAGAAGATCAAGTCCGGAGAGTTTCGGGCCTATTACGAACAGGTCTATGGGGCGCGTTTGAGCGGGACACCGTAGCATGCGTATCCTCGTGACCGGAGCGAAGGGTCAGCTCGGGCAGGAACTTCAGCGAGCCCTGCGCGGGGAGGAAGTGATCGCGGCGGATCAGCCGGAGTATGCGCTGACGGACCCGATGCTCGGAGAGAAGATCGCCGCGCAACGACCTGACCTCGTGATTCATACCGCCGCATATACCGATGTGGACGGGTGCGAGCGGGACCCGGAGACCGCCTTCCAGGTAAACGCACAAGGCACCCGACGCGTCGCTGAAGGAGCTGCCAAGGAAAATGCTCGGTTGATCTACATTTCGACCGATTATGTGTTTGATGGGAAGAAGACGGAACCCTATACCGAGCGCGACCCCGTGAATCCGCTCAACGTTTACGGCCGCTCCAAATTAGCAGGGGAGGAGGAAGCAGTGAAGGGCTGCCGCAGGACGTTGGTGCTGCGGACGTCCTGGCTCTACGGCGTGCACGGGATGAATTTCGTGAAGACCATCCTGAGCCTGGCTGGCACGCAGCCGGAAGTCCGGGTCGTGGAGGACCAGCGCGGAAGCCCGACGTATGCACGCCATCTTGCGCAAGTGATCGCCGGGTTGATCCGATCGGATGTGCCAGGGGTGATTCATGCCGGCGGGGAAGGGGGATGTTCCCGGTACGAGTTCGCGCAGGCCATCCTCCAGGAGGCAGGACTTGGATGTCGGGTCGTGCCAATTTCGACGGCCGAGTCTGGCCGCCTTGCCTGGCGGCCGCCCTATTCAGCTCTCTCGACGGCCCTCTTGCATCAGCACGGACTGAGTCTTCCGCCTTGGCGGGAAGGAGTCAGGCAGTTCCTGATGGATCAGGTGAAGCCTATGGAGCCTACCGCATGAAGGTCAGTGGATTCACCTTCTGCCGGAATGCCGTCCGTTACGACTATCCGGTCGTGGAATCCATCCGGTCCATTCTGCCGATCGTGGACGAGTTCATCGTCAACGTAGGACGCTGCGAGGACGGCACGCTTGAGCTGATCCGGTCAATCGGCGATGCCAAGATTCGGATCGTCGAATCAGTGTGGGATGAAACCCTGCGGAAAGACGGGCTCATCTATTCGCAGCAGACCAATATCGCTTTGGCCCACTGCACGGGCGACTGGGCGTTCTACCTGCAGGCGGACGAAGTCATCCACGAAAGTGATCTGCCTCGGATTGTCGAGGCCATGCGCACGTACCATCGTATGCCGGAGGTCCGCGGTCTCATTTTCCGCTACCTGCACTTCGTGGGAGACTATTGGTCCACAAATCCATGGTTCTACCACAGGGCGGTCCGCATCATCCGCAACAATGGAGAGGTCGAATCCTGTGGCGATGCAGTCGGTTTTCACCTGAAGGCCACGAAGCAGTATCTCCAGAGCGGGCCGCACGAATGGCTGGTGCCGTCCGGAGCACGAGTCTTTCACTATGGATATGTGAAGGACCCAAAGACAATGCTGGCCAAGACGCAGGAGCAGGCAAAGGTCTACCACGGGGATGCCCCGCCGCCCTCGAAAGCGAAACTGGATACGCAGGACACGTTCGATTTCGAGGATTACCAGATATTTAAGGAGTTTCGTGGCAGCCATCCGGCCGTGATGAAGGCCCGCGTGGGGGTAGCGTCGCGGCGCGCTCCGCGGCGAAATCGGTGGCTCAACTGGCGGTTTTATCGGGCTGTCCTACAGAGGGGATTCAGAGGATAAGGGAGCGATGAATACGGAGTAGGGCCAATGAGGTTAAGTGATGTAAGAAGTCTTTGTAAGTTCTACTTACGACAGTGGACTGGGACAGGCTCCGGGAAAAAAATCTTAGACGTTGGGTCTGGTCATCACCCTCATGAGGATGCGACCCATCTTGTTGATCTTCTTCCTGAGGATGATTCTGAACGTGGCAAACCCATAAAAATCTTAGGTCGTCCTCTTGTTCTAGCTACGGTGGAATCTCTCCCCTTTAAGGATAAATTTTTTGACTATGTCTATGCGTGTCATGTGCTGGAGCATACCAAAAGTCCTGAGGCAGCGTGCAAAGAATTGATGCGCATTGCCCGATCTGGATATATAGAGACGCCCAGCCCATTTTACGAACAGGGCTATAATTATCCTCGTCCTGATCGCGGATGGTCATTCCATCGCTGGTTTGTGTACTTAGATGAGAGTGATACTCTCATATTCGAGCCCAAGACTCTCCACACCATTGACAAGTTCTGCGACTGTCGGTATGCGCAATTTATCAAGAGGATCTACAGGCGTGTAGATGACCTAAACAAAATTCATCGTGTCCTTCCACGCGAATGCAACTACAC
>WNGG01009950.1_pt1 | contig 10347 bp, 7 predicted proteins | sample 5400661 | NCBI WGS metagenome assembly WNGG01 (sample SAMN13153372, study PRJNA577476) | soil metagenome | isolation source: 100 cm soil or saprolite under Garry oak tree replicate 1 | place: USA:California | collected 2016-06-15
AAGATGAGCAGATGCCCCCAGGTACAATGAGGCCGCGCTCGAGGGCACGCGCGGCGGCGCTCCTTGCGCTGGTCACGCTGCTGCTTTTGTGCGGGTGCTTTCACAAAAAGAAGGCGGCCGCGCCCCCGTTGCCCGTAACTCCGGCGCGCCTCGTCCTTCTTCCTCCCAATGTCCCCCACGACAACCAAGACCTCCGATGGGTATCTTTAGCGGCAACGGTCCTGATGGCGAAGGAGCTCGAGAACGCTCAGGATGTTGAAGTCATCCCGCTGTGGGAGAGCCTTCCGATTGCCCTCGAGACCCTTGGGGCATCGCGCAGCATTTCGGGGGAAACGCCGGCTTACGTCGCTAGCCGTCTCAACGCGCGGTGGGCCACCCAGGGGGAGTTGTCCCCGAGCAAGCACGGCGTGTCCCTCCTGATCGATTTTATTCCGACAAAATCGACCATGTTTTCCTATCGATACCAGAACGAGTCGCCGGTTGAATCTCTCCACTCTGCACTGCGAGAAGCCTTGGAGCAGTTTCTTCGTTACCTTCAGGTGCGTCCTCTTTCGCAGAAGACCAAGGGGGGAGCGGCGCTGGAGATTAAACAGCTCCGTCAGCTCGCCGAGGCCATGGACCGGGAATACGGCTGGTTTGAGCCTGCCGAGCCTGGTAAGGCGCAACAGACATTCGCCAGCCTGGCGCGCACGGACACCCGCCTGGCCCGGCTTCTCTTTAAGCCTTCCGCGTACTCCGATACGGGAACGCGCCCCGCAAGCAACTCTCCAGCAGAGGGCCGGGTGCCAACGGCCGTTGTAGCTGAAGGCCCGCCCAAAACCGCCGCGCAACCCGAGACAAGAACCCAGGCTCCACGCTCTCCGGATCCTGCCGCGAAGTCTGAACACCCGGGCGCTCAGATTCCCAGAACTCCTGGCGCCGCGCCACCGGCGCCAGCTTCCGAGACAAACGCAAGCTCTCAAACTCCCCGCCGGCCAGAAATACCATCCCCTTCAGTGGCTCCCGCTGCAGACCCTCCCCGGAGTGACCCGTCACCGTCTTCCGGGTCAGAGAAGTCAACAGCAATCCCTCCAGCGAAGACAAGGGAGGAAACTGGTTCCACTCCGCCCGCGCCACGCAAGAAAACCTTTTGGCTTCAGGTTCGCGCCACTCAAGACAAGGCTGAAGCAGAGGCAGACGTTGCAAAATTCACCGTGGCAGGTTTCCAGGCCGAAGTCGTTCAGGTGGATCTCAAAAAGAAAGGCCTCTGGTATCGCATTCAACTGCAGGGATTCGAGACACGAAAGGCTGCCGAAGGAGCCGCGAAGAAACTCAAGGCTCAAGGCCTGATCTCCGAATACTGGATAGTTCCCTGAGCTTTTTGTGTTTCTCAAATCCAATCTTTCACAGACACGGAGACACGAGAAACCTTGCCTCTATGTCTCCGCGTCTCTGTGGCCGAATCGGGTCCGGACGTCCTGTCCTCTGTGAAAGTTTGACTTGCCAGAGCGCCCTTGCTACATTGCGCGCTTGAGTTGCAAAACGGTCGGCTTTTGCAATATTGGATTTGAGCGACCTTCCGTGTGCGAAAGTGGCGGAACTGGCAGACGCGCTGGACTTAGGATCCAGTCCCGCAAGGGGTGGGGGTTCAACTCCCCCCTTTCGCACCAAAGTATTGCGGATTTCAGATTGGCGATTGCGGATTGGAATTCCGATTGACAATCCGCAATCGCCCCGCGGAGCCTGGGATCAGACTTGAGCGTGGAACTCATAGACATCAGCACCTGCAAGAGAAACCTCGTCATAGAAGTATCACGCGAAGAGGTGGACGACGAAATCCACAAGCTGGCGCAAAAATATGCCGAGCGGGTCCGGGTGCCTGGATTCCGGCCTGGCAAGGCGCCCCTGGTGATTATCAAGCAGCGCTTCGCCGCGGAGCTGAAAAGCGAAGTCACGCAGGAGCTGATCAAGCGGTATTGGAAGACAGCGCTTTCGGATCATAGTCTGCGCCCTCTGACGCAACCTGTGGTGGAGCACATCGATGCAGAGCCGGGAAATCCCTTGCGGTTTACGCTGTCCTTTGAGGTTCTGCCCCCGCTCGAGGTTAAGGACTACAAAGGCGTGTCCGTGCCCCTTTCGGAACCCGTCGTAAGCGAGTCTGATGTGGACCAGGTCCTTGAAAGTCTACGAGAACAAAACGCCCAATTAGTTCCCGTCGACGAGGGCGAGATCCGCGATGGCCATGTCGTAACGCTCGCTGTTGACGGCGAATTTGAGGGAGGCGGGAAGGCGCTGCACGAAGAGGATGTGGTATGCACGATAGGTGATCCAGGGACAAACTCGGCGTTTTCCGAAAATCTCCGTGGCGCGCGCGTGGGCGACGAGCTGCAATTCAACGTCCCCTATCCTGCCGAGGATCAGCGCAAGCGATTCGCGGGAAAGACGGTGCGCTATCGGGTTCTTGTCAAGGAGGTCAAGGAGAAGCACCTGGCCGAGCTCAACGATGATTTCGCAAAAGACGTCGGAGGCCTCGAGAACCTGGAAGAGCTCCGGGCGCGAATCCGAGACGATTTAATAAGCAAGGCCAGGGTTGCTGCCGAAAAGGATGTTAGGGAAGCGATCTTGAATCAGGTGGTACAGCGTCATTTTTTTGACGTGCCGGAGTCCCTGGTACGAGAGGAACTGGAAGATCGCGCCCGGAGAATTGCAACGCAGTTTGTCCGTCGTGGAATCGATGTGAACGACACGTCGATCGATTGGAAGAAGATCTTCGAGGGAGAGCGGCCACACGCCGAACAGACGGTCCGAAGGACACTGATCCTGGACGCGATCGCCAGGCAAGAGGGCATCGAGGTTCTCGAAGCAGAACTCGAAGAGGAAGTACGGACTCTGGCGGAAACCGCCAAGAAGTCACCGGTTGCGCTGCGCGCGCAACTCGAGAAGGACCAAAGAATTCAAAGCGTTAAGGAGCATTTGCGGCGGAAGAAGGCGCTTGATTTCATCTGTCGCAATGCTAATATTAGCCGGGGGTGACGAGAGTTGGCGCTTATACCGATGGTAGTCGAGCAAACAAATCGTGGCGAACGTGCTTACGATATCTATTCACGTTTGCTCAAAGACAGCATCATCTTTCTGGGGACTCCGATCGACGACAACGTGGCGAACCTGGTCACGGCGCAGTTGTTGTTTCTGGAGGCGGAGGATCCTGATAAGGATATCTCTCTCTACATAAATTCCCCCGGCGGGTCCATTTCTGCCGGGATGGCTATCTACGATACGATGCAGTTCATCCGTCCGGACGTGACGACCATCTGCATCGGGCAGGCGGCCAGCATGGGTGCTCTGCTTCTCGCCGCCGGTGCGCCAGGAAAAAGGTTCGCCCTGCCTAATTCGAGGATTTTGATTCATCAGCCTTCGATGAGCGGGCTCTCCGGCCAGGCGACGGACATCGATATTCACGCGAGGGAGATCCTGCGCCTCCGCCGACGCATGAACGAGATACTGGCAAAGCACACCTCGCAAGGCCTGGATAGAATCCAGTCGGACGTCGAGCGAGACTACATCATGACAGCTGATCAGGCTCGAGAATACGGAATCGTAGACCAGGTAATTTCCAAGAAAGAATAGTTTCCTCGATCGTGCGAGTTGGAGGTCTCCTTTGAGAAAAGACGATGAACGCGATGATATCCTGAGATGCTCGTTCTGCTCGAAAAGCCAGAACGACGTTAAGAAACTCATCGCCGGCCCCACTGTCTACATATGCGACGAGTGCGTGGACGTGTGCAATGAGATCATCGCCGATGATGTCGTGACTTCGCCGATCGGAGAGAAGCTCCCCAAACCGCAGGAAATCAAGGAGTTCGTCGACCTGTATGTAATCGGTCAGGAGACGACCAAGAAAAAGCTGGCGGTCGCAGTCTACAATCACTACAAGCGGTTGGAGATCACGAAGAAGCGGAGCGACCTGGAGCTTCAGAAGAGCAATGTTCTGCTGATTGGTCCCACAGGAACAGGCAAAACTCTGCTGGCGCAGACGCTGGCAAAGATGTTGTCCGTTCCGTTCGCGATCGTTGACGCCACGACCTTGACAGAGGCAGGGTACGTGGGCGAGGACGTCGAGAATATCATCCTCAAGCTGCTCCAGAACGCGGGGGGAGATAAGGAGAAGTGCCAGCAGGGGATCGTATATATCGACGAAATCGACAAGATTGCCCGCAAGGACGAAAACCCTTCCATTACGCGCGATGTTTCCGGCGAAGGTGTCCAGCAAGCTCTCTTAAAGATCCTGGAGGGGACAATTGCCAATGTCCCGCCGCAGGGCGGTCGAAAGCACCCGCACCAGGAGTTTATTCAGATCGACACTACCAACATCCTGTTCATCTGCGGCGGCGCCTTTGTCGGACTGGACAAGATCATCGAGCGGCGCGCCGGGAAAAAGAGCCTTGGCTTCATCACGAGCGAAAGCGACTACAAGAAGAACAAGGTCGCGGCGCCATCGAACATTCTGGAACTGACACAGCCGCGAGACCTGATCAAATTCGGGTTGATTCCGGAGTTTGTGGGGCGCTTGCCGGTGATAGGCTCCCTGTCGGAACTCGATCATTCGGCCCTGGTGGACATACTCACCAAGCCCAAGAACGCCTTGATCCGGCAGTATCAGAAGCTGTTTGAGTTTGAAAATGTGAAGCTGAAGTTCACCGACGAGGCTGTGGAGGCCGTGGCCGTCCAGGCCTTGGAGCGCAAGATGGGTGCCAGGGGATTGAAAATCATCCTGGAAGATCTTATGTTGGACATCATGTATCAGCTTCCTTCTCAAAAGAAGGTAAAAGAGTTCATGATTACGGGCGAAATGGTCGAAAATAAGGATATAGTGTTTGCACTTTTGGAGAAGGCTGGGTAACGATCAACGATGAGTACTGAGCATCCTGCGAAAACAATGGAACGTCTGCCCATGATCCCGATCCGGGATGTGGTGGTGTTCCCCCACATGATGATCCCTTTTGTGATCGGGCGCCCCTCGTCGGTCCGTGCGCTGGAGTTCGCTCTCGAAGGCTCCAAGCGCATCTTTCTGGCCACGCAGATCGATGCCTCCGTGGATGATCCCAAGGCTAACGACATCTACAAAGTGGGCACCATCGCCAACATCGTCCAGAGCGTCAAGCTGAACGACGGCAACATCAAGGTGCTGGTGGAAGGGATACAACGCGGGAAGTCCCTGCGTTACAGTTCGGAACCCGGCTTCTTTGTGGCGGATGTGGAGCTGATGGAGGAGACATCGCGCGCCAGCGCCAAAACCAACCTCCTGATCAAGCGGCTCCAGTCGGTATTCGAGCAGTTCTCCAAGCTCAGCCACCACGTCAACTACGACGCGATCCTCAATGCGATGAAGACGATGGAGCCTTCCAAGCTGGCTGACAACATATGCGCCAACCTTCCCATAAGCATTGAAGAGAAGCAGCAACTCCTCGAAATGGTGGACCTCGCGGAGCGCGTGGAAAAGATCAACGAGATCATTGAGGTCGAGATCGAGAAGATCAAAGTAGACCGGAACATCCAGGGACGCGTGAAGCGCCAGATGGAGCGCGCCCAGAAGGAATACTATCTCAACGAAAAGATGAAGGCGATCCAGAAGGAGTTGGGGCGCAAAGACGAGAAGACCGAGCTGGATGAGCTGAAGAAGCAAGTCGAAGCCGCCAAGATGCCCAAGGACGCGCACGAGAAGGCGATGAAAGAAGTTCAGCGCCTCGAGATGATGCCGCCCATGTCGGCAGAATCCACCGTATCGCGAACGTACCTGGACTGGCTGCTGGCAATGCCCTGGAACAAGAAGTCGCGCGAGATCCGGGACATGAAATACGCCTCGAAGGTCCTCGAGGAAGACCATTACGGTCTGGAAAAGATCAAAGAGCGCATATTGGAATTCCTGGCGGTGCGCAGTCTGGTCAAGAAACCGCAAGGGACCATCCTGTGCTTTGTCGGGCCTCCAGGCGTGGGCAAGACTTCGCTGGGAAGGTCGATCGCGCACGCGACCGGAAGGAAATTTATCCGGCTGTCTCTGGGCGGCGTAAGGGACGAAGCGGAAATTCGAGGCCACCGGCGTACTTACATCGGCGCCCTTCCTGGCCAGATCATTCAGATGATGAAGAAAGCCGGAACGAGGAACCCCGTCTTCATGCTCGATGAAGTGGACAAGATGAGCATGGATTTCCGCGGGGACCCTTCGGCCGCGTTGCTCGAAGTGTTGGACCCGGAACAGAACCATATGTTCATGGATCATTACCTGGACACCGAGTTCGATCTGTCCATGGTGATGTTCATCGCGACCGCGAACGTGCTGCACACGGTTCCGCGGCCCTTGCAGGACCGCATGGAAGTCATATATCTGTCTGGTTACACCGAGCTGGAAAAACTCGAGATCGCGAAGCGCTTCCTGGTCAGGAAGCAGGTCGAGGCCAACGGGCTGGAGACGGAGCAGATTCGTTACACGGACGGGGCACTTCTGGAACTCATCCGTAAGTACACGCGCGAGTCCGGAGTGCGCAACCTGGAGCGCGAGATCGCAAACATCTGCCGAAAGATAGCCAAGAAGATTGTCATCGCAGGATCCAAACAGACTGAGATCGGCGAGAGTGTTGTGGGCGAGATGCTGGGCAAACCCAAGTTCCGGCAGCAAGGTATCAGCGAGAGCAACCAGATAGGCCTGGCCACCGGGTTGGCGTGGACGGAAGTGGGTGGAGAAGTGCTCCTGACGGAAGCGACTCTCATGGACGGGAAGGGTCAGCTGACCTTAACCGGCAAGCTTGGCGAAGTGATGCAGGAATCGGCACAGGCAGCCATGAGTTTCGTGCGCAGTCGCGCCACAACCTATGGAATAAGCCGGGACTTTCATCGAAGGATGGACGTGCACATCCATATTCCCGAGGGAGCGATTCCGAAGGACGGCCCTTCCGCGGGCATTACGCTGGCAACTACGATCGTTTCCGCCCTCACCAGGATCCCCGTGCGAAACGATGTGGCCATGACAGGAGAAATCACCCTCCGTGGCAAGGTGCTGCCCATAGGAGGCGTCAAAGAGAAGTTGCTCGCAGCACACCGCGCCGGCATCAAATACGTCATTTTGCCAAAAGAGAATGAAAAGGATCTTCAGGACATTCCTCCCGAAGTCCTGGAATCCATCAGCGTAAACCTCGTGGAAACGATGGACGAAGTGCTCGAGGTGGCGCTGGAGCGGTTGCCCGTTTCCCAGGCTCAGATTCCCGAGGGAATGCCTGACCTCAAAGGCAACCGCCCGCACGAGAACCTCGCGCATTAGGCCATACTTCAAAGCGCCCGCGATGATTCTGCGTGAAAGTGATCGAAGCTGAGTTCGTCGCGAGCGCGTTTTCCCCGCGCGATTTCCCGCCGGCAGGCTTATCTGAGATCGTCTTTGCGGGTCGGTCCAACGTAGGAAAATCCAGCCTGATAAACAGGCTGGTGGAGAAGAGGAACCTCGCTCGAACCAGCTCGACCCCGGGCAAGACCCAGAGCATAAATTTTTACAGGGTAAATCGTTCCTTGCACTTCGTGGACCTGCCCGGATATGGTTACGCGAAAGTCCCAAAGTCCGTTGGCCGCCACTGGAAGAAACTAGTTGAAGCCTATTTTCGGAGTCGTCCCGGAATCGTTCTCGTCCTTCACCTGGTGGACGCGAGGCTCCGGCTGACGCCTCTGGACCAGGAGCTTGCTCAATGGCTTTGCCACCTGGGATTTCCGACTATGGTAGTGGCCACCAAAGCCGATAAGTTATCCGGAAACGAACGATCGTCTCAACTCAGAGCGTTATCGAGCTCCTTTGAAGGCGTTCCGGTCCTCCTGTCCTCTGCGGTAACGGGCATCGGCTGCAAAGAGATCTGGAAACGGGTAGCAGACACTACCCAGCATGTTTAATCCTCGAGGAAAAACCGGGAGAACATTCTTGACCGACCTCACTCTTCTCCCCAGGGAGCATAGATACCTATGACCGAAACAGCGCAGCATCGCAACCCCACCACCGGCCGCGAGAACGGCCATCTGAACATACGTGACTTGAAAGAGATGAACATCGCTTCCCTGACCCAGATCGCGAAGGACTTGAATGTCCCCGGCTACACGGGCATGCGGAAGCAGGAACTGATATTTCAGATCCTGAAGGCTCAGACAGAACAGAGCGGCCTGATTTTTTCCGAAGGCGTGCTTGAATGTCTTCCCGAGGGATTCGGGTTCCTGAGAGCGCCCGACTACAACTACTTGCCGGGTCCCGACGACATTTATGTTTCTCCCTCGCAGATCAGGAAATTCGACCTGCGCACAGGCGATACAGTCTCGGGCCAGATCCGGCCGCCGAAAGACGGGGAGCGATACTTCGCGCTGATAAAGGTCGAAGCGGTCAACTTCGAGCATCCCGACGCGGCGAAGGACAAGATTTTCTTCGACAACCTGACGCCGCTTTATCCGCATGAGGCCTTGAAGCTCGAGACCTCGTCCGACAACCTTTCGGGCCGGGTTATGGACATGCTGGCGCCTATTGGAAAAGGGCAGCGCGGCCTCATCGTTTCCCCTCCGCGCACGGGCAAGACCATGCTCCTTCAGTCCATCGCGAATTCCATCTCAAAGAACCATCCGGAGGTAGTCCTGATCGTTCTGCTGATTGACGAAAGACCCGAGGAAGTCACCGACATGCAGCGCTCTGTAAAGGGAGAGGTCATTAGCTCTACGTTTGACGAGCCCGCATCCCGCCACGTGCAGGTGGCCGAAATGGTGCTGGAGAAAGCCAAGAGATTCGTCGAACACAAGCGGGACGTCGTGATTCTGCTGGACAGCATCACGCGTCTGGCGCGCGCCTACAACACCATTGTGCCGCCGAGCGGGAAGGTGCTGTCCGGTGGCGTGGACAGCAACGCCCTGCAGCGGCCGAAGCGCTTCTTTGGAGCCGCGCGCAACATCGAGGAGGGGGGAAGCCTCACCATCATGGCCACGGCCCTGATCGATACGGGCAGCCGCATGGACGATGTCATCTTTGAGGAGTTCAAAGGAACCGGCAACATGGAGCTCCATCTGGATCGGAAACTGGTGGATCGCCGCGTTTTCCCCGCCATCGACATCAACAAGTCGGGCACTCGAAAAGAGGAGCTGCTTCTCAGTTCTGCCGACCTCACTCGGATCTGGGTTCTTCGGAAGGTGCTGAACCCGCTCTCGGTCACGGAAAGCATGGAGCTCCTCCTCGAAAAGCTCTCCAAGACCAAATCGAACGCGGAATTCCTCGGCTCCCTCTCCGGCGGCTAACCCTCCGCCAGATGCACCGCGTCGAATCAATCACGGCGCATCATGGCGTCGTTCCTTTACGACGCCGTTACCGAGACCGCCTGTACCTTAAAGTTACGCGCTTTAACTGCGCAAAGTATGAATACGACGACACGTTTTCTCGGTTTACTCACCTGCCTCGCGCTCTTTGTTTCCGGTTGCTCCGGCATGTTCAAAGGCAAGGGTGCCTCGGATAAGGCCGTGGCGGAATTTCACAAACTCTACAATGACGGGAAGATTGCTGAGATTCGCGCAGCCGCCGACTCCAAGTTCAAGAACGCCGCCTCGGAGAAGGAGTTTTCGGATTTCATGGGGGCCGTGCAACGGAAGGTGGGCAAGGTGACGAACACTTCGAACGCCGGTTTCAATGTCCGGACGTTCAATCTGACCACCACGGTTGTCCTCCAGCAGAATACGACCTTTGAGCAGGGCAAGGGAAACGAAACATTCACGTTTGAGATGAACGGCGAGAAAGCCCTGCTGGTTGGTTACAATATTTCCTCCAAAGAGCTGATCATGAAATAGGCCCAACACGCCGCTCGACTGTGCGCGCCGATAGCCTCCCTGTTTCATATCGCGCGCCTTAGGCGGCGCGCCACTGAGCTGAGCGCAGCTACGCGAGCAAATGGGCGACGGGCTCAGGCTCAACGAAGCAATCCGGCAGAATCTCAAAGGACTCGGCTATGACCTCTAAGGTTCTCGAAGAGAAGCGCGACCAGATCCTGCGGATCGCTTCCAGGCATGGCGCGCACAACATCCGCGTGTTCGGTTCGGTGGCTCGTGGCGATGCCGATGAGAGCAGCGACATCGATCTACTGGTCGACTTCGAGCCGGACCGGAGTCTGCTGGACCACGCCGCGCTTGTTCTCGACCTCGAAGAGCTCTTGGGACGCAAGGTCGATGTGGTCACCGAAAAGGGCATTTACTGGCTGCTCCGGCGGCGGATCCTCAAGGAGGCCCGGGCTCTATGAGGAAGGATCCCCGGGTCTATCTCGCCCACATCCTCGAGTGCATCGAGAAAGTCCAGCGGTTCACGGCGGAGGGCAAGAG
>WNGG01010829.1_pt1 | contig 10346 bp, 9 predicted proteins | sample 5400661 | NCBI WGS metagenome assembly WNGG01 (sample SAMN13153372, study PRJNA577476) | soil metagenome | isolation source: 100 cm soil or saprolite under Garry oak tree replicate 1 | place: USA:California | collected 2016-06-15
GTGAAACCACACCGGCGTTTCGCTTAGAATCTGTGAGCCGTATCCGCAACGCGGCGCGCGGCAAAGGCTCCAGTCTGCAAGCTCGGTAATGACCCTGTGAATCGAAAGAGCCGATCTCTCCTCACCCTACCATCGAAACTCGAGCTATTCGGTTTGCGTTCGTTACCGGAGGTCCGCCCCGGGGACGACTTGGCGCGCTTGGTGACGGATGCGGCGCGGCGCGAGGGGGTGAACATCTGCACCGGTGATGTAGTAGTGCTTGCGCAGAAGGTTGTCTCGAAGGCCGAGGGCCGTGTCATCCGCCTGCGAGGCGTGAAGCCTTCGGAAGCCGCGCGCCGATGGGCGAAAACACTGGCCGAGGACCCGCGCTTCCTGGAAGTCGTGCTTCAGGAATCGCGCCGCGTGGTGCGCATGACCGAGCGCGTCTTGCTGGTGGAAACGCATCACGGATTCACCTGCGCCAATGCGGGCGTGGACCGCTCGAACGTTCCCGGGAAGGATTGCGTGACGTGCTTGCCGCGAGATCCTGGACCGCTCGAACGTTCCCGGGAAGGATTGCGTGACGTGCTTGCCGCGTGATCCGGACGGCTCGGCGCGCAGGTTTGTTGCCGGAGTCCGCAAACTCCGTGGCGTGCAAGTCGCCGCCATCATCAGCGACACATTCGGGCGTCCCTGGCGGCTGGGCCTGACGAATGTAGCCATCGGCGCGGCGGGATTTGAGGTTTTGCGCGACCTGCGCGGCGCACGCGATACAGCCGGGCGCCGGTTACACGCTACTGTGCTCGCTTGTGCCGACGATTTGGCGGCTGCTGCGGGCCTCCTGATGGAGAAGCGCAAGCACGCGCCCGTTGTCCTGGTTCGGGGTTATTCTTACAGGCGTGCCGCGGACACCGCGCGGCGGTTGATCCGGCCTGCGGCCGAAGATTTGTTCCGATAACTGGTCCATGCTGAGGGAGAAAGTGCTCCGCGAAAAAAGCGACAATGCGTTGTACGCGAGCGGCACACAGGATCGTGCGGCCGCGGCCGGCGAAGAAGGTCCCGCAGGGCGCGACGTCGAATCCGCGTTTTTCCGCGCCACTGATGGGCAAGGTCTCGGCCGCGAAGATGCTTTGCTGCTGCTCGCACGTGCGCCGACCGAGGCGCTCCTGCAAGCTGCTTCCTCGGTGCGCGAACGGTTCCACGGACGCGTGATCAGCTATTCAAAAAAGGTATTTATTCCACTGACCACGCTCTGCCGCGATTATTGCGGCTACTGCACGTTCCGCAAGGACCCGGGCGAGCCCGGCGCGCATTTTATGCCTCCCGAGGAAGTGCTGGCTGCCGCCAAGCAGGCGCGCCGCGCGGGATGCAAGGAAGCGTTGTTCAGCCTGGGGGACCAGCCGGAAAAAATCTTTCCCGAAGCGCGCGAATTCCTTTCCCGCCAGGGCTTCGAGCGCACGCTCGATTATCTCGCCGCCATGACCGAGTTGACCATGGAGAGAACCGGTTTGCTGCCGCACGCCAATCCAGGAGTGATGAGCGCCGAGTCCATGCGGCGATTGCGCGCATCGAACGTCAGCCTCGGCTTGATGCTGGAAAACGTGAGCCCGCGCCTGATGCGTGCAGGAGCGGCGCACGCCGAGGCGCCCGACAAAGTGCCTTCGCTGCGCCTCCGCACCATGGAAGAAGCCGGCCGTTTGCGGATTCCGTTCACCACCGGGATTCTGATCGGCATTGGTGAGACACTCACGGAACGTGTGGACTCTCTTATCGCGATTCGCGACCTGCACCGGCGTTTCGGCCACATTCAGGAGGTCATCATCCAGAATTTCCGCGCCAAGCCGGGAATCCCGATGGCCGCCCACCCGGAGCCGTCTGAGGAAGAAATGTTGCGGACGGTTGCTGCCGCGCGGCTGATTCTCGACGGGGAGATGAATCTTCAAGCTCCGCCGAATCTGAGTTATGCTGCATTTCCGCGGCTGCTCGAAGCCGGGATCAACGACTGGGGAGGCATCTCGCCGGTGACGCGCGACTTCATCAATCCCGAGGCGCCCTGGCCGGAGATTGCCCGGTTGCGGGCGGCCACCGAAGCCCGTGGGCTGCAGCTCCGCGAGCGTCTTGCTATTTACCCGGAATTTGCGCGCCAGCCCGAATTTGTTTGTCAAACCGTACAACCTAATATGGAGCATTGGATAGACGCAGAAGGTTACGCCCGCGAGGAAGGGGTTTCCCTTGCGCAAGGCGTTTGATCCGCGGTGGCAAGAGGCGACGCTGGAGCGCGCGCTTTCCGGCGCGAGTGCGCCAGTTCGCGCCATGCTCGAATCCGTGCTCGGAGGTGCAGAGCTTGGGTGCGGTGAGGGGATTGCGCTGACCGCCGTTGAGGGAGCCGACCTTCTCGCCCTGGTCAAGACAGCGGACGAATTACGGCGGCGCGCCATCGGCGACACCATCACCTACGTTGTCAACCGCAATCTCAATTTCACCAACGTGTGCATCGTCGGATGCGCTTTCTGTGGCTTCAGCCGCAAGCCCGGCGACGCGGATGCCTATTTTCATTCGCACGAATCGCTCATCGCCAGGGCGCGGGAAGCGCAAGAACGCGGCGCGACGGAGGTCTGCATTCAAGGCGGGCTTCCTCGAGAACTCGACGGCTACTATTACCGTGATCTCCTTCGCGCCATCAAGGCGGAGTTGCCGGAAATGCACGTCCACGCGTTTTCGCCGATGGAAATCGCTTACGGCATCGAGAAAACCCGCCTGCCGATGCGCGAATACCTGCTGGCGCTGAAGGAGTCGGGCCTGGGGAGCATCCCGGGGACGGCGGCTGAGATTCTGGATGATTCTGTGCGCCGCCACCTGAGCCCGAATAAATTGAAGGTGCGGCAATGGGTTGAAATCGTCAAGATGGCGCACGCGCTGGGCGTCCCCACAACTTCGACGATGATGTACGGCCATACGGAGCAGCCTGAGCACTGGGTCCGCCACATGATTCTGCTTCGCGAAATTCAAAAAGAAACGCACGGATTCACCGAGTTCGTCCCGCTGGCCTTCATCCATTCGCAGACGCGGCTGTACCAGTCCGGCGCGGCGCGCGCGGGCAGCACGCTTCGCGAAGACTTGATCGTCCACGCGCTGGCGCGGCTCCTGTTCCACCGATGGATTCCCAATATTCAGGTGTCGTGGGTGAAGCTCGGTTTCGACGGCTCCCTCGCGTGTCTCCAGGCGGGAGCGAACGACTTCAGCGGAACGCTGATGGAAGAGAGCATTTCCAAAGCGGCCGGCGCGGCGTTTGGCGAATGCGTCTGGCCGGAAGAATTTCGCGCCATGATTCGTTCGATTGGACGAATTCCTGCAGAACGCACCACCACCTACCGCATTCGGCAAACGTTTCCGCGCGACCTGCCCGGCGAATGCGGGGTTCCCGCGCGGCTGCAATTGTTGACGGCTGCGGCGCACTCGCCCGTCACGGAAACAAGCTACTGATGAAAATCACCGCGCTCGCCGGCGGAGTCGGTGCGTCAAAATTATTGCGAGGATTGGCGCGGGCGGGAGCATCGAGCGAACTTACCGTCATCGTCAACACCGGCGACGACATTGTTCTTCATGGCCTGCGTATCTCCCCGGATCTCGATATCGTCGCGTACACGCTTGCCGGCGTGGTGAATCCCAAGACCGGTTGGGGGTTCCGGGGCGATACTTTTGCCGCTCTCGAGCGGCTGCGCGCGCTCGGCCGTGAGGCATGGTTCCATCTTGGCGATCGTGACCTTGCCACGCACATTCACCGGACCGCGATGCTGGCTTCCGGTGCGACTCTGTCGCAGGCCGCCGATTCCATCCGCTTGGCGCTGCGACTCGAATCCCGGATTCTTCCGATGTCGGACCAGCCCGTGCCCACGTATCTCGATACGAGCGAAGGACTGCTTCATTTTCAAGAGTACCTCGTCAAGCGCCGCGCCGAGCCTGTCGTGCGCCGGATACGCTTCACGGGGATTGAGAACGCCAGACCGGCGCCCGGTGTGCTCGATGTGCTCGAAAACGCAGATGCCATTTTGATCTGTCCGAGCAATCCGCTCATCAGCATCGGCCCGATTCTGGCGGTGCCGGGAATCCGTGAGGCGCTCCGCCGGCGTCGCGCGGACGTCCTGGCAGTCTGTCCGCTCGTCGGAGGCAAGTCGCTGAAAGGGCCATCGGACAAGATGCTGGCGCAGCTCGGGCATGAGGTATCCGCGCGCGGTGTGGCGAAACTCTACGCCGATTTTGCCGGGAAGTTCGTCATCGACCCGGCGGACAAGAAAGATGCCCCGGCGATTGAGGCGCTGGGAATGCACGTCGAGATTTGTCCGACCATCCTGCGCACCGACGCGCAGAAGGTTCGCTTGGCCCGCGCGATCTTGAAGATGGTCTCTGCGAAACACAAAGCGGCGGAAGCGTGAGCCGCGGCGCGAACCCCTCCTCTCCGTCCACCTTGCGCGCCATTCTCATACCTGTTAAGTCATTCGCGAACGCCAAGCAACGCCTGGCGTCGCGGCTGAGCCTGGACCAACGCGCCGCGCTCGCGCGGGCCATGATGGAAGACGTTTTTGCCGCGGCGGGCCAAGTGCGCGGCGTGGAGCGCGTCTTTGTAGTCAGCAACGAACGGCATGCGCTGGCGGAGGCCTCAGCGCGGGGCTGGGAAAGCATAACCGAAACAGCCCAGCATTCAGAGAGCGCCTCGGTGGACCTCGCATCTCAGACGTGCGCCGAGCGGGGCGCCAGCGCGGTGCTGCGTCTGCCTGCTGATCTTCCACTGGTTACGCCAGCCGACCTGGAAGCCCTCTTCGCGGAATTGGACCGGCCACCGGAGGCGGTCCTGGTCCCTTCGCGTGACGGCACCGGCACGAATGCGCTGCTGCGTTCACCGGCGGTGCTGTTTCCCTCACGCTTTGGACCGGGAAGCTTCGCGTTGCATGAGGAGGCAGCGAGGCGCGCGGGCGCGCGGATAAAAGTCGTCCGGAACCCGCGCATTGAATTCGATGTGGACGACCCACAAGATTTGGCCGACCTCCCCGCACAAAAGGGAATTGGCCCTGCGACCTTGGATTGGTTAGCGAAGCTTGGATTGCAGGACTAGCGGGAACGTAGGGCAGGCAGGCCCCCGCCTGGTCAAGTTCGCGGCGCGGGAAGAGGAAGACCCGTAAAGCGGATGCCCACTCCCTGCACTTTGTAGCGTACGTTCAGGGTGATGAGCAGCGCCGTCAGTTGCTCGACAATGCGGGCATTTTCGAGCTTTCCGCCGTTGAGCGCCCGCGCGCCGGGAATTTTCTCAGCTAGCTCAGACGCCAATTGTCGCGCGCGCTCGTCGTTGCTGCACACCACCACGTCGCAATCCACCGGCGCATCGTCCATCAGCTTTGAGGCGCTGAGATTCTGGAACGCGGCCGCGACGGCCATTCCCGCCGGAACAAGTTCTGCGGCCTGCTCTGCAGCCGAGCCCGCCCACACGCCGAGGGTTTGCGTGGCCGCTCCTCCTATGCTGGCCGCGAGCGGCACCGTCGTATCAATCAGAATTGCCCCCGGTCTCCAGACGGGCTTGAGCTGTTTTAATACGGAGGCGTGGCCTGTGAAAGGCACGGTCAGGACCGCGATGTCTGCCTCCGCTGCGGCTTGAGAATTTTCTGCCCCGCGGATCCGCGCGGCCGCGCCCGCCTTCACTGCGATCCGTCGTGCGGCTTCCTCGGCGCGTTGCGCGTCGCGAGAGCCGATAACGATTGTTTCGCCGGCGCGCGCCCACCGATAGGCCAAGCCACTTCCCTCCGGCCCCGTGCCGCCCAGGATCGCAATCGTCCGCTTCATCGTTCTCTCCTCATCGGCTTGCGGAGCTCCGCATCTCTTTGCCGAGGTAATTGCTTGACATGGCCGGGCGGCTATTATAAACGAGGTGGGACTGCAACAAATGTTGCGCCTCGAAAACTCTTGCTCGGTGGGGGGAGCTACATGAAGCGGACAAATTCGTTTGTGTGGCCGGGTGTGATTGCTTGTGTTCTTTCGCTGATTGCTTTTGCGCCAAACGCCTCCGGCCAAGCCGTGACGGCGTCCCTGGCGGGGAAAATCCTCGACACGTCAGGGGGGACGGTAGCGAAGGCCAATGTCACCATTGTCAACACGGCCACCGGCCTCTCGCGTTCGGTGCAAAGCTCCGGCACGGGGGATTATCTTCTCCCGGCCCTGCCGGCCGGCGATTACACCGTAACCGTTGAGCTGACCGGATTTCAAAAGCAGACGCGCAGCCTCACCCTTCAAGTCGGACAAACGGCGACGCTGGACTTTGCTCTTGCTCCCGGGCGGGTGGAAGAAAAGATGGTGGTCGAAGCCAATGCCGAAGTGGCGGAGCCGACGCGCACACAGGTCAGCACGGTCATTACCGAGCGGCAGATCGTCAACCTGCCGGTGAACGGACGCGAGTTCATTGACTTCGCACTGCTTTCTCCCGCCGTGCAGATCGGAGACACCACGTCCGGAAGCACTGACGTGATCGTCGAGCCTGTGACCAAGCTTTCCTTTGCGGGGCAGAATATTCACTACAACTTCATCGCCGTGGACGGCGCCGATGACATTTCCACGGCCTCTGGAATTCAGCGCGGAACGCCGCCGCAGGAATCGGTGCAGGAATTTCGCGTCATTAACACGGACTATTCGACGGAATTCGGCCGCGCCGTCGGGGGCATCGTCAACATCATTACTCGCAGCGGGACCAACGACTGGCACGGCGCGCTCTACGAGTATTTCCGCAACGATGTGCTCGATGCCATGAACGTTCTGCAGGCCACCGGCGCGCACGTCCTGCGGCAGAACCAGTTTGGCGGCGCCATTGGCGGGCCCATCACAAAGGACAAGACGTTCCTGTACGCCAATTACGAATTGCAGCGGCGCGCGGAATCTCCCATTTACAATTCCATCGTCCTGGGTAACTTCGCGCTCATCAACAATCTGAAGGGAGGTTTCGGTCTTCCGGTCGAGCCCGCCTTGAACAGCGTGTTGCGGTCCAGCAACACGGACAACGGTTTCCTCCGCCTGGATCACAACTTCAGCGAAAGACACATTCTCTACACGCGTTACTTCATCAATGACGGCCGTCTCACCAACCAATCTCCTTTGAACGACGGGTTCGACCTTCCTTCGGGGTTTAAGAACAATTTCTATCGCGACCAGTCGCTGGTCGGCGGCCTTACGTCCGTCTTTTCGCCGAAGCTTGTAAACGAACTGCGCATGCAGTTTGCGCGCCGCACATTTGATTTCCCGACGGTAACCTCCCAACCTCACCTGGAGGTGCTGAACACTTTCACCATGGGCGTCAATCGCGGCAACCCGGATTTCTACCGCGAGTCACGGTTTGAGCTGGTGGACAACGTCACGCTGAACCGCGACAAGCACACCCTCAGCTTCGGCGGCAACTTCAACCACGTGAACACCACGGAGTCCTTTCCGCTGTTCTATCCTTTTGAGGCAGATTTCGGATGCTTCTTGAGCAGCCAGTGTCCTTTTAGTTTGCAGGCGGGCGCACCCGAAGTGATCTTTTTTGAGCGCTTCAAGGCGCCGACGTTCACTGAACCTACGATAAGCCCTTCGGTGTTTCAAGGCGGAGCGCTCCCTTCCGCGATTCGCAACGAAGCCGAAGGTGAGATGGGGCACACCTATAATGGCCTCTATATCCAGGACAAGTGGCGCCCCACCGGCCGCCTAACTCTCAACGGCGGCCTTCGCTGGGAATGGGAAACCTGGCCTTCCAAGGCTCTCAACACACAGTGGAAGAACTTCGACCCGCGACTCGGTCTTGCCTACAATCTCGGAACCAGCCGCCACGTCGTTGTCCGCGCGGGATTCGGCCTGTTCCACGGGATCATCCCTGCGCCGTTGCTGGCTTGCCAGATTCCCTCGTGTGGCGGGACCGCAGGTCCGTATCCTACGCGTCCGCAGGGGGATGCCCTGAACTCAGTCACGCGGCTATTCGCCTTTGCCAGCGGACCCGGAATCACCGCAGTAGCTTTGAACGGCATTTTGGGCGGAACCTACCCTGACGCCGTACCGTTCACCGACGTTTGTTTCACCGGAGAAACGACCCTTTCCCAGTGCGGCTTCTTCGGAGACGCGACAATCGTTCGCTTTGACCAGAATCATCAGAATCCGTACGGGGTCCAGGCCAGTCTTGGATTCGAACTCGAACCCTTCAAGGATTCCACGCTCAACATCAGCTTCCTGCGCTCAAAGGGAGTCCACCTGGGGAGCTTCTACAACGTGAACCAGCCGAATCCGAGCGCACAGGTGACCGTCCACAATTCCCAAGGCACGGCTGGAGTGAAGAACACCTATTTTGACCTATCATCTGGAAATCCCGGCTCACGTAGCGCTGCTCCGGGTTTCCCGGTGTTGTACGCGGTGTATTTCGAGGCTGCTTCGCGGTGGAACTCGGAATGGAATGGCTTGCTGGTCACCTTCAATAAGCGCATGACCCACCACTTCAGCGCTGGCGTGAGCTACACTTGGTCGAAGGGAATTGACGACGGCCCCAACCCCAGCTTCGTGCTGATTCCGCAGGACAGCCAAAACTTAAAGGCGGAGCGCGCCCTTTCCGCCGACGATGTGCGCAACCGCTTCGTGGCTAATGCCACGGCGGAAACGCCGCACGCTTGGAACATGGCGGGGCGCGACTTCCAGATGGGGCTCATCCTCACATTACAATCGCCGCAACATTTCACCAAGTTCGCCGGCTTCGATGCCAACGGCGACATTTTCGGAAACAACGACCGTGTGGGAATCGAGCCGCGCGACACCTTCCGGGGCGACAGCCTGCAGACCGTGGATCTCCGCCTCTCCCGCACATTTAATGTCCACGAGAAGCAGAAGGTCCAGTTCATTGCCGAAGCCTTCAACCTCCTGAACACCGTCAACGTGCGATTCTTCAACACCGTATACGGCGCAGCCGATTTCTGCCCGTTCAATCCAACGGCGCAGGGATGTTCGGCCACACAGGGCTTCCTGGAAGGATCGCCAAACCCGAATTACGGGACGCCGCGCTCCACCTTCAACCCGCGGCAGATTCAGTTCGCGTTTCGCTATACCTTCTAAGCGCTCGTTGGTGAAAATCGGTTTCGGACACGATTCCAAGGTCATTGGGGGAAACCCATCCGGCAGAAGCCCGCTGTATGGCCAGATTTATCCACCGTAGAATCAACGACTTAGCTAGATCACACAATACCTATCAGGAAGAACTCTTTTGCAAAAGTACCATTGACGCGGCGCCGTCGGCGCGTTAAGTTGGAGTCCTCTCTTCTATTAACGCCACCGGGCGGCGAGGTCACGCATGGCCACGAACACCGACGTTACTCAGGATCGCTGGGCACATCTCCGCAGCCACCAACGGGTCGTATCCAAAGTGAAATTGCAAGTCGAATGGAACGCGGGCGCCGTTAAGCAAAGAGTTCCCGCGGTCACCATAGATGTCAGCCACACCGGATGCATGGCCGTCGTTCCGGCCGAGTTACACCTGCACCAGCGCGTCTCTTTGATCCATCCCGAAAGCGGACGCACTGCGGACGCGGAGGTCGTCTGGCGCGGCCACGAAGCATGGGAAGTCGGCCTGGAACTCGCAAATCCCGACCCCTCGTTCTGGGGCGTCAAGTTCTAAGACTCCACCAGGCCATGGAGAGGGCCCGCCAGTCATCCCGCTAATCTCCAGAGTCGTGGGCTCTCATTTCAGCGACATTTCGTAGAGTTTGTTCACGGTATTCCAATTTCGGGTTGTCGCAGTGACCCCGAGAACCCTTTCGAGCGCGTTATTGGACAATTTCGTTCTTCCATAACCATCAGGACAATAAAGATAGACTTCTCTGCCCGAATAGCGAAACTGGTCCGGCCTTGCGGTCAGCGCTTCGAGAGCCTTCAAGCTGTCCTTCTCAGGGGCTTTGGATAAGAAAGTGACGTGGAGTTTGGACGAGTCGATCCCTCTCTGTTTCAAAAACGGGTTGTCCTTGATCGCTCTGCGCACTTCTTCCGAAGACCGGATGATGACCGAGACGGAAAACCCAAAGTCACGCGCTATCTTTTCCCGGATCTGGCTCGACAAGACCTCCGAAGATTGCTTGGGTGCCTTGAAAACAACGTTCCCGCTTTGAACGTACGTCTGAACATCACCCAGGCCAAGCGCTCCGAACGATTTCCGAAGCGGCTCCATTTTAATTATTTTATGCCCGCTGACGTTGATCCCGCGGAGCAAGGAAACGTAAGTTTGAGTTCTCATCGACAGAGTAAGTGACCGCTCGCTATCCAGCGTTATTGACCGGGGTTGTGATTCCTCTCCGCTTTGGGGTATAACGCGTCCTGAGCCGGCAGGC
>WNGG01011487.1_pt1 | contig 10345 bp, 8 predicted proteins | sample 5400661 | NCBI WGS metagenome assembly WNGG01 (sample SAMN13153372, study PRJNA577476) | soil metagenome | isolation source: 100 cm soil or saprolite under Garry oak tree replicate 1 | place: USA:California | collected 2016-06-15
GCCATGTGCGGGGCACCGACCTCATAGCGGCCGACCAGGACGTCGGAGCCGGGTTCCCGGAGTGTAATGAACGCCCGTTCGCTCCCACAGAGTTCCTGCGCCCCAGCGACCACGCGCTGGAGCACTGTATCGAGATCCAGGGAGGCGCTCAGGCTCTGGGCGAGTTCGGCCAGCAGCTCCGTTTCCCGTCGCCGTTGCTCCACCTCGGCTTCGGCCCGCCGGCGTTCGGTGATATCGCGAAAGACGAGCACCACGCCGACGAGACGCCCCTGCGGGTCGCGCATCGGCGCGCCGCTATCATCGATGGGGTGTTCCACGCCATCCCTGGCAATGAGCAGCGTATGATTGGCGAGCCCCACCACGGTCCCGGCGCGGATCACCTCGGCGATCGGATGCTCGACCACCTGACGGGTGTACTCATTGATAATCTGAAATACCGCCGTGATGTCCTGGCCTAGGGCCTCGGCTTCCGGCCACCCGGTGAGCGCTTCCGCCACAGGATTCATAAACGTCACCCGGCCCTGGCTGTCGGTCGCCATAACGGCATCCCCAATACTGGCCAGGGTGACGTGCAAGCGTTCGCGCTGCTCGTGCAGGGACGCCTCACGCTGGTACAGGAGGGCCGCCGCGTCTTGCAGGGCGGCAGCGACATCCTGCACTTCCTGCACCGTACACGAGGGATCGATGCACACAGGCTCGCCCTGACTCAGGGCCTGCGTGGCTGCCACCAGCCCCTTGATCGGCGCGGCAATGCGCTTTCCTAGCCCCACCGCCAACCCCAGCGCCACGGCGCTGAGCACGAGGCCGCCGCTGACGACGAGCAGCAGTGACCGGCGCAGGGGCGCATCGATGGCGGACGCCGGGGCGTTCAAGACCACGGTCCATCCGGTCGACCGTGCCCGGCTGAAGACACTGTAGACCGGGGTGCCATCCTTGGAGATGTTGGGAAACCAGCCTTCCTCCGCCACCGCACTCCTCTCGGCCATGCGCGGCGTCACTGGCTCCCCGATGAAGCGCTCGATCCCAGGCGTCGTGGCGAGGATGATCTGCTGGGCATCGTTGATGCCGCCGAGCCATCCAGACGGCAGCCGCTGCTCGGAGAAAATCCGCCCCCAGGTTTCGGCCTGGCGTGTCAGGTTGAGCACGGCGTGCACCTGACCGTCGCGGAAGACGGGGACAGCGATGCTGACAAGCGGGTGGTGCGTCACCGCATCAACAAACAGGTCCGACTGGCCTGGTCGGCCAGTTGCCGTGATGCGCCGCACCGCATCGCTCTGCGCTTGACCGGGCACGGGGGTGCCATATGGCACTTGGGTATTGAGGAGCACCTGACCCTGCAGGTCACTGAGCGTTATCCAGGCGTCGTACGGCAGAAACCGCAAGGCCTCCAGGCACTGCTGATAGAAGCCTGCAAGATCACCTGCTGCGAGTGGGCGAGACAGCGAGAGGATCCCGAGGGCCGCGTGCACCTCGCCAACCTCACGGTCCACCGCGAGTGCCAGGGCTCGTGCGGTTTCCCGCATGCCACGCTCTGCGGTGCGGCGCTCCCCTTGCGCAAACCCGATGATCATGCAGATAGAGAAGAGCACCAGGGGAAGCAGGGCCGCGAGGACCAGCATGATGAGGTGGGACCGGAGCCGCCGCCGGTGTTGCCAGCAGCGACGCAGGAGGGCCATGTTGGACATGGGAGCGTACTCCTTAAAAAGATTCAGGATTGTACCGACAGGCTATAACGTAAGTCAATGGAGATACGAGCAGACGATCCCAGCCTGGAAGTGCATGTCTCAAAACCTCTCCTGTCTCTCAACATGATTATGACCTAGTTTCAACTATATCTTTCTGATTCATCTATATCATTTTGATCAAGCATCTGGACAACGCTGGACACTGTACCCTCCGAGAGCGCAGTGCCATGGTCCGTCCCTGCGCCACCCCTTTATGCAGCCCGGGGAGACCGCGCGGCCGTCTGCGCCCGGCTGGCCACCGGGGCAGCCTGTAGAGAAGATGGCATGGATTTTGCGGAAGGGTCAAGGTTAGCATAGGCACACGCTGTGCACAGGAGTCCAGGAGGCAGATCTATGCCAGAGCCAGCAAGCCCGAATCGGCTCCTGGCGCTTCTCCCTGACGAGGAGCGCCAGCCCCTCGTGACACGGGCAGAAACCGTCTCTCTGAGCCCTCATGAAGAACTCTATCCGACTGCTGGGCCCATCGAGAGCGTGTATTTTCCGCTCAATGTGGCGGCCTCGATTCTCATCGATGACGGCCAGGGCGAGGCCGTCGAAATCGCCACCATCGGCAATGAAGGCATGCTCGGCAGTACCGTTGTGCTGGGGGTCCCTTACGTCTGGGGGCGTACCCTCGTCCCGGTGGCCGGTACGGCCTTGAAGCTGCGTGTCGAGATCCTGCGTGCCTATCTGGAGCAGCAGCCAGTGCTGCGCACGCTGCTCACCCGCTATCTGTATGCCCTGACCAGGCACATCGCCCAGGCCGGCGCCTGCCATCATCTGCACAGCATGGAAGCACGCTGCGCCCGCTGGCTGCTGATGCTGCAGGACCGGGTCGGCCGGGAGACCTTTGTCCTCACGCAGCAGTTCCTGTCCGACATACTCGGCGTCCGGCTGGCGACCGTGAACCTTGTCCTGCGGCACTTCAAACGGGTCGGGCTGCTCGCCTATGTGCGTGGCCGCATCGAGATCGTCGATCGCGCCGGGCTGGAAGCCGTCTCCTGCCCCTGTTATACGATCATGACGGCAGAATACCAGCGCGTACTCGCGGCCTGACCGGCTCCTCACCCCGCTTGTATACGGTACCGTTCATATAACCTATTGTATTTAAATACATTACCTTTGCATCCACGGCTCAGATATGTCATGATGGGGCTCTGTGCTGTGCAGAGGGAAAAAGAGCGTGCGCTGTTTGGCCTTGATCATGGCGTCGGCCACCCCTGTTGCCTCTGTGCGAGGCAAAGCACCTCAATACCGAAGGAACAGGGCGTGCGAGGACATCGCCGTCATGCTGAATGGCCACAAGTGGCCGATACGGTGATCGAAGCCCGCTGTTTTGCCGGAGAGAAGGCCCAGTATTCTGGTCGGGAGGGACCCAGTATGGCGGTGGAGTTCCTGCGCGATGCCATGGAACGGCTCGTCACCGTGGTCCAAGAGCTGTCACTGGCACGGGACGTGGCCACGGTGCTGGCGATTGTGTGCCACGCGGCGCATGTGCTGACCGGGGCTGACGGCGCGAGCTTCGTGCTCCGCGAAGGCGAGAGGGTTCGCGGTACGCGTCGTCCTCGCGCTCCAGCCTCCTGCATCGGCTTCCACGGGCTGCGGGCGGTGCCACGTGCTGGCCCAGGGAAGCGACGTTGCCATCGGGCGATGGCTTTTCTCCAGTGTTGAGCTACTGTCGCAGAGAGGGCTCGACAGGTGCAATTTCATCTCCTCTCCTTCGAAGGCCCTGATGCCTACGCCCAAGCGGGCGGCATTGCCAGCCGCGTCACTGGCCTGTCTCAGACGTTAGCCGAGGCTGGCTTTGCGACGCATCTGTGGTTTGTGGGTGATCCCGCGTTACCCGGCCACGTAACCTGCGGGCAGCGCCATCTCCATCGCTGGTGCCAGTGGATTAGCCAGTACCATCCGGCCGGGGTCTATGACGGCGAGGAGGGCAAGCAGGCCGACTATGCCGCTTCGCTGCCGCCGTTTCTGCTGCGTGAGGTCCTCCTCCCCCACTTGCACCAGGGTGGACAGGCCGTCGTCCTGGCCGAAGAGTGGCACACGGTCTCTGCAGTGTTGCATCTGGACTGGTTGCTCCGGAATGCCGGCGTCCGCCAGCAGGTCACGATCCTGTGGAATGCGAACAACACCTTCTCGTTTGCGCGCATCGATTGGCAGCGTCTCGCGGCGGCGGCGGTGATGACCACCGTGAGTCGCTATATGAAGCACCTGATGCGGGGGCTGGGGGTAGACCCGCTGGTGATCCCCAACGGCCTGGGGGCAGAGGCGTTGGTGCTGCCAAAGCGCGAAGCGATGGCGGCGTTTCAGACGCGAGTCCGGGGGCGCACGGTGCTCAGCAAAGTGGCGCGCTGGGATCCGGGGAAGCAGTGGTTGCTCGCCATCGACACGGTCAAGGCGCTGAAGCGCCAGGGGTGGCGGCCACTGCTGATTGCCCGTGGCGGCCTCGAAGCGCATGGGGCCGAGGTGCTAGAGGCCGCCGCCGCCGCAGGGCTGCGGGTGGTGGAGCCCGCAACCCTGCAAGGTGGCCTCCGTGGCTTACTGCAGAGCGTGGAAGAGGGGAGCGAGGCTGATATAGTGAACCTCCGCGTGCCACTGGATCCAGCGAGTCGTCGGGTCCTGTTGCGTGGCTCGGCGGCGGTCCTGGCGCATAGCACCCATGAGCCGTTTGGTCTGGTCGGGCTGGAGACGATGGCGGTAGGCGGCGTGGCCTGTACGGGCTCTACGGGTGAGGACTACGTCGTGCCAGGCCACAATGCCCTGGTGCTGGAGACCACTGACCCGCAGGAGTTCGTCGGCCTGTTTGGAGAACTGCGTGCCAAACCGGCACTGGAGCAGGCGATCCGGCGGGCCGCGCGCATGACCGCGAAGCACTACGCCTGGCCGCAGATCATGCACCAGCTCCTGCTGCCACGTCTGCGTCTCCTCGCGGGCGTCTCGCTCCCTCAGCGCCCTCGTGACGCGCTTGTCTCCGGGGGGTGAGGGTCCGTAAGAGGGGGCACAATGCCTGGGGGACCCTCACCCCCGTTCAAACCCTCTCCCGGGGGGAGAGGGCACAGGAAGCCGCTTGCATACGCTCTGGGGTTGAGCTGGATGCGCAGGGAACAGCTCTTAACCCCCAGTTGCCTGGCGGTAGTGCGCTTCGACGACCCGCACCAGGCAGCAGGTGAGTTTTTTGGCGTAGGGGGTATGCAGGAACTCGTTGGGCCCGTGCGCGTTGGCGTGCGGACCGAGCACGCCGGTGATCAGGAACTGAGCCTGCGGGAAGCGCTCGCCCAACATGGCCATGAAGGGAATGGAACCGCCGAGGCCGAGATAACAGGCCTCCTGGCCAAAGAACTCCTGGGAACTGGTGTCCGTCACCTCGGCCAGCCACGGCGCCAGGGGCGGGGCGCTCCAACCATTCGTGCCACTGGCCGTCACGGTAACACGCGCCCCAAATGGCGGCTCTGTTTCGAGGACACGCTTGACGGCCGCCGTCGCCCTGTCCGCCTCCAGCGTCGGGGGGAGGCGCAAGGACAGCTTGTAGGTCAGCTGCGGCAACAGCACATTGCCCGCCTGGGTCACTGAGGGCATGCCATCCTGCCCGGTCACCGCCAGGGCTGGGCGCCAGCTGTTGTTCAACAACAGTTCCACGGGATCGTCCGCCAGGACGTGCACCGCTTCCAGCATCGGAAAGTCATCCACAATGGCCCCGCCCAGCACCTCGGCGGCTTTTTCCGCCTGCCGGATGCGCTCCTGCGGAATGGGCACGTGCAGTTCCGGCAGACGAATCGCGCCCGTGTCCGTATCCTCCAGCCGGTCCAGCAGCTTACGCAGGATCATGAACGGATTGGGCACGATGCCGCTGGCCAGGCCGGAGTGCACCCCTTCCCGCAGCACCTCGACCTGCAGGTTGAGGTGCATTTGCCCCCGTAAGCTGGTGGTGCTCCACAGCTGCTCATAATTGCCGCACCCGGAGTCCAGGCAGATCACCAGGCTCGGGGTGCCGAGGCGCGCGGCGTAGGTGTTGATATAGTGCGGCAAGTCACGCGAACCACTTTCCTCCGAGCATTCGATCAGGATGACGATCCGCCCATGCGGCTGGCCGTGGTCTTTCAGGGCCTTCACGGTGGCCAGGGCAGTGAACCCGGCGTAGCCGTCGTCCCCGGCCCCACGGCCATAGAGCCGGCCATCGGCATCGAGGTGCGGCGTCCACGGACCCAGGTCGTCACGCCAGCCGACCATCGGCGGTTGCTTGTCCAGGTGCCCGTACATCAGCACCGTGTCCGGGATAGTGCCCGGAAACTCTAGCAACAGCAGTGGCGTGCGGTCGCCGTCCTGCAACACCTCCAGGGTACCGCCTGGCACGTGCTGCCGCTGAATCCACTCCGTCACCAGCGCTACCGCCCGTGCCATGTGGCCGTGCGCCTGCCAGTCCGGGTCGAACAGCGGCGATTCGTTGGGAATACGGATGTAGTCCTGCAGGGTAGGGAGGATCTCCCGATCCCAGAAGGCATTGATGTGCGTAGTGAGTTGCGACGTCAGCATGACCGAGAGCCCTCTCTGCTTTAACCAGGTAATACGTTGGTGCCGGCCCGCCGCGCTTGCAGGGCCTCGTCCAGGGTGGGGTCATCCCCAACGCCCACGAGCGTCTTGCCAAAATTGCCGCCCTCCAGCATGGCTCTGAATGCCTGCGGAGCCTGCTCCAGGCCGGGCCACAGGTCCTCTTTGTACTTGACCTTGCCGGCGCGGATCCAGTCGGCCATCTGGACAAAAAAGTGGTCCTGGTGCTCTGTGACAAAGTTCCGCACATGCAGATCGTGCACCTGGACGTGCTGGCGCTCGAAGATGGGTGCGCCCTGGGCCATCCAGGCGTCGTGCGGATTGCCCTGGGTCGCAGTGCTATACTGCGACACGAGGCCACACAGACTGATACGCGCCTGCCGGTTGAGCAGCGGCAGCACAGCCTCGAACACCTGGCCGCCAACGTTTTCAAAATAGGCATCGATCCCGGCAGGGCAGGCGGCCCTGAGGTCTTCTGCCAGGGTGGCGCTGCGGTGCGACACACACGCGTCAAAACCTAAGACCCCGGTGACGAAATCGCACTTTGCCTTGATGCCAGCAATGCCCACCACGCGGCAGCCGCAAATCTTCGCCAGCTGTCCGGCAATCTGCCCCACGCCGCCAGAGGCCGCAGACACTACCACGGTCTCGCCCGCCTGGGGTTGGCACTGCAGCACCATCCCGGAGTAGGCCGTGAGACCGAGCATGCCCATGATGCCGACGGCGGTAGAGATGGGTGCCTGAGCCGGGTCAAGCTTGCGTGGGAACATGTACTCGAACACCGAGATGCCGGCGCCAGTCAGGCCATATTCTTGCCAGCCATTGGTGTTGAAAATAAAATCGCCGGCCTGGTACTCTGGCAGGTTGCTCTGCACCACCTGCGAAACGGTCCGTCCGTGGCACACCTCCCCAACCGCCTCCAGGCCGCTTCTCTTTCTCCCCCACTGATACGGGTCAAGCGAGAGATAGATCGTGCGCGTCAGCATCTGGTGTGGGCCGGGCTCAAGAATCGGCGCCTCGACGAGCTTGAAGTCGGCATCGGTGGGTAGTCCCCCAGGAGGGCGACGCGCCAGAATCCACTGCTTATGCATGTCTGACCTCCTCCCGTAACGCCAGAAATGCCTCGCGTACGACACTGTGGTCAAGCACCACACGCAGGTTGTTGTCTTCCGTCGCCTCGAACTGTGCCGTGGCGTGCAGTTGTGCTGCCAGGGTGGTGGTGAGGGCCTTACGGGCAGCGTCATCGAGCCCAGCGGCCGCCGTGTGGAGGGTGGCGTCATCCGTGTGCTTGAGATACTCGAGCAGGTGCTGGGCCAGTACCGTATGTTCGATGCCGCGCTTATACAACTCGGACAGTGGCTCCACGTGTCGCCCCAGATAGCACTGCCCAAAATGGCACACCTGGTATGGGATGCCCTCGTGCTCCTCATGCAGTTCACGGCGTGGCTCCAAGCCGTGCTCCTGGAAATACGCCAGCACCCAGGGATCTTCCGGATCAGGTGTCTGCTGGTTGAAATAGAACTTGTAACGGATCATCATCAGGCCGGAGGGTTCAGTTTCAATGATCATGGAGTCTCTCCCCTGGTGTTAGTCCTGGAAAATACGCACGATGGTTGGCACGTCAGCCAAATCCTCAAAGGCGTGCTCCGGTTGATACTGGCGCAGCTCGGCCAGCGGGTAATTCCCCGTCGCCACCGCCACGGCGCGGGCGCCATGGGCGTGCGCACAGGCGATATCGCGTGGGGTATCGCCAATCACAAACGTCTGCTGTGCCGGAATCGTATGTCCCAGTAAGGCCTGCGTGCGCTGCTGCGCAATCGGTACCAGGGCATTGCGGTCGACATGATCGCTACCATAGGCCCCGAGCCGAAAATAGTGCCAGATGCCAAACGACTCCAGCTTGAGCTGTGCGCCCATAGCAAAATTGCCTGTCAGCAGTCCCAGCACAATGTCCGGCTGCCCAGCTAGCACCTCGAGCAGTACCGGAAACCCCGGCATGAGGCGGCGTGGGCGATGTGGCTCTTGCAGAGTCAGACGCAGGTGCGGAATATAGCGCTCGTAGAACACCTCGACAGACACCGCGGTCTCGTCCACCTGATGCTGCCTGAGTGCTTCGAGCAGGATAGCGGCGTCGGTCTTACCAGACATTTCGATGCCAGCGAACCCGTCGGCAATACCGCACAAGTCGGCGAAAGCGTACCGCATGGCGTCTGCACCGGCGGCGCCCGTAGTCAGTAATGTCCCGTCAATGTCGAACAGTACAAGTTTCATGGTTCTACGTATCCCTTTAACCCACCGCACTGCAACTTGCTGCCTCGGTAGCCGGCGCACTGAAATTTAGCGGGATATTGCCACTCCCCTCCTCAAAGATACCCTCAGAGCCCTTTGCCCATCTGTGTATGGATGATAGAGATCGTGCCGTATACTACCCCTTGCCCAGAGGCTGCACAATGCCTATCTGCCACTCCGGATACCACGCACCTAGCTGCCACTGCGCGTGAAGTATTCCCGTTTGGCCTTCTCGATAGCCTGGGCACGCAGGTCCATGATCTCCTCCCGCTTGGCGGAGGACCACGCGCGCGAGGCTTGCAAATTGGCCAGGGAGCCCTGGAAGTGTGGCTTCACGTAGCGCGCGATCAGCTCATAGCTGTGCAACACCTGCTCCCGCGTGCCCCACTCGGTGGCCTGGATCAACAGACCGCCGAAGCCACCGCTCTCCTCATCCAGACGCTTGATGTGCGCAATCAGGTCGTCAGGCGTGCCAACGCACCAGGCGCCTCTGGCCACCATCTCGTCGATGATCTTGTCGGGCGGCCCGTCGATCACCGCAGGGAGTCCCATGGTCTCCTCAAAGTACTCGCGCTGAAAGCGTCCTGCCCCAACGCGCGCCTGGGCCATGGCCTCTTTGCGGCTGTCGGCCAGAAAGACAGCCACCGCCATGCGCCAGTCTGCACGATGCACGGTATGGCCATGCTCGGCGGCGGTCTCCTCGGCGATCTGCCAGAACTTGTGCAGGTCAGGAGCCGTGCCGCGGTCTCGGATGACACTCACGGAGAGGACCCCCGCCCCGTACTTGCCAGCAAGCTGCATACCCACGGGCGACTGGGCCGCCGCCACGACCACGGGAAAATGCGGCTGCGTGTAGGGTCGCAAGTGCACCACCGCATCGCGTAAGACAAACCAGTCAGACTCATAGGTAATGGGCTCGGTCTCCGTGAGGAGGCGCATGATAATGCCCAGTGACTCGTCCATGCGGTGGCGCTGTTCGAGGGGATCAATACCCAACATGTAGTACGCTCCGCCGCCGTGGCTATGAAGACCTCAGGTGAAGCGATAGTTTCCCAGCCGGCGCTGTGGTGCTCACCGATCCAGGCCTCGTCAAAGCCGAGATAGTCGAGCCATTGCAACAACTCCAGGTCACGCTCCAGGGCCAGGGTCGGGTCTTCACCCAGGGGGTGGAACGGGGCCATAAAAATCCCAAATTTCAGTCTCGCAGGCAATGTCATGGTGTACCATCTCCTTCTTGCATCTCATCGCACTGTAGCAGTTGTGCAGCGCAGAGACTGCAATTATAGCAGCATATTTCGGGGCTTGCGGTACAGGGGGCATATCCCTATCATGGCGGGTGTTCCACGGAGCGGCATCCCACGGCCTGATATCTCACGAGGAGTACGTCATGACCGACTACAGCCACTATCAGCACCTGCTGTTTACGCGTCAAGACCACGGCATTTTACTCATCACCATCAATCGCCCGGAGGTCTACAACGCCACGAACGCGCGGCTGCACTGGGAGCTGTCGCGCGTGTGGCTCGATATCGCTGATGACCCTGCTACCCGCGTGGTCGTCGTGACCGGCGCGGGGCCGGCGTTTTCTGCTGGGGGCGATCTGGATATGATCGAGTCGTTTAAGGGCAATATCAAGGGCATCGCGGGGACCATGAAAGAAGCTGCGGACCTCGTGTATAACATTGCCAATCTCGACAAGCCCGTCATTGCTGCGATCAATGGCGTAGCGGTGGGAGCAGGACTCGCCGTGGCCCTCATGGCCGATATCAGCATCATGTCGGAAA
>WNGG01009953.1_pt1 | contig 10344 bp, 9 predicted proteins | sample 5400661 | NCBI WGS metagenome assembly WNGG01 (sample SAMN13153372, study PRJNA577476) | soil metagenome | isolation source: 100 cm soil or saprolite under Garry oak tree replicate 1 | place: USA:California | collected 2016-06-15
CCGGCTCGGGAACCTCGTCGAACATGAATGCGAACGAGGTGATCGCCGCGCTGGCCGGAGCAGACGTGCATGCGAACGACGACGTGAACATGGGCCAGTCGTCGAACGATGTCTTTCCTTCTGCGGTGCATCTCGCGGCGCTCGACGAGATCACGAACGACCTCTTGCCCGCCCTACGCCGGCTGTCGGAGTCGCTGCAGGCGAAGGCCGTGGAGTTCGGCGACGTCGTCAAGTCCGGCCGGACGCACCTGATGGACGCCGTCCCCGTCACCCTCGGTCAGGAGTTCAGCGGCTACGCGGCCCAGGTCAGTCAGGGACACGCGCGCGTGAGCTCGACGCTCGAGCGGCTGGGCCAGATCCCGCTCGGCGGCACCGCGGTCGGCACCGGCCTGAACACCCATCCCGAATTCGCGGAGCGTGTCAGGCGCTACCTGACAGACGAGACGAGCCTGCCGATCTCGCCGCCCGCGGATCCCTTCGAGGCGCAAGCCGCCCGCGACTCGCTGGTCGAGACGTCCGGCGCCCTCAAGACGGTCGCAGTCTCGCTGACGAAGATCGCGAACGACCTCCGGCTGATGGGCTCGGGCCCGCGGACCGGGCTCGCGGAGATCTTCCTGCCCGAGCTTCAGAAAGGCAGCTCGATCATGCCGGGGAAGGTCAATCCGGTCATTCCCGAGGTGGTGACGCAGGTCGCCGCCCAGGTGATCGGCAACGACGCGGCAATCACGGCAGGCGGGATGCAGGGCCACTTCGAGCTCAACGTGTTCGTGCCGATGCTGGCGCGGAACCTGCTCGACTCGATCAAGCTGCTCGCCTCCGCGTCGCGACTGCTCGCCGCGAAGTGCGTCGACGGGATCGAGGCGAATCGCGAGACGTGCGAGCGCTACGCGGAGCTGACGCTCTCGGCGGCGGCCGCACTGAACCCCTACATCGGTTACGACGCGGTCGGCGAGATCGTCAAAGAGGCAGCATCGACGGGGCGGTCGCTGCGCGAGGTCGCCCGTGAGCGCGGCATCGCCGACGACGTGCTCGACCAGGCGCTCGACTATCGCGCGCTGGCGAAGCCGCACTCATCAGAAAGCAACGAGACCTAGCCGGTTACGGCTTCGTAACTCCTGCGGCCTGTGCTAGGTTCGCCGCCGCACCGCGGGGTTTTTGGTGTAGCACGCACCTGATCAACACCCGGAACGGGTTCGGCGGGGGCTTCTTCGGTGACTACACCGACATCACGGCCGACACGAACGGAACGTTCCACGCGTTCTGGACCGACTCGAACAACCGCCAGACAGTCGTCTGGTTCTACGGGTTCGAGTTCGTCCCGACGCCCATCAACCAGGAAGACGTGGTCACTGCCAGCGGCAACTACTGAGCCGCTTCAGTCCGACGCGGAGGGCCGTCCGGCGGCCGGCCCTCACCGGAAAGCTTGCGTTGATCTCTCGCGGCACGTGCACGTTCTCGACGAAGATCCGCAATGCGGAGGCTGCGGGCGCCCTCGCCACGATTGTCGTGAACAGCGTCGCCGGAGATGCGACCGCGATGGGTCAGGATGCACACCGAACCAGCTCACGAAGCCGGCCTACATGGTCGCGAATGCGAGCAAGGCCGCCCTCATGGCCGCCACCGGTCTCTCGACGAGCATCGGTACGACCCTGCAGTCCATGTACGCACGCGTTGCAAGCTTCAATCTCGGTGAAGGCGTCGACCAGACGATCGATCAGATCCGCGGAGACGTCGAGAGCGGCAACCGCCCGCCGGGCCTCGAGGATGCGAAGGGGATGATGATGCTCGTCGACCGCTCGATCCCGAGTGACTTCCCGCTGTTCGAGCACCGGAACGGGCCTCAGCTACTCGGCCACGCTTTCCGGCAACACGATCAGCGTCGGCATGAGCGCCGACAAGGGCGCGACGGTCGGGAATCACCAGGCCGCGCTGCGCGTGCTCTCCGGAAGTACGGAGATCGCGCACGCGGTGATCTATACGTTGATCAAGTAAGAACGTCTTCGAGACGTCAGGGAAAGGGCCGCCTCAGGGCGGCCCTTTCGTTTTCAGGCACCATGTCGCCGTGAAGAAATCGTCGATCCTGGCGCTGCTCGCGCTGGCCGTTGTGGCTCCCGCCGCAGCGACGACCGGCCAGGGCCTCTACGGCGTCGTCATGCGAGGCCCGACCAAGCCCGTGTGCTCGGTCGAGGAGCCATGCAGCGAGCCGGCAGCCCACCAGAAGCTCCGCTTCTTGCGCGGCGGGGCACTTGTGTCGAGCGTTGTCACCGACGCCCGAGGGCGCTATCGGCTTCGGCTTCGCCCGGGCATCTACACGGTTCGCGTCGCCGGTGTCCCTGCGGGTGGGATCGGCGGCAGGATCGACCCGGCGACAGTGCGCGTCCGCGCCGTCTGGCGCCGCCAGAACTTCGACATCGATACCGGGATCCGCTAGTCCCTGACGTTGTTCGTCTGCTCGATACGAAGAGCGAACGAGCGGGCCAGAGTACTGAATCGAAGCCGAGCGCCTCGCGTTCGGCCCGGCCGATCCTCGGGGGCTGATAGAGATTTCTTGACAGAAGTCTCCGAGACGTTACTCTTGACCGTCGCGAGCACCGGACGGCGTTTCGTGAAGGTGCTGCGCCGAACGTCACAGGGGCGCCAACAGTAGGGGAGAGGGAGGCCCATGTTTCTCGCAAAGGATCGCCGCAGGCTCGGCGGCTTCGTCATCGTCCTGGGCTGCGCAGCAGTCGCGTTTGCCGTTTCGGTTGCCGGGAGCGGCGCAGCCGCCGACGCGACCGCGCCGACGGCGGACACGCCGATCAATCTGACCAACGAGTTCGCTCCGAACGAGGCGGTCAACCTCGACATCCCGAACTCACAGAGCGCGGCCCACGTGCCGTCGGCGCACGTGCCTCGGCCGCAGAGCACGCAGGTCGTCGCATCGAATCCGGGCTTCGGGGGGTTCCCGGGGCTGACCCACTTCAACCAGCGGACAGCGGACGGGGGCAACCAGTTCAACCTCGAGCCGCCCGACCAGGGACTCTGCGTCGGCGCGGGTCGCGTGATCGAGCCGGTCAACGACGTCTTCGCCATCTACGACGCTGCGACCGGCGCGAAGCTGAGCCCGGCGACGGGCGCAACCTCGCTGACCGTGTTCTTCACGGGCCAGCATCAGATCAACCGGACTCCACCGGTCCGCTTCGGGCCGTTCGTGAGCGACCCAAAGTGCTATTTCGACCCGGCGTTGAACAGGTTCTTCATGACGGTGCTCGAGATCGACCAGAATCCCGTCACGGGTGCGTTCGGCCCGCGAGCGAGCCAGTTTCTCGCGGTGAGCAAGACGTCGACGCCGACGACCAGCAGCAGCGACTGGTTCATCTACAACTTCGACACCACGAACGATGGGACCAACGGAACGCCGTCGCACCCTGGCTGCCCGTGCTTCGGTGACCAACCGTTGATCGGCGCCGACGCGAACGCGTTCGTAATCACAACGAACGAGTTCTCGCTGTTTCCGTTCGGAGCCGTCTTCAACGGGGCGCAGCTCTACGTGATCGACAAGGCGGCCGCCGCCGCCGGAACGCTCACGTTCCAATTGATCGACGGTCACCCGATCCCACTCGCGGAAGGGCCGGCGTTCTCGCTCCAGCCTGCCACTTCCCCGACCGCCGCCGGCTGGTCGTCGGCGAACGGCGGGACCGAGTTCCTGCTCTCCGATCTCGACTTCGACGCGACGCTCGACAACCGGCTCGCCGTCTGGGCGCTGACGCACACAGACGCGATCGCTGCGCACGGTGTCCAGCTGAGCCACGTCGTGATCGGAAGCCAGGTCTACGGCCAGCCGCCGGACGCCCAGCAGAAGCCGGGCCCGACGCCGCTCGCCGACATCACACCGAACGCGTTCACCGGTAAGCCGGGCAGCGGGCCGACCGAGCACCTCGAGCTGATCGCGGGCAACGACGACCGCATGAACCAGGCCGTCTTCGCCGACGGAAAGCTGTGGGGGGGCGTGAACACGGTCGTGAAGACGGAGAACGGGATCACACGTGGCGGCATCGCCTACTTCATCGTCACGCCGTCGTTCCCGGACGGCGGGAGCCTGAGCGCGACGATCGCGAAGCAGGGCTATATCTCGGTGAACGGTGAGAACGTGCTCTACCCCTCGATCGGCGTCAACAGCGCCGGCAAAGGGGTGGTGGGCTTCTCGCTCGTCGGACCGGACTTCTTCCCGTCGGCGGCCTACGCGCCGATCGACGCAGTGAACGGAGCTGGTCCCGTTCACGTCGCCGCCGCGGGTACGGGGCCTGACGACGGCTTCTCCGGCTACAACTTCTTCACCGGAGGGAACACGGGGCGTTGGGGCGACTACTCGGCAGCCGTCGCCGACGCCACCGGGACGATCTGGATCGGGCACGAGTTCATCCCGAACACGCCGCGGTCACTGCTCGCCAACTGGGGAACGTTCGTGAGCCACGTGACACCGTAGGCGTCCGGGAGACGCTGTAAAGAGAAGGGCCGCCCGTGGGCGGCCCTTCTCGTTTCTGTCTCGGCGATGCCCGGGGCTAGTACGTCAGCGCTCTCGCCGCGGCTGCGTGGCGCTGCTCGTCCGCTCGATACGACGAGCGTACGAGCGGGCCCGAAAAAACGGAACCGAAGCCGAGGGACTCGCCCTGCTCGCGGAGCCAGCCGAATTCGTCGGGATGCACCCAGCGGTCGATCTGCGCGTGTTTCGAGCTCGGCTGCAGGTACTGGCCGATCGTGACGACGTCGACGCCGTGGCTGCGCAGGTCGCGCATCGTCTCCACTACTTCGTCGTTCGTCTCGCCGAGGCCGACGATGATCCCCGACTTCGTCAACACCGGATAGTCGGCAATCTCCTTCGCACGCTGCAGCAGCCAGAGCGCTTTGTCGTAGCTCGCCTTCGCGCCGCGCATGCGCGCATGCAGGCGGCGGACCGTTTCGACGTTGTGGTTGAAGACGTCCGGGCGCGCGCCGATGACCGTTTGGAGCGCCTCCTCTTCGACGTCGAGGAAGTCCGGCGTCAGCACCTCCACAGAGGCGTCGGGGAGCTTCTTCTTGAGCGCGCGGATCGTCGCCGCGTAATGGCCGGCGCCGCGGTCGGGGACGTCGTCGCGATCGACCGAGGTGACGACCACGTGCTTGAGCTCCATCTGCGCGGCGACATTCGCAAGGCGCAGCGGCTCGAGCGGGTCGGGCGGGCTCTCGGGCTTGCCGCTGTGCACGTAGCAGTAGCGACATGCGCGCGTGCACGTGTCGCCGAGGATCTGGAAGGTCGCCGTCCCCCGTCCCCAGCATTCCCCGATGTTCGGGCAGCGTGCTTCCTCGCAGATCGTGTGGAGGCTCGCTCCATGGATCAGCTTCTTGACGTCGAAGTAGCGCGAGTCCTGGCTCGGCGCGCGGACCTTCATCCAGTCGGGCCGGCGAGGTCTCTCAGCTACGGGCAGCGAGGTTTCCATGAATGCTCTGGCTCCAGAGGCCGTGTCCATCTTCGGCCGGCAGTTCCTCGAAGGATAGGTCGAACACTTCTCCCAGTGCCGCGCGCGCGAGCGGCCGGACCTCGTCAACGAGCACCGGCCGCCCGAGCTCGCGGGCGATCGTCGTGAACGCCGCATCCTCGAGGCCGCAGGCGGTGATCCACTCCGTGAACGGCGCGGGATCGAGATCGACATTCAGGGCGTAGCCGTGCGTCGTCACCCACCGGGAGATGTGCACGCCGATCGAGGCGATCTTGCGCGGCGGTCGGTGCAGCCAGACGCCGGTCAAGCCGTCGATCCGTCTCGCCTCGAGGCCGAGCGCTGCAACCGTGCGGATCAGCGCCTCCTCGAGATCGCGGACGTACTTCTTGACGTCCTGCCCATGGCGCTTCAGGTCGAGGATCGGGTAACAAACCAGCTGGCCCGGTCCGTGGAAGGTCGACTTGCCACCGCGGTCCGTCTTGATGACGTCGACCTCGGCGCCTTCGGGCACGTGGAGCTCGGCCTCATCGGTGCGGCGCCCTAGGGTCAGGACCGGCGGATGCTCAAGGAAGACGACCGTGTCGGGAATCGCGCCCTGCGACACCGCGCCGGCGAGGGATCGCTGGAGATCCCAGGCCTCCTGGTACGGGACGAGGTCAAGATCGAGGACGTAGGCGCCGCGCGGCATCCCTGCAGCCTAGCGACGCCTACTATTTGGTCATGAGGCATTTCCTCGCGCTCCTGATAGCGACCGTGACCGTCTCGGCCGGTGCGGCTTCCGGGGCGACCGGCAGCGGACTGCACGGCCTCGTCACCCGCGGCCCGATCATGCCGGTGTGCAGTGACGCCCAGCCGTGTGACGAGCCCGCAGCGAACGTGCAGCTCGTCTTCGTTCGTAACGGCGTGGTGGTGTCGAGGGTTCGCACGAACGCGACCGGCAGGTACCGGCTCGCTCTCTTGCCCGGACGCTACGCCGTCCGGCTGCCGGGCAAGCCTGGGATCGGCCGCATCGTGAAGCCGCAGACCGTCCGTGTGTTGCGCGGCCGCTATACCCGTGTCGATTTCTCGATCGACACCGGGATTCGCTGACCTGCGAAGCTCCACACGATGAAGGTCACGCTGATGATCGCCGATTTCGCGCGCGTTGCGAACGGCAAGCTGGATGTGATCGGCGGCGGCTGGTCGGTGATGAACGCGCAGGGACCGTTCGGCTTTTTCGTCGCCGCGCTGTTCCAGATTCCCTGGGACCAGACGAACGCGAAGCACAGGTTCAGGCTCGAGCTGCTCGATGCCGACGGACAGGGCGTTCCGATTCCGAGCGGCGAGACCGTCCGGGCCGAAGGCGAATTCGAGGTTGGGCGCCCCGCCGGGCTGCGGCCGGGAACGCCGGTCGACGCGCCGCTGGTCGTCCCCTTCGGCCCGCTGGAGCTCGAAGACGGGCGCTACGAGCTCAGGCTGACGATCGACGACGAGACCAAAGAGGACTGGTTCATCGCGTTCACTGTGCGGCATGCTGCCGCATCAGCGTGATCAGTACGTCGACTCGTCCCAGGTCTGCAGCTTCTCGCGCAGGTCGCGCAGGAAGCGGCCGGCGAGTGCGCCGTCCACAAGGCGGTGGTCGTAAGTCAGCGTCAGGTTCATGATCGGGCGGATCGCGATCACGTCCTCGCCCATGTCGTCCTGGATGACCCAGGCTCGCTTGACGACCGCGTAGGTGCCGAGGATTGCGGCCTGCGGCTGGCTGATCACGGGCGTTCCGTGGAAGGTGCCGTAGCCGCCGGGGTTGGTGATCGTGAACGTGCCGCCCTGGACCTCGTCCGGGAGCAGCTTCTTGTCGCGGGCGCGTTGTGCGATGTCGGTGACGGCCTTCGCCAGCCCGAGCAGGTTGAGTGTCTCGGCGTTCTTGACGACTGGAACGATCAGACCCTTGCCGTCCTGCAGCTCTACGGCGAAGCCGAGGTTGACGTAGCTGCGTGTCACGATCTGGTCGCCACGGATCTCGCCGTTGATCCATGGGTACTCCCGTAGGTTCTCGGCGGCCGCGCGTGCGACGAAGATCAGGTACGTCGGGTTGACGCCGTAGCTCTGCTGATATTCCTTCTTCAGCTTCGAACGAATCGCCGACACCTTCGACATGTCGACCTCGATCGCGCTCGTGACGTGCGCCGAGGTGTCGAGCGAGCGGCGCATGTGTTCGGCGATGCCTCTGCGCATCGCGGTCATCGGCTCGAAGCTCTCGCCGACCTGTGCCGGTGCGGGGGCCGGTACCGGTACCGGGACCGGAGCAGGCGCCTTCGGAGCCTGTGGGGGCGCCGGCACGGCCGGTTGCTGTGCAGCCTGTCCGCCAGACTCGATGAAGTTGAGGATGTCCTTCTTCGTAACGCGGCCGCCGCGCCCGGTTCCCGGTACTTGGCTCGGATCCACGCCGTGCTCCGAAGCGATCTTGGCGACGACCGGCGAGACGAACGTCTTGCCGTTGGTGGACGGCTCCTCTGTTGTCTCGCTCGCCGCGGCGGCGGTCGGGGGTGTTGCGGGCGCGTCGGACACGGCTGCCGATTCAGCTGCGGCCTGTGGCGTTGCCGGCTCGGGCACGTCCTCCTTGGGTGCAGCAGCGGCTCCGTCGCCGCCGATGACGGCGAGCTTCGTGCCGACCTCGACCGTCTCGCCCTCCTGCACCAGGATCTGCGTCAGCGTCCCGGACGCAGGGCTCGGCACCTCGGTGTCGACCTTGTCGGTCGAGATCTCGAGCAGCGATTCGTCTGCCTCGACCTGCTCACCCTCCTGCTTCAGCCACTTGGTGACCGTGCCCTCGGAGACGGACACACCCATCTGCGGCATGACGACGTCGATTGCCTCGGTAGTGGCCATCTCTCTTTAGTACTCCGCCAACTCGCGCAGGCCTGCGGTGACGTCGTCCACCTGCGGAATGAATGCCTTCTCGAGCGGTGGTGAGAACGGGACGGGCGTGTCGGGAGCGGCGATGCGCTTGACGGGAGCGTCGAGATCCTCGAACGCCTCCTCCGCCACCGTGGCCGCGATCTCGGCACCGAAGCCGCCCGTGCGCGTGTCCTCGTGCAGCACGAGCACCTTTGACGTCTTACGGGCCGACTCGAGCACAGCGGCCTTGTCCCACGGCATGACGGTGCGCAGGTCGATGATCTCGACTGACACGCCGTCCGATTCGAGCTGTTGCGCCGCCTCCTCGGCCGTGTACACCATCGCGCCCCAGGTGATCACCGAGATGTCGTCGCCTTCGCGGTGCGTGCGCGCTTTGCCGATCGGCACCGTGTAGCGCTCTTCGGGCACTTCGCCCTTGATGCGGCGGTAAAGGTGCTTGTGCTCGAAGTAGAGGACAGGATTCGGATCCTCGATCGCACTGATCAGCAGTCCTTTCGCATCCTCCGGAGTTGCGGGGCAGACGCACTTGAGGCCGGGGATGTGCGCGAACGACGACTCCGGATTCTGCGAGTGGAAGGGGCCCCCGGAGAAGCCGCCGCCCGATGGCAGACGCACGGTTATCGGGACAGGTGTCCCGGCGCGGTAGCGCTGTTTCGCGGCGACGGTAACGAGGTGGTCCCAGGCGCACGAGATGAAGTCGGCGAACTGCATCTCTGCTACCGGCCGCAGGCCCATGATCGCGGCACCGGTGCAGGCGCCGACGATTGCCGTCTCGGCCAGCGGCGCGTCGAGCACACGCCAGTGCCCGAACTCCTCCTGGAAGCCGAGCGTGACCTTGAAGGCGCCGCCGTAGACGCCGACGTCCTCGCCGATCACGAAGACGCGCTTGTCGCGCCGCATCTCGGTGCGCAGCCCGTCGGAAATCGCCTGCAGGTACGTGAGCTCGGCCATTACTTGTGGTGCGGCGTGTCGAGATCTTCCGGCGTTGCGTAGACGCCCTCGAGTAGCGTCGCGGGATCCGGCATCGGCGATTCCTCAGCCCGCTTGAGGGCGTCGTTCAAGGTCTTCTTGACCTCTCCGGTTATCTCGTCCTCCTCCTCGTCGGACATGTCCGCGTTCGTGCGCAGCCACGTGCGGAAGCGCTCGATCGGGTCGTTCTCCGCCCACTTCTCGAACAGCTCCTTCGGCACGTAGAAGGCGTCGTCGTGCACGGCATGTCCTTCCATGCGGAGCGTGACGCACTCGATCAGAGTGGGGCCGCCGCCTTCGCGCGCCTTCTCGATCGCGCGCTTCGCTTCGCGGTAGACGGCGAGCACGTCGGTGCCGTCGACGACGATTCCCTCGAAGCCGTACGCTTCTGCGCGGTCGGCGACGTGCTGCGTTGCGAACTCGAGGTGCGTGGGCGTCGAATACGCCCACTGGTTGTTGTCGCAGATGAAGACCATCGGGAGCTTGCGCACGCCGGCCAGGGTCATCGACTCGTGGGTGTCCCCGCGTGCGGAAGCGCCTTCGCCGAACCAGCCCACGGCCACGCGTTTCTCCTCGCGAATGCGGAAGGCGAGCGCGCAGCCGACCGCGACCGGGAGCATCGCGGGCAGATGACTGACCATCGCGATCAGCCCGAGCTTGGAATCCGCCATGTGAACGTTGCCGTCCCTGCCCTTCGTCGGGCCGTCCGCCCGGCCCATGAACTGCGCGAAGATCCGCCACGGCTCGACGCCGCGCACGACGTGGACGCCCATGTCACGGTGCAGCGGCGTGCCGACGTCGTCGGGGCCCATTGCGGTCGCCACACCCACGGCGGCGCCTTCGTTCCCACGGCCGGTGTAGAACGAGCCGGGGATCTTGCCCTGGCGATAGAGGATGTGGCCGCGCTCCTCGATCCCGCGGCTCATGAGCATGTTTCTGTAGACGCCGAGGAGGTCCTCACGAAGGAGTCCCGCCTCGCGAACCTCTTGCAGAGAGCCAACCGGCTCGGCTTCCCGGGCGA
>WNGG01013097.1_pt1 | contig 10343 bp, 10 predicted proteins | sample 5400661 | NCBI WGS metagenome assembly WNGG01 (sample SAMN13153372, study PRJNA577476) | soil metagenome | isolation source: 100 cm soil or saprolite under Garry oak tree replicate 1 | place: USA:California | collected 2016-06-15
GGCGTCGTGGTCGGCCACGGCCAGCGACCACGACAGGGGCACGCGGTCCCGCACGCGTCCCCCGAGCAGGCGGTGGACGGGGACGCCCAGGGCCTTGCCGTTCAGATCCCAGAGGGCCATCTCCACGGCTGCCCGCGCGAAGGGATTGCCCTGAACGCGCCGAGCCAGCTCGCGGGTGAGCGGCTCGATCTCGCCAGCCTCGCGCCCGACGAGCCAGGGCGCGATGTAGCGCTCGATGGTGGCCGACACGGACTCCGAGGACTCCTCGCTCCAGGTCGGCCCGCCAAGGCAGGCCGCCTCGCCCCAGCCCACCAGACCGTCCCCCGTCTCGAGGCGCACGAAGACGAAGTTCATCGTCTCGAGGGTCGTGAAGGACATCTTGTGGGGGCGCTCGACGGGGATGTCTGCCTGGATCACGCGCACGTCGGCGATCTTCATCGTGCCGCACTATCCATGCTGCGAGGATGGCCGTCAAGCGCGATCTGGAGCATGGAGCGGGACACCTGGGTTACACTCGGCGCCACGACCTGAACGACGGAAGCCAGCCGTCCGGAACCTCCATGACAGCGAGGACAAGCCGATGAGCAAGACGACCGTCGTCGAGAAGTGGGTGGACGAGGCAGCCGCCCTGACCGGGCCGAGCAAGGTCACCTGGGCCGACGGGTCCAAGCAGGAGTACGACCGACTCGTCGAGGAGATGCTCGGCGACGGGACCCTCCTCGAGCTGAACCAGAAGACCTATCCGGGCTGCTTCCTCCACCGGAGCCATCCTCAAGACGTGGCGCGCACGGAGCAGCTCACCTTCATCTGCTCGCGCGAGGCGGATGACGCGGGACCGACCAACAACTGGATGGCGCCCGCCGAGGCCAAGGCCAAGGCGGCCGGCTACTTCAAGAACAGCATGAAGGACCGGCGCATGTGGGTCATCCCGTACCTCATGGGGCCGGCGGGCTCGGCGGCGAGCCGGACCGGCGTCATGGTCACCGACAGCGCCTACGTCGTGGCGAGCATGCACATCATGACGCGCGTGGGGCAGGTCGCGATTGACCACATGCGGGCCGATGACGACTTCATCGCGGGCCTGCACGGGATGGGGGACCTCTCGCCGGAGCGCCGGCTCATCCTCCACTTCCCGGAGGAGAAGCTCATCTGGAGCGTGGGCTCGGGCTATGGCGGCAATGCCCTCCTCGGCAAGAAGTGCCACGCCCTCCGCCTCGGGTCTTCCCAGGCGCGACAGGAAGGCTGGATGGCCGAGCACATGTTCATCCTGGGCGTGGAGGACCCCGAGGGCCGGATCACGTACTTCGGGGGCGCCATGCCGAGCGCCTCCGGCAAGACCAATCTCGCCATGGTCGTGTCGAAGCTGCCCGGGTACCGCGCGTGGACGCTCGGCGACGACATCGCCTGGATCTACGTCGACCCGGAGGGCCAGCTTCGCGCCATCAACCCGGAGCGCGGCTTCTTCGGGGTCGCGCCCAATACCAGCGCGGCCACCAATCCCAATGGCATCGCGATGGTGCGCTCGAACACCATCTTCACGAACGTGGCCATGACGCCGGCCAAGGAGCCCTGGTGGGAGGGCATCGGCGCGACGGCGCCCGCGGGCACGCTCGACTGGCAGGGCAGGCCGTGGACCCCGGGCTCCATTGCTCCCAACTGGGAGGACCCGAAGGGCGTGCCGCTGTCAGGCTTCATCTTCGGGTCCCGCCGGACGAACGTCATCCCCATGGTCTTCGAGAGCTTCGGCTGGCAGCACGGCGTGTTCCTTGGCGCGGCCATGAGCACCGAGACCACCGCCGCCATCACCGGTCAGGTCGGGGTGGTCCGCCGCGATCCCATGGCCATGATCCCGTTCTGTGGGTACAACATGGGGAGCTACTTCGCCCACTGGCTCGCCATGGGTCCCCGGCTCGCCAACCCGCCGAAGATCTTCCGGGTGAACTGGTTCAGGCGTGACACCGAAGGCCGCTTCCTGTGGCCGGGCTACGGCGAGAACGCACGGATTCTGAAGTGGATGGTCGACCGCATCCACGGCCGCGGCAAGGCCGTGGAGACGCCCCTCGGCTTCATCCCCACCGCCGATGCCCTCGACCTGACCGGCCTCGACATCGACCGCAGGCGCGTGGAGCGGGCCCTCGCCTGGGACAGGGACGAATGGCTGGATGCCCTCACCGATCTCAACGTCTTCTTCGAAGCCTTTGGCCGTCGCCTGCCCGGTCAGATTCGCCAGGAGCTGGACCTCATGGTCCATCGCCTCAAGGGCAGCCGCTAGCGGGCTGAGGCCATCTTTCCCGAGTCCCGAACGCCTGGGCTCAGTCTATGAAGCGCAGCACGCATCGCATTCTCACCACTCATGCCGGCAGCCTGCCCCGTCCCTCCGACCTTCTCGAGCTGATCCAGACGCGAGCGGCGGGACGGCGCGTGGACGACACGGCCCAAGACTCGCGGCTCCGAGAGGCGGTCGGGGAGATCGTCCGGAAGCAGGTCGAGCTGGGCGTCGACGTGGTCGACGACGGCGAGATGAGCAAGCCGGGCTTCATCCACTACGTCAACGAGCGCCTCGCGGGCTTCGAGCCGAGCCCCGATGCTCCCGCCGGCAGCACGTGGGCGCGCTCGCGCGAGGCGCAGGCGTTCCCCGAGTTCTACGAGTGGTTCGGCCGCGTGCTGCCGAGCCCCGGCTCGACGGCCGCTCATCTCGCCTGCACGGGCCCCATCGCCTACAAGGGACACACGCTCCTCCAGGCCGATCTCGCCAACCTGACGGCCGCCCTCGAGGGCGTGAGCCCCGCCGAGGTGTTCGTGCCCGCCATCTCACCCTCGAACGTCGAGGAGTGGAACCGGAACAAGTTCTACAAGACGCCCGAGGAGTATCTGTTCGCCATCGCCGACGCCATGCGCGAGGAGTACCGGGCCATCGTCGACGCCGGCTTTCTGCTCCAGATCGACGACCCTCGCCTGGTGACCTACTGGATCCTGAACCCGGGGATGAGCCTCGCCCAGTGCCGCAAGTGGTGCGACGCGCGCGTCGAGGCGCTCAACCACGCGCTGCGAGGCATCCCGGAGGACCGGGTGCGCTTCCACACCTGCTACGGCATCAACATGGGCCCGCGCGTCCACGACATGGAGCTGAAGGACGTCGCGGATATCATCCTGAAGGTGCGGGCGGGCGCCTACTCGCTCGAGGCGGCGAACCCTCGCCACGAGCACGAGTGGCGGGTGTGGCGAGACGTCAAGCTGCCGGAGGGGAAGATCCTGATCCCGGGCGTGATCACCCAGTCGAGCGTCCTCGTGGAGCACCCGGAGCTGATCGCCCAGCGCATCGAGCGCTTCGCCAGCGTGGTCGGCCGCGAGAACGTCATCGCGGGCAGCGACTGCGGCTTCGCGACCTTTGCCGGCTCCATGGAGATCCACCCGAGCATCGTGTGGGCAAAGCTCGCCGCGCTCGCCGAAGGCGCGCGCATCGCGTCGCGGCGGCTCTTCTAGGGGTCAGGTCTTGCAATACGACATTCTGGTGAAGGCCGTTGCCCATTGTCGTATTGCAAGACCTGACCCCACTTCTTACTTTTGGTACTTGAACGATACGTTCACGCGAGCGCGATAGGACGTGACCTTGCCCTTCTCGATGGTCACGTCGAGCCGCGAGACCTCGCCCACCCTGAGATCGCGCAGGGTCTTGCCCGCGGTCTGTACCGCGTTCTTGACCGCATCCTCCCAGGACACCTTGCTCGTTCCCACCAGGTCCGTCACCCGATAGACGCTGTTGCTTGCCATCGCCTGTCTCCTTGTGGGGGGTGGAGTATTCCCATGGCCCGCGTGTGCGGGGAGGATAGTCGAGGCTTGCCGGCTGGGCAAGCGGCCCCGCCGAGGCAACGATGGACTGGCTCCGGCTCGTTCAGGCGCGACGGAACTTGAAGTTGAAGCGGCGGATCTCGAACTGCTGGTTCGGATTCGGTGTCCACTCGACGTGCTTCTGGAGCCCGTAGTCCTCGTACGGCTGGACGACGGGGATCCACGGCAGGTGCTCGAGGAAGATCGCCGTCATCCTCCGGTACGCGTCGCCGCGGAACTTCTCGTCGATGGAGAACCGCGCGGCGTTGCCGAGCTCGTCGAACTCGGGATGGCGCCAGTAGTCCTGCGGCCCGCCCGGCCCGAGCAGACGCCACATCATCCCGTCGGGATCGGCGAGGGTCGAGGTCGGATCGGACCACCAGAGCCCCTTGAAGGTCTTCTCGCGGTTCTTCTGCGCGCGGACGGAGTATTCGAAGACCTCGACCCTGGCGTTGACGCCGACGTCTCGCCACATGCCGACCACGGCCTCTGCCATCGGCTTGTCGTTTGCCATGTAGCCGACCGTCGTCTCCAGGACGATCTCCTCGCTCCGGTAGCCCGCCTTCTTCAAGCGCTCGCGCGCTTCCTTCGGGTCGTATCTGAAGGGCGGCAGCGAGGCGTCATAGTGGTTGTCGCCCTTGGCGATCATGCTGTTGGGCACGATCCCGCGCCCGCGCCACAGCTCCTTCACGATGGTGTCGCGGTCGACGGCGAGGGAAAGGGCCTGCTTCACGAGGGGATTGTCGAGGGGCCTGACCTTGGAGTTGGCGGCGAGGACGTACAGGCCCGCGTAGAGCGCGCCGACCACGCGCGTGGAGGGGTGAGCGCTCACGCGCTCGCCGTGGTCGGGCGGGAGCTGCGTGATGACATCGACCTCGCCCTTCAGGAGGGAGGCGATCCGCGGGGCGGCCTCCGGGACGGACCGGAAGATCATCCGATCGAAGTCCGATCTCCCCGCCCAGTGGTCCGGGTTCGCCTCGAACACCGCCTTGTCGTCCTTGACCCACGAGACGAACCGGGCGGGACCCGTGCCGATGGGCTTCTGGTTGAAGGTGTCGACGCCCACGCTCTCGAGGTATTTCTTCGGCACGATCTGGCCGCCGTAGAAGGCAAGGCGCGCAGGCAACAGCGGATCGGGCTTCTTCGTGTGGATGACGAGGGTCGCCGCGTCCGGCGTCTCGATCCGGTCGATCGACGTGAACACGGTCGACACGCGCACCTTGGCGGCCGGGTCCAGCGTGCGGTCCAGGCTGAACTTCGCGTCCGCCGACGAGAACGGATCGCCGTTGTGCCACTTGACGCCCGGCCGCAGCTTGAAGCGCCAGGTGGTCTGCGCTTCGAGCTTCCACTCGGTGGCGAGGCCGGGATGGAGCTTCTGGTCGGGATGGCGCGAGACGAGGTTGTCGAACACGTTGAAAGACACGCGGATATCGTTCGCCGAGGTGCTCATGTGCGGGTCGAAGGTGGCGATGTCGCCCCCCTGGGCGACGACGAGATCACGCTTCTGGGTGGTCTGAGCCTGGGCCGGCGTGGCGAGGGGGGCGAACGCGCCGGCGGCGCCCACGAGGGCCAGATTCTTCAGGAGGTCACGCCGGCTGATGTTCGTCATGATCGTCGCGCGTCAGGCCGGCCTCGGCGGCAGTCCCTGGCTCACGGCATCGTGGACCATGCGCACCAGCGTGGTGATGTCGAAGACGGGCAGGCCGGTCGCCAACTGGAGATCCGCGCGATACGGCGGCATGTTGGTGCACTCGAGAACGAGGGCGCCGAGCTCCGGGTGAGCCGCCAGCATCCGGCGGGCGACCGTCAGGTGCTCCTGGCGGGCCACCTCCACGTCGAGCTCGAGCTGGTCGTCGAGGAGCACGCGGGTGAACTCCTTCTCGGTCTCCATGCCCGCGATGACGACGGGGATGTCCTTGGTGATCCCCGCTCCCGTGAAGTGCTCGGGGCGGAGCGACGTGGCGTCCACCGTCATGATGCCCACGGCCCGGCCGGGCGCGAGCAGGCGGTGGACGAGGGGCACGAGGAGGAGACTCGAGGTGAAGACGGGGACCGACACCGCCGCCGCCACCTCGTCCTGGAACTTGGCGAGAAAGCCGCAGTTGGTCGTCACGGCCCGCACGCCCTCGCGCTCGAGGGCCCGGGCGCCCTCGATGAAGGCGGGGAGGAGCTCGCGCTGCCCGTGGCGCACCACGCGATCCGGGGACGCGCCGCGCACGCGGTGGTAGAGCACGGGAAAGTCGAAGGTCGCCGCATTGCCCATGTCGCCGGGGATGCGGGGGAACTGCGTGTCGAGCATGAGGATGCCCACCGAATGCCCGAAGATGTTCTGCCCGCCGCGGACCCTGGTCATGTGTCTAATCCCCTCACCCTACCCTCTCCCCAGAGGGGAGAGGGATTCAGAGATTGCTAGTTGAGCTGCGCGAGCTTCTGTCGCGCCTTCCTGAGGTGGCCTTTCACGGCCTCGTGGTCCTTGGTATTCGGGAACTCGGTCAGATAGCGCTCCCAGTCCGCGAGGCTCCGCTGGATCTCGCCCATGTTGCTCCAGGCGATGCCGCGATCCCGCCACTCGCCCGCGGCTTTCGAATCGAGCACCAGGAGGCGATCGATGGCGCCGACGACCTTGTCCCAGGCCTGACGCTGCCAGTAGATGGCCTTGAGGTTGGCAAGCATCCGCCCCAGGAGCTGCCGGCCCGACACCGGCGCGTAGTGCTCGTCCGTCAGCGTCACTTTCCTCCCGAGGACCCGCCCCACCAGCTTCTCGCAGCTCTCTGGGGTCAGGAGGGCCCCCCCATTGAACGGGTCGAGGAAGATCTGCGAATCGTCGAGACGCGCGCCCGCGATGAAATGCCCCGGCAGCCCTATCCCCTCCACGGCGAGCCCCAGGCGCTTGCCCACCTCGATCAGGACGAGGGACAGCGTGATGGGAATGCCTTGCCGTCGATCGAGCACGTCGTTGAGGAAGCTGTTGCGAGGGTCGTAGTAGTCCTCGCGATTGCCCGCGAAGCCTTGCTCCACGAAGAGGTATTCGCGAAGCCGGTGCAGGCGGCCCAGAGGATCGGTCGAGCGCCGCGACCCGTCAACGCCGCGGGCGAGCCCATCGAGTCTCTCCAGGTACGCATCCACCTCGAGCGCCGGGTACTCCCACCGGGCGATGGTGAGGGCGGCTCGCGCGAGATCGAGACGACCATCGGGCCGCGAGACCAGCGTGGCAAGCTCGCGGAGCGACGGATCGGCGCCCATCAGCAGCCGGGGGCGTGATGAATGCCGGCGGTCTTGAGGGCCGCGAGCTGGATCTCTTCGGCCAGCGACATGGTGCGCGCGGCGGCGCGGCGGGCGGCCTCCTGGTCGTCGGGCGTGGTGGCGAATCGGAGGAGCAGGGAGCGGCCGAGCAGGTGATGGAAATGCTCGTCCGGCTCGATGACATCGCGATAGAGCGTGGCCGTGACCTTGTCCCCCGCCCGGTCGCAGAACTCGATGAACTGCCGATTCTTCACGACGGCGATCGCCTCGCGGGTGAATTGCCCCGCGGCCACGCGCTCCACGGTCGTCTTGAGCGTGTCCAGGTACTGGAAGAGCGGCCCGTAGCCCTTGGCCACCGGATTGAAGCCGGCGGCATCGAATCCCAGCTCACGGAGGCGGTCCACGATCATGCGGTAGTGCTTGGCCTCATCCCCGGCCTGCCGCGCGAAGGCCATCTTGACGTCGACGTCATTCGTGGTCACCTGCCACCGCGCGGCGATCTCGGTCGCCTCGATCTCGTTCCGGAGGGCGACCTTGAGAAGATTCAGGACATTGAGATCGCCCTCGACCTCCGGCTTCAGCGTGTCGTCGGGCGCGAGCCGCTTGAGGATGGCCTGGTTGCCCTCGTCGAGCTCGCGGACGAACTCCTCGGACGTCACGCCGGGACTCCCGTCTTGAGAAGCTCGGGCAGCTCCTGGGTCAGCGTCTCCTTGGTGACGACCCTGGTGCAGCGCCCGTGGAGAGGCTGCGTCTCGCGGGCCAGAGCGTGGGTGGTGAAGCCCAACACGGGAGGGCGCGGCGCCACGCCCTCGAGCGCCTGAAAGGCGGCGCCGTAGTCCAGGTCGCGAGCGGTGAGATCGACGATGACAAGGCCCGCCGGCTCCGCGAGCGCGGCCGCCAGCTCTTGGGGCGTCCTCGCGAAGACGAGCGGGGTCCCGACCATGCGAGCCGTCTCACGGATCCGGGCGACGAAGAACAAGTCCTTGACGACCGCGACGACCCTGGCCTGCATGTGGATCGGCGGTCAGTCGTCCTGCTCGGTATTGCCGAGCCAGTACCGGTTCCACTCGGCCAGGTGGGTGAGGGTGGCGAAGTCGCGCATCCGATCGAGATAGACCATCCCGTGGAGGTGATCCGTCTCGTGCTGGACGACGCGCGCGAAGAATTCCTTGAGCTCGCCCTCGATGCGCTGGCCTTCACGGTCGTAGGCCTCGAGCCGCACCGACGTGAAGCGGGGGACCATGCCCCGCATGTCGGGCACGGAGAGACACCCTTCCCAGCCCTCCTCCATCTCCTCGGTGAGGGCCGTCACCATGGGGTTGACGAGAATGGTGAGGGGGATGCTCGGCGCCTCGGGATAGCGGGGATTGCCGTTGACCTCGACCACGCAGATCTGCTTGAGGACGTGCACCTGCGGAGCGGCCAGGCCGGCGCCGTTGTACTCGCGCATGGTCTCCACCATGTCGTCGATGAGCCGCTGGATGTCCGGAGAGCGGATCTCCTCTACGGACACGGGCAGCGCCTGCTGGCGCAGCACCGGATGACCCAGGCGAGCGACTTTCAAGATGGCCATGACATCGATTCTCGCCTGAAGTGTAGCACGGCTCGCTATCCGGTCTTGAGTCCCAGGACGTTGAAGGCGGGGACGGGCCTGGCGAATCCCTTGAGACTCAGCTCGCCCTTCGGCTCGCAAGTGATGAGCGCTTCAATCTTGTACAGCACCCGGGAGGAGATCAGGATCTCGCCGGGTCGAGCCTCGGCGCAGAGGCGCGCCGCGAGATTCGAGACCGAGCCGATGGCGCCGTAGTCCCAGCGCCCCTCGAAGCCGATGGCGCCCAGGGTGGCCGGGCCCTGCGCGATGCCCATCCCGAAGTGCAGGTCATAGCCGCGGCGGCGCCACTCGGGCACCAGGGCCTCGATGCGGCCACGCATCGCGAGCGCCATGCGGATGGCTCGCTCCTCGGCGTCGCGCATCTCGACCGGATCGTTGAAGAACACCATGAGGCCGTCGCCCGCGAAGTGCTCCAGTGTCCCCTCGGCCTCCAGGATGAGCCGGCCCATCTCGGCGTGGTACTGGTGCAGCACGCCCATCACCTCTTCGGGCCCCGCGGTCTCGGCGAAGGCGGTGAAGCCGCGGAGGTCCACGAACACCACGGTGATCTCACGCCGGTGGCTCTTGAGCGGGTCCGCGGCGCCGCCGGTCACGATGAGCTCGGCGAGCTGGGGCGAGAAGAACCGCTTGAGCCGCCCCAGCCGCTCGAGCTGCGCCACCTGGGAGCGGACGCGCTCCTCGAGGTTGGCGTTCAGATCCGCGAGCTCGGCGGCCTGCGCCTGGACGGTGCCGTAGAGATCCTTGATGCGGAGAAGCGAGCGCACCCGCGCCACCAGCTCGCCCACGTTGACCGGCTTGGTCAGGAAGTCGTCGGCCCCGGCCTCGAGCCCCTTGATGCGCTCGCGGGTCGGGTCCAGCGCCGTCACCATCACCACGGGGAGGATGCCGTACTCGGGGTTGGCGCGGATCCGCCGGCAGACTTCGTAGCCGTCCATGCCCGGCATCATGATGTCGAGGAGGACGAGGTCCGGACGCTCCGCTTCCACCTTCGCGAGCGCCTCCGGGCCGGAGGCCGCCGTCACCGTCGAGTAGCCCTTGGCGGTGAGGAGATCCACGAGCATCCTCACGTTGTGGACGGTATCGTCCACCACCAGGATCTTGGCCGCCATTGGATGCAAGCTAAGCCCGCTTCCCTCGAGTGTCAAGGCATGCGGTGATGCGGTGTTCTTGACTCACCGTACAGCGGTTGCTAGCATGCCGCTCACGGCCTTCCGGCCGCCTTCATGGGCGCTCACGAGGACGGACTCCCCGCTGGGTCAGCGCCATCGACCCCGGTGGCCGCCCCGGGTATCAGCGAGCGCTCGGCGGGGTTCCTCCTCTCTCACACCCCTCTCGGGTCCCTCGTCCGCGCCGTGGCCCGGCTGCGGCTCTCCGTGCACTTCAAGCTCCTGGCCGCTTTCATGCTGGTGGCCGTCGTGGTCGCCCTCATGGGCGCCATGAGCCTCGAGATCATCACGCGCATGTCGCGACAGAGCGAGGCCATGCACGTGGCCCACCAGCGGGTCAGCTCCGCCCGACAGGCCCAGCACGCCCTCGCCATGCAGATGAGCTTCACGGCCATGGCCCTCGTGCTGAGGGACGAGGCGACCATCGCGAGCATCCTCCGCGAGAACAACCGGTTGAATGCCATGCTCGCGGAGATCGAGGACGGCGCGCCCCT
>WNGG01027477.1_pt1 | contig 10343 bp, 10 predicted proteins | sample 5400661 | NCBI WGS metagenome assembly WNGG01 (sample SAMN13153372, study PRJNA577476) | soil metagenome | isolation source: 100 cm soil or saprolite under Garry oak tree replicate 1 | place: USA:California | collected 2016-06-15
GTCGTCGCGCTCGGTGAGCAGCACGCGAACATGGGCGTGCTCCGCGCGGCGCTCGCCGAGGCGGTGGTGCTGCTGCGGGGGGCATGGGAGCAGTCGGACGACGCGACGGTGGTCGACGACTCTATGGAGGCGTCAGGTCCTTGAGGATGGCCGCGGCGGCGGCAACCGGATCGGGCGCGCCCGTGATCGGCCGGCCCACGACGAGGTAGTCGGCGCCGGCGCGGATCGCTGCCGCCGGCGTCGCGACGCGCGCCTGGTCGTGGGCCTCGAGATGGCCCCCCGAACTCCCCGGCTCGGTCGCCGGTCGGATTCCGGGTGTGACGATGACCCAGCCCGGCCCCAGCATCCGGCGCAGGAGCCCGATCTCCTGGGGGGAGGCGACGCAGCCATCGAGCCCGGCGTCGCGGGCTCTCTCGGCAAGTGCCTGCACGTGCGAGGGAACGCTGGCGTGGACGCCGAGCTCCGTGTCCAGGGCGCGACGATCGAGGCTCGTCAGCACCGTCACGGCGAGGCAGATCGGGCGCGCGACGCCCAGCTCCTTGGACGCCGCCGCGGCGGCCATCGCCGCCGCGCGCATCATCGCGACGCCTCCCGCGGCGTGGACGTTCAGCATGAAGACGCCGAGGCGCGCGGCCTCGCGCACGGCACCGGCGACGGTGTTCGGAATGTCGTGGTACTTGAGGTCGAGGAAGACGCGGAATCCGCGCTTCAGTGCCGCCTCGACCGCGGCGGGCCCCGCCGCCGTAAAGAGCTGGGAGCCGATCTTGCAGCCCGTCACGACGCCGGCCAGCCGGTCCAGCAGCGCCTCGGCGTCCGCGAGACGCTCGACGTCGAGGGCGACGAGGAGCCGATCCTTCGGGGTCACTCGGCGTGGTGCTCCTGCAGGCTCACCACGCGGTGCTCGCCCTTGAGCAGCGCCTCGATCGCGCCGATCGCCGCCTGGAAGCCGTCCACCGTCAGGTAGTACGGGATGCGCTGGGTCACGGCGGTCGAGCGGATGATCGCCGAGTCCTTGCGCGCGCGGCCGTCTTCCGGCGTGTTGAAGACCAGCGCGATGTCGCCGCGCTTCATGAGGTCGAGCACGTTCGGGCGGTAGCCCTCGAGGACCTTGTGGACCGGTTCGACCGTCATGCCGTGGCGCTCGAGCACGCGCGCCGTCCCGGAGGTCGCGACGAGCGCGAACCCCATCTCGACCAGCCGGCGCGCGAGCGACGCGACCGCGCGCTTGTCGCGGTTCTTGACCGAGACGAAGACCTTGCCCGACGCCGGCAGCGTGGACCCCGAGGCGAGCTGCGACTTGAGATACGCCTTGCGGAAGTCGCGATCGATCCCCATCACCTCGCCGGTGGACTTCATCTCGGGGCCGAGCACGACGTCCACCCCCGGGAACTTGATGAAGGGGAAGACCGACTCCTTGACCGCGATGTGGCGCGGCTCGCGCGCCTCGACCTCGGCGATCCGGTCCACGGACTCGCCGAGCATCGCGCGCGTCGCGATCTTGGCGAGCGGCACGCCGATCGCCTTGGAGACGAAGGGCACCGTGCGCGACGCGCGCGGGTTGACCTCGAGGACGTAGATCACGTCGTTGCGGATGGCGAACTGGACGTTGATCAGGCCGACGACACCCAGCGCCTTGGCGAGGGCCCGCGTCTGCGCGCGAAGCGCCTTCACCTGGCCTTCGTCGAGCGAGTACGGTGGCAGCGCGCACGCCGCATCGCCCGAATGGACGCCCGCCTTCTCGATGTGCTCCATGACTCCGCCGATCACCACCCGGGTCCCGTCGGCGACCGCGTCCACGTCGATCTCGATCGCGTCCTCGAGGAACTTGTCGATGAGCACCGGGTGATCGGGTGCGGCCTGCACCGCCTCGGTCACGTAGCGCGTCAGGTCCTGGTCGTCGTAGACGATCTGCATCGCGCGTCCGCCGAGCACGTACGAGGGACGCACGAGCACGGGATACCCGATCCCCTGGGCGATCACGCGCGCCTCGTCGAGCGAGCGCGCGGTGGTGCCCGGCGCCTGCGCGAGCCCCAGCTCGTGAATGAGCGCGTTGAAGCGCTGGCGGTCCTCGGCCCTGTCGATCGCGTCGGGTGAGGTGCCGAGGATCGGCACGCCCGCCGCCTGGAGCGGCACGGCGAGCTTGAGCGGCGTCTGCCCGCCGAACTGGACGATCACCCCGAGCGGCCGCTCCTTCTCCACGATGTTCAGCACATCCTCGAGGGTCAGCGGCTCGAAGTAGAGGCGGTCCGAGGTGTCGTAATCTGTGGAGACCGTCTCCGGGTTGCAGTTGACCATGATCGCCTCGACGCCCATTTCCTTGAGCGCGAAGGCGGCATGGACGCAGCAGTAGTCGAACTCGATGCCCTGGCCGATCCGGTTGGGGCCGGAGCCGAGGATGACGACCTTCGGCCGATCCGACGGCGGCGCCTCGTCCTCTTCCTCGTACGTCGAGTACAGGTACGGCGTGTGGGCGGCGAACTCCGCCGCGCACGTGTCCACGGTCTTGAAGGTCGCGCTGATGCCGTGGGCGAGGCGCGCCGCCCGCGCCGCGCGCTCGGTCGTCCCCGTCAGCGCGGCGATGCGATGGTCGGCGAAGCCGAGCTGCTTGGCGCGTCTGAGGACGACGGGATCGCCGAGGCCGGCGCGCGCGATCTCCCCCTCGAAGGTGACGATCTCGCGCACGTGCTCGAGGAACCACGGGTCGATCTTCGAGAGCGCGTGGATCTCGGCGGTCGTCCGGCCGCGCCGGTACGCGTCCCCGATCGCGAAGATCCGGTCGGGGTTCGGGATCCGCATCAGCCGCGTCAGCTCGTCCTCGTCCACGTCCCGGTCGAGCGTGAGCCCCCAGCGATCCTGCTCCAACGATCGAATCGACTTCTGAAGGGCCTCCTTGAAGGTGCGACCGATGGCCATCACTTCGCCGACGGATTTCATCTGCGTCGTGAGGGTGCGGTCGGCCTCGGGGAACTTCTCGAAGGCCCAGCGCGGGAACTTGACGACGCAGTAATCGATGGCGGGCTCGAAGCACGCCGGCGTCTCGCGCGTGATGTCGTTGCGGATCTCGTCGAGCGTGTACCCGACGGCGAGCTTGGCGGCGATCTTGGCGATGGGGAAGCCCGTCGCCTTCGAGGCGAGCGCGGACGATCGGGAGACCCGCGGGTTCATCTCGATCACGACGAGGCGGCCGTCGTCGGGGTTGATCGCGAACTGGATGTTCGAGCCGCCGGTCTCGACGCCGATCTCGCGGATGATCGCGATCGCGGCGTCGCGCATCAGCTGGTACTCCTTGTCGGTCAGCGTCTGCGCGGGCGCGACCGTGATCGAGTCGCCCGTGTGCACCCCCATCGGGTCCACGTTCTCGATGGAGCAGACGATGACGACGTTGTCGGCGAGGTCCCGCATCACCTCGAGCTCGAACTCCTTCCAGCCGATCACCGACTCCTCGACGAGCACGGTGCCGACGGGCGACATCGCGAGCCCCCAGCGGATGGCGTCCTCGAGCTCCTCGGGGTTGTAGCAGATCGAGGCGCCGGTCCCGCCCAGCGTGAAGGAGGGGCGGATGATCGCCGGGTATCCGATCTTCCCGACCACCCGCTTGGCCTCCTCCAGCGTGTGCGCGTAGCCGGAGCGGGGGAGCGCGAGGCCGATCCGCTCGATCGCCTGCTTGAAGAGCTCGCGGTCCTCGGCCTTGCGGATGGCGTCGAGCTTGGCGCCGATGAGCTCGACGCCGAAGCTGTCGAGCGTGCCGTCCTCGGCGAGCGCGACCGCGAGGTTGAGCCCCGTCTGGCCGCCGAGCGTGGGCAGGAGCGCGTCCGGCCGCTCGCGCTCGATGATCGCGCGGACGAACTCCGGCGTGAGCGGCTCGATGTAGGTCCGCTGCGCCATCTCGGGGTCCGTCATGATCGTCGCCGGATTCGAGTTCACGAGGACGATCTCGAACCCTTCCTCGCGCAGCGCCCGGCAGCCCTGCGTGCCCGAGTAGTCGAACTCGCACGCCTGGCCGATGACGATCGGTCCCGAGCCGATGATCAGGATCTTCCGGATGTCGGTCCGCTTCGGCACTACTCCTCCACGAGGCCGTAGACGACGGAGGTCTCCGGCGCCGCCTCCTCGCGCTTGTAGAGCACGTCGTCGAGGCGTCCCGAGCCGACCCAGACGACCTCGCCGCTGCCCCACAGACTCTCGCCGAGGACGCTCATGCGCCGCTCCACGCGCGCCTTGATCGCGTCGGCCTCGAGGGCCGTCTCGCTCTGCGTCGTGAACGACGCCCAGTCCGGCTTCTGGCCCGGGCCGTCGGTCTTCCGGTACGAGATCAGGTACTTGTACATGTCGGCGACCCCGCCTCCTTCCTCACGCCCCCGCCATGAGATCGGTGAACCGGCGGAAAAGATAATTCGCGTCGTGCGGCCCGGGCGACGCCTCGGGGTGGTACTGGACGCAGAAGACCGGGAGCTCGCGGTGGCGGAGGCCCTCGCACGTGCCGTCGTTGAGGTTGACGTGCGTCGCGTCCCAGCCGCGGTCGGCCAGCGACGCCGGGTCCACGGCGAACCCGTGGTTCTGCGACGTGATCTCGACCTTGCCCGTGGCCAGGTCCTTCACCGGGTGGTTCGCGCCATGGTGGCCGAACGGGAGCTTGTAGGTGCGCCCGCCCGCGGCGAGGCCGAGGATCTGGTGGCCGAGACAGATGCCGAAGATCGGCACGCGGCCGAGCAGCGCCCGGACGGCGTCGATCAGGTACGGGACGCCCTCCGGGTCGCCGGGCCCGTTCGAGAGGAAGACGCCGTCGGGCTTCATCTCGCGCACGGCGTCGGCGACGAGGTCGCGTCCGAGGAGGCCGGGCAGGGCGCGCGCCCGCTCGCGCAGCGCGTCCACGTCCGTCTCGACGCTCGAGACGATCCCGTCCTGCGCCCCGTGGTCGCGCAGATGACGCGTCAGCGCGCGCGTGTCGATGCCTTGCAGGCCCACGATGCCGTGGGTTTTCAGGTATTTGTCCAGGCTCACGCGCCCGCGCCACGACGAGGGATACGCCGACGCCTCCTTGACGACGAGCCCGTTGACCCACGGCCGCCTCGACTCGACGTCCTCCTCGTTGAGCCCGTAGTTGCCGATCATCGGGTATGTCATCGTCACGATCTGGCCGCGATAGGAGGGGTCGGTGAGGATCTCCTGATAGCCCGACATGGCCGTGTTGAAGATGACCTCGCCCGAGGTCTCGCCGGGGGATCCGAGCGCCTCGCCGCGAAAGACGCGGCCGTCGCGAAGCACGAGGAGGGCCCCGCTCACGCCGTCACCAGCGTGCCGGCGACGATCGTCTTCCACGGACCGCCCGTGAGGGACCACCCCGCGAAGGGCGTGTTGCGGCTCTTCGACCGGAACGCCTTGGGGTCGATCGTCGCCGTCGCCTCCGGGTCGAGGATCGTGACGTCGGCGGGCGCCCCCGGCGCGAGACTCCCGCCCGGAAGGCTGAGCAGCCGCGCCGGATCGCGGGAGAGGCGCGCGACGAGCGTCGGCAGCGGCAGGAGTCCGGGGCGCACGAGCCGGTCGAGGAGCAGCGCCACCGCCGTCTCGAGCCCGACGATGCCGTTGGCCGCGCGGTCGAACTCGCCCTCCTTCTCACTCGTCGCGTGCGGTGCGTGGTCGGTCGCGATGCAGTCGATCGTGCCGTCGGCGAGCCCCTCCAGCACCGCCTCGGCGTCGCGCCGGGTGCGGAGCGGCGGCGCCATCCGGGTGTTTCCGTCCCAGTTCCGCACCGCCTCCTCGGTGAGGATCAGGTGGTGCGGCGTCACCTCGGCCGTCACGCGTACGCCGCGCGCCTTCGCCTCGCGGACGATGCGGACGGCTCCGGCGGTGGAGAGGTGGGCGATGTGGACGTGGGCCCCGGTCAGCTCGGCGAGGAGCACGTCCCGCGCCACCATCACGTCCTCGGCCGCCGCGGGGATGCCGGGGAGGCCGAGCTCGGTGGAGACGACGCCCTCGTTCATGACACCGCCGCGCGCGAGTGCGTGGTCCTCGGCGTGGCTGATCACCGGCGCGCCGAACGGCAGCGTGTATTCCATCGCGCGCCGGTAGAGATCGGCGTTCATCACGCACCGGCCGTCGTCCGAGAACGCGACGCAGCCGGCGTCGCGGAGCTCGGCGAGCTCCGCGAGCTCCTTGCCCTCGAGCCCGCGCGTGACCGCGCCGATCGGGTAGACGCGCACGCCCGAGCCCTCCGTCCGCGCGCGGTCGAGGATGTACTCGGTGATCGAGCCGTTGTCGTTGACCGGGCTCGTGTTGGCCATGCAGCAGACCGCGGTGAAGCCGCCGGCCGCCGCCGCCCGCGTTCCCGTCGCGACCGTCTCCTTGTACTCGTACCCGGGCTCACGCAGGTGCACGTGGATGTCGATGAAGCCGGGACAGACGACCTTCCCCGTCGCGTCGAGGATCTGGACCCCGCCCGGCGCCTGAATACCGGCGCCGACCCGCTCGATCCGCCCGTCGACGACGAGGACGTCCTGCACCGCGTCCACGGAGCTCGCCGGGTCGATCACCCGACCGTTCCGGATCAGGAGGCTCATGCGCCCCCTCCCGTCTTCGACCCCGCGAGCAGGAGCAGCACGCCCATGCGCACCGCGACGCCCTTGGCCACCTGGTCGAGGATCAGCGAGTACGGCCCGTCGGCGACCTCCGGCGACAGCTCCACGCCGCGGTTCACCGGGCCCGGGTGCATGATGAGCACGTCCTCCCGCGCGTGGCGCCGGAGCCGATCGAGCGTCAGCCCCCAATAACGCGAGTACTCGCGCAGCGAGGGGATCAGCCCCGCGGCCATCCGCTCCTGCTGGAGTCGCAGCATCATGATCACGTCCACGTCGCGGATCGCGTCCTCCAGCCGATGGCTCACCTTGACGCCGAGCTCGCCGACGAACGGCGGGATCAGCGTCGGCGGTCCCGCCACGGTGACGCTCATGCCGAGCTTGCGCATCCCGTGGATGTTCGAGCGCGCGACCCGGCTGTGGGCGACGTCGCCGACGATCGCGACCGAGAGGCCCTCGAGCCGGTCCTTGCGCTCGCGGATCGTGAGGAGGTCGAGCAGCGCCTGGGTCGGGTGCTCGTGAGCGCCGTCGCCCGCGTTGACGATCGAGCATGCGAGCTCGCGCGCCAGGAGCGTCGCCGCGCCGGCCGAGGAGTGGCGCACGACGACGACGTCCGGGCTCATCGCGGCGATGTTCTTCGCCGTGTCGATGAAGCTCTCGCCCTTCGCCGCGCTCGACCCGCTCGCCGAGAAATTGACGACGTCCGCCGAGAGCCACTTGCCCGCGATCTCGAAGGACGTCCGCGTCCGCGTCGAGCTCTCGTAGAAGAGGTTCACGATGGTCTTGCCGCGCAGCGCGGGCACCTTCTTGATCTCGCGTGAGGAGATCTCCTGCAGCGACGCCGCCGTGTCCAGCAGCGTGACGATCTCGGGGGCGTCCAGCTCCGCGATCGTGAGCAGATCTTTCCGCGTCCAGCCCATGGCTCAGGCCTCCTCGGGCTCTTCGATCACGACCCGGTCCTCGCCGTCGTGCTCGCGCAGGCGCACCGCCACCGCTTCCCGGCGCGACGTGGGCAGGTTCTTGCCGATGTAGTCCGGCCGGATCGGCAGCTCGCGATGACCCCGGTCCACGACGATCGCGAGCTGGATCATCTTCGGGCGGCCGAGGTCGATGAGCGCGTCGAGCGCGGCGCGGATCGTGCGCCCCGTGAAGAGGACGTCGTCCACGAGGATGACGGTCTTGTCCTTGATCGGGAACGGGATGTCGGTGGAGCGGATCACCGGCGTGCCGCGCAGCGCGAGATCGTCCCGGTAGAGCGTGATGTCGAGGGCGCCGACGGGCAGCGTCGTGCCGTCGATGGCGGCGATCTTCGCCGCCAGACGCTGGGCCAAGGTGACGCCGCGCGTGCGGAGGCCGACGAAGGCGAGATCCTTGGCGCCGCCGTTCTTCTCGAGGATCTCGTGGGCGATGCGGGTCAGCGCGCGGTCGAGGGCGACGTCGTCGAGAACCTGTGCTTTTTCGCGCAGGCGTGGCGGTCGGGCGTCCATTTCCTCCCCTTTCGAGCCTCGCCGGGCCCGTTTAAAGAAGAGCGCGTTGCTTCGTCGGTCATGCTACTCCCCGCCGCGCGCTCCTGTCAACCTGACGACGGCGCCGGCCCGGCGACACGGCGCCACAGGTCCCACGCCAGCAGCGCCGCCGCGACCAGGATCAGGAGCACCCCCGTCGCGTAGGTGAGCCGCCCGAGCGTTTCCGCCCATGAGAGCAGCCCCATGCGCCCGAGCAGGTAGTTCCAGTCGTGGATGAGCCCCTCGGCGAGGAGCGGTAACGCCCGCGCGCGCCCGTCGGCGACGTAGACGGCGACGTCGGTGACCGACTCGCCCGTCCAGGCGAGCGCGACCGCGGCGGACGCGAGCTGGTGCTGCGCGAGGAAATATCCGGCGCAGATCGCCGGGACCAGCACCTGGTTGAGCGAGCCGCCGAGCGCGGCGATGAACTCGCCGAAGAAGCCGAAGATGACGTGCCCCGCCTCGTGGAAGATCAGGTCGATCCCGTGCAGGAACACGCTCGTGCCTCCCTGCGAGAGTGTGAGGCCGCGCGCGAGGACGATCCACAGGAGCCACAGCACGGCGAGGAGACCGACCGCGCGCCCCGCCGCCGCCGACCCGTTCAACGCGCTTCTCCGCGCGCCGCGACCAGCGCGACGAGGTTCAGCCACGCGGTGCCGAAGGCGAGTCCGCCGAGGACGTCGCTGGGCCAGTGGGCGTTGAGGACCACTCGTGAGGCGCCGGCGAGGACGGCCAGGACGACGCAGCCGAGCGAGAGCGCGAGGCGCGCGCCGCCGCCCGCGCCGCGCGCGCAGGACCAGGCGAGGAGCCCGCACGCGGCGAGCGTCACGAGCGCGTGGCCGCTCGGGAAGCCGAAGCTCGAGAGGAGATCCCACGGGATCCGCGCGCGCGGCCGCGGCACGCCGAAGCCGAGCTTGAGGATCCCGGAGACCGCCCACGCGCCGACGGCGCCGAGGAGCAGGATCCGGGCGTCGCGCCACCGGCGTCGCCAACCCAGCGCCAGCGCGGCGAGGACGACGACCACCGCGAGCCCTTCGCCGGTGAGCCGGCTGACCGCCCGCGCGATCGGGCGCCAGCCCCGCGCGGCGGCCGCGCCCATGAGCCCGTCACGCGCGACGAGGTCGAAGAGTAGGACGGGGTTGGGCCGGTCGCGGCGCTGCGCCTCGACGGCGATGAAGGCGAAGACGGCCGACGCGACGAGGGCGCACGTGACGCGGAGAGCACCGGAGCCCGAACGACGGTCGAGGGCTGCCCAGAGGCCGACCGTGCTCAGGGCGAGGACGAGCGCGGCGAGCGCGATCCCCGTCAGCCGTCCTGGGGGAAGTCGTCGCGTCCCGGGGCGGCGTTCTGCGGCCCGAGGTCGATGACCTGGTCCTTGCCGGGCTCGATCGTCACCCGCAAACGCCACTTCGGCTGCCCGGCGATCACGTCGGTGAGCTTATAGGTCCCGGCCGCGACGTTCTTGAATTCGTAGTTCCCCGCTTCGTCGCTGCGGCGCACGTACTGCAGCTCCTTGGTGCGCGTCCCCCGCAGTCCCTTGAGAAAGAGCTGCTGGCGCGAGCGCGGGCCCGGCGGCTGATTTCCCTCGCGCCACGTCACGACGCCGCGTACGGTGCTGTTGCCGACGGTCGGGTCGTCCGTCGCTGCCGCGGTCGCGTCCTCGGTGAGAACGCGGGCGTCGATCAGCCAGCGGCGGGCCATCTGGGCTTCCGGCGACTTGGGATCGGCGTGCGCGACCACCCACTGGAACTCACGGATCGTCTCGTCACGCGCATTGAGACGGGAAGCGCAGACGCCGAGGTTGTAGTGCAGATACAGACTCTCCGGGTCGGTGGCGACCGCGGCGCGCAGATGGGGCGCGGCGGCGGCGCAGTCCCCGGCGGCGACGGCCTTGCGCGCCTCCGCCGCCGAGTCCACGATCGTCGTGGGCCCCGAAGTCTCCGGAGACCGCTGACAGGCGCCCAGGAAGAGCGCCGCGCAGATGACCGCCAGCGCGGCGCGCCGGCTCACCGCCCCTGCTGCTCCACGTACGTGCCGGCCTCGATCGTCCAGCCCTGCGGCAGCGAGCCGCCGCCGGTGCGCACGGCGTTGCAGTCGTAGCTGATCGGAGCGTTACCCTCGTCCGTGGAGTCGATGTTGGTCGACGAGGTGTCCTTGCGGTTCGTGGTGATCAGGGCGCCGCTGACGCCGCCGTTGCCCGTGCCGTTCAGCGTCGCGTCGTTCTGGGCATAGACGAGGCCGGTGATGTGGGCGTCGCCCTGGATCG
>WNGG01009956.1_pt1 | contig 10342 bp, 13 predicted proteins | sample 5400661 | NCBI WGS metagenome assembly WNGG01 (sample SAMN13153372, study PRJNA577476) | soil metagenome | isolation source: 100 cm soil or saprolite under Garry oak tree replicate 1 | place: USA:California | collected 2016-06-15
GTCGGGTCCCTGGAGACGTTGGGTGCGCCCCAGATAATCTGCTCTCGCTCGAAGCCCGGCGCCAAATTGGGTGTTGCGTTGCCGTCCACGCCGAGCGCACTCAAAAACGTTGACATACCGTCTCCCTTGTCAGTCCCGAGTATTGTCAAAGTTTTCTTTGCCCCTTGTGAGCCATATGTGTGATTCGACTGGCAATAACCTCGGTTTCGCTTCCTCCCCGGTTTCTCCCCCGCTTTCGGTTCGTAGAAGCCAGCTCAAGATCGCTTCGAACCGAAAGCGGGTTTTCATTGCGCGATAGCCGCATCACTTTGCCCACGCGTTCTCATAGAACTTTTGGCACTACCCAGTCCCGCGTCTTTCGCTTGCGAATTTCAGATCCGAAATTTAAAAATGGCAGGCGTCTAAGCCTTGATGCCGACTCTTCCTAGCCGTCACGCATTTATAAAAGCAATTCACCGCCGACAGCAGCCTCAGGAAACGAACGTCCGCTTCAACTGTGTGTTTCTTGAGAACAATTAGCCACCCGTTTGTAAGCTTTGTCAAGAAAATCGAAGAGGAAATGAGCGACGGGTACCCTTCACCACCGCTATTTGTTCTTGAGGCGTTCTGGCCATTTGTAGCCATAGTCCCACAACTTTCCCCTGACGTTCCAAGACTGAAAACTTCGAGAAGGCTGATGTCCGCCAGAGACGTCACACCTCAGGCCCCGTGCGATGGAGTACGTTCGCCACCACATGCCTGGTAATCCGGCTTACCGGACTTATGAAATTGGCGTCCACCAGTTCTGGGCACAATTGATGGGATCGCGGTACTACGTCCACTTGCCTGACAAAGCGATCATGGCTGCAGAATCCGCGAACGACCTTTGGCCACAGATCCGCGCGGCACTGCTGTCTAAGAAAGCGGATTTTCGCCATGGCTGAAATGTTTGCGGAAAAGCGATATGGTTTGGAGACGATGCGAGAGTTTTCTGTCTTAGGCTGCGATCCCTTCGCAGCCTTTCAGTATGCTGTTGATCGTAATCGGAAGGAAACTTCACGCGTAACGTGCCATCGCTCACGATCGTACGGCCGTAGGCGTAGGAAACCCATCCTGTCAGGCCGTTTTCCGTCCTGCGCTGGACGAAAACTTCAAGTCCTCGCGAGTAGCCGCGTTCCGAGTTCAGCAATTCCGCGTTCGGATCCGCGTCCACAACGACACCTGCAGGGCTTAGACGTGGATCCAATCCCGGACGAGCGAGCAGATCGCGATCCTGACGGTCATGGAATTCCACGCGCACCCTGGTCCGCTCGTTCAACCGTTGTTCGATGGATACATCAGAGTGAATCGCTCGCTCTGGTAGAAGCCGGCCGCGAGCGAACACGGACGAAAGCTGGCTCAACTCGAGAAATTGCCCGTACTCGCCCCAGTCGGCCTGAAGACTTGTCCGCCGCGAGAGTTCATACGAAACACTGCCATAGGGAGAAGTGATGGCAGTGGATGTGCCGCTCTGCGCGTCCGAACGGATTCCGATCACGACGCGGCCTCGCGTCGCGCCGAAGCCGATCGACTGCTGGACGTATCCGCCACCTTGATTTGCGGTTCCACGGAAAACGTCCAGTGCAGGTGTCAGTTGGGGTGAATACACAAATTGACGCGCGAGACCGCTTTGATGGAGCTGCCGGAACTGCCCACCGAATTCCAGTGTTCTGTTCTGACGCCACGCAAAGCTGAAATCTCCCCGCCACGTCCATTCGCCGTAGTTTTGGTCCAACAGCGCCACGTTCTCGCGATTAAAGCTACTACCAGTCTCGCCCGACCACGCGACATGATTCGTCACGAGCCAATGGGGACCTGGCGTGTATCGTGAACCGAGATTCAAGTGGGTGAAACGGAATCCACTTTTCATCACCGAGTTGATTCCAAGCTCATTGCGAAACGGGACACGATCGATCCCTGAAGAACCATCGAGATAGTTGAGGTTTATCGAGTGCCGTTCGGTGACATCGTAATCGATGCGGGCCTGTCCGTCCGTAAAACCGAACGTGACCGGCGGCTGATCACGTCACGCCAGGCAGGCTCTGCACGGCGCGCAATGGATCGTCAGCGAGCACACTTGCGAGGTTCTTGCGCTCTTCGCCTTCGAGCGTGAAGCTTGAAGCGTTTTTCTCGACGTCCTCGTCAAACACATCCGGGACGACTTTCACAGAGTCTGTGCGTTTTCCGGTCGATGATGTCAGCACGATCTCGACGATCTTTGCTTCTCCCGCAACCAGCGCAAACTCGACCCGGTTCGAGTAGTAGCCCACCGTGGCCGCCTGCAAGACATAATTGCCCGGAGTTATCGCCGATAAATGAAATGTACCGTCAGCAGCGGTGACAGTACGGATTGACATACCCACCAGCTCGACCTGAACCAGTGCAAGAGGCTCGCTATCGCGCGAGTTGACAACCCGGCCGCTGATGTCTCCTGTTCCTTGCTGCGCAAAACCACACACAGATGCGACAACCAGGCCAAAGGTAATTGTCGTTACGATACGGCGAAGACTCATATCGTCAATGCTGCCGAAACTCGCTTGCCTTTTCTGCCAACGCGACTGCCGCTACCGCGAAAAGATAGGCGGCGATGTGGTACCGGTTCGGAATTTCTCGTGTCCAAAGGAACTTCATCAGCGAGGCAGCCGCGGGAAACATCAGAACAATCGATGAGACGGTAAACGCATCCGCGTTGTTCGTGTATGCGCTGAAGAAAAAGGTGTCCGCGATGAAGAACACGAGAGCAATGACGCCGGCCGCGTAAAGCCCGTTGCCTTCCGGAAAGGCAATCGGTTGATTTCGGAATTTCATGAATACCAACGCGGCGAACGTCAACGCCAACATCGGAACGTAGCAGTACATCATGATGCCGAACTGGGTATAAGACTTCAGCCTTTGTTCTGTGATGACGTTCCCCAAGGCGTAGAAAAGCACCGCTATACATGTATATAAGATCGGCTTCACTCGTAGGCTCCTCGCTCACAATGATCGTGTCACGGATTTACGGCCATTTCACACGGATCGAATGCATCCAGGAACCGCGCCACACGCTGCATGTATTGATGGGCTGGCTCCGGAATGCTGATCGAAGTGTCGGCCAGAAGCCGCTGGTTATCAAACCGCTGGTCCAGATTGATGAACTGCCAATAAGGCCCGAGGCCGGCCAGCAGGAGTCTGGTCTTCTTCCTTCCAATATAGTTTTCGATGTAATTCAAATGATCCGAATAGCGGGCCAAACGCGGTTCAGGCTTCAGGCGCTCACCGCGCAACCAGTCCTTCAGCAATTCCAAGTCGGCGGCCGAGCAAAAGACGAGACCGGGATCCTGCTCCATTCCGATGCCGAGCGAGCGAATAATTTTGCGAGCCGTCGTCGCAGCAGTCCCGGAGCTCACGTGATACGTGTTGTGACGACGTTCCCGGCAGATGAGCAGTTTCAGAATCGCTTCCGCCGCATAATCGACGGGCACGATGTCGCAGGCCGCATCGGGATTGCTGAAGAACATCCGGAGCTGCTGCACCGCAACAATGATCCAGGCGATATCGAAAGAACGGGGAACCACAGGCCGTGTATCGCCAAGGATGATCGATGGCCGGATCACAAGCAGTTGATCTTCTCCAAACACCTCGCGAAGTTTCAATTCGGCCTTCAGTTTGGATTCGGTATAACCGACGATATGCGTCGCTGCCGGATCTGGGGATTCATGCTCAAAAATCATCCGCCGCCTGACGCGTTCCGCCGCGCCTGCTATCGTCGCCGTTCCGATATAAGCAAAGGTTTCGAGCGACCGCAGCGTTTTGGCCCATTTGGCGAGCCTGATGGTGCCTTCGAGATTCGCGCCCAGCACGGCCGAATATTTCTGTGGCAGGAAAGAAGTGTTGGCGCCGGCGTGGATGATGACGTCGACGCCTCGAATATCGGCGTTGCTTTTCAGTCGTTCGTCGAGCAATGGGTCATTTAAATCCCCGGACACGGGCTGGATACGATTTGAATCGTAGTCGTCACCGTGAAACCGGAATACCGACTCCAAACGATCTGCGGCCCGCTCGCCCGCCTTGTCACGGACAAGGCAATAAACATGGTCAATGGAATTGATCTTTGAGAGCGCGACCGCCAGTTCTCCACCCAGGAATCCGGTCGCGCCTGTCAGAAAGACGTCGCGCATAAAACTCCTCTCGAGCGAAATCGATCGTCAGAACAAATGATTTCTACGAAAGGGGCGGCGAACGGCCTGTTATCGAAAGAGTTAAGGTTTGAGAAGTAACGGAGGCATCGCGGGATGTCGCGCGGCCGGAGAAAAACTCCAGCGGCAGGACGTATGGTGAGACCGTCTGGATATGGTCCAGTTGGTGCAGTGATGCAGCCAGCCCGGAATCATCGTCGGCAGACTTCAGGCCATGGGGCGACTTGGAAATAACATCATCGGACGGATCGACGTTAAACCATCCATCCTGGAGCGCAATTGCATCATCCAGATCCGGAACGGCGGGCAAAAGCAGGATGAGGATGCCGAACCATGCGCAGAATCTTTTCATCGCAGACACTTCGAACTGTCCTTTATATAGCATGACCCGAATTGCATCTGCCATGGAGTTTCACCAATCCGCACGATAGATGGCCCTTGGAGGATTGCGAAATGATCAGTTAGAACAATCCTGCTCACTGCGTAATTCTGACCGGTTGCGACAGCCCGTCTCAATGATCTGCGATGACACGCATCCGCCTCAGTGCAGCCAGCACGTAATCCTCAGCTTTTTCAGGAGTGAGGCTTGTCGTATCAAGATAAATTTCCGGATCTTCCGGTTCCTCATAAGGCGAATCAACCCCGGTAAAATTCTTGATCTCGCCGCGGCGTGCTTTTTTGTACAGTCCTTTGGGATCGCGTTGCTCAGCGATGCTGAGCGGAGTGTCGACGAAGATCTCAACGAATTCATCCTCGCCGACTAAGCTTCGAGCCATCCGGCGCTCGGCGCGGAACGGCGAAATGAAGGCCGTTAAGAGGATGAGACCGGCGTCAATCATGAGTTTGCTGACTTCAGCGATCCGCCGGATGTTTTCGACGCGGTCCTGCGCCGTGAATCCGAGGTCTTTGTTCAGGCCATGCCGGACATTGTCGCCGTCGAGAAGATAGGTGTGGTAACCCATACCATGCAGTTTCTTTTCAACCAGATTGGCGATCGTGGATTTCCCCGCCCCGGACAAACCGGTAAACCAGAGCACGCACGGTTTCTGTCGTTTCAGCGAAGCTCGTGCGGCCTTGTCGACGTCGAAGTGTTGGATGTGAATGTTGTACGCGCGTCGTAGCGCGAATCGCAGCATTCCGGCTCCAACAGTGTGGTCTGTGATGCGATCAATGAGAATGAAACCGCCTGTGTCGCGGTTGTCCGCGTAAGGATCGAAACAGATGGGCTGGTCCAATTGCAGCTCGCATACTCCAATCTCATTGAGTTCGAGTTTTTCAGCGGCAACACGCTCGAGGGTATTCACGTTGACGCGGTATTTTATTGGCGAGACCGTCGTTGGTACGGTCTTCGGCCCAATCTTCATCAGGTAAGAACGGCCGCGCAGCATCGGTTGATCACTCATCCAGACGATTGTGGCTTCAAACTGGCCCGCGACTTCGGCGGGGACATCGGCCGCGGAAATCAAATCGCCTCTGGAAATATCCAGTTCATCCGTGAGAGTGAGGGTAATGGACTGTCCCGTCGACGCCTGTTCGAGATCACCGTCGTACGTGACGATGCGCGCGACACGGCTTTCCCTTCCCGAAGGCTGTACTCGAATGCGGTCACCTGTCTTAACAACACCGCTTGCGATAGTTCCGCTGAACCCACGGAAATCCATCGACGGCCGATTCACCCATTGCACCGGAAACCGGAACGGCAGTTTCTGCAGCCGCTCTTCATCAACTTCCACCGTCTCGAGCCAGCCCATAAGAGTCGCGCCGCGGTGCCACGGAGTTCTTGCGCTTGCTACGAGGATGTTATCGCCCTTTAGAGCACACATCGGAACGCATGTAACGTCCGTTAGTCCGATTCGAGCGGCGAATTCACGGTACACCGCCTCAATCTGGCGGTACCGCGCTTCCGAATAATCCACGAGATCCATTTTATTAATGACGAGCGCAACGTGACGGATCCCGAGAAGCGATACGAGATAGCTGTGACGTCGAGTCTGAGTGAGCACGCCATTCCGAGCATCGACGAGGATGACCGCGGCATCCGCCGTCGACGCGCCGGTCACCATGTTGCGGGTGTACTGTTCGTGGCCCGGCGTGTCGGCAACGATGAACTTGCGCCGTTCCGTCGAGAAGAACCGGTAAGCGACGTCGATCGTAATGCCCTGCTCGCGCTCCGCGGCCAGGCCGTCGACCAGAAGAGCAAAGTCGAGGTTGGTGCCCTGCGTGCCGAATTTCTTGGAATCGCCGGCCAACGCGGAAAGCTGGTCGTCGAATAACACCTTCGATTCGTACAGCAACCGGCCGATCAGAGTGCTCTTGCCGTCATCCACACTACCGCAGGTAATGAAGCGCAGGAGACTCTTGCGCTCATGTGACCTGAGGTAACCCTCAATGTCGGCGGCGATCAGATCCGAAACCCGCGGCATTAGAAATAGCCCTCCTGCTTTTTCTTCTCCATCGAAGCAGCCGAATCGAAATCAATGACTCGACCCTGACGCTCCGACGTGTTGGCCAGCAGCATTTCCTGAATGATTGCCGGAACCGTGTCGGCATTGGATGGAATCGCTCCGGTCAGCGGATAACAGCCCAGAGTTCGGAAACGCACCTTTTTGTATTCGGGCACCTCTCGATCGCGAAGCTGCATACGCTCGTCATCCACCATGATGAGAGTTCCGTCGCGTTCCACGACCGGGCGTTCCTTTGCGAAGTACAACCCGACGACGGGAATCTTCTCCAGATAGATGTATTGCCACACGTCCAATTCGGTCCAGTTCGAAAGCGGGAAAACACGGATGGATTCACCACGCTGAAGGCGCATGTTGTACAGCTTCCAGAGTTCCGGGCGCTGATTTTTCGGATCCCACCGATGCTGCGCGGATCGGAACGAGAAAATGCGCTCTTTCGCCCGCGACTTTTCTTCATCGCGACGGGCCCCGCCGAATGCCGCATCGAACTGGTACTTTTCCAACGCCTGTTTGAGCGCCTGAGTCTTCATGATGTCCGTGTGAATCGCTGAGCCATGCCTGAACGGGTTAATTCCCATCGCAAGCCCTTCCTGATTCACGTGAACAATGAGACGAATCCCCGTTTCGGCAACGATCCGGTCGCGGAAAGCATACATGTCGCGAAATTTCCAGGTCGTGTCCACATGCAACAGCGGAAACGGCAGAGGACCCGGGAAGAAGGCCTTTCGTGCGAGATGCAGCATCACCGAACTGTCCTTGCCGATCGAATAGAGCATCACGGGATTCGCGGCCTCCGCCACGACTTCTCGCATGATGTGAATGCTTTCAGCTTCGAGACGCCGGAGATGGGTCACAGACGCGAGTTTTGTATGCGGCGGCGCAATCGGAGCCGTTCTGGCTGCCGTTGCAACTACGGCAGTTTGATCTGAAATAAAATGTTTAATGTTAAAGTCTCCAGCGACGCCTCGAACTGATGGAACAACCTTTTTCACACCCCGGCCCCGCGCTGCGACAGGCACGGCACTCCAGCCGCCGTTCTGGTATGCCTTTACGGCTGCGATGACGGTAGTCTGACTCAGGCCCGAACGGAGAGCTGTTTCTGCGGTAGATAACCCGGACAATCTCAGCCTTACTGCGTTCAGCCGCCGCTCGTTGAGGTCTTCTACGCTGATATTCCGACCGTCGTTATTCATGCCCTAAAAATGTCGTAGAAAATGTCCACAAAAATATCTTTACAGATAAGCGAGCGCCCTCTATGTTGTCAAGAAGTTCCCGGAAGACGGTCATGGAATCAGGAACAGCTGTTCTGATAATTCTGATCCAGGCGGCGGGTATTCGCAGGGCGATCCGGTCCGAAAGCCTGATGGGTGGGCCCGTTGGAGCGGGACTGGGCTTTTTGTACTCGATGACGACGATCTCCGGCCCGCCTATCGCAGTGCTGTTCAACAATCAGGGCTTGGTCAAGCGCGATTTTCGTGCAGGATTGCGCTGATCCGAGTGGCTGAGTCGACGTTAACGGCAATCGCTTATTACCAACTCGGGCTTTTTGCAGCCGGCAGTTTCCACATGATTCTTATCATTGCTCCCGGCATTCTCATCGGCATTCCCCTGGGCGTTTACACTATCCGGCACGTCGATGCCGAAACATTTCGTCGGATTTGCATGAGTTTCGATGCGTGGATCGTGGGATTCGGCCTGTACGGTTTCTTTAAAACACGCCGTAGGAACGCAGTAAGCATCACGGCTCCATTTTGCGGCTCTTCGAGCCGGCTGTTTTGCTCGTGGCACCATCAGAAGAAGAGCCTGAAAGCTTGTTGCCTCCTCCGACACGGGCCGATTCAGCGAGCCTGAATGCGATTCCGCGCCGACCGCGACTTCCGACGGGGCGTTGCCCAAAGAGTCTGCCGCGCCCCGCCGGGTCCAGCACAGTGCTTCAGTGGCCCGGATGGTTCTCCGGGATGGCGCTGCCTTCAGGATTCGCGGTGTTCTCCGGGTTGGCGGTCTGCGCCGCATGGCCGCCGCCCAACACTCCGGGAGCAATCCGCTCTTCCAATTCTTCCACGTGGAGCGGAATTTGGTCTTTCATTGTGGTCCTTTCTTTTGCTCGTTGGTTTCACTTGGAACTTCGGGTCCCACTTTGAGCTTTGGAATAGGCGGGCCGGCTGGGATCAGGCGGCCCGTCCATCGTCGCCAGACACCGACGCGGTGTCTGGGGCAACTATGCGGGATGCGGCCTGGCGCCATTGGAAACCTCATTACCGGGGTTCCCGTTGTTTGACGGGCCAAATCCGCTCGGAGCGATTCGCTCTTCCAACTCTTCAATCTGGACTTCTTGGATTTCGTCTTTCATCTTTGTTTCACCTTTCCTTCCTTTTTTGGATTCACCGCAAAAGCTCAAACCGAAAACTGCAAGCAGAAATCATTTCCGCTTTCCCCAATTTCGGCTTTCTTTCTTTTTACCCGCCCGCCGGGCCTTCCGGAATCGCCCCTTTGGGAACGGCATTGTGGTCGTTGTTGTTGTTGGGATTGGAAGGGTTGTTATGCAGCGCCCCGACTGTGGAGGGAGCAATCCGCTTTTCCAACTCTTCCACGTTCATCTGAACTTGGTCTTTCATTTTGTTCCTCCTTTTGGTCTTACCGACAAGCGAAACAAGCCGCTCGCGAGCCGGCGTAATCACTCAGTAAGGAATTACTTGGGACGGATGAGCCATCTGATCTCAGAGGCTCATCTATCCACGCCCGTCTTCTCACCTCTACGGCGCAAGCCCTGCCGCTGCCTGTTCGCACAGGGACAAGGAGACGCCGATTCTTTCACTGGCGCTCAACTCATCGGCCAGTGGACACGCTGCCGCCGGTGCCTTCGTTTCCTGGATTGTTCGTATTGTTCAGCGGCGGGTTATTGTTTCCCGGATTACCCAGTTTGCCCGGTGCAATCCGCTCCTCCAATTCTTCGACTTGGAGTTCAACGTTGATTTCGCGTTTGTCTTTCATTCTATTTCACCTCCTTTTCCTTTTGTCTTCTCATGGGTTTCACTTGCTACAAACCTTTTCGCGGCCCAATGCGGTAGAAGAACATACTGATGGCTGGTGCGCTCCTTTTCAGGCGGTTTCTCTTCAGGCGGATTCAGCGAGCTCTGAGCGAACACCGGAGAGCCTGGCAGAACGACTGGCGCGACCGGGAGGAGACCTGACTGGATCGGTGGCGGGATCGCCCCGCACAGATGCTGCGGGAGGCTGCCAGACATGGCTTGCGGCGACGTCGCCTGGACCGGAGGAGTATTTTGCGCGAAGGCAGGCGGGCAGCACGCGGCGAGGGCGAGCCAAGCCGCTACGGCAGCCTGATCGGCCCGGAGGAAGTACCAGCAATGCCGCGTCGGATCGCTCAAGATGGCCCCCTTCATGGTGCTGCGGAGTGCGGTGCGCGTATAGCGGACCGCAATTGGGATGCCCTTAGGCAGGGATGCGTCATGTATGTTGCAACTCGTTCCAGCAAACACGATGGGATCGACTAGGCCCGTTCGCGTGAGATCCAGACGACAGGAACGACGATGCCACTTCCGGTAAGACCGATGCCACTTCGCGGTAGAACTATGCCACATTGATTCCACCCCTCCGGGCCGGCCGGGTTTCGGCGCCTCTGGAGGCGGGCGGGCCGGGCCGGATATTGATTTTCGAAACCGCTAC
>WNGG01009962.1_pt1 | contig 10336 bp, 8 predicted proteins | sample 5400661 | NCBI WGS metagenome assembly WNGG01 (sample SAMN13153372, study PRJNA577476) | soil metagenome | isolation source: 100 cm soil or saprolite under Garry oak tree replicate 1 | place: USA:California | collected 2016-06-15
TGAAACACGCGCTCGATATGAATTTGAAGGAATACATCCATAAGGCGGTGGGAATTTGTGGCGTTTCGGCCGGACCATTCGGCGGTGCTCGCGTAATCGAGAATCTTGCGCCGGTCATGCGTGAACTTGGTCTCGTCATCATTTTCGAAGACGTGAACTTCGGAACCGTGCAAACGCTTTTTGATGAACAAGGCCAGTTGCTCAATCAAGAATATATCGGCCGGGTCGATAAATTTTTAAATGAGTTGATTTGGATGGCGCGCGTTCTTCGACACGGCCGAGAGAATGTTGCGCCGGTCTAAATGGAGTAGGGGAGCGATGTCCGGTTCGTCAGTCAGCGTGCAAATGGCGCAGGTCGGAATTAAGGAATCCGATCTGGAGGAGACTTTTGCGCGGTCTTCCGGTCCGGGCGGACAAAACGTCAACAAGGTTGCAACCGCCGTAACGCTGCGTCATCGGCCGAGTGGAATCAGCGTCACCGCACAAGACTCGCGGTCGCAGGCGCAAAATCGAAAGCTGGCGCGAGAACGGTTACTCGAGGCAATCGAGCAAGCCGAACAAAAACGGCGCGCAACCGAAATCGCGCAGCGCGAAAAAGCGCGTCGTCGTCGCTCGCCTCGTCCCGCTGCGCTCAAGCGTCGCATTCTCGAAGCCAAGCGAAAACGTGGCGAGCTAAAAAAACAGCGCGCGAAGATCGACATCTAACAGATCGACGTGCGAAACCTAGATCTCGGCATCAATTCCGAGCGAGGCCGGAACAGATGATGGATTCACAACCCCTTGCGCACTGACTGCGATCCGACCCAATCGGCGGAATTTCTTTCCTTTTAATACATCTATGGAAGCAACTTGTGACGAATTGTTTGTGAAAAAGCAACTCACACTATGAAAAGACTGATAATTCTTACTTCTGTATTTTCGGTGCTCGCCATGATGCTGGTCTCGTGTGCGAGCGAACCCGAGACAACCACAACGACGACGCGTGAGACTACGGTAACGGCACCGCCGCCAAGCACGATGACGACGACAACGCATCAGACAGGCGGCTACTAACCCGAGAGCGGGCGCAAACTACCCATCGAAAGGAACATGCTCCACCATGTTCCTTTGTTTTTGCCAGGGTAAGACTGGTTCGCTTGCGACGCGGTTACTCGCAAACTAAAGCGCTGGCTACGACTTCTCTGCAGATAGCTTTGCGGTTTGCGCCTCTTCTTCCGCTTGGCTGACAACCGGCGCAATGGCCTGAAGCTTTTCTCCGTTCCGCAAATCCATCAACTTCACGCCCATGGTATTTCGGCCGACGACGCGGATTTCTTTCACGCGCGTTCGCACCATCTGACCTTTGGTGGTGATGAGCATGAGCTCATCCTTATCAGTGACTGTTAGCGCGCCGACTACATCACCGGTTTTCTCGCCGGTTTTCATCGTGATGATGCCTTTACCGCCGCGAGATTGGCGCCGGTAATCGTCAAATGGTGTCCGCTTGCCGATGCCATTCTCCCCTGTAACGAGCAACATCGCGTTTGGATCAACAATCGCGATGGCGACGACGTGGTCATTCTTTTCCGGTCGAATACCCCACACTCCTACCGTGTTGCGTCCTTGGTCGCGCAACTGTCCCTCGTGAAAGCGCAGGCTCATTCCCTCTTTTGTGATGAGCACAATTTCGTTGTTTCCATTGGTAAGCTTCGCATCAATCAAGCAGTCACCTTCTTCGATCTGAATTGCAATAATGCCGCCTTTCCGAACATTGGCGTAATCAGAAAGATTCGATTTCTTGACGATGCCGGAGCGCGTCGCAAAAACGATATGGAGATTTTCGTCCCACGTCTGATCGACAGCGTTCGGTCCAGTGCCGGATTTTTTTGATTGAACTCGGATCGTCGCCGCAATTTTCTCATCTGGGCGCAGGTCAAGGATGTTCGCGATGGATCGACCTTTCGCCGCGCGTCCCATTTCTGGAATTTCGTAAACTTTTTCAACATAAGCGCGTCCGGATTGGGTGAAAAACATCAGGTAATCGTGCGTCGTGGCAGTGAAGAGGTGCTCGACGAAATCGCTTTCGTCTTCTTCGTTGGCGCCTTAGCAGTAGAACATACCAATCACGCCCTTGCCGCCGCGGCGCTGCGCGCGAAACGCACTCACGGCCGTGCGCTTGATGAATCCGCCGTGCGTAATGCTGATGATGCAGCCCTCGTTCGCGATCAAGTCCTCCATGTTGATCTCCGCTTCATCCGGCGCGAGTTCGGTCAGGCGTGGCGTTCCGTGCTTGTCGCGAATTTCGCGCAATTCCTTCTTGATAATGGTTAAAACTCGCTGCTCTTTCGCTAGAATGTCGCGGAGATCTTCGATCGACCCGAGCAGTTCCTTGTATTCACTGTCGATCTTTTCGCGCTCGAGCCCCGTCAGTTGATAAAGGCGAAGATCGAGAATCTGATTGGCCTGGTGCTCGCTGAAGGCGTAGCGACCGTCCACTAAGCGGGCTTCATGACGAATCTGGATCCCGATCTGTTCGACCTGCTTTTTCGTAAACTCGAAAGCGAGCAATTTCACTCGCGCTTCGTCACGATTGGCGGAGCCGCGAATGATTCGAATAAACTCATCGAGATTGGCCAGCGCGATCAGATAGCCCTCGAGCGTTTCGGCGCGCTCTTCTGCTTTGCGCAGTTCGAAGCGTGTGCGCCGCAACACGACTTCGCGGCGGTGCTCGATGTAGCAGGCGTTCGCTTCTTTGAGCGAAAGCAGTTTCGGCCGTCCGTGGTCGATCGCCAGCATGATGACCGCGAAGGAGCTTTCCAACGCGGTGTGTTTGTAAAGATTGTTGATGACGATCTTCGGATTCGCGTCCCGCTTTAGCTCGATGACCACGCGCGTGTTCTCGTCTGACTCATCACGAATAGCGCTGATGTCGGTCAGCACTTTTTCATTCACCAGTTCAGCAATGCGTTCGACCAGCGTTGCGCGGTTGACGTTGTACGGAATCTCAGTGATAACGATTTGTTCCCGTCCACCTTTGAGTTCTTCAACGCCGGCTTTGCCGCGCACTTTCATATTACCGCGGCCGGTCTCAAGGTATTGTCTGACTCCTGAGACGCCGCAGATCGCGCAGCCCGTCGGAAAATCCGGGCCCTTCACGTGCTTCATGAGCTCATCAAGGGTGATGTCCGGATTGTCGATTTGCGCGCAGATTCCGTCGATTACCTCGCTGAGATTGTGTGGCGGAATATTGGTTGCCATGCCAACCGCGATGCCGGTTCCCCCGTTGACAAGGAGATTTGGAAAGGCGGCTGGAAAAACTGTTGGTTCCGTGCGCGTTTCGTCGTAATTCGGGACAAAGTCCACCGTGTCCTTGTCCATGTCGGTCATGAGTGCGGCGCCCAAATGTGTCATGCGCGCTTCGGTGTAACGCATGGCTGCCGGTGGATCGCCTTCGACTGAGCCGAAATTCCCCTGGCCATCGACGAGCCTTTCACGCATGGCCCATGGTTGCGCCATGTGCACGAGGGTGGGGTAGATCACCGCTTCGCCGTGGGGATGATAATTACCGCTCGTGTCGCCACAGATCTTCGCGCATTTGCGATGCTGCCTGTTTGGAAACAACGACAAGTCGTGCATCGCATAAAGAATTCTTCTCTGCGATGGCTTGAGCCCGTCACGCGCATCCGGTAACGCGCGCGAAATGATGACCGACATTGAGTAATCGAGGAATGACCTCGATACTTCCTCGGCCACGTTAATCGGCTCTACCGTTTCGTTTTGATTATACATGCACTAAATTTGTACCAACGATTGCGCTGCTGAACGCTCCGCCAAGAAGCGTTTTTCCCAGGCACGGGAAATGTCGTCGGCTTGCCTGACTGTGGCAGGAGGATCAATTCGAGCGCGGCGCGGCAGCGAAATTTGCAAAAAATCCAAAACGCGACGGATGTTTGCCTCGTAATCTTCACAAAGATTTTCGTATTCGATACGAAGAGGATCGATCCCGATCCGTCGGAAAAATTGCTCCCAGAGCTTTTCTTGCTCTTCGCTCTCCTGGAGACATTGTTCAATCAATTCAGCGTCGAACTGCGGTTCGCGCTGGACAGCTTTGCCTTCCTGTACTTTCCAGAGACCAGTCTGATGTGCGCGCGCTTTCGACAGCGCCTGCCTGAGCTTGTGACGCCGGATGACGTGCACAAACTTGAGACGCGGAAAGGCATTTCGTAAAAGATCGAGATCAGTTGTTCCCGCTTCACCGAAAGCGCCCGTTTCGCGTAACCGTCCGAGAAAATCATCCAAATACCAGCTCATCAGTTTAAATCCGAAAACTTCATTTGAGGTTGCCGTGGCTGTGATGATGTCTTGAACGTAAGCCGCAAAACCCGCGCTCAAATTCAGGTTGTGAGCGGTCGCGAAATCTGATTCCGATTTGCGCAGGAAAAACTGCTTCGGTCTGCCTGCCCGGCGCGTGGCATGCAAACCATCGGTCAACAAATTGCTGCCCGAGCGCGGAATTGCGCAGACGACGTAACAGCGACGCGGATGGCGCAGTTTATGAAACAGACCTCCCATCGCGAATTTTAGACATCGAGATTTCGCACGTTCAGCGCGTTGTCCTCGATAAATTGCCGGCGCGGTTCGACGACATCTCCCATTAGAATCGTGAACATCTTGTCGGCATCGACGGCGTTATCATCGTTCAAATCCACCTTCAGGAGCTTGCGTTTCTCCGGGTTCATCGTGGTCTCGAAAAGCTCCTTCGCATTCATTTCGCCAAGGCCCTTGAAGCGCTTGATCTGAACTCCCCGGCGGCCAATTTCTAAAATCTTCTGAAGAATCTCGGGAATCGAAAAGAGAGGATGCGAAACGCCCTTCTCGCCGTCGCCCTCGATCAACTCGAATATCGGCCGGTCGCTGGCCGCGTAATGGCCTACCTTCAAACCTTTGCGCGCCAACTCCGCAATGAGTTTCTGGATCGCGGCGGACTCGTGCAACTCGACGAGCTTTCCGCGCCTCCGGCTCCCATTCGAGCGAGCCGGCGCTTCCCCGAGCGGCAACAATTCCTGGCCAAGCTCGGCGTCGAACAAATTTAAATCGAGATTGTCGTGATGGAACTGGCGAACCGCCTTCTCGTCGTGAAAATAATGCACGGTTTCCTCGTTTCCATCGCGGACCTTGACAAGATACGTCGGGAGCTTGCCCGATTTGGAATTCCGTTCGCCGAGATAAGTTTCAAAATCACCGCCGTGCCGACGCACAGCTTCGCTTAACTTGGCCAGTTTCTCGAGCGATTCGAGAATGTCTTTCAACTGAGCGGCTGTGACTTCTTTGTCATCCGCGAGATTTCTTAATCGCACATCCTCCGCGCCGAGCGAAATGAGAATTTTGTTTAGCTGGATGTCGTCATCGACGTATTCCTCGCGTTTTTTTCGCTTGATCTGATAGAGCGGAGGCTGGGCGATGTAGATCTTGCCGGCGCGCACCAGTTCGGTCATCTGCCGAAAGAAGAAGGTAAGCAATAATGTGCGAATATGCGAACCATCCACGTCTGCGTCGGTCATGATAATAATCCGGCCGTAACGGAGCTTTGTGATATCAAAGCGCCCTTCGTCCTTGCCATTGCCATCCTCTTTCGGCTTCCCGATGCCCGCGCCAATCGCGGTGATCATCGACTGGATTTCGTTGTTCTTGAGAAACTGATCCTCGCGCGCTTTCTCGACATTGATCAGCTTGCCGCGGATCGGCAGAATCGCCTGATAACGTCGATCGCGCCCCTGCTTGGCGGAGCCGCCAGCCGAATCACCTTCAACGATATAAAGTTCGGTTAATTCCGGATCGCGCTCGGAACAATCCGCCAATTTGCCAGGCAATCCGCCACCCGTGAGAGCGCCTTTGCGAATCGTTTCCCGCGCTTTTCGAGCCGCCTCTCTCGCGCGCGCCGCCGTGAGTACTTTGTCGAAGATACGTCGCGCGATGGGCGGATTCTTGTCGAAGTATGTCATTAATCCCTCGTAAACGACCGAGTTCACGATCCCGTCAATCTCTGTATTGACGAGTTTCACCTTGGTCTGCGATTCGAAACGGGGGTTTGGCAGTTTGATGCTAAGCACGCAGATCAAGCCTTCACGGACGTCGTCGCCGGAAATCGATGGATCTTTTTCTTTGAGAAGATTACTCGATTTCGCGTACTGATTGACCGCTTTGGTGAGTGCGGTGCGGAAGCCGGTTAGATGAGTGCCGCCGTCCGGATTCGGGATCGAATTTGCAAACGGCAAAATCTGATCGTTGTAGCTATCATTGTATTGCAGCACAACATCGACAAAGACTTCATCGCGCTGTCGCGAGATCATGATCGGTTTGGGATGCAAAACCTGTTTGTTTTCACCGAGCTGCTTTACGAACTCTTCGATGCCATGCTTATAGAGAAATGTTTCCTTTTTCGCCGGATCGCTGCGCTCATCGGTTAGCGTGATCTCGAGACCGGGATTGAGAAACGCGAGCTCGCGTAATCGCGTCGCGAGCCGCTCAAACTTAAATTCAATCGTGATCGTGAAGATCGTTGGGTCGGGCAAAAACGTGATGAGCGTTCCGGTGGTTTTCTTGCTTTTGACCTCACCGATGACCGTGAGCTTGTCGGTTGTTTTCCCCTTGGCGAAGGCCATGTGATACACCTTCCCATCGCGCGACACTTCCGCCTTGAACCATTCGGAAAGAGCGTTCGTGCATTTCGCGCCCACACCGTGTAAACCCCCGGAATATTTGTAGGCGCCTTGTCCGAATTTTCCGCCCGCATGCAGATTCGTCAACACCAGCTCAATCGCCGGCATCTTCCATTTCGGATGAATGTCCACAGGAATACCGCGACCATTGTCTCGCACCGACACGGACCCATCGACATGAACGGCGAGCTCAATTTTGGTGCAAAATCCCGCGAGATGTTCGTCGATAGAGTTATCGAGCACTTCGAAAACCAAATGGTGCAAACCCCGCTCATCAGGGTCTCCGATGAACATGCCGGGCCGTTTGCGAACCGCCTCCAAGCCTTCCAACTTGTCGATCTGAGCGGCATCGTATTTTTGTGCCGCGCCGATTCCGGTCGAGCGGGCGCCGGGCGATTTGTCGACCGGAATTTCGTCTTTAGCTTGCAGCATATCCGGGCCTCGAACGACCCGATAAAGAGAATACATGGAAATGCCTCAAAAAACAACTAATAATCTCGTGGTTTAATCAGCTAAATTTCCCCTACCGGTTGGAGGCGAGCGGGGCCGAAACCCATGATATTGTGGTTCTTTCCGGTCGGCCATGCACGTCAGTTTTCGTTCTCTTGACCGACTCGTTTTGGAGTCGGAAAATAGGGTTGCCAATGCGCCTTCAAACCCTTCTTGAAGCACGCTGGATTTTTGTGCTTCTCGTGCTGCTCGCGATCGCTAGTGCGTTTGCAACGCTTTGGTTATCGTTGCTTTTTCTGCTGCTTATTTTTTGCACGCTCGCATTTTTTCGGGATCCAGATCGTCCGGCCCCGACAGATCCAAATCTTATCGTAGCGGCGGCCGATGGAACGGTCAGGGATATCATTGAGCTGAATGAAAATGAAGTTCTGAAGGCAAAAATGCGTCGCGTCGGAATCTTCTTGTCGATCTTCGATGTCCATACCAATCGCGCGCCGATCGATGGCCGCATCATCTACCGGCAACATCGAGAGGGACTCTGTGTCGATGCGCGCCGTCCTGATTGTTCCGAGAAAAACGAATCGATGACTTGGGTTATTCAAAATCCGCGCGCGACGATTGTGCTCCGTCAACTCACCGGCGCGATTGCGAGGCGCATTGTTGGCTGGGCGAAAATCGGGGACGAGTTGAAGAAAGGTGATCGCTTTGGAATGATTCGCTTCGGTTCACGAACCGAAGTATATTTGCCGCTCGCCGCCACCGTGCTGGTGAAGGTGGGGGATCACGTGCTCGGCGGATCGACAATCATTGCGCAACTGCCCGATCAATGAGCGAACAGAATCATCCTAAGATTTATCTGCTGCCGAATTTAATGACGGCAGGGAATTTGTTTTGCGGCTTTACCGCTACGCTCAAAATTCTCGAGGGCGCCTTACTTCAAAGTTCCAATTCGGACGCCGCGGGCGATCTCTTTCATACCGCCATCTGGTTCATTCTCGCCGCCTGTTTTTTTGATCTCCTCGATGGCCGGCTCGCACGTCTCGGTGGACATGAGAGCATGTTTGGTCGCGAATTCGACTCTTTGGCCGACATTGTTTCATTCGGCGTTGCACCAGCCCTGATGGTTTATCGGATCGTTCTGCAGGAATTCCCGCGCGCCTGCTGGATTATTGCGTTTATCTACCTCGCGTGCGGCGCGCTTCGTCTGGCGCGCTTTAACACCGCGTCAGCCAACCATGAAGCGGCCGCCAACACTGATGACAAAAGGAATTTTACCGGCTTCCCCATTCCCGCTGCTGCTGGTCTCATCGCGTCGATCACGCTCTTTTTGCTTTGGCTTGCTGAGGGCGAACATCAGCTCGGCAACTGGAAATTCGTTCTACCGCCGCTCATGCTTTTTCTCTCCTTTATGATGTTCAGCCGTTTTCAGTATCCGAGCTTCAAGGCGCTGAATTGGAAAACTAAAAAATCGATCCCGCGGTTTCTTATAATCAGCCTCATCTTCATCTTCACGGTTATGAATTATGAGTGGATGCCGGCGGTCCTTTTCCTGACTTATTTGCTCTACGGAGTTCTGCGGCCCTGGCTCTCGCGCGAATGGCAGCGCGAAATCGAAGAAGAGATCGGCGAAGAACCGCCTGACGACGCGGTGACAGGTGGATAGGTGATCAGTGAATAGTGAAGGCCGATTCACCAGTCACCGATCCCGATTCACTTTGGTTGCTGCCAATTAAGCTTCGCCAGCACTTCCGGATCGCGCACATCGGCCCATTCGCCGGTCAACTCAAGTGCTTTTACTTTTTTGCCTGAATGCACGAGGGCGCGGATGGCGTCGGTTAATTCGTATTCGCCCCGCGGTGAAGGTTTCAACTTTGCCGTGAAATCGAAAATGCTTGGCCGAAATGCGTAGATACCGGCGTTGTACCACGGACTGGTTTCTTCGCCAGGTTTTGATTTTTCGCGAAGATCGACAAGTTCCATTCGCTCGTTCAGGAAAGCGGCGCCGCCTTTGCTTACATCTTCACCGCGCGTCACAGTGATGATCGCTTCGACGTGCTCCGGGAGGTCGAGAAGTCGCTTGTAATTTGCCGGATCGACCAGAATATCGCCGTAACTTAACACAAACGGTGAATCGCCGGCGAAATTGCGCGCAAGATCGACAACGCGTCCCGTTCCGTCCTGCACAGCTTGCGTCGCGTATTGTATTTCGATGCTGTAACGAGAACCGTCGCCAAAGAAATTTTGTACGGCATCGGCCCGGTAACCGACAATAATCACGAATTCGCGCACACCCGCCTCGCGCAATCCCTCGACGATGTGTTGCAAAACCGGTTTGCCACGCACATCGATCATCGGCTTGGGAAGATCGGTCGTGAGCCCGCGCATCCGCGTGCCGCGCCCGGCCGCGAGCACAACCGCCTTGTCGATCCTTGCCATGAATTAAACTGGGCGGCCTGCTTTAGACGCAGTGAATCGCGATAGGTGATAGCGGGTGAATGGTGATTGCGCCAAGCTATTCACGATTCACCGGTCACTATTCACTCTTTTTCTTCTCCGTAATGATCAGCGCGGGCAAATTCGCTTGCTTGATCAATTCGCCAACTTTCGGGACGTCCTCGTTCTTGATCTGCGCCCATTTTTTCAACTGCTCTTCCAGCTGGCTGCTCAATATTTGGAACACGTCGAGCTGCGGTTTGGTTGGCTCGGTGTCGCCCGCGTCTATGGTATGGCTAAATGTATCAAATCGTTCGTTCAGCATGTTTGGGAAGGCGAGGTTTGCTTCCGAGCCTTTCATGTTTACCTGAATCAGCCGCTGCTCGACTTCCGACATTTTGTGATCGAGCTGATCGGCGGCATCAAGTGCCGGCTTAAGACGCTGATCGTCGCCGAAACGTTTATGCAGTGTTTGAATTTGTGATTTGAGATCGCGGATTTCGTTGACCGCTTGATGCAATTGTGAAATGCGATCGTTCACCTGCGTCGAGAGGGTAAATTGTTTTTGCAACGTAGCCTCGGCGCCCTTTGTGCGCGGATCAATCGCCAAAGGCAGCGGCGCGATCTGCGATTTTCCGCCGAGAGTCAGTTTCACCTGATAATTCCCCGGCAACGCGAGCGGTCCTTTCGGCCCCTCACCAGAATAAAATGCACCCGGAATCTGCACCGGGTCATCGTAGCGCAGGTCCCACGCG
>WNGG01028704.1_pt1 | contig 10336 bp, 12 predicted proteins | sample 5400661 | NCBI WGS metagenome assembly WNGG01 (sample SAMN13153372, study PRJNA577476) | soil metagenome | isolation source: 100 cm soil or saprolite under Garry oak tree replicate 1 | place: USA:California | collected 2016-06-15
AATCTGGATCAGCGCGGGGTACTTGAGCGGGGTCGTGTGCTCCTGGTCGCGGTAGTACAGGCCGGTCACGAGCGTCCACGATGCCTTGATCGTGTGGCCGGTCGAGTCGGTGGCGCCGGTACCGAGCTTGACGACGAATGGTCCCGAAGGAATGCCCTGCGTCGACACCGTCGCGCCGCGTGAATCCTTCGCCCAGTTGAGCGTCAGCGCCTGCGCGCCCAGCGTCATCTTCACAGTGCTCGGCACCATCGCGTCGTTGAAGGCGAACGTGATCGTGGTTCCGGGCTGAAGCTCGGAGCCGTCGGTGATCGGGGCACCACCAGCGCCCGTCACCGAGGTGATGCGCGGCACGATCGTGGTCGTGAATGTCCAGTGCGCGGCCTTGACCGGATGCCTGGTCGTGTCGCCGAACGATCGCAGCGTGAGCGTGTAGCTGGTGAGGTCGAGCAGCGGCTGGGCGGGGACGAACTGGTATCTGTCCTGACCCGAGACGGAAACGAATGCGCCGGTGGTCGCGGGTTCGATGGAGAAGCTCTTCTGCAGAGAATCGAGCGCGACGGACCGGTTGAAGGAGAACACGAGGCGCGCGTCGGTCGGCACCTCCTTCTGGCCCGACGCGACGCTGAGCGTGACCGCGGTCGGCAGCGTGTTGAGGTAGGCGAGATAACCGCCTGCGCTCGTGAACGCGACCGCGACCAGAACCGCGACCGCTATCCAGCCTCGACGCATCGGCAAGCCGAAGCGGTTCTTCCGGATCGGTGGCCTTGGCGCCGGCCAGGCCGTCTGCGCGATCTCCTCTTGGTGCAGCGACGTATCCAGGGACAACGGAGCGCTGCCGATTATGCCATCAGCCTGATCGATCTGCTCGATCGAGTGAGCGAAGGTAGGAAAAGGAGTAGAGCCCCGTGGCGTGTCCGCTGTCAAACCTGATCTGCAACGCGTACTGGCCTACCAGGGTTACGTCTTGAATTCGCAATTCCTCATCGGGCAGGCTGCGCACGCGTGACAGACGGCCTGGTGCGCCTGCCTCGCCTCGACACTCTGCGCATGGACACGCCCATCGCAGCTGCTGGCCTGTGTACGAGCTCACGTGTCCGCCTTCCCAGGTGACCTGCATCACCTGCTGCGCGCGATCGACGTCGACCGTGACGGGAAACGGTTCCGGGTCTTTCAGTGGACGTTGATGACCGGAAGCTGGCGGAACGACTGGATTGATGTTCGCGCCGCGACCTGCGAGGCGATCTCGGTGAACGCCTTCGCGCCCGCCGATTCTGGACGCGAGATGACCACCGGCGTGCCGGCATCGGCGTCCTCGCGGATCCCTTCCTCGAGTGGCACGGCGCCGAGGAATGGAACGCCGAGGCGGGTCGCCGCGGCCTCCGCTCCACCGTGGCTGAAGATCTCGTGCCGGTGCCCGCAGCTCGGGCACACGTACCAGCTCATGTTCTCGATGAGTCCGAGGGGCGTCACGTTCAGCTTCCTGAACATCTGCAGGGCCTTGACCGCGATGTCGGTGGCCACGTCCTGCGGCGTGCACACGATTGCGACGCCCGTGAGCGGCACCGTCTGCGCGAGCGTCAGTGAAGCGTCGCCGGTGCCGGGCGGCAGGTCGATCACGAGGTAATCGAGGCGGCCCCAGTCGACCTGGATCATCAGCGCCTCGATGGCCTTGCCCACCATCGGGCCTCGATAGACCGTCGCCTGTTCGCCTGGATAGATCTGGCCGAACGACATGATCTTCAGGCCGTGCGCCTCGATGGGCTTCAGCCGGCCGTTCGACTGCTCGGGAATCACGCGCGAGTTGGTCATTGCCGGGACGGACGGGCCGAGGATGTCGGCGTCGAGCAGTCCGACCTCGGCCCCCGCCTTGCGCAGCGCGGCGGCGATGTTCACGGCCACCGTCGACTTGCCGACGCCGCCCTTGCCTGACGCGATGGCGATCGTCTGCTTGACACCGGGCAGGATCTCCGACGGCTTCGGGCGCATGAACGCGGGGCGGACGTTGGCGGTCATGCGCACATCGACCGCGGTCACACCTGGAAGCGCGCCAACCGCGTCTTGAGCCTGCGACTTGAAGCGATCCCTCACCGGGCAGGCGGGCGTGGTGAGCTCGAAGGTGAAGCTGACGCGGCCCGCCGGATCGACGGCCAGCTCCTTGATCATGCCCAGGCTCACGACGTCGCGACCGAGGTCCGGGTCGTGGATCTGCGAGAGCACGTCGAGCACCTGCTCGTTGGTGGGCGCCGTCATGGCATGGCATGTTACGGGGAACTTGACCGCAGCCACCCGAGCAGCATTCGCCGCCCACCAGTCCGCCTGCCGGCGATGCACTGTATGCGCCGACCAGGGCATCATCGCCGAGGCGACGCCAACCTTCTCCGGCGGGTGGGGCGCGAAGTTCCTGCTGGTCGGCCAGGCCCCAGGGCCGGTCGAGCGCGAGTCGCGGCGGCCGTTTTCTGGGCGTGCCGGCAAAGAGCTGGACCGCTGGATGCTGCGCGCGGGTTTCGAGTCGGCCGAGGAATTTCGCCGCGTCACCTACATCGCGGCGCTGATGAGATGTTTTCCTGGACGCAACCTGCGCGGCACCGGCGACCTTCGCCCGCCGCCGGCCGGCATCGCCAACTGCGCGCACTGGCTCGACGCGGAGCTGCGTTTGCTGCGGCCGCGCGTGCTGATCCCCGTCGGTCAGCTTGCGATCGTGCGCTTTCTGGGTCCTGGTTCGTTGGAGTCTCGCGTGGGCAAGAAGTTCGGCGAACGTCCCGTGATGGTCCCGCTTCCACATCCGTCGGGACAGAGTCGCTGGCTCAACGATCCAGAAAATCGCGAACGGCTCGCGCGTGCGCTGGCGCTCATCTCACAATTGCGCAGGAGGCTCGCATGAAGTACGTGCTCGTTTTCTATGGAGGCGGAATGCCGGACACGCCGGCCGCGCAGGCGCGCGTGCTCAAGCAGTGGAGCCGGTGGTACGAAAATCTGGGCAAGGCGGTCATCGACGGCGGGCTTCCGTTCTCGGGCCGCGTGAACAAGATCCGCGACGACGGCACGACCGCGAAAGGTCCCATCGGCCAGCGGGCCACCGGCTACGCGATCCTCGATGCCAAGGACCTCGACAAGGCCACATGGATGGCGAGAGGCTGCCCGATCCTCAAAAGCGGCGGCAGCGTCGCGGTGTACGAAACCGCGTCGATGATGTAGCTCGTTGCCGTTCTTCTTCGCCGAACGCGAAGGCGATCGCGCGATCATCCGCGGCTCGGACGCATCACACCTCGCGCGCTCGCTGCGCGCCCGCCCTGGGGAGGAGATCCAGGTCGTCGACGCCGCTGGGTTACTTCTCACCGTGCGCCTGGAGACGGTCAGCAGTTCGCTGATCGCGGGACGCATCGTTGCCGAAGAGGAGCACCGGCCGGAGCCCACGCGTCGCGTCGTCGTGGCGATCTCGCACCTGCCGGCCGCGTCGCTGGACCTCGTGCTGTCTCGATGCACGGAGGTGGGCGCGTCGACCTTCCACATCGTGCAAGCGGATCGCAGCGTCGCGCGCGGCGCGAGGCTGGAGCGCTGGCAGACGATCGTCCGCGAGGCCGCGATGCTGGCGGGGCGCGTGAGCGTTCCCGTCATCGCCGGCCCATCACCGCTGGCGGAGGTGCTGCGCGAGCAGCCGAACCCGGTGATGCTGGTGCGCGGCGCCAGCACTCCGCTGAGCGCGATGCCACGCGACGGCGACGTGACGCTTCTGGTCGGGCCGGAGGGCGGATGGACCGAGCGCGAGGTCGGGATGGTCCCGGTGCACGCCAGCCTGGGCCCGCGCAATCTCCGCGCCGACACCGCGGCCGTCGTCGCGACTGCGATCGCCGTCGGGGTCTAGCGCTTCAGCTCGCGGTAGGTACGCACCTCGCCGCGGATCGCGCGGAATGTGTTGTAGGCGAAGAGTGCGATCCCGAGGATGACAAAGATCACCCCGAACGGAAACAGGCTCGCAGCCCAGAGACCGAAGACAGCCAGGCCGAAGGCTCGAACCAGACCGCTGTAGACGCGGTAACCGGCGACCGTCGCAGCGTAACCAGGCGCTAGAGTGCCGAGTGGGCGCGAGGTGACATTCCGCGTCAGGAAACGTTGAACCGGAGGGGCGTCCATCGCGGTCCCCGCGAGCATGATCAACAGGCCGACGACTAGCAGTGGCGTCACGATCCCTAGCATTCTGACCGTGGCCGTCACCACCAAGCAGGCGCTCGTTCGGAACTTCTGCATCATCGCCCACATCGACCACGGGAAGTCCACGCTGGCCGACCGCCTGCTGGAGTTCACCGGGTCGATCAGCCAGCGCGACATGCAGGACCAGGTCCTCGACACCATGGACCTGGAGCGCGCGGCATCACCATCAAGCTGCAGGCGGTCCGGATGACCTACCCGGCTTCGGACGGCCAGACCTATGAGCTGAACCTCATCGACACGCCCGGCCACGTCGACTTCTCGTACGAAGTGTCGCGTTCGCTCGCCGCGTGCGAGGGCGCGATCCTCGTGGTCGACGCGGCCCAGGGCATCGAGGCCCAGACGCTTGCGAACCTCTACCAGGCGGTCGAGGCCGGGCTGCGCATCGTCCCGGTGGTCAACAAGATCGACCTCGACGCCGCGCAGCCCGAGATGGTCGCCGAGGAGATCGCCGACGTCACCGGTCTTCCGCGCTCGGAGGTCATCTTCGCCTCGGCGAAGCTCGGCATCGGCACGCAGGACATCCTCGAGGCGGTCATCGCGCGCGTGCCGCCGCCGCGGGGCGACGCGAGCGCGCCGCTGAGGGCGCTCATCTTTACGTGCGCGTCGTCGACGGCGAGATCCTGCCGCGCACCAGGATCCGGATGATGAACACAGACAAGGTCCACGAGGTCGACGAGGTCGGCTGGTTCGCGCCCCGCCCGCGACCGGCGGAAAAGCTGACGGCAGGAGAGGTCGGCTACGTGACCGCGGCCATCAAGAACGTGATCGACGCGCGCGTGGGCGACACCGTCACTTCCGCCGAGCACGGCGCCAGGAAGCCGCTGCCCGGCTATCGCCAGGTGAAGCCGATGGTCTTCGCGGGGCTTTTTCCCACCGACTCCGACCAGTTCTCAGACCTGAAGGAGGCGCTCGAGAAGCTGCAGCTGAACGATGCGGCTCTTTCGTACGAGCCCGAAAACTCCGCGGCTCTCGGCTTCGGTTTCCGCTGCGGCTTCCTCGGCTTGCTGCACCTTGAGATCGTGCAGGAGCGCCTGGAGCGCGAGTTCGAGCTAGAGCTGATCACGACCGCGCCCACGGTGGAGTACGAGGTCAAGCTCCGTCGCGGCGGCATGGTCCACGTCGACAACCCCTCGCTGCTGCCGGATCCCACCACCATCGAGTCGATCGCGGAGCCGTTCGTGAAGCTGTCGATCATCGTCCCGTCCACATACGTCGGCGCGATGATGGAGCTCTGCCAGGATCGGCGCGGCATGTTCAAACATCTCGAGCATCGTCCCGGCGAACGCATCGTCCTCGAGTACGAGACGCCCCTCGGCGAGATCATCCACGACTTCTATGACCAGCTGAAGTCGCGCTCGAAGGGCTACGCGTCGATGGACTACGAGATGATCGGCTTCCGCGAAGGCGAATTGGTGAAGCTCGACGTGCTGGTCGCGGGCGAGCCGGTGGACGCGCTGTCGCTCATCGCGCACCGGAGCAAGGCGCAGGCCCAGGGCCGCCGGCTGGTCGAGAAGCTCAAGACGATAATCCCGCGCCAGCTGTACGAGGTGCCGCTCCAGGCTGCGATCGGCGGCAAGGTCATCGCGCGCGAGACCATTCCGGCGATGCGCAAGGATGTGCTCGCCAAATGTTATGGCGGTGACGTGACCCGGAAGCGCAAACTCCTCGAGAAGCAAAAAGAGGGGAAGCGGCGCATGAAGCGCGTCGGCTCGGTCGAGATCCCCCAGGAGGCGTTCATGGCGGTGCTGAAGCTTGACTAAAAGGGCGGTCGCGGTGGTCGCGTTCGTCGCGCTGCTGCTCGGTGCCGCCTGCACGCGCTCCGGCGCTTCCGGCGGCAGCAGCGCAGGCACGCCGGAGCAGATCTACGCGGCGGGTCCGACCGTGGACGAAGTCAGGTCCACACTCGGGTCCGAAACATGGTGGCCGGCTACGCCCTCGTTCCGCATCCGGCCGCTGGGACTTCCGACGATGTCGGAGACCGTCCGCTTCGGCATCACGCAGCACTACGTGCACGTGGGCACGTCGGAGCTGCTCATCGCCGACTATTCCGTCTACAACACGAGCGCGGCCGCGACGACCGTGTTCAACAACATTCAGAAGTCGGTGAGTACCGTCAGCGGACCGCGCGCGGGAGACCAGACGATTTACTTCGGCAACAAGTCGCCGACCGACACGGCCCTCTACGACACGAGCGCGATCGTGCGCGTCGGCCAGGTCCTGATCGGCGTCGACCTGACCAAGGGCCAGGGCTTCGCCGACGTCAACACCATGGGCCGGCTCGCGAACAAGCTGGTCTCGCGTCTCAAGTCCGCGCTCGCAGGAAAGGTCAAGCCGAGCCCGCTCCCCTCGACCGACCGGGGCCTGCTGCTGCCGCTCGGGACCGACGTCACTCTCGCAGCGGCGGTGAGGCTGCCCATCGAAGCCGCTGCCGAGCTGCTCGGCGCCTCTTCGCCGCAGGACGTCACCGACTCGTTCACGAAGGTGGACGTCAAAGATTTCCTGTTCGGCGACTACGCGCTGAACGCCGACCTCAACATGGAGGTGCGGGCCATCGTCTTCAGCTTCTCGAGCCCGAGTGACGCCGCCGGCTGGATCGACCTCGCAATCGGCACCGCCAACCTCGACGCGTCGGGAGTGGCGTCCGGCTATGCGTCGAGCATCGGCCAGTACTACGCGTTCATCCTCGCCGGCCCACACGTCGGCCTGCTGTTCTGCAACTCGCTTTCGCCGTACGAGGCGGCGTCGCGAGCGTGCGAGAGCCCGATCGGTCGCTTGATCGGAGCCTGGCAGACCAGGCTGGCCTAGGTCCCTCCCCCCCCCCAGTGGGGACGTTAGGTGGGGGGCGCCGCCTGGACCCTTAGGCCTTCGAGGCCTTCTGCTCCTGGGCCTCGAGAAACCAGTGCCACTGGCGCTCGAGGCCTTCGCGCAGTGAAGTCCCCGGCTCCCATTCGAGCTGCATGCGCGCCCGCGTGATCGAGGCGCCGGCTCGCCGGTGGTCGAACGGCTGCCGTGCCACATGCCGGCGGGTGAGATGCATGCCAGCCACCTCGGCCAGCACGTCCAGCGCCTGGTTGACCGAGACGCTGCTTCCGCCGCCGACGTTGTAGAGGTCGCCGGGCGACCCGCGCTCAGCAGCTCGCACCGTCGCGTCCACGGCGTCCGTCACGTACGTGAAGTCGCGGGTCTGCTCGCCGTCGCCGAACACGTCGAAGACGCGGCCGTCGTTCATCGCCTGCATCGCCTTCGCGAGCATCAGGTCAGGACGCATGCGCGGCCCGTACACGGAGAAGTAGCGCAGCCTGACCGCCGGCACACGGTAGTTCTTCCAGTAGACGTAAGCGAGGTGTTCGCCTGCGAGCTTGGTGACGCCGTACTGCGAAAGCGGCGCGGGCACGGTGGTCTCGGCGGTGGGGAAGACCTCTGCGTCGCCATAGACCGAGGCCGAGCCTCCGTAGACGAAGGACTTCAGCTTCATGTCCTTGACAGCGTCGAGCAGGTGATGCGTGGCGATCACGTTTTCGCGCAGGTACTGGTCGAACTGCATCGGCGCGGCGCGAACGCCGGGGCGGCCGGCCAGGTGGTACACGGTCTCGGCGCCATCGAGCGCCGACGAGAGATCGTCCTGGGAAAGGTCGAGCGACTCAAATCGGAAGCGGCTGTGCGTGCGCGCCTGGCCCACGTTGCGCTCCTTCGCCGCGCGCGCGTAGTAGTCGGTGAAACCGTCGATGCCGACCACCTCGTGGCCGTCGCTGAGGATTCGCTCCACGAGGTGCGAGCCGATGAAGCCGGCCGCGCCGGTGACGACCACTTTCACGGGATCGTCAATTCTAGGTGCCCGTATGCTTCGGTCCCGTGGGTCGATTCGAGGCCTGGCTGGCGGGCTCCGGCCTGGGCATCACGGTCAAGCAGTTCCCGCAGGGCACGCGGACCGCTCCCGACGCGGCGCGCGCGGTCGGCTGCGACGTCGGGCAGATCGTGAAATCGCTCGTGTTCATGGCCGCTGGGGCTCCCGTCGTGGCGCTGGTAAGCGGGAGCAACCGCCTCGACGAGTCGCGCCTCGGCTCAGTGGCCGGCGAGCCGGTGACCAAGGCCGGCGCTGAGGTCGCGCGCAGCGCCACCGGATACGCGATCGGCGGCGTGCCGCCGTTCGGTCATGCGACCGACGTGCCCGTGTTCATGGACCGCGACCTGCTCGGCTTCGACGTCGTGTGGGCAGCGGCGGGCCGCCCTGACTCCGTGTTCGAGATCGCGCCGGATCGATTGCGGGAGCTGAGTGGCGCGGTCGTCGCGGACCTGAAGACGGCATGAGCTCGATCCTCGTGTTCTGCCGCGACTGCGGCAGGCAGGTGCCCAGCTCCGAGACTCAGGACCAGCTGTGCCTCGACTGCCGAGTCCGCCGCTCGATGGCCGAGCTTCGCGACGAGCACGCGCGGCTGTGGCGCAAGCGCGAGCGCTACCGCAGCCATCACGGCGCGAATGTCGCGCAGATTTCGCGCCAGATCGCACGCGTCGAGGATCGGATGGCGTCGCGCATACGCGAGGTGGTCTCCAATGAGCGGCGCGCAGGTGAGCTGCTGCAGCGCGAGCTCGAGGCCGCGCGCGGCCAGCGCTACACGATCAAGGGAGTATGAGCACGCAACCGTTCCGGCACCTGTACGTGCACATTCCTTTCTGCCGGCACAAGTGCGGTTACTGCGACTTCAACGCGTACGCCGGGATGGACCGTCTGATGCCGGACTACGTGAGTGCGCTAAACGCCGAGCTCACCGCCGCTCGTGAAGCGCGTCCGTTTGGAACGCTGCGGACCGTATATCTCGGCGGCGGCACGCCGAGCCTGCTGCCGCCGGAGCTGATCGCGATTGTGCTCAACCATATCCGCTCGACCTTCGACGTCGAGCCCGACGCCGAGGTCACGCTAGAGGCCAACCCCGGCAGCACCGACGAGGCGAGACTCGAGGCCTGGCTGCAAGGTGGTGTCAACCGGCTCAGCCTCGGCGTGCAGGGATTCGACGGGCGCGCGCTTGCGGTGCTCGAGCGACGAACCGACGCAGCGCAGGCGACGCACGCATTCGGTCTCGCCCGCAAGGCCGGCATGCGCAACATCAACATCGACCTGATCTACGCGGTGCCGTACCAGTCGCTCGAGTCGTGGCTGGAGACGCTGCGCCGCGGCCTTGAGCTCGGACCGGACCACGTCTCGACCTACTGCCTCACGTTCGAGGAGGGCACGCTGCTGTTTCGCCGGCGCGCCGAAGGCCGCTTGCCCGAAGTCGAACCCGACCTGCAGTGGGACCAGCTGGACGCGGCGTGCCGCGAGCTCGAGGCGACGGGCTTCAACCGGTACGAGGTCTCCAGCTGGGCAAAACCCGGATTTGAGTCGCGGCACAACTTCGCGTACTGGCGATGCGTGCCGGTCTACGGCGCCGGAGCCGGCGCGCATTCGTACGCCACCGACGGGTCGTCCGCACGGCGGTGGTGGAACGTCGCGCGCCCGCGCGAGTACATGGCCGCCTGTCCCGACCCGATCGCAGACGGGGAAGACCTGGACGCGCGCAAGACGCGGGCGGAGGCGCTGATGCTGGGTCTGCGGACGGCCGCGGGAACGGCCGTGCCGGGGGGCTTCGAAAGCGAGCTCGAGATGCTGGCGCAGGCGGGTCTCATCGAGCGCACGAACGGGAGGGTCACGCCCACTCGCCGAGGCATGGACCTGCACAACCAGATCGCGCTGGCGGTACTCTGAATCGCCCATGGAATCCCGTAAGCAGGCGATCCTCCGGGCGGTCGTGAACGAGTTCACGACCAGCGCCGTGCCGGTCGGGTCGCAGGCGCTGCAGAGCCGCTACTTCGTGAACCTGTCCTCGGCCACGATCCGCAGCGAGCTGGCCGAACTGGCGGAGGCGGGCTACCTCGCGCAGCCCCACACCTCTGCCGGCCGCATCCCGACCGACCACGGCTACCGTTACTTCGTCGACTTCCTCATGGACCTCGAGGCCGTGCCCGAATCCGTAAGGACGTACATCCGCGACGAGCTGGTAAAGGCGCCGTCGGACGTGCAGGGGTTGGTCGAGAAGGTCGCCATGACCGCCGCCGCGGTCACGCAGAACGCGGCGGTGGCGAGCGCCCCGCA
>WNGG01009963.1_pt1 | contig 10335 bp, 14 predicted proteins | sample 5400661 | NCBI WGS metagenome assembly WNGG01 (sample SAMN13153372, study PRJNA577476) | soil metagenome | isolation source: 100 cm soil or saprolite under Garry oak tree replicate 1 | place: USA:California | collected 2016-06-15
TGGGCTCCGGCGTGGTTTCAGGGGCAGCTCAAGGTTGACTTTCTAACTACCGGCTGAAGCTGACGGCGCGCGGGAGGTCGTGTCGGAATCGCTGCGGCGCGCGCGCGCCGCAGCTTAGCCGGGGCGTTAGGCGCACAGCAGCCTGTGCTTGACGCCAGCCTACGACGTAGTTACAATGTACGCATGTCCGATCTGCGGTTCGCACAGGATCAGCGGAAGGAAACCCAGAACCGGCGCAAACATGGCGTCTCCTTCACTGAGGCAGAGACGGTATTCTCGGACGAGCACGCGTTGTTGGTCGACGACCCGGAGCACTCGGCCCAAGAGAATCGATTCGCTCTGCTCGGACTCAGCGCAAGGTTGCGAACCCTGGTGGTCGCTCACTGCTATCGTGAAGAAGAGGCGGTCATCCGCATCATCTCAGCCCGAAAGGCGACGCGTCGTGAACGGGACGTCTATAACCGAAGGTGGAGAGCATGAAGAAGGAATATGACTTCTCAAAGGGTCGTCGCAACCCATATGCGAAGCGGCTCAAGCGTCAGGTAACGATTCGACTTGATGACCAAACCATCAAGTACTTCAAGGTCATCTCGCAGGAATGCGGTATCCCGTATCAGACGTTGATCAACCTCTATCTGCGTGACTGTGCGGCAACCGGCAAGCGGTTAGCTCTTGATTGGAAATCCGTGGCATAGGGAACGATGGCGCCTAACAACCGGCTGAAGCTGGCGGCGCGCGGGAGGTCGGGGGCAGAATCGCTGCGGCGCACGCGCGCCGCAGCTTAGCCGGGGCGTTAGCCCGTCCGGGGGCCGACGGCCAGTAGCAGGGTGGTATGCTTGGCGCTGATGACGACGCAATTTACGTGGGACCCTACGAAGGCGGCGTCGAACCTTCGAAAACATGGTGTGTCGTTCGAGGAAGCCCTCGCGGTGTTCGGCGATCCGTTGGCTCGCATCCACGACGACCCGCACCACTCGGCACGGGAGAGCCGAGAGATCATCATCGGTCATTCGACCGGTGGCCGCCTTCTGCTGGTCTCCTTCACCGAGCGCTCTGGGGTCATCCGCCTCATCAGCGCGCGACGTGCAACGCGACACGAGCGTAAGGACTATGAACAAGCGACGCGGTTCTAGAAATCGTCACGAGGGCGCCCTGGCGCGCGAGTATCGATTTGACTATAGCAAGTCGCGGCCAAATCGGTTCGCACGACAGGTTGCGAAGAATGCAGTCGTGGTCGTTCTCGATCCCGATGTTGCAGCAGTATTTCGCGACCCCAAGAAGGTGAATTCACTCCTTCGTGCCACGATTGCCGCCCTCAAGAAGCCAGGTTCGCGACGGGCGGGCTAACAACCGGCTGAAGCTGACGGCGCGCGGGAGGTCGTGTCGGAATCGCTGCGGCGCGCGCGCGCCGCAGCTTAGCCGGGGCGTTAGTCACAATGGAACGACCGGCTCCGATTCGCAGCGCCGTAGGTTACGCTGCGGGTCGCGAGACCTAACGTAGCGCAGAGCTACATGCGAAAGGAGCCGGTCTATGAGGAATGATATCCGATTCGTGGGGCTGGATGTGCACGCGGAGACGATCGCCGCGGCGGTGGTGGAGCCGGACGGTGAGCTGCGGTTCCTGGGGACGATCCCCAACCGTCCGGAGGCGATACGACGGCTGATGAAGCGGCTGGGGCCGGCAGCGCGACTGAGGGCGTGCTACGAAGCGGGGCCGACGGGGTACGTGCTGTACTGGCAGCTGACCGAGCTGGGGGTGCACTGCGACGTGGTGGCTCCCTCGCTGGTGCCCGTGAAGGCGGGCGATCGCGTCAAGACCGATCGTCGCGATGCGGAGAAGCTGGCGCGCAGCTATCGCAGTGGGGATCTCACGCCGGTGTGGGTGCCGGATGCGGCGCACGAGGCCCTCCGGGACCTGCTGAGGGCACGCGAAGCCGCCAAGTCGGACCAACTGCGGGCGCGCCACCGTCTGGGTAAGTTCCTGCTGCGCCGCGGCCGGAGACCGGGCCCAGGGATCCGACCCTGGACGTGCAAGCACATGGAGTGGATCAAGCGGGAGGTCCACTTCGAGGTCACAGCGCAGGAAGCCACGCTGACCGACTACATCACGGAGGTGGAGCACGTCGGGCTACGCATCGAGCGTCTCGAGCGCGCCATCGATGAGGCGGTGTCGGCGGTCCCCAACAGGATGCGGGCCGTGATTGATGCCCTGCAGGCCTTGCGAGGCATTCGGCAGATCTCGGCGGCGACCATCGTGGCTGAAGTCGGTGAGTTGAGCCGCTTCGCCAGACCGCGGCAGTTGATGGGGTACAGCGGCGCCGTGCCGCGCGAACATTCCAGCGGCGAGAGGACGCGGCGTGGTGGCATCACCAAGACGGGCAACGCACACCTCAGGCGCATCGTCGGGGAGGCGAGCTGGGCGTACAGGCATCGACCCAACCTCAGCCGGGGGCTGCGCCAGCGTCAGGAAGGGCTCAGCGAACAGGTCAAGGAGATCGCCTGGAAGGCGCAGCACCGGTTGCATCAACGGTTCCGGAAGCTGACGGCCAGGGGCAAGGCCAAACAACAGGTGGTCACGGCTGTGGGCAGAGAGCTGCTCGGGTTCATCTGGGCGATCGGGACAACCGTTGAGCGAGGTCTCACCGAACCGGCGGACCAGCGGCGAGTGGCGTAGAGACTCAGCAGACAGACACCGGGCAAACGCGATGAGTGCAGGACAGATCAGGGGGCGGTCGAGAGGCACACGGAGAGGAGGACCATCGTGCCTGTTATGCGACAGGCCTCTGGCCGGACCCGCGATGTTAGTGCGAGGCAGCTCCCGACGGATGACGACCATGACGGCGAGCCCAAAGGGCTCGATCCGCGAATATCAGCTTGATCAACCGTCGATAAAGCCGGCTCGACCGTCGCCTGGCCTGCCCAGTACTCACGCATCACGCCCGGGGTGAGTTGACAGGTCGTTCCATATCAGCAGGACAGGCGGCAACTTTTCGATAGCCACTGGGACCTCCCTGACGTAGAATTCTTGTAACAACCGATAGTTCGAGGCATCTATGGTTCTCACGGTCGAGCTGGAACAAGAAGACGACGGGCGTTGGATCGCGGAAGTTCTTGAGTTGCCGGGCGTTATGGCGTATGGCCCGTCGGCGCAGGAGGCAGTCGCGAAAGCCAAAGCCCTGGCCCTTCGTGTGGTGGCCGATCGCCTTGAACACGGGGAAGCGGGTCCGGAGCTTCGGGACATCTCGTTCAAGGCCGCATGAGCGAGTGGCCCAGCACCAGGGCACGCAGGGTGCTGGCTGCTCTACTCAAAATTGGCTGGCAGCTCAAGAGACAGACCGGATCCCACCGCACATTGTCCCGAGAAGGTTGGCCCGATGTTGTCTTCGCCTTCCACGATCGCGAAGAAATCGGCCCCCGCATGCTGGCGAGAATCGCGAAGCGCACCGGCCTACGTTCCGAAGAATCTCTAGAGTCGCGAGGCCTGCTAACAACCGGCTGAAGCAGACGGCGCGCGGGAGGTCGGTGTCGGAGTCGCTGCGGCGCACGCGCGCCGCAGCTTAGCCGGGGCGTTAGGCGTACAAATCGATCATGAGCCACGACCAACGAATTGTTCTACGTACTCTTGGGGTCACAGCACTTGTAATCGGCGTCTGCTATTTCGCTCTTCTCGGCTGGTTGATGCACTTGGGGAGTAATGCGAAGAACTATCTGGACGCTACGGTACCAGTCATAGTGTCCAAGTGGGAGCCAGGCGACTTTCTGAAGGAGACCGACGGCAGATACCGTGGTGCGGACGACCAAGCTACCTTGCAGAAGATGTATCGTGTGTTTCGCGCTCTCGGCCAGCTACATTCGTATGGTGGCTCAACCGGTACGGTCGAATTAACCTACCATCCACCGTTCGGGGTGTTATTGCACGGAACCTTCGTATCCCAAAGCCAGTTTGACAAAGGACCAGCAACGATTACCGTCAGCATCCACAAGGCGGATGGTCGATGGTACATCGACAATTTGCAGATGAAGTCAAAGGCACTATTCTCAGACGACGCCTAACAACCGGTTGCAGGCGACGGTGGGCAGGTTGGGAGTTGATATGCCGGCGCGATGGGCGTTCGCCCACCGCGCCGGAACCGGGGCGTTAGGCCGATCCGACGTATTGCGGGAACGAACTATGGATGACTGGGCAAAGGTCTACTCAACGTTGACCGATCAGCAACTCCTCGCGCTGATACGCGCACCCGAAACACTGAGGCACGAGGCGCGAGATGCGCTCGAGGCTGAGATTCGGAAGCGTGAGCTCGACGTCGGCGATGAAGTGTCTTCTTCCCAAGAGGAAGAATCAGCACCGCCTGAGAGTAGTCCCAGCAGTGCCCGTTTTGGCATTTCAGTCATGTTGCGGGCAGGCCTCAGCCTCATTGCTGGACCGTTTCTTGCGACTGGGCCTCTAACGTTCGCGTATTTCACCAAGAGCTATACCCCGTCGTTCGTAACGCTTGTCGTGTCATTTCTGTTCGCTGGTGCAGCCGCTGGCTACGGGGCATCGGTGATTGCTGGCAGACTTGAACTGTTATGGGCCTTCGTTGTCGGCCTTCTGATGAGCTGGATGACGTTCGATGATGCGCCGGGCATGATCGGTGTCACCGCTGGCCAGCTATCGCGATCGTTTGTCCTCGCGTTGGCCATCCTGTTGTTTCTCGCGAGTCTGGTCGGCGGATATCTCCGATCTCTCCAACTAGGAACCCGGCGCCGCCTGCAACCTGGCGAGAAATCTGAAACCGACTACTGGACCGCTTGGATAGGCGGCGTGGTGTGCCTACTGGCTCTGCCTGCGGGCAGCATCATGGGAGCAGCGACTGGCAACACGTTTGCTGGCCTCGCCATCTTCCCGCTCCTCGGGCTAGGCCTGCTGCTTTATTTCGGAGCGCGAAGCACTGCGAAGATTCCACTTGACCAGGTCCTGGGGGGCGAGAACGTGCCAGCAGGGCGTACCAGGTGCGATGCCTGCGGCGTTGAGTATCCATCGCATGAGTACTTAAAACCAGCGGGCTCACGAGGGTTCATTTGCAAGCGATGCGGCGAAAGTCGCTGAGCGCGAGCCAGGCCATGAGCAGGCAAACACGCGTGATCGAGCGATTGGTCCCGCCGGTGGGCGACTCCAATCTCCGAGGGCTCTGTCAGCGTCAGAATGTCTTGTCTCGTAGTCACGGTCCGGCCTAAGAACCGGCTGAAGCTGGCGGCGCGTGGGAGGTCGGGGGCGGAGGCGCTGCGGCGCACGCGCGCCGCAGTTTAGCCGGAGCGTTAGACCGATTACTTTATGCGACCACAAGTGGATGACGAGTATCTAGTTCCACCCAAGACCAGCCGGTCGCTCTCACGAGTGCTGTCTATAAGTATCTGCATCGCATATATCATCGGCGCCTACTCTCATGCCGACATAAAAACCACGATTGAAGTGATGATGTTTTGTGTACTTCCCATGGGTTGCATCTGGTTTCCCGAACCGCTGGGTGATTACGTTGGGTTTGTCAGCTCCGGCCGGTTCATCACAGAAGCATCACCAGCCGGGGCGGTAGCCTTCATGGGTTGGGTACTGCTTCTTCTTCCCGTTGCCGCGTACGTGGTCGTACGCTTGATGGGTGTGAAGGTCGATGTGTTCTGACGGTCACCAACGGTCTAACAACAGGTTGCAGGCGGCGGTGGGCGGGTTGGGAGGTAGTTGGCCGGCGCGTTGGGCGTTCGCCCACCGCTGAACCGGGGCGTTAGCGGGACAGTGTCATGTCTGACGAGATGACGAGGTCACGCGGGAAGCAGAGCCTTCCCCAAGGCTGGAGCTATCCTTTGTCTGCGCGCGATGTTGAATGCCAACTGCAAGGCGTGCGAATCCCGCCAGAACTCACCTTGTCGTTCCATTGGCGTTCCTTCGGGCTACGCGCGTCTGAGCATCTCGCTTTGGTTCGGGCTGGCAGCGCGCTACCCGTGCTCGAGGCCTCTTATCTCAACGTGCGCTCGAGAACGCCACCAATGGCCCTCGGGCGCGAACTCAAGTCATACCTTCGACCTTATTGGTCGATCTGCGTTTATGCTGTTCCGCGGTCAGCGCGAGAAGCGTGCCGCGAAGCACTCTTGGCGACTGGCCTTCCGGTCCTGTGTAAATGGTTGTCCGCTGATCGCCCCGACACTTGGTATGAGGGACATCGGACATTCTCCGTGCTCTTCGTCCTCGCAACAGGTGCACTAACGGTCAGAGAGGCGGCATGAATCGCGAGGTGCCCGCTAACAACCGGTTGCAGGTGCCGGTGGGCGGGTTGGGAGGTGTTGGGCCGGCGCGTTGGGCGTGCGCCCACCGCGCCTGAACCGGGGCGTTAGCCAAATGAAGACGCAATCATGCCGCAGACATCTAGGCCAGGTGCTTGTCGCATCCGCCATCGCCGTCCAGACGACAAGCACCGTCGCTGCGCCGCCTTGGGACTTGCCACCCGCCGTGACTAAGGTGTCGGACACGATCAGTTCCACCTATCTCGGTCGTGATGTGACGACCCATCCGTTAGCTTGGTTGATCCAATATGACAGGCGTGAGCTAATAATCGAGGGCATGCTCTTCTGGACAACCTATCAGACCTCGGCCGGCAAGCGCTGGGCCCTCGTGGCGATTTACAGACATCCAGAAAAATCATCGCCGTGGACGGTTGAAGATGTCTGCCATTACACGCACCACTCGCGTGAACAGTATGACCACGCCCCTTCGAGCAGCGAGATCGGGGAGTTTGCGAGTAGGTGGTTTAGTGTGTACTCGGACTTCAGGTTCTTTGGTGGCGGTGTGAATGAGCTCGACTGGCGGAACCTAGTGGGCGATGATCCGCCCGAGATTAGAGAGTTCACAGCGCAGGATCGGCCCGGGCGCACTGGCTAACAACCGGCTGAAGCAGACGGCGCGCGGGAGGTCGGAGTCGCTGCGGCGCATGCGCGCCGCAGCTTAGCCGGGGCGTTAGGCGGCTGGCGGTCAATTGCCATGTGCGACACCTCTGTGACAGTCTTAGACGCAGTCTCTCACTCAGGCTGCTGGGTGTGCTTGAACGAGTCGGTGAGGATCATGGTCTTCTGGACATGAATCTCCACATTGGTATCGTAGCCCACAGCGCGGAGGGCGCGACACTGTGCTACCGGACGATGTGGCTGGAGGGCATTCGCCGCCTTGGTCCCCACAATCATCCTGAGATCACGCTAACAGGCATCGCCATGCATCACTCGCTCGCAGCCTGGGAGAGCGGCGACCTTCACTTCCTGCGGAGCGTATTCATGAAGGACGTGACCAAGCTGGCCGCCGTTGGGGCCGACTTCTTCGTTCTTCCGGACAACACTGCGCACATTGCGTTGGAGGCGCCCGGCGTTCCGTTTCCGCTCCCTTGCCTCCACATTGCCGAGGTATTGGCGGACCAAGCGGAGCGCGATTGTCGCAGCCGCATTGGCATTCTCGGTACTGAGTGGACAACGATGGGACCGGTGTATCGAGGTGCATTCGGCCGACGTGGTCTCGAGTTCGAAGTCCCGGACGAGACTGACCGTCGGATGGTTCACAAGATCATTTTTGAGGAGCTATGTCTCGGCATCTTCCGCGACGAATCCCGAGCCACCTGCGTTCGCATCATTCAGAAACTTGGCGCCCGTGGCTGTGATGCTGTAGCACTTGTGTGTACTGAGATCCCGTTGCTGGTCACGGCGGGAGTCTCTCCCCTCCCGACGCTTGATTCCACACGCTTACTTGCTGTTGCTGCGATTGAAGTGGCGTTGAGGGAGCGGGCGTTGCCAAAATGGCGCGGCGGACCCATGGTGCCGCATGAACAACCGCGTTGACCTAGTTGCAGCGACTGGCCAGGAACCGCTGGGAGGGCGTTGAAGGAGGGCCGCCTATCAACCGGCTGAAGCAGGCGGCGCGCGGGAGGTCGGGGGCGGAAGCGCTGCGGCGCACGCGCGCCGCAGCTTAGCCGGAGCGTTGGGCCGACTAACGGAAGCGATGCCCATGGAAATAATGACTCATCTTCGGATGACGGTTCGTCATCTCCTGAAACACCCCGGCTACGCATCGGCGGTCGTCCTCATCCTTGCGCTCGCGATCGGAGCCAATGGCGGGGTCTTTAGCGCGGTCTACGCCATTCTGCTTCGGCCGCTGCCACTTGGCGCTCCGGACCGTCTCGTCGTCTGCTGGGGGAGGGATCTTGCCCGTAGTGCCGAAGTCGTCGAGCTCTCGTACCAGGACTTTCGCGATGTACAGGCCGGAAGCCGCAGCTTTGACGGTATGGCTGCAATGGGATCGGCGATCTGGACCATGGTCATGGACGGGCGCGACGAGCCGGTCCGGCTGCCGTTTGCGGCCGTTTCGGCGTCGTTCTTCGACGTGCTTGACGCCAGGCCGATGCTTGGGCGCGCCTTCCGTGCGGACGATGACGTGGCGAATGCGGCCGGTGTGGTCGTGCTGAACTATGGCACATGGACCAGGCGGTTTGGGGCGGATCCGAACATCGTGGGGAACACGGTGACCCTGGATCGAAAGCTGTACACCATCATCGGGGTCATGCCACGTTCTTTCGATTTTCCGCGCGGCGCCGAGTTCTGGACGCCGGTCGTCCCGGTCCTCATCGGATCCTCGGCTCAGTTGGGTCCGGACGTTCTGACGAACGTCGGCGTGCTGTTCGTCGTCGGACGATTGCGCGATGGCGTGACGCATCTGGCCGCGAACGAAGACCTGGATCGAGTCCTCAGCAGATTGCGGAAGGGCACGTCGGGATTTGGATCGGCCGTCAAGGTCACGCCATTGTTGGAGTATCTGTTCGGTCCCGTGCGGCCTGTGCTCTGGTTGCTTTTCGCGGCGGTCGCAGTGCTCCTCCTCATCGCTTGCGCCAACATCTCGGGACTCATGTTGACGCAAGCCTCCCTGAGGCGTAAAGAGCACGCGATTCGAATGGCGCTCGGAGCCACCACGCTGAGCCTCGGCAGGCTCTGGTTCTTCGAGACGTTCACGCTCTCGCTCATCGGCGGCGCGCTCGGTCTGATGACGTGCTGGGCCATGACCGCGGCCATCGTCGCGCTGGCTCCCGACGACATCCCGCGCATTGCCGACGTTTCGGTCAGCCTGCCGGTCGCCGCATTCACGGCAGGCGTGGTGTTCCTCACCGCTCTGATCTGTGGCATCCCGGCGATCCGGCAGACGAACGCGGCCAACATGCTCGAGGCTCTCAACGATGCTGCCCACAGTACGCCCGGAAGACACTCGCGTCGCACACGCTCGGCGCTTCTCGTGCTCCAGATGGCCCTGGCGGTCGTCCTGCTCATAGATGCCGGTCTCGTCGTCAGAAGCTTTGCCAGCCTTCGCGCGCTCGACCTTGGGTTTTCGCCCCACGGGGTGCTCACGATGCTCGTCATTCCCCGGTCCCCGAAGCCTCCGGCAGATGAGTGGTTTCGCGACTTGATTGCGCGAGTCGAGGCGCTTCCGGGGGTGACGGCCGCAGCCGCGATATTTCCTCCACCGCTTGCGATCGGCACCGTCGGAGAAGCGACCTGGTTCATGGCTGAGGGACAGTCCGACACGCCCGAAGTGCTGGCGTCCAACCCAAGACTGAATTATGAAGTGGCGACTCCGGGCTACTTCAGGGCGATGGGCATTCCGCTGCGACGCGGTCGTCTGTTCGACGCGACGGATGACAGGCGTGCGCCCAGGGTCGTGATTGTCGGAGATACCACGGCGCGCCGGTTGTGGCCCGGTCAGGATCCTATAGGAAAGCGTCTATGGATGCCGTCCTTCGCGCTGGGCTCGCAGGAAGGCGTGTGGCGGACCGTCGTCGGTGTGGTCGGCGACGTCTGCTACCAGGGGATTGACGACGGGTCGCTTGACGTCTACGACCCCGCGCGGCAGTCCGGGTTGTCAGCGGATTATCTGGTGGTACGGACAGAGGACGATCCCCCGGCGATGACCACCGCCGTACGGACGATCGCCAAGTCGCTCGATCCTCGCGTCGTCATCGATCGCGTCACGACATACGAGACCCTGGTCGCGCGCATCGTTGCCCCGTGGCGCCTGAGCGCCTGGATGTTCACGCTGTTTGCCGCGCTCGCCTCACTTCTGGCCGCGGTTGGCTTGTTCAGCCTGGTTAGCCTCGACGTGGCAAGCCGTCAGCACGAATTCGCGATTCGGATGGTCTTGGGGGCGCTGCCACGCGACATTCTCCGACTCGCGGCGGGCTCCGCTCTATGGCAGGTTGCACTGGGCGTGTCCTTGGGTCTGCTTGTCGCGCTCGCGGCTACACGCACGCTGCAAGCCCTGCTATTTGGCGTTGAGGCCCT
>WNGG01010681.1_pt1 | contig 10335 bp, 9 predicted proteins | sample 5400661 | NCBI WGS metagenome assembly WNGG01 (sample SAMN13153372, study PRJNA577476) | soil metagenome | isolation source: 100 cm soil or saprolite under Garry oak tree replicate 1 | place: USA:California | collected 2016-06-15
CGCAGCCGGACCGCCAGGTGGTAGACGGCCGTCTCCATGCCGCCGGGCGGGTGGAGGGGATGCGCGGCGCGGCTGAGCAGCGCCACCTTCACCGCAGCCTCCGGTAGACAGCCTCGTAGCGCGGGACGAGGGCGGCGGGCGAGAACGCCTCCGCGCGGGCGCGCGCGCCCTCGGCCAGCCGGCCGCGCAGCGGCCCCTCGGCGGCCAGACGGCGCACCGCGTGCGACAGCGACGCCGCGTCCGGGACCACCAGGCCGCTCCGGCCGTCCTCCAGGATCTCCCGCGTGCCGCCCGTGTCCATCGCCGCCATCGGCGTGCCGAGGGCCAGCGCCTCGAGCAGCACGCGCGAGAGCGGCTCGGGCCAGAGAGAAGGAAACACGAGGGCGGTCGCGCGGCCCATCGCCCGCAGCACGTCCTCGCGATGGGCCCAGCCCCGGAGCACGAGGCTCACGCCCGCGGCGGCGGCGTCGAACTTGAGCGCGTGGGCGAGCGACCCCTCCCCGAGGACGACGAGCGGCAGGCCGGTTCCGGCCGCCGCCACCGTCGGGACGAGCAGCCGCGCGCCCTTGTTCTCCTCCAGCTTGCCCACGAAGAGCAGGAAGCGATCGGGCAGAGGAAAGCCGGGCTCGGCCGCCGCGATCGCCCTCGTCTCCGCGGCGTCGACGACGTTGGGCAGCACCTCGACGCGCGGGATCCCCGCCTCCGTCAGCTCCGCGGCGATCGCCTGGCTGACGGCGAGCGTCGCCCCCGCGCGACCGAGGGCGGCGCGCTTCTCGGCCAGGTCCGCCTTCATGTAGGGGATCGCCGCCCACGGAACCGGGCCGGGAACCCGGCCCTGGACGCAGCGCGTCATGGGCGCGGTCCCACAGTGCGGGCAGAGCGCGCCCTGGCTGATCCGGGTGGACCAGAAGCAGACCGGCCAGTGGTCGCGGACAGTCACCGCCACGCGGCCCGGCCTCTCGCCGGCCAGGCACCCCAGCGCCGAGAGCGAGTGCTGCGCGTGGAGCACGCCCTCGTCCTCGCCCGCGAGGTGGGCGGCGAAGGCCCGGGGCACGGTGAGGCGCCGGCGGCCGCGCGCGACGAGCCGGCGGACGTCGAGGCCGTCCGAGTCGAGGGGGCCGAGGCTGGTGGTCACCACGCTCACCGCGTGGCCGGCCGCGCGCAGGCCGAGGGCGAGCGCGCGCGTGGACCAGCCGGCGCCGCCGGCGCGCGGGGGATAGACCTCGCTCACGAGCAGGACCCTCACGAGGCGATCCTCCGCAGCACGCCCTCGAGCTGCTCGCAGTGACGCGCCCACGAGTAGCTCTCGACGACACGGGTGCGCGCCTGCGCCCCCAGGCGCGCGCGCAGGGCCGCGTCGCCGGCCAGCCGCTCGAGCACGCGCGCGAGGTCCGCGTCGTCCCCCTCGCGGAAATGCAGGCCCTCCTGCTCCGCGCGCACGATCTCGTCGAGCGGCGGGTGCGCGATCGTGACGGTGGGCAGGCCCGAGGCCATGTACTCGAAGATCTTCAGCGGCGACCAGTAGAAGCCGAGGCGGAGCTGGCGCAGCCGCCGCGTGTCGTAGGGAGCGGCCCCCACGTCGGCGCAGGCCACTAGCTCCGGCATCTTCTCGTAGGCGAGGCTGCCCAGGCGGCGTCCCCGGTAGCCGGCGGCTCCGGCGGCCTTTCCTCCCGCGAGCAGGAAGTACAGGTCGGCGCGGGGGGCGAGCCGGCGCGCCGCGGCCTCCAGCACGGGCACGCCGTGCCAGGGGCGGAAGCTGCCGCTGAAGAGCACGGCGGTCGCCCCTTCCGGGATCCCGAGCGCCGCGCGCGTCTCCGCGCGCCGCCGCGAGGGATGGAACGCGTCGACGTTGGCGCCCCAGCTCACCTTGACCGTCTTGCCGCGCGCGAAGTCGGGAACGATCTCGAGCAGCGGCGAGACCAGGGCGGTGGCGGCGCGGCAGAGCCGCTCGCGCCGCCGGCGCAGCGGACGGACCACGGCCAGCGCGTCGAGCGCGCCCTTGAGCGAGCCGGGATGGTCCACGACGGGGGAGTTCACCTCGAGCAGCGACGGCACCGCGGCCCTCTCGGCGGCGAGGATACCCTCGCCCCCGAAGTTGTAGTAGCGCTCCATCAGCGCGTGCGGGCGGACGGAGGCGACGATGCGCTCGACGGCGGCGCGGGCCCGGAAGCGGAAGAGCCGATGGTCGGGACGCCAGGCCACGCGGTGCCAGATGATCCCGTCGCGGGCGCCCTCGACGGGAAGGCCGGCCTCGCGGTGCACGACCACGTGGACCTCGTGTCCTCTCGCGGCCAGCCCCCGGGCGACCTCGAGCACGTGGACGCTGCCGCCGGTCCGTCCGGGCACGCGCTGATCGGACGCGACGTAGACGATCCTCACGCCCCCGCCCCCCCCCGGGGGCGCAGCAGGCCGAAGAACGGGCCGGTGCGGATCCCGCCGAAGAGCACGACGTCGAGCTTGAGCAGCCAGGTGAGGCCGCGGGCGGCCGCCCGTGCCAGCCGGCCGGGTGGAGGAGCCGCCGGGACCGGCGGCGGGGCGCCGCTCCCGGGGGACCGCGCGCGGCCGGACCGCGCTCGCCGCCGCCGGGCCTGCTCGTAGAGACGCAGGCCGAGGTCCTCGACGACGGCCTTGACCACGACGTTGTAGTAGCGCCGCTCGGCCACCTCGAGCCCGGCCGCGGCGCACAGCGTCTCGAAGTGCTCGTGGCTGCGGATGGCGTTGACGTGATCGCTCTTGCGCAGCGCCTCGCGCTCGTGGTCGATGAAGCCGGCCCGGCCCAGCCGGCGGGCGAGGCGGTTCACCGCGCGCTGGAAGCGGGCGAGCGTCGACGACTCCATCGCGTGCGTGTACACGAACAGGCGCCCGCCGGGGCCGACGGCGCGCCGCGCCTCCACCAGCACGTCGACGACCCCGGCCTCGTCGAGATGCTCGAGCACGTCGAGCGAGTAGGCGCGCGGGAACGCGCCCTTCCGGAACGGAAGCCGGCGGAGGTCGCCCCGGACGAGGTCCACCGCCGCCGCCGCGCGGGCGAGGAAGAAAGGCGCGACGTCGACCCCGGCGGCGAGGGCGCCGTCCCGCCCGGCGTAGAGCGCGAGCTTGCCGGCGCCGCAGCCGAGGTCCAGCACCGCCTGCCCGGCGCCGGGGGCCAGCATCCTGCGCATCATGTCCGCCTTCACGCGCGCGGAGAGGACGGGCTCGGCATCGGTCGTCCCCAGCCGCTCCTGGAACTCGTGGTCGGCGTACTGCGTGAGATCGCCCACCGGACGCGGCGGGGCGAGGTCGGCGTAGCCCTCGGCGCGGCGCAGGGCGTACGCGCCGCCGCAACAGGAGCAGGAAAGCGATTCGCCATGCGCCCGGAGCCGGACCTTGTCGGGCCCGCCGCAGGCGCAGCGCACCCGCCGGGCATAGTCCCCGCACGCGGCGTGGCCGGCGGGCGACGAGCACTGCGCGCAGCCCGCGCTCTCCAGGCAGACGGGACACGCGACGCGCTCCAGCAGCGCGGCGGAGATCACGGTCCCTCCTTCACCAGCCGCTCGCGGTCGGTGAAGAAGAGCCAGGCCGCGCGGGCGAGATGGCGGGGCACCTCGCTCACCTGGTTGACGGCGACGCGCGGCCATTCGAGCCGCTGCCGGTCCATCAGCTTCAGCCCGAACTGCACCATCAGCCCGAAGTTCCACGCCGCGAAGAGGGCCAGGACCACCCCGGCGAGGCGCCGGCGGCGGGACGGCACCGCGGCCAGAAGCGCCGCCAGTCCCCAGGCGAAGACCGGCGTCGAGCAGACGAAGCGCCGCGAGCCGAACGCGCCGGCCTGCGTCCAGCTCTCCACCGCGCCGTTGATCCAGACCTGCAGCAGCAACGCGAGCGCGAGCAGCACCGCGATCGCGTCCCGCCGGCGCCAGAGAAGGAGAACGAGGCCGGCGGCGGCGATGAACAGCAGCGGGCTCCAGGCGAAGAGCCCGTGGCCGGGATCGAACAGGACCTCGAGCAGGTGCGGACTCGGCCAGCTCATCTTGCGCGCCACGAGCCGCGAGGGCCCGAAGCGTCCGGTCAGCGCGCGGTACGCGAGGAGCTGGGGGATGAAGACGATCACCGCGGCGACGGTCATCGCGGTTCCGCGAACCAGGGCCGCCCCCGCCGTGCGCCTGAGAATGACCATGCGAGAGGTGGGGGGTCTGGGGGGGCCCGATCGCCCCCCCAGCTTGATAGCGAGCACGAATTCATTTCGCGCGAGCGTGACGATGAAACCCGCGGGGACGATCAGGAACAGGCCGTCCTGCTCCCGCACGAGCGCGGCCAGGCCCCCGGCGGCGCCGATCGCCGCCCATGCCCCGACGGACGCGGGCCGCGCCGCGGCGCGCAGGCTCAGCCACAGGAGCAGCGCCACCGCGAACACACCGCAGGCGTGCGAGAAGGCGGGCGCCACCGTCATGTAGTAGAGCAGCGGCGTCGCCAGCCACAGTCCCGCCACCGCCAACGTCGCCGCGGGCTCGGGGATGCCCGCGTGTGTCCGCAGCGTGTCGTGCACGAGGAGGAGGCCGGCCAGCCCGTAGAGGGCCGAGGCGTAGCAGGCGGCGGCCACGTATGGAAACGAGAAGCCGTCGGCGGCCACGTGAGCGCCCGCGGCCCGCGCCGCGAGGACACCCGCGTGGGCGAGGAGGTAGAAGGGCGACCACAGCAGCGCGCAGCCGAGGGGAGCGAAGTTGATGTGGCGGCCGGTGTCCGTCGCGCGCCGGTCGAGGAACGTGGACTTGAAGCCGGCCAGGCCCTGGGGGTCGGCGGCGTAGAAGCGCTCGTACTCGTTGCCGAACTCGAGGTCGCGGTCGAAGACGAGCGAGCGCAGGTACGAGAAGTACTCGATCTCGTCCGCCCCGCGGATCTTCGGCGTGACCAGCGGCAGCGTGAGGGCGAAGAGGAGCACCAGGGCGCGCCGGCCGGTCCCCCAGGGCGCCTTCCCGGCCTCCGCCACGCTCACATCACCTCGTCGAACAGCTCGCCGAGCGCGCGGGCGCGCGCATCCCACGAGTATCGCGGCGCTTCGTCCCACGCCGCTCGGGCCAGCCGCCGCGCCAGATCGACCTCGGAGAGCACCCGGCGCAGCGCCGCGGCCAGGGCGGCCGTGTCCCCGGGCGGCACGAGCAGCGCGTTCTCGCCGTCCCGCAGCACCTCGCGGCTGGAAGGCAGGTCGGAGGCGACGATGGGCCGGCCGGCGGCCATCGCCTCGAAGACCTTCAGCGGCGAGGTGTGGCGCTCGGTCATGCCCGCGCGCAGGAACGGCGCCACGACCACGGTGGCCCGGGCGAGCTCATCCGCCACCCGCGGCTGGGGGATGAGGCCCGGCATCTCCGTGCGCTCGCCCAGGCCGTGCCGCTCCACCAGCGATCGGATGCGGCGCGTGTCCGCCTCCCCCTCGATGCCGCCGAGGATCACGAGGCGCGCCGACGGCACCGCGGCCATGGCCTCCACGACCACGTCGACGCCCTTCCAGGGATAGAGCTGGCCCGCGTACAGGACGCGGGCCGGACGTTCGGCGGCGAGACCGGGGAAGGTCCGCACCGAGGCCACGTCACAACCGTTGGGGATGACGCGCACACATGAACGCGTCCCGTGACGCTCCACGAACGCGTCGCGGATGCCGGCCGTGGTCGTCACGAAGCCGCCCGCCCTCTGCCAGACCCTCTCCTCGCGCCGCGCGATGCGCGCGGCCTTGCGCGCATCGGCCGCCTCGGACGTTCCGTAGAGGCTCCCGCGCTCGCCGTACATGACCTCTTCGACCGCGTGCGCCTCGTAGACGACCGCTCCCGGCCCCGGCGCGGGCACGCGCAGGAGGAGGTCCGCGAGCTGCAGGTCGCGCGTGAACACGACGGCGCCCCGCCGGCGCGCGACGAGGCCGGCGGCCGCGGCGCGGGCCAGGAAGGACGCGCGCGGGAGCACGTAGCTGCCCCGCCGATGCAGCACGCCCAAACGCCGCACGTCGAGGCACGGGTGCGGCGGGAGACCGAAGAGCGCCAGCACCTCGGCGGTGGGCCGCGGGTCGCTGCGGCGCACGACGAGGCGGACGCGGCTTCCGCCGCGGGCGAGCGCGGCCGCGGTCTTCACGATCTGCACGCCGTTGGCGCGCTCGAGGGGGAAGCGGATGTCGGCGAGGATCATGATCTCGCGCGGGTCGCTCACCGGGGCGAGGCTCCCGGCTTCTCCAGCACGCACTGGATGTGGCCGATCATCACGTCCTGCGCCCACGGGGTCGCTTCCATGCGCCGCCGCAGGGGACCGGGCAGCGCGCGCCGGAAGAAGCCGGTCACGTGGCGGTCCTCGCGCAGCGGCCGGAAGCCCGACTCGCGGATCCACGCCGAGAGGCGCCGCACGGTGACGCGCTGCCGCAGGTCGTCCTCCTTCTCCTTCCCCTGCTCGGCCAGCGCCACGAACGTGTTGGCCTCCTTCTTCTCCCGGAGGGCCCACGGCGCATGGCGGGCCAGGAAGCGGAAGGCGCGGAACGCGGCGCGGCGGCCGACGAGGATGTGGAGGGGAACGGGAACGAGCAGCCGCGGCAGGTGGGCGCCGGCCAGGGAGAGGAACGGAGCGGTCGAGAGGTAGAGCACGCCGCCCCGGCGCAGCACGCGATGGCATTCCGCGAGGTAGCCCTCGGCGGAGATCACGTGCTCGATGACCGAATGGCTGAAGACGAGGTCGAAGCTCTCGTCCGCGAAGGGCAGGCGGGCGCCGTCGCCCTGGACGAACGCGGCGTTGGCGATCTTCCTTTCCGAGGCCAGCCGCGTGCCCGCGTCGCGGAAGCGCGCGTCGAGGTCCAGTCCCACGGCGAACGCCGACTCCTCGGCCAGCGACAGCGCGGTCCCTCCCCCGCCGCAGCCGGCGTCGAGGACGCGGCCGCCGAGCCGGGCCCCGGCGCGCTCGAGGGCCTGGATCACCTTGGCGCTGCGCAAGTACTCGAACACCGCGTAGTCGTACTCGCTGCGGAAGCGCGCGCCGGCGGCGGCGGCGATGGCCGCCTCGTCCACGGTTCTCACGACGCGAGCGCCTCGCGGTAGAGGCCGAGGTAGCGCTCGGCGACGCCACCGAGACGGAAGCGCTCGGCGACGAGGCGGGCGGTGGCCGCGCTCGTGCGCCGCGGCGCGTCCAGGAACGCCAGGATGGCCGCGGCCAGCGCGTCGGGATCGCGCATGGGCACCACACCCAGGTCCTCGCCGAAGAGCGCGGCCAGCTCCTTCCCGCCGGGGTTGTCGGTGGAGACGACGGGGGTCCCGCTGGCCAGAGCCTCGAGGGCCACCGTCGGCGTCGCTTCCAGCACGGAAGAGAGGACGAACAGGTCCGCGGCCGCCTGCCACTCGGCGACCTCCGCGTTGGGAACGAGGCCGAGGAAGCGGACCGCGCGCCCGAGTCCGAGGCGCGCGGCCATGGCCCGCAGCCCCTCTTGGGTCTCGCCCGCGCCGGCGATGGCGAGCACGGCGTCGTCGCGGCGTGGCCGCACGCGAGCCATGGCCTCGAGCAGCGTGGCGTGGTCGGCGAGCGGGTGGAGGCGCTTGACGTTGAGGAGCAGCACGCCGCCCTCCGGCAGCAGCCGCGCGCGCAGCGCGGCGCGCTCGGCGGGCGGGCGGACGGTGAACGCGTCGGCCACGGGCGGGTAGACGACGGAGGCGCCCCGCAGCGGCACGTCCAGCTCGCGCGCCCGGTCGAGCAGGGCCTGCGAGTAGAACGTGACGTGGGCGGCGTCGCGGTTGAAGCGGCGGAAGCGGGCGTCGCCCCGGTCGTGATGCCAGATCTCCGTCCCGTAGTGGGTGAGGACGTAGGGCCGGCGATGGCGGAGGCAGAGCCGCGCCGCCACCTGGTTCATCCAGGTGCTGGAATGGATGTGGGCCAGCTCGGAGAGCCGCACGAGCGGGGCCGCCTTCCACCACGTCTCGGCCGCCTCCAGCGCCTGGGGGAGGCGAGTGGCGCGCAGCCGCGCCGCGCGGCGGCGGACGTAGGCGGTGTCGCCCTGGCTGCCGCCCGCCCCGAAGGTCAGGAAGCGCGCGGTGTGGCCGCGCGCGGACAGCGCCTGCCCGAGCAGGTGGGGCAGGAGCGCGTTGGCGGCCTGGTGCGGAGGAAGGTGCGGCGTCACCATCAGCACGTTCACGCCCGCGCGTCCCAGTGCGCCCGGAACTCGCGGTACGTGCGCCCGACCGCGCCCAGACGCGTGGTGAGGTGCTCGAACAGACGCTTCAGGTCGTCCAGGAAGCGCGACACGCTGGCCTCGTCGGGCGTGTACGGGCTCCCCCCGGGAAGCAGCTCGCTCGAGTGGAAGATCACGTTGAAGCAGGGCACGCCGGCGGCGGCGAGCCGGGAGGCGAAGGCGAGCATGTCCGGCAGCGCCGCGTACGAGGGCCGCAGCCACACCGCCTTCAATCCCAGGCGCCGCAGCGCGCCGCGCCAGGGGATGGGCCGCAGCCGCGCGTAGAGCGCCTCGACCGCCTTGGGGAGGGCGGGCGAGGTGGCGGCGGAGATCGGGACCTCCAGGATCTTCGCGGCCCCGCGGCGCCGGACGTCGTGGTAGTCGGGGTGATAGGGAACGACGGGCGCCCCCGCGAAGACCATCCCGCCCTTGCGCCGCTCGTTGAAGAGCGGATCGACGCTCGTGTCCACGGTGAAGCCGAGCCGCTCGAGGACCGGCAGCGAGGCTCCGTTGAAGCCGTTCCGGCCCGCCCGGTAGGTCGTGGGCCGCTCGCCCAGCTCCTGCTCGATGAGGGCCGTCAGCTCGCGAAGCTGGCGGTCGAGCAAGTCCGCCGGGAGGTTGTGGGGATACGTGTGGCCGGCCGCGTCCTCGGGCCGGAAGGGAGGCGACGTCCACGGGTGCAGGTGGGCTCCGATCTCGCACCGTCCCCCGCGGAAGAGGCCGCGCAGCACGTCCGCGCTCTCCTTCTTCGCCGCCATCTCGTGCGTGACGAGATAGCTCGGCCGCACGCCGAAGCCGTCGCACAAGGCCTGCAGCGCGGGCAGCCGCTCGGCGTTGCGCACGGCGAGCCTCCGCCGTCCTTCGGCGGACCACTGGTCGTCGGCCTCCGTGTCGACGCCCACCAGCACCGCCGGGGGCAGCCCGCCGGCCTTCATCGGTCCATGTCGCTGTCGCCGAAGACCACATGCCAGCGGCCCGGATCGGCCAGCACCTCGTCGCCCCCCACGTGGGACTGCACGCAGAACTGCATCGGCGAGGCGCCCCGGGAAAAGCCGCGGCGCAGCAGATCGCCTCCGAGCCCGGCGTGGAGCGAGAAGGCCTGGGCGCGCGCCACCCGCGCCCGGCGGAAATCGGCCAGGACCGCGCACAGCAGGGCATCTCGCGCCGCGCGGTCGGTGGCCTCGGTGAAGACGTCCATGATCCAGCCCAGGCGCAGGCCCCGGTAGTCCTCGTGGCGGCTGACCGCGAACCCCACCAGCTCGTCCCCCTGCCGGGCCTCCCAGCGCGCGTAGCGGCGGTGGGGGCAGCGCTCGTACTTCCACTCCAGGTACGCGGCATCCCGGCGCACGCACATCGCATACGAGGCCCGGGCCCGCTCCCACAGTCTGTCGTACTCGGGCCCGAGGCCGGTAGCGGGACGGACCGCCACCCCCGCGTGCCGTTCGGGCGCCTCGGGACTGAGCGAGCGCAGCACCGCCCCGAGGAGCGGGCCGCCCACCGCGGCCGTGCCGCGGCCCACGCCCCGGGCCAGCACCGCCACCGGATCGAGGATCTTCCGGTAGAACGGCACCGGCCCCATGTCCCGGTAACCCAGCTTCTGGAAGAGAGCGTAGGAGGAGCTGGTGAGCCCGAGGCCGAGCGCCACGCCCACGCTGTGGCTCCAGGTGTCGAACAGCAAGGCCCCCACGCCCTGGCCGCGGGCTTCCTCGCGCAAGAACACGTCCATCCCCCACGAGGCCCGGACCTCGCGGTCTCCCCACCGCAGGTGAACGGGCATGGAGCGCCGTCGGAGCGTGGGTTGTCGCGGTACTGCCAGGCCCACCGTCGGCGGCTGGCCTCGGTCCTCTCGTGCCCGAAGACGTCGCGGTAGAGGCGGAAGAGCTCCTCGTCGTCCTCTTCCCGCCGCCGGTCGACCGCTAGAGCGGCCATTTCCCTCCCGGGCGAAACGAAGAGCTTAGCATGCTATGGTCGCGCCTGAGGATGCTGCGCTTCCGCCGGGCCTTCCTGGCCGGGCCCGCCCTCGGGGCGCTGGCCCTCGTCGCGGTGCTGGCCCTGCTGCAGCGGCCGGCGCCGCTCTTTCTCAACGTAGGCGCGGGCGACGAGGGCTTCGCCCGCGGTTTTCGCGCCTGGGAGCGCGACGGGCTGCGCGGTACCGGCGAGACGATGTTCCG
>WNGG01050947.1_pt1 | contig 10334 bp, 13 predicted proteins | sample 5400661 | NCBI WGS metagenome assembly WNGG01 (sample SAMN13153372, study PRJNA577476) | soil metagenome | isolation source: 100 cm soil or saprolite under Garry oak tree replicate 1 | place: USA:California | collected 2016-06-15
TGTCGACCATGGCGGCCTCGTGCGCGTTTGCTGCCGGCACGAACAGAGCGTGCTTGCCGCGCCGGCGCGCTTCCAACGCCACCGGCAACACACCTTTGACCGCGCGGACTGCGCCATCCAAAGCGAGATCGCCCACGAAACTGAATTTTTCGAACGTGGATGTGTCGATCTCCTCGCTCACCGCAATCATTCCCAGCGCAATGGGCAGATCGAAGCTTGGGCCTTCTTTCTTAATATCGGCCGGCGCGAGATTGATCGTCGTCCGGCCACGCGGCCAGAAGTAGCCGCTGTTGCTCACCGCCGTCGTGACACGGTCGCGGCTTTCCTTGACCGCCGCGTCGGGCAGGCCGACGACGACAATCACGGGATGACCGCCGCTGGCATTTACTTCAATTTCAACTTCGTACGCATCTACTCCGTAAACGGCCGCGGAATAAATTTTCGCCAACATCGCGGGCTAGGTTGTCAAAGATGGCACGAGAGGAAAAGACACAATTGAAACCGCGAGCTTGAAGGAAACGACGACCATTACCAAAGGGCAAAAAGAAAACCACGACCCAAGGGCAAATCCAACTCATCGCATCGGGTAAACCCAGACCAGAGCACAAGTCCGTCGACGCGGCCATGAATGTCCGCCGAGCATAAACAAAATAGTCCGCGAGAGTAAACCCCTCAGCAGATAACGCGGAACCCAACCGGAACGAACCGCGGCAGCGGAAGGATTACTTCACTGCCGCTGTTTTGTTTCGTCGAGGTCTCATTTCTGACCTCTGGCCTCTGCCAACCTCTGGCCTACGGTGTCGGCGACGGCGAAGCCGACTCGGTAGCGGATGGCGACTCTTCAGCGGCCGCTTTCTTCTTCGCGCTCTTCTTCGGTGACGCTGTGGGCGAAGGCGACTCTTCGGTGGTCGTCGCCGTCTTCTTCGTAGACGCCTTTTTCTTAGCGGTCGTGCCCGCGTGAGTTGTCGTAGCTGTGCTCGAAGTTGCCGCGGTCGTCTCTTCCTTCTTTTGCGCTTGGCAGGAAGTGAAAAACGCGACAGTCGCGAGGGCTGTGATTAAAGACAAGACAGATGTTTTCATAGGTTTTGGTTAACGGACTCCGAGAATGTTCGGCCGCCGCCGCGAGCGCAAGCAATTAAATTGCGATTAGCGCAGGGGCTGTCCTCTGTCCTCAGGCCGCCTTCTTCGTCTTTACGATTTTCTTATTCGCGATGATGATCCCGGGAAACTGCACTACCTCCGCCGGCGGAAGGTTCCCGTTCTGACCGAAGGTCGACTCGTAGGTCAGCTTTTGGTTGACGATTTCGGTTAACGCGATATCGGCATGACCGAGCCCGGGCGCATATTCCACGAGCGGACGATGACCGAGACAAAGCTGTCGAACACGGCGCGAGACCATGTTCACCAGAATTTGATGATTGGGAATTACTTCGGAGGCGGCTTTAACGAGTTCGGCTTTCATAATTGATCGATGTCTTTTTTCTTTTTGTGTTTCGCTTGTCACTCGTCACCCGTCATTTGTCATTTCGTTAATGATGCCAACGATGGATTAACTCGCGAAGATTCCGGAACTTGAGGTTGTTGTTTCCAGAAACCGTTTCAGAGAAACTTGTTGCACTATCGTCCTTAAAAGAGAGATCACAACTGCAATCTCCAGACTGACTCTATTAGATTCTCATGACTCGAAAAAACCCGGTTAAAACTAAAACTCGAAAGCCAGCCGGCCGGATCGAAGTTCGCAAGTCCGGCGTGCACGGTCGCGGAGTGTATGCGACCAAACCCATCTCGAAAGGCGCCCGGATCATCGAGTATACCGGGAAACGGATTTTATGGGAGGACGTCCCAAACGATCTCGACGACCCGCACACATTCTTGTTCGGCCTCGACGATGAAAAAGAAGTGATCGACCCGACGACCGGTGGGAACGAAGCGCGCTGGATCAATCATTCGTGCGATCCAAACTGCGAAGCGATCGAGGAGAACGGGCGAGTTTTCATCTACGCATTGCGCAACTTGCGGCCCGGCGAAGAACTTTTTTACGACTACGCCCTGCAAATGGACGAACCCATCACCAGCGAAACAGAGCAGGAATCCAAATGCTTCTGCGGGACTTCACGTTGCCGTGGTACCATGCTCGAGCCAGAAAGCTGATCCGCCAAAGGCTGGCTTCCTCCCCGTTTTCTACTTTGTAATTTTTCAGCTCTGCCCTCTGCCTCACCCGGCCAAACACTTTTTCCGGAATTTTACCGCCGCCGCATACGCATCGATCTCAGCCGCACGATCGGTCCAACCGAACGCGCGAGTTCGCAACCGTCCGTCGCGATCGCGATAGGTCACCTGATACATGTGCCTCTTCGGATGGCGGAACACGCCGACCGCCGGTCTCTTCAAGTTGAGCGCGGCCCACAGCCGCCGTGGAACGATGTTCTTGCGTTTATCAGGCAGCTCGCGCCGCAACTGGTCCCGGTATCGCATCGCGGCCTGGAGCCTTTTCGTGGAATGCCCCGCGAAATGTTTGCTGAACTCCATTTGCCACGCGTCACCGACACCTGATATCCGCTCGGCAACACCCGCAGATTTCTAAACTCCTGGAACGCGCGCGGCCGTTTCATCTTCGCTCTGATTCTCTTCCAAAATGCGCCGTTTGTCCCGTTGAGACTCGCTGCTTCGTCCTTCCTCGTTTTCTAATTTCAACGCTGTTCGTCTGCGCTCGTCGCTTCTCACTCGTCCCCCTTTTGCCCTCTGGCCTCTGACCCGGTTCATCCTGTTAAGAAAACTACTCCATCGCGGCTCGCGAGATACATATACGTTTGTCCATATATGTGAGTGAATTGCAATCTGCTTTGTGTGCGTTTGCAGCGTGATTGCCTCTTCCTGTTTTGCCTTAAACATTGAATGTTGGACGTTCAGCGTTGAACGTTTTCTTCAGTCTCCTCTGACCTGACTTCTGATGTCGTCCTCGCATTTCGAAATGGTCGTCCCGGTGGTTGCAGCCGACATCGACGAGCAAAATCACGTTAACAACACCGTTTATCTGCGGTGGATCCAGGATGTTGCCACCGCGCATTGGCGAGCGATCGCCAGTCGCCAGGTGCAGGACACGATCGGCTGGATCGTGTTGCGCCACGAGATTGACTACAAGGCGCCGGCCACGCTTGGCGACGAAATCCTGCTTCGCACATGGGTGGGCAAAGCCAGTCGGCTCACGTTCGAACGGTTCACCGAAATCCGGCGCAAGAGCGATGGCTGGCTCTTGTCGCAAGCGCGCACGCTCTGGTGTCCCATCGACGCTCAAACTGGCCGGCCGATGCGCGTCGCAGCGGAGGTGCGCACGCAATTCTCCACGTAAGTTGAGGTGTGCGTAACAGATTTTCACCCTTCGATTTTCTTAACCGCCGTTTGACGGCTGCCCTTTGCTTCAGAATTGGATATTGAGCATTGACGAGGTCCGGATGTTTGTTTTTTGCTTTGCGCCCGCAATTTCCTGCCTTCCTGGATTCCCGATTAACGAATCTTAATTCTGAATCTTGAATCAGACCGTAAAGAATCTCGCCTTTGGAATCGGCGGCACCCTGCCGCCTCTCGCGCTCGCCATTTGGGGCTGGGGCGATTGGATAACCTTCTTTGCTCACCCGGCGAGAATTGGTCTCGTCCTCCTGAGCCTGGCTGGCGCGATCGCTTACGCCTTTTCCGGAAGCAGCGGTTTCGGAATCGGTCGGCGCAAAGATCCATCCAGCCGCTGGATTTTCATCCCGTTAATTATCATCGCCATCGCGTTCGCGTGGCTGCCGCCGCATCTCGATCGCCTCGACCGCTCGTCGATCGACGGCGACACGATCCGCTACCTCGGGCTGATCATCACCGCCATCGGCGGATTCGTGCGCCTCGCCACCGTTTTTGAGCTGGGCCACCGCTTCAGCATTTTCGTCGCGCTGCAACCCAATCACCGCCTCAAGACCGACGGCTTTTACCGTTTCGTCCGGCACCCGAGCTATCTCGGAGCGTTACTGGTGATGGCGGGTTGGGCGCTGGTCTTTCGGAGCATCATCGGTCTGCTCTTAACCGCCGCGATGTGCGTGCCCATCATCGCGCGGATCCGTGCCGAAGAAGAATTTCTCGTCCGCGAATTTGGCGACCAATACCGCGCCTACCAACAACGCACCCACTGGCGACTGCTGCCGTTTATCTACTGAACTCCGGCCTCGGCCGCTTCAACGATTTAACGATTGGACGTTCCCACCCTCTGCACTTTCCGGTTCCCGCTTTCCGGTATCTGAGAGAGAACATGATGTCATTCATACGTGACCGGCACTCGAACCCGCGACACTGTTCCGCGTTTGAACCGCCACTGGCGAAATGCATCAGTGGTGACTTTATCGAGAATCGCATTACCTGTGCTTTCCGCCATCATCGCGGCGGTAACCTTGCCGCTCGCGGTATCAACGAGCATAACGCAAACGCCGCTGCCAGTGATATGAGCGCGCCTTGCTTGGTACGGATACCCGGGCAGAGGGGCGTTAACTGCCACAGCTTTTGCACCTGACAGGGACATCGGACCTATAACGCGAGGCGCGGGCGCCTTGACTTGCGCAGCGGGAGTCGCGCGCCTTTTTACACGAGGTCTCTCTTCTGCTGTCGCAGTGCGTGTTGCCAGCTCTTCTGCACGAGGCGTCTGCTCGGCAACGGGAGCCCGCTTTTGATTTGGCATCCTAGCTGAAATTTCCAGAGTGGGTCTTGACGTTTGCTTTTTCACGCTGGGTGTTGGCGTTGCCTCCACCGGCGGTGATGAGCCCGCGCCACCGGTGACCCGACGAGCGCAATACCCGTGCACAGGACAGAGAGGAGAATTTCTCTGTAGAAGCGCATCAAGAAAATCTCGGCTGTATTTCAGCCGCCGTGGGCGGCCAAAGCATCAATCGTTTTCCACTCTTCCGGCGTTAGTTTGAGCTTCGCCGCAGCAACGTTTTCTTCCAGGTGCGCGATCTTCGACGTGCCGGGAATCGGCAGCATCACAGGCGACCGTTGCAAGAGCCAGGCAATCGCGAGCTGATAAACGCTCGCGCTGTGCGCCTTGGCAATCGCGTCGAGCGCAGCGCCGGACTTCAATCCGTTGCCTCCGCCAATCGGAAACCAAGGCATAAAGCCCAGCCCCTCCTTCTCGCAATAGATCAGAGCTTTTTCCGATTTGCGGTCCCCAATGTTGTACCGATTCTGCACACTTACAATCGGAACAACTTTGCGCGCCCGCACGATTTCCTGCGGGCTCACATTCGATAATCCGACGTGCCGAATCTTCCCGGCGCCCTGCATCTCCTTGAGCGCGCCGAGCGATTCCTCCATTGGCACTTTCGGATCGACGGTGTGCAATTGATACAAATCGATCCGCTCGAGCCGAAGTCGCTTTAGGCTCTTCTCGACACATCCTTTGAGGTATTCAGGTCGACCATTTGGTTCCCACTCGCCAGGTCCTGGTCGAGTCAGGCCGCCTTTAGTCGCGATCACGAGCCCGGCGGGATAAGGATGAAGCGCTTCCGCGATGAGGAGTTCGCTTACTTCCGGCCCGTAAGCGTCGGCGGTGTCGATCAAGTTCACATCGAGCTCGACCGCGCGCCGGAGAACCTTGAGCGCGTTGTCGCGGTCAGGCGGCCAACCCCAAATGCCATCGCCGGTGATGCGCATCGCGCCAAAGCCGAGCCGATTGACCGGGAGATTTTCGCCCAACTTCCAAACGGAATTCGTAGCCAGGCTCGGCGTCGTTGATGAAGCGGCTCCGAACATTGTGGCCGATCCTCCCGCCAAAAGCGTCGCTCCGGTTGTCAGACTCATGCCAAGAAATGTTCGGCGGGTAACACCGCTGTCTACCGGTTTTCCGTTCGCGTCTGGAGATTTATTAGGCATGACGCACAGGTACGTTTAGCGAAAGCCGCCGTCAATTCGCGCTTCGCATTCCGCAACACGGCAAACTGCCAGTCCGGCTCGGACCGCCGCCGGGCAGACTGCATTGCCGCTTGGGAAAGCGGTGAGCGAGCGGGAACTCGCGAGTCAACGCAGCGGGAGCTGAAGAAGCAATTCTTCGTGCCGCCGTTTTATTTTGCGCGGCGGGCTCTTGGTCTGCTCAAACGGTTGAACGATTTGCGCTTTCGAACACATATATGTTTATCCATATATATGTCTGAATTTGTAATCTGGTTTGTGGGGTTTGCAGCGTGATCTACGAAGCGCGCAGGTGGGCGCGAAGCGACCGGAGATCGCAAGTCAATACGCCGTGCAGAGACGCCGGTGGATGGACTGCACTGCCCCTTGGCAAAGCGGTGGACAATCGGGAGATTGCAAATCAACGTTTTCTTCATCCTTTCTATGAAACTTCTGTTCGCCATCATCTTCGCAACCAAGCTCGCTCACGCCGCAGCCGCAGATCTGCCGATCACTCAACAAGAGCTCGTCCGTCGCACCCAGGAGCTTTACGACGTCATCGTGCCCGGAAGCCGGACGCCCTGGAAAAAATATTTCGCCGACGACTGCATCTTCTCCAACGAGAAAGGACACACCATGGACAAGGCGAAACTGGTTGCCGACATCACGCCTATGCCGGCGGGATATTCCGGCTCGATCAAGATCGACAATGTCCAGAGCCGGATTTTGGGCGACACCGCAGTTCTGAGCTACGACGCCATGAAACCGAAACCATCTTCGGCCAAAATCTCACGGCCCGTTATCACGTCACCGACACCTGGCTGCGGCGCAACGACGAATGGAAAATCATCGCCAGCCAGGCCCACCGTTACTACGAAGACCCGGCCGTTGGAAAAGCCGACCCGAGAAAATTCGGAGACTTCATCGGCACGTACGAGCTCGCGCCTGGTCAAATAAGATCGATTACCGTCGAGAACGAAAATCTATTCATCGAACGCAAAGGCAAAAAGGAGCAGTTGCTCCCCGAAACGTCCGATCTCTTCTTCCGCAAAAGCATCGAAGGCCGGATCCTCTTCCACTACGACGCGAACGGAAAAGTGGATAGCCTGGCCGACCGGCGCAACAACGAAGACGTCATCTGGCGCAAAATAAAATAGCCACTCCGCATTTCGCAATGGAGCGACTGGAATGCCCACACTCACTTGCTGCTACGCCAGTCCGGCTCGGACCCGCTTCTATGTCGCTCCTCCCAGTCGCTCCATTGATTCGCTTTGTCCCAAAGCTCACCCGCTACCTCGCGGGCTTGACCGTCCATCTCACACCGCTCCCCGCCGGCTCGATTCTACTTTGGAATTCTCTTTTCGCCCTTCACCGTCGCCATATCGATTACGAACCGATACTTCACGTCGCTCTTTAGCATTCGCTCATAAGCTTCGTTGATCTTGTCTATCGCGATCAATTCGATATCCGAGGTAATTCCGCGCTCCGCACAGAAATCGAGCATCTCTTGCGTCTCCGCGATTCCGCCAATCAACGATCCAGCCAGACTGCGCCGCCACCGAATCAGAGGAAACGCCCCAACCAGCGCCGGCTCCGGTGCTATGCCCACCAGCGTCAGTGTCCCGTCGCGTTTCAATAGCTCCAGATACGCGTTCAGGTCGTGTTTCGCCCCTACCGTATCGAGAATGAAATCAAATCTGCTCACGTGCCGCTTCATCGCCTCCTCATCGCGCGACAGCACCACTTCGTGCGCGCCGAACCTTTTCGCGTCCGCTGCCTTGCCCGACGAAGTGGTAAAGAGCACCACCTCCGCGCCGAAAGCGTTCGCTAATTTAACCGCCATGTGTCCGAGCCCGCCGAGACCAACCACGCCCACCTTCTGTCCTTTGCTTACTTTCCAATGCCGGAGCGGCGAGTAGGTTGTGATCCCGGCGCACAACAGCGGAGCGGTCGCCGCCAGGTCCAGCTTGTCCGAGATCCGCAGGACAAAATCCTGATCAACCACGATGCTCGCCGAATAGCCGCCATAGGTGATGCCGCCCGTGTGTCGATCTTTGCTGTTGTAGGTCAAAATTATCCCGTCGCAGTACTGCTCCAGTCCTTCTTGGCAGCTTGGACAGCTCCGGCACGAATCCACCATGCAACCGACCGCGGCCAGATCGCCTTCTTTGAACTTCTTGACCTCGCGCCCCACCTTGACCACGCGTCCGACGATCTCATGACCGGGCACGCACGGGTAAATGGTGCCACCCCATTCATTTCGCGCGATATGGAGGTCCGAGTGACAGATCCCGCAGAAAAGGATCTCAATCTGCACATCCCGCGGCGTTGGATCACGACGCTCGAACGAGAATGGTTTCAGCGGCTCGTCGGCCGCGTGGGTGGCATAACCTTTGGTCGAAAACATAGGGGGTCTATTTTGTCCGCCGATGAGACCCGAATGTCAAAAATGTTCCCGCTTCGAAGTCTGATCTCTGATCTATAGCCTCTCGATCTCAGCGCGAAGATCTTCCTTCGTTTTGCCGAGTCTTTGCTGGAGCCGTCCGAGCAGCTCATCATCTTTGCCCTCGGCAAACGCCAGATCGTCATCGGTCAATTGACCGTATTTCTGTTTCAATTTTCCCTTCACCTCGTTCCAACCGCCCTTGAATTGTAATTTCGTCGTCATAACAACATAGATTACGCCCGCGGAACCGAGATTGGTTGTCTCCCGCTCCGGCGACGACTTTTGCACCCGCCCTAAGTGAGGTTCCAGCTAGAGCAGGTTGCGAAATTCTTCTACCGACATTCCGGCGTCTTTGACGATCCCGCCCATCGTCAGCGCGTTCACCGGATTGCGACGTGGTATGGTGATGAAATGCGAACCGTCGCTCATGACGATGTGTTTGCCCTGACGCACAATTCGGAAACCAGCCTTTTCGAACGCCTGCACTCGCGAATGTTCTGCATCGCTTCCTCCTCGGTTTCGCCTTGCGACCAGCAGCCGGGAAGCGCTGGGCAATTCACCGCATAACCTTCTTCCGATTTATGAAGCACGATGTGGTATCGGAGACTCACTTCAGCATTTTACATCGTAAGCGCCCGAAATCACAGCGAACTTTGTGCCCTCTGTCCTCTGTCCTCTGTCCTCTGGCTCCTGTCCTCCGATCTCTAATCTCTGGAATTTCTCCTTTCAATTTCTACTTTGAAACTCGCTCGTTGCCCGCACTTGCTCGCTGCTCCCTCGCAGCTTTACCTTTTATGTCGCTCCTCTCAGTCGCTCCATGGATTCGCTTTATCCCAAAGCTCACCCGCTACCTCGCGGGCTTGACCGTCTATCTCACAGCGCTCCTGCTGGCTCGATTCTACTTTGTACTTTCTTATGATCACCCAAACTGACATTGCCGTGTGGGCAGCGTCCGCCCTTTTGGCGATCGGCATCGGGTGGAGTCGCTACGCAAAAAAGAGAACGCGGGACAAATTCCTGGCCGAACTCGCGGCGATGGATCCGGAGCGGCGCGAAAAAGTGCTTAGCCGATTGGAACCGAAACTTCAGATGGAACTCCGCCAAAAGCTCATGCTGCGCTACGGGCCGAGCTGATTTCGCGGGCGTACTCGCCTTCCCGCGGCGAAGAAACGAGATCTCATACCTTACGTTACGCACCGGGCCGCCGGTCGGCGCAGACGTACTAACGTTTATCGCGCGCCAGTGAAATCTTAACCGGGAGCTAACGATTCAACGATTTCCCAGTACCGAGATGTCTGAAGGTTTGCCCTCTGCCATTCACCAGCAGCGTCTGCGAAGGCGCCGCCGCCGTGAGCGTGGCGCAAATGCCGGCGTCGGGTGGCTCTGGCGGCACCGAGCCGAGGAATCCAGGTTGGACCCGCGGGTTGATCGCCTGACCGCGTCAGTTAACACAGAGCCAAACAAATTGTCGAGCCGACGCGCTCGACCGTTCCGCATTTCGCCATTCGCAATTTTCCTTGGCTCGCCGTACCCGTGCGCTAAGGCCGCTCCTTTGATGATCTCGCCTCCCCCGCTCGATCACCGCTTCCCAGGCGGCTTTGCGGTCTACCCGCGCGGCGCCCGCTCGCGCGTGTTCTAATTTCTAATTTTCTTCGCCCTCCCGGCTCCCCGCTCCTCGCTCCGAGCTTCCCAGCATCCCCACCGTCAGCGTCAACCGGTTATTCTCTTTGCCGCACGTTGCTTCGGCTTTGTGATCGCTGCGCTTGAATCTGCGTTCTTTCGACGTGCCGGTCTCGTCGCGGATCCACGTCATCGTTCGGCCGGCATTGGCCTTTAGGAATTTTGCGATCTCTTTTTCCGACAGGTCGGCGCCATCGACGCGAGAATACCTTTCCAAAACGCTCACGCCGTTATCGAAGACCAGGAAGTAAAGATACGGATCCTTGTGATAAAGAGTGCTGACTGTTCCGTCGTC
>WNGG01009967.1_pt1 | contig 10332 bp, 14 predicted proteins | sample 5400661 | NCBI WGS metagenome assembly WNGG01 (sample SAMN13153372, study PRJNA577476) | soil metagenome | isolation source: 100 cm soil or saprolite under Garry oak tree replicate 1 | place: USA:California | collected 2016-06-15
AGTTCAGGAAGGATCTGTTCCTTGAGACAACGCATTTGCTCGGCAATCAACGGTACAAGGCGTTTCCGGATCTCCGTTAACTGCTCAGCCGCGGTCATTCCGTCCGGGGACGGCTGGACCCAACCATCTTCGAATTCTTCTTTCAAGCCCGACACGCGGACCATGAAAAATTCATCGACGATACCGGAAAATATGGTCAGGAATCGCAGCCGATCCAGCAATGGGTTGCGATCGTTACTTCCTTCCTGGAGAACCTGCCGAAAGAATTCGATCAGGCTCAGCTCGCGATTCAGCAGACGCTTTTCCGCGGGCGGTGCTAGTGATAGTTTTGCTTTCGCCGGCTGGACCGCGCTGAGCCGCCTTTTGAGTTGAATGTTAGAGATTACTTGCATGGTTTTGGAATCTGATTTCTAAACGTACGGTTATAGACAGTCTCCACACAGATTTCCCTGTTCCTCAGCAAGCAGTGTTCCGAGACATTGTTCGGATTACCTGAACTCAGCCATTAGTTGGCTGTTGGAAGTACGAGAGATAAATCAGAATAGACTCGCAAGCTTGGCGTAAGTTTATCGTACGATTTGACCGTCTCTGGGAATGCTAAATCGAACGCTCAATCGACGATATGGAGTTGTTAACTCAGCGATTACGGTCAGGAGGAAGTCACGTACGCACGACGCGCCGGGACGCTGACAAATTGATTCGACTCGATGATGAAAGCAGTCAGGCGGCCGCCGTAGACACACGCGGTGTCCAATCCAATCGCGCGGGCGGCGATGCGCGGTGCCTTTGCCGGCCAGTGACCGAATAGAACGATCTTCCTGCCGCGATAGACCGTGTACCAGGGAACGCCGCGACGACTGGAAGGATTGGCGCCCATGGTGCGTATCTCAGTCAAATCACTCGTCATCTGTCGACGCAGAGGCACGCCCGGACGCAGGCCCGCGTGCACCACCAAATGCGAGCCCAGATCGATCGTGAATGGAAGCGATCTTAGATAATCAGAGTAACGCTCGCGTTGGACATCGAGTTGATCCAGGGTTGCCTTCTGCTCTTTGGTGAGGGGGATTGGCTCACCGCGCAAGTGTTGCCGCAGCTTTCGATCGTGATTGCCGATCACTGACGAGAAACGTTTATCCTGAATAAAGAGATCGAGGACTTCGCGATTCTTGGGACCTTTGACGATCAAATCGCCGACGGCTACGACGCGATCATCTCGGCGCAGACCAATCAAGTCAATTAGATCCTTTAGCTCGTCAAAACATCCATGTAGGTCACCGATGACGATTGTGCGGCGCATCTGTAACGATTAGTCAAACAATTGGTGTACCGCGTCGGTGTTCCAGTCGGCGAGATTTGGGGTCACGACCTCAGCGCCCACGGCCCGCAACGTTTCCGCAGATACTGTATTCGTCACTCCGAGGGTGTGCATGCCGGCAGTGCGGCCAGCCAGAATTCCTGGCGGTGCATCCTCAATTACCAGACACTCAGACGCGCGGAGTGGCAGCTTCTGATTCGCTCGCCGCGCTTCGTTCAATAGCTCGAGGGCGCGCTGGTAACTATCAGGGGCAGGCTTGTGTTTCAATCCCGGCTCCGCGCTGACAAAAACCGAAAAGCATTTATCAAGAGCGGCGAGCTGCAAAACGTGCTCGATCTCGCTGCGTTCGGCCATGCTGACCAGGCCCAATGCATAACGTCGCGCCGCCGCTTTGACAAACGTCACGACACCCGGGTGAACCGGCAGGTCTTCGCTAATGAGTTGTCGATGTAACGCGTGTTCGAAGTCGATAACTTCGCGTGTCTTTTCGTCAGTCACCGTTTTTTCAGCGCGCGCGTAGGCCGCTCGCACAAAGGCGACATCGTCCATTCCCAGGCACGCAAAATAATCGTTGTCTGAGAAATCGAGGCCCTCGCCGTTAAGGACTTCGCGATAAGCTTTCAGATGGATTCGTTCGTCATCGATGATGACGCCGTTGAAATCGAAAAAGATCGCGTGGATCATTCTCTGTGATGAATTCTCTTAAGACTTCCTTCCCTCTCCCAGTGGGAGAGGGAGTTCTTCAACCCAACGCGGAACCGTTGACAGCGGGGAGACTCAATTTATCGATCTTCTCGTTCTGCTGCGTGAACAGTTGCGGCAGACGCTCGCTCTCCAAGACATCCAGGCGGCGCAAGACTTCGGTCAGCGCCAATTCGTTTTTCAGGTTCACTTGATAGTCCAGATCGGCGCGCAGGCGATCTTTTTCCGACTGGCGATTCTGCGACATCATGATGATCGGCGCCTGCAATCCGGTGATCATACCGAGCACGAGATTGAGTAACACGTAAGGAAAAGGATCGAAGCCTTTGCCGGTGAGCAGCCAGCTATTGAGGAGCACCCAGAAAATCAAAAAGCCGATTGAAGCGCCAATAAACTTCCAACTGCCGCCGAATTCAGCGATCAGATCGGCCGCGCGATCGGCCAGCGTCATACGCTTTTGCTGTTCTTCGTTGACGTTGCGCGACACGCGTTGTTGCAGCAGTTTGTCCGTGCGGCGCAAACGCCCAAAGCTGGCGCTCAGCATTTCCAAAGCCACCTTCGGATTATCATGAATAAAACCCAGAAAGTTTTCTCGGGACAATACAGCCAACCGCGCATCTTCCGAGACGGTGGCATCGGCCGAGCGTTGCTTGCCATCGATGATCGCCATCTCGCCAAAGAAATCGCCCTGGGCCAGTTCCGCCAAAACGATCTCTTTCTGGTCATCGTCGCTGATCGTAATTCGCACGCGACCGCTTTCGATCAGGTACATGGCGTCGCCCTGGTCGCCCGCGCGAAACAACGCGGCGCCGTGCGGGACTTCGCGCACACTTAGCAGATTGCGAAGATCGCCGGCGGCTTCATCGTCCAGCGACCCAAACAACGGGACCGAACGAATCGCCTCCAGCGTCATCTCTTGACGGGTTGGTGTTGTCATGGCGTTACCTCGATTGCGGATTGCGGATTGCGAATTGCGGATTTCAAAAGAAAATCAGCCAGCAGCACCCACCGCAACAAGTGACTTCAGCAAAATTCCGCATTCCGAAATTCGCAATCCGAAATTCATACTACTCTTCCGTCTTTCATCATGATGATTCGATCCGCGTAACTGCTTGCCAGGTCATGATCGTGAGTTACCAACAACACAGTCAAGTTGTCCCGATCAACCATCTCTCTGAGCAATGCCAGCAGCTCACGCGCGCGCGTCGAGTCTAAATTCCCGGTTGGCTCGTCGGCAAGCAGAACCCGCGGCCGATTCCCGAGCGCCCGCGCGATGGCTACTCGCTGCTGCTCCCCACCCGACAGTTCCGCCGGCCGATGGTCCATTCGATCGGCCAGCCCGACCCGGTCCAGCAAATCTCGCGCGCGCTCTTTGCGGGGCACACCGCGCAATCCACCGAACGCCAGCGCCAGCCGAACATTCTCGGCCGCAGTCATCGTCGGAATCAGATTAAAATTCTGAAAGATCATGCCGACGGAAAATCGTCGATAGCGCGCCATTTGTTTCTTGGTGAGCGGCGCCAGCGGCTGAGAATCAAACAGGACGTCGCCACTGGAAGGTTGATCAAGTCCGCCAAGTAAATTCAACAGCGTCGACTTGCCCGAACCCGAGGTCCCCTGAATCGCGACAAACTCGCCCTCATCGGCACTCATGCTGACACGATCCAACGCGGTCACCTGATTGGTTCCCATCTGATAGATGCGTGTGATTTCGCGAGTCTCGATTAAGGGCACTAGTTAAAAGGAAGGAAAGGCTACAGCAAGCGAATTCCGACTCTCAAGCGGCTAGTTTGCGGCGACGTGAACGAAACGCCTTTTGTAGTGCGTCCTCCATCTGATGCAGAGTCTCACCCGAATAATAGCGGGACCCACAATTTGGACATTCCTCTGCTTCCACATTCTGAAAAGCCATCTTTACCCAGCGACCACTGGGCAGCCGAGAATGGTGAGTTGGATTGGTCAAGACCGTTTTAGTTCTCGTCCCGCATTCATCACAAGTGATATGGAGCGGCTTATTCTTCTTCGATTTCATATACAGTGATCAAAACAAGCTGTCGCGCTTCGAACCTCACTGGAACTTGAACCATTCTACCATCTGTTGTTGCGCCCTCAACCAAATATCGTGTTCCACGTGGATCAGCTGTTAACTTGCGAACAATATAACCGCTCAAAATGGCATTTTCAATGTCATCGACAGTGAGACGTAGTTGTAGCATTCTCTCTCTGAGATGTGGGCCGGCTAGGTATCGGTGATCGATTATTTTCTGGCTGATTCGCTGGAGGATGGATATGTCCGGCTCAATTTGTTTGGGTACTCCCGGATCTAGATGCTACCGATTTGGCGAGGTGACGCGCCAAAGTTCGAACGTTTCTTCGTCAAAACCCTTCAAAGCCATTTCGAAACGCGATGCCACTAAATCATTGCTCGGATCGCTCAAAAGCTTTCGCACCTCCGGATCGGAATAGACCGCCTCCGAAATCACCACATCGGCTCCGGTTGACTGTCCTTCCAATCGCGCCGCGAGATTAACCGTCGATCCAAAGTAATCCAACCGATCGTTTAGCGTCACCGCAATACATGGCCCAACGTGAATTCCGGCTTTCAGCGTCAACGGCTGCGTTCCGCCGGCAGGAAATGCCAATCGTTGCTGTGCCTTCAACATTGATTTCAGGGCCGCAACCGGTTGCCGAAAGACGGCCATCACCGCATCGCCGATCGTCTTCACCAGCGCACCGTCTTCATCCGCGACAAGTTCTTTCAACACATCGAAGTGACTCATTACCTGACCGAATGCGGTTGCGTCTCCTATCTCTCGATAGAGCCGCGTCGAACCCTTTAAGTCCGTGAACAGCACTGTCAGCGTGCCGACGGAAATTTGTTCCCCGGGCCGCAACGCTTCGGTCGCAAACAGATCGCGAAACACTTGCAGCGCGGTCGCCTCTGCGGCGGTCGCCGCCTCGTCAGTCCATGCGGTGCGTTCGATTATAAATAGCTGCTCGGCGTCGCTCGCATTCTCGAGCGTCAGCATGGCGCCCTTCGCAATCATCAACTCTTCCCCAATCCAGCCATCGGCTCCGACGCGCAAGGTCACGTTTCGCGGTCCATCTTCGGTCGCGCGCAGTTGCTGCCAACCCGACAGGCCTAAGGCGCGCAATCGGTATCGCCCTTCTTCCAACGATAAGTCGATCGTTCTACTGGATTTGGGAGGTAACAGTTGTTGGGCCGCCACATGTGGGGTTACTTGCGGCCCGCCGATGCAAAAGTTCTCGGTCTCGATTTCGCGAATCGATCCGTTCGGTCGGAAGGTAAGCTCGATCGATTGTTCAAAGTTCACGGAAAAATCGATGTTGCACCCCGGACAATGAACGTTTGAAGCAATGTCTTTCAGGGAGTCCCTGGCGGCGCCACCGCGACACATGGGACAGATCAAGTTCCATTGCAAGTCCAATATTCCGACTCGGGTGGCGTAGAGACATGCTTCCAGGACTGCTCGTTTTGATTGCTTCCACTGCCGCGCCAACTCGTACGGTCTGATTCGCGCCAGCGCAAAATCGTCTGCGTTCTCAATTGTGTCGACCAGTAATGCGACCAGCTCGCTTTCAATCCCCTGCGCCGCCAGCTTCTCGCTGAGATCGAGCAGCCGCGCTCTGCCGCCGGGAACGAATTCAACGTCGCGTGAAACGCTGATGGTGCGTCCTTGTTTGGCGAGTTCATCGTACTCTCGAAAAGCGCGAGCAAAATTGCGCGCGCTGATCACGCCAATTTGGATTGGGATTGCGATCAGGCCAATTATGTTCTTCGGGCGGGCCCATACTTCATAGACGAGTTTCGTGCCGGATGATTGTTTCTTCCGCGGTGATGAATGATTCCCCACCGCTTCCAGCGGAGTTAATTCAGCGCGGACGTGCAACTCCGCCACCGGCCCTTTGGTGTATCGACGCACCACACCGAAGCGTCGCGGCCGCACCCACTCGAACGGCTGCTCTTCCCACTCGATCGGAATGCCAAACGTCGAAAGACGCAAACGCCGCCGCGCATTTTTCAATCCTTTGCTTTCACTGATAACCGGTTCAACCGCTGGTACGCCGGTGTCACGATTGAAGCGATTCGTATCCGCAACCAGCGGCCAGAGTTGCTCGGGCGACGATTCGAGATCGTATTCCCAACGGTAGTGAAATTCTCGCGAGAGCATAATGCCGTTTCAAACTGAGTTGATACCGTCTATGGTTGCACACTCCAAAAAGGTTAGCGGTTTCCTCTTGATTCGTGCACAATTCGCGAGATTAACTGTCCGAGGGAACTATTCGCAAGGGGCGAACTTATCTTGATACTTGGAACCTCCCTGTCAGTGAAAGGCGTCCCAATACGGCTGACCGAAGAGCGTTGGGAGCACATCCTTGATCATCACGCGGAATTCTCCTACAGCGACTATTCCCTCGTTCTTGAAGCGATTGAGAACCCGGAGTATATTTTGATGGGGCGCAATGCTAGTCTCATCGCAGTTGTGGCCCTTGGCCGAGCTACTTATTTGCACGTATTTTACAGGGAACTCGGCCAGCGTGACGGTTTCGTAATAACGGCAGCTATTCGGCGCGCAATTGATAAAGCGAAGATTATCTGGCGACGATGAAAATCTCTAACGAGAAACAGCAAACCAAATTAATGGACTTAGCGCGCAAACGTGTACAGTTGCCTAACGTCCCAGTGGAACTTGACTATCAAGACGACGTAGACATCCTTTGCATTCGATTCGGCCAACCGGTCAATTCTGATTCTATTAAAGATGACCCGGAAGACGGAGTAATCGGGCTCTACGAGGATGAGAAGCTCGTCGGCGTTGAGATATTGGACATCACAGATCAGATGGACGCCAAATTGACAGCTCTCTCACAGCAATTGCATCAAGAACAATTGGTTCGCTGAGTCTCGGCGCGAAATCACACGACTTTGTACTCCGAATCGACGTCCTCATCCGAAAACGCCACCCGATAATTCTTCGATTGCAGTTGTTTCGTGATTAGCAAGTCATCTTTTGTCTTCAAAAGATCCGCGCGATTGTAAACGGACAGCTCAAAATTGTAGCCGTGCGTGATCGCGTCTTTCGGACAAGCCTCGACACAGAAGCCGCAGAAGATGCAGCGGCCATAGTCGATGTTGTAAACCTTTGCATAGCGCTCATCGACGCCGGTGCGTTCTTCGGCAGGGCGTGGATCGTCGGCCGCCTCGATGTAAATGCACTCGGACGGGCAGGCCGCGGCGCAAAGAAAACACGCGACACACTTTTCACGACCAAGCTCGTCAACGTGCAGCAAGTGCTGGCCCCGATAACGCGGCTGTACGGTTATCGGCTCGTCAGGGTATTCAACCGTCTGCTTGCGCTTCGGGATATACGAGAGGGTGACTCCCATCCCCTGAATGATGGCTTTGGTTGATTCGATTACTTCAGTAATTATTGACATTGGTCGATTCGCAATTCGAAATCCGCAATTCGCAATTCTTGACCATCTTACTTCACTTGATGCGACGATGTCGCCTGCCAGCGATGGTCACGCCACACAAACGTATCGACGTAGTTATAGGAATTGACTGTATCACCGTCGATCCGATCGAGGTGATAGCGTAGGGTGGCGTGCTCGCCCGCTAGCGTGAGCACAAAGTTGCTGTAACGCCACCGTCTCCCAGGTTTCGGTTGGATGGTTTGCAGATAATTCTTCTTGGTTGCATTACTGTCGCCTGCATATTCAGTCGCCAGAATTTTGTCCAGAGCTTCTTTATCAGCTTCCGCGTTGGCCCGCTCCCATTCGTCCTCAAGATCCTCTAATTGAGATTTGACTTCGGTGGAGTCGGTGGGCACGTCGCTTTCATTCGTCGGCGAGCGCGTCGGCTTCGGACTTGGCAAAGGACTCCAACCTGGCGTCGGGCCGCCGCCTTTCGATTCTTTCGAATGAAAAAGCCGCGGCACGACCAACGCGACCGCCACTATCACTCCGAACCCTAAGAGCAGGACGGCCGCAATCGCTAGAAGCCAGGGCCAGACGCTGCGTTGCGGGGAAGCGGTCGCGTATTGTTGTGGCATCGCTGGCCGCCACGGATCATTTGGCAGTGCCGATCGTCCGGATGGTTGATTGTAAGGACGGGTGTCCGGGATTTTGGCTCCGCGATCCGAGCTGGAAGGCAGCACGAGCGTCTCCTCCGAGTCCGGACGCGTCGTGGCAACCAAAGGCGTGCCATCATCCAGACAGAAACTCAGCGTGTCATCTTCGAAGGTGCGTTTACAGGTAGGGCAGCGCTTCATACTTCGCGCCTTTCTCCTCTCAAAGGCATTTACTGATTGGCCATCGCAATCACAAATAGAATATAGACGATGAACCCAACGCCATAAATCAGGATCGCCAAACTACCCGTTATGATTCCAGTCATAGCTTGTTGCTTTCCGGCAACCGTATCCGGGTTTTTCTTGATTTGTGACAGAGTCATCGCTCCCAGCACGATCGCCACGATGCCCGGGATTGGCCCCAGACACGCCATGCTGGCAATCCCTATGATCATCGAGGCCGTGGCCATGCCTTTGCTCTGCGGTTGGATGTAACTTGGCGGCGGCGGTGGCTTCCATGCGGGCGGCGCGGGCTGCGGAGCGGGCACCTGCGAGCTGCCAACAGGTTCTGTGGAAGGAAGATTCCGCACGGCCTGATCGATGGGAGTCGCGACTGGCGGCGGACTCACAATCGCTGGCAAGGGTTCGCTCGTCGCTCCCTGATCGTCCACGAGCGTGGTGCCATCCTGAGTGCAAAAACTCAGCCAGTCTTCTGCAAACGTTTGCTTACAAGTGGGGCAGCGTTTCATTTTTCGACGTTAACTGGTCACCGGTTAGGCTCAATCTGCAACTGATCGACATGTTCCGATTGTTTAAATGAAAAACTGACTAATGACAACTCATACTGAAGAACCCTACAATTTAGCAAATCGCCGTCAGTGATTCACCCCTTGCATTAGGAAGGTGAAGCCCCAAAGCAGCACGATCAGCGCGAGAAAAATGAAGTACAGCGAACTGGTCGCAATCCCGATAATGGCCAGCGGTTTCCCACGGTATTTGGCTGGGTCATTCTTGATTTGCACCAACGAGATTGCGCCCATGATGATCGATATCGGGGCGGTGATCACGCCGAAGTAGCAACACCAGCCGACGGTGATGCTGACCACGCCGAGGATCATCGACGTGAGCGCGAGGCCCTGTTGCGGTGATGGACTGAAGGCCATCGGCGCAGGCGGAGATGGTTGCCACAAGGGCGCCGGCGTCTTCGGTTGCTCGAATTGAACCGGCGGAGTGTAATTACCCGGCAAATCGAACGTGGGTTTTCCTAAAGGCTTGGTCTCGGGCGCGTTGACTCTGATCGTGGGCGGCGGCTCTTTAGGCGAGGGCGCGAAATCAACCAGCGAAGTTCCATCGTTGGTGCAGAAACTTAGCCAGTCTTCCTCGAAGGTTTGATTGCAAGTGGGGCAGCGTTTCATAAGATGAATGGTCTTAGGACTTAGGACTTTGGTCTTTGGTCTTTGGTCTTTGAGCGGCGTCATCGAAAATCAAAGGCGTATAAATTAACGCCGACCCAAGGTCAAAGACCAAAGGCCCAAGACCAAAGACCTTCCTAAACGAGTTCCAGCTTACTAAAGAAATACGCAATCTCGATCGCTGCGTTTTCATCGGAATCCGATCCATGCGTAGCATTCTCGCCGACAGACGCACCGAACTCTTTGCGGATTGTTCCTTCATCGGCCTTGGCTGGATCAGTTGCGCCCATCAGATCGCGCCAAGCCTTTACCGCGCCGTCTCTCTCCAGCACCATTACCACGCACGGGGCGCTGGACATGAATTCGGTTAAGCCTTCATAGAAAGGTTTGCCGCGATGAACTTCATAAAAGCCTTCGGCTTGTTTCCGCGTCTGATGAATCATCTTCATCGCGCGGATGCGAAAGCTGCCGGCGATGATGCGATCAATGATCTTGCCAGTGTTCCCCGCACGCACGGCATCGGGCTTGATGATTGCGAGTGTTTTGTTCATCGCTCTTTTAGTGGATTCGATTTCAAAATGGTCTTGGTAATCGAGAACGTCGGCTGCTTCCTCGTTTAGTTCTTTGGCGTGCCTTTCGATGATTTCGTAATCACTTGTGTCGCGTTCACTAATCATTGGTCGGATTCACCAGCGCTAAATCAGTGCTTCTTTCATCGCCGATCCAATCTCCGCCGGTGACTTCACCACATGAATGCCGGCGTTTGCGAGCGCGGCCATCTTCTCTGCGGCGGTTCCCTTCCCGCCCG
>WNGG01009968.1_pt1 | contig 10331 bp, 11 predicted proteins | sample 5400661 | NCBI WGS metagenome assembly WNGG01 (sample SAMN13153372, study PRJNA577476) | soil metagenome | isolation source: 100 cm soil or saprolite under Garry oak tree replicate 1 | place: USA:California | collected 2016-06-15
GCTTAGTGCTCTGCTTCGGGGCCTCCGGGTTCGGTTACATTATTCCCGCGACATTTCTTCCCGCCATGGCCCGGCAGTTCATCCCAGACCCGTTGGTTTTCGGCTGGTCCTGGCCCATCTTCGGCGCCGCCGCTGCAGTCGCTCCGCTCGCGACCGCCGGATGGGCGCAGGTTCTCGGTAACCGGTACTTGTGGATTCTAAGCCATCTTGTCATGGCGTTTGGTGTTGCGATTCCAGTTCGATGGCCCACCATTAGCGGCATCATGATCGCCGCGCTCCTGGTTGGCGCCACCTTCATGATCAATGCGATGGCGAGCATGGAGGAAGCGCAATCGATCGCGGGTCCGCATTCGACCCGCCTCATGGCAGCCATGATCGCAGGCTTTGGGACCGGGCAGATGGTGGGCCCGATCTTGGTGAGCTATGTGATCGGTCCCGGCGTAAATTTCTCTAAACCGCTGTTGATCGCATCCCTCGTGCTGATCGCGAGCGTATACGCCCTTTCCCATGAGCCGGCAGCAAAACAAACGAGATCGCCAGAACGTAATTTACGATCCAAAAATGAATCTTGTCCTTAAAAAAATTTCGTCAGGAGGGATTAAAGGGGACTTTTTCGCTTATCTCCTCATCTCACTTATCACTGGTCGACCGCGTGGACGCATGGCACTTTCAAGTTCGAAAAGACTTGCTATTCTAGTCTGCCAATCCAAAGTTTGCCCCATCTCCGCTTACTTCGATGACGTTGGTTCCGATACGTTTCAGTTCAATACTGTGTACGGTGCCAAGTTGTGGGCTGATCGCTTATATCTGCGGGAATGTTCGAGAAATAGAGTGTTCCCTTGGAATCCTTACGGACATAGATGTCGCTTGGCGCCGTGGCAATGGTAGAATTATTGTCTTTATGAGTTTTCTCGGCCATCAGGTCTCGCAACTTGCGGCCGAGCTGATCTTTCGGTTCCAACTGAACAAGCTTATTGAGCTCACCTACGGCATCAGCAACACGACCTGAGTAACCATAATGAAACCCTAGCAGGAAACGAAGTGCGGGATCGTTCGGTTTATCTGCGGCAGCCTTGGCCAGGCTTTTCAGTTGGTCCAAGTAATCTTTAGGGTTTGCATATAGTTTCTTGTAATCACTCACCGCCTGTCCCCACTTCTCCTGGGGGAGCAGCATCAATACCTGCTGAGTTGTACCGGCCGCTTCCCGATACTTGCCCACCGCGAACATGGCCAAAGCCAGCTTCATAGCTAACGCGCCATTGCTGGGATCATCCACGATCGCGTGTTGCCAAGCACGATTCGCTGCCATGTAATCACGCGCATGGAATGCATACTCGCCCTGCCGGTCGATGTGAAAGGCCTTCTTTTCACGGTGCAGAAGGCGCTTCCGCTGCTGCCGGATGGCGCGCCTCTATCATCCTCAATGCGTCCATTGTCGCCAGCAAAGGGTTCTCGTCAAATAGTGTTTATAGCGCCACGAAAGCGGCTGTGCGCTCGTTCGCGCGGACATGGACAACGGATTTAAAGGATCGGCGCATTCGCGTGAACGCGGTGAGCCCCGGCTCCATCGACACGCCGGGACTGAGTGACCTGCTCGCTTCCGCAGAAGTGGGCGAGGAACGCAAGAAAATGATTTCCGACAACGTTCCGCTCGGCAGGTTCGGTACACCCGATGAGATCGCCAAGGCGGTGGTTTTTTTCGCATCCGACGACAGCAGCTACATCCGGGAACGGAATTGTTTGTGGATGGCGGGTTCGCACAAGTGTAGGCCGTTACAAATCTTGGAGATTCAGGTTGTCGAAGCAGCTAAACTTCTTCTGTTTGATATCGCTTGATGTTACCGGCGGGGGCGGATAGGGCTAAAACAGCGCAATCCGCCGATGGAGAGTAATCATGCAATTCCTATTTTTCACCGAGCCTTCCGTTTCTATCTTCATGATCCGGGTTGTTTTGGGCATCATCTTTTTTGCTCACGGTGCACAGAAGGTGTTGGGCTGGTATGGGGGTCAGGGGCTCAAAGGCACGGCTGCTTTCTTCAATTCGATGGGGATGCCACTCCCCATAGCCTACCTTGTCTGCTTGCTCGAATTCCTGAGCGGTATCGGTTTGTTGATCGGCTTCCTGGCGCGCCTTTGCGGCCTGGCTGTTGTGGCAATCATGGGGGGTGCCATAGCGACAGTCCATTTGAAGCACGGCTTTTTCCTCAACGCAGAATTAAAGCCGGGGCAGGGGCACGGGATCGAGTACAATCTCGCGCTCATTGCCATGGCCTTGGCGGTATTGATCGAAGGCGCCGGGGCGTTTTCGATTGATCGCTGGCTTGTTTATTAGGCGTGTTTTACGTGCCGGCTCACTCGGTATGCATCAGCGCGATATCGCCAGTCTGGACGACCTGCTTGATGTTCGCCTTCATCGATTATTTCAACAGGATTCCACGCAATCATTCCACAGAGATCGGAACACTCGCGCAAATGTGAGACCTCTCGATTATCAAGTGCTGCTAGGAGCATAACAGCTTGGATTTCTATACAAAGATTATCATTTCTGGGGCGTGCTGGCGTGGCTATTGTGGTTAGGCGCGCACATTTACTTCTTGATCGGATTCGCCAACCGGCTACAGTCATGATCCAGTGGGGGCTCTCGTTTCTGACCAAACGTCGGGAGGTGCGCATCTTGAAGGATACGAAATGAATCATCAGTGCATCCTCCGTCAATGCCGCCCGGCTTATGATGAAGCACTCAACTCTTCACACTCACATGTTAGGGTTGTGAATTTCTCACTGCCGATATTTCGACACTTGCCGATAAATAGTCACGTATCCTTCGTAGCATCTTTCCTCCCAAATCCTAAAGTCCCGATTTCGTAAGACACGGATATTTTCAGCCTTCGCTCGAGTCTGGTACGCAGCTTGCTGCCATGCTGATGTAACCAATCTAAAAAAAAGCTGAGATCAGAATTGCCAGTAACCGAAGGTATACCTATTCGGGCTGTGCGTGGAGGAGTAAAACATGCGGCAGCGAAAAGTTATCAAGACTACCTTGGGCGATCTCATCGTCGCGGTGGCAGACGAGGTCATGCCGATCATCCGTGATCCAGCCGGCGCCTACATGGTGGTGTCATGGGTCGTTAATGACGTCTTAACTCGCCAGCGTGTGCGCGATCACAGGCAGTCACGACGAAAATACCAAAGTTGATGGCGATCCAGTATCGACCGGGATTTTTAAAGAGCCGGTGGCGGGCCGTGTCATGCTGAGAACGCTCAACCTGGACGGCGACCGGCAGGCTGATCTTTCCGTGATGGTGGACCAAGTAAAGCAGTCTACGTCTATCCGTCGGAACATTACGACTACTGGAAGCAAGAATTGCCTGAGATGAAACTACCCTGGGGCATGTTCGGTGAGAACTTCACAACCACGGGACCTTTTGAATCGGAGCTAAACATCGGGGACAAGTTTCGCGTTGGCTCGGCCGTCGTGATGGTGACCGAGCCGCGCATGCCCTGTTACAAGCTTGAGATCAAGTTCGGCCGCTCTGACATCGTCAAGAGGTTCCTGGCAAGCGAGCGCACGGGCTTCTATTTTGCCGTGCTGCAAGAGGGCGAAGTCGGAGTTGGTGATCAGATTGAACTGATCGAAGAAGCAAACGCCGTGTAAGGGTGAGCGATATCACCCGACTGTATACACGCGAGAAGCACAACATCGGATTGCTTCGTCGCGCAATTGAGGTCGAGGCTCTTCCCGAAAGCTTGAGGAACTATTTTCAGCATCGACTGCAGAAGCTAACGGGTCTTTCAAAGGATTGACCACGGCAGCCCGACGGTCGTTTATCACTTAGGCGCTCTCCTGATTTAGGCAACGGTCCAAAGACCCGGGTCTTTTGCCGACAATTCGGCAAATGCTGAAAATTCGGCAGTCGTTTTCGTCGTCAGTGTAAACATTTCAGAAAGTTACGCATGGTCTCCTCATTGCAGTTCTTTTTGTCGCTCACGTCACAGAAATCGTAGATGACATTGAAAATTGAAAAAGTTTCCGATGGGCGAAAGACGGTTGTCCGCCTGAGCGGTCGACTACGATCGGAGCATCTCGACGAATTAAAGACGCAAATAGACGGCGATCAGTCACGGATTGCGTTGGACCTGGACGGCGTGACACTCGTGGATGTGGAGGTTATTCGATTTCTGAATGCCTGCGAGGAGAGTGGCGTCGACCTACTCAATTGCTGGCCTTACATACGAGAATGGATGCTCCGCGAGCAACACTAAAGGGCGATTAACTTCTGAAAACCAAAATCGAATCACGCACACTAACGAAGGATTCCAAATGCCATTTATTTCTGTCGGGAAGGAAAATACCAAAGACATCGAGATCTACTACAAGGACTGAGCGAGTCAGGCGCAAAAAGTACCAGACCTGAAACCAGGATGGGTAGAAAGCGTTATGTCAGTGGAAGACGGCATCGCCGTTGTTCGTCGCAATAGCGAAGAGGTTCAGAGCCGCGGGACTTCAAGTGTTCGAAGAGCTCTTCGCCGCCGATTTCGCCGATCACTCCAATCAACGTTATCTGAAAGGTTCTAGAAGGAGCACTCCATGAGTCAATTTGCCGGAAAAGTTGCATTGGTCACCGGCGGCAATGCCGGTATTGGCCGAGCTGCTGCAATTGAGTTTGCAAAACAAAGCGCCAAGGTCGTTGTCAGTGGACGCCGCGAGAAGGAAGGCCATGCCGTCATCGCCGAGATCAAAGCGCTAGGCGGCGAAGCGATCTTCGTCAAAACCGACGTCTCGAAGGCGAGCGATGTCAAAGTGATGATCGATCAAACGCTGGCGACATTCGGCCGGCTCGATTTTGCCTTCAATAACGCCGGCATTGAGCAGGCGCTGACGCCGTTGCCCGAACAAACTGAAGAAACCTACAATCAAATCATGGACATCAACGTCAAAGGCGTTTGGCTGTCGTTAAAGTACGAGATTCCGGCGATGCTGAAGACCGGCGGCGGTGCAATCGTCAACAACTCTTCCGCGGCGGGACTGATCGGCATTGGCATGGTTCCGGTTTACGTTGCCAGTAAACACGCCGTCAACGGGCTGACCAAATCGGTCGCGCTGGAATACGCCAAACAGAACGTTCGAGTCAATGCCGTCGCGCCCGGGCCGATTGAGACGCGAATGTATCGCGACTTTGCAGCTACGCCTGAAGTGAAGCAGGCGCTGGATAGCGCGACTCCCATCGGCCGGGTCGGCCAGCCGGAAGAGATCGCAAGCATCGTCGTCTGGCTATGCTCCGCAGGCGCATCATTCACTACCGGACAGATTTTTCCGGTTGATGGCGGTTACACCGCCCAGTAGGTCAACCAACAGAGAATGCAATGGTGCAAAAAAGTTGGTTGATCACCGCTAGTTCCCGCGGCTTCGGCCGAAGCCTAGAAGGCGGCAGGGTAAGGACGGCCTATCCTGCCGCCACGCCGAGTAATGATCACGACAGGAGAGATTTGACGAGACGTGAGTTTCTGGAGAAATCGCTCAAGACCGGCAGTTTTTTTGGCTTTGGCGTTTCAGTGTTAGGCGAAAAAGACCAGCAGCAGGAGGAGAAGCAATGCAGGCGACTGATATTTCATTAGAGACAACCATCAATTTGACAGTGAATGGCGCGCCGCAGGCGATCACGGTGGACGTGCGTACGTCGCTGCTGGATCTGCTGCGCGAACGACTCCACTTGAGCGGCACCAAGAAGGGCTGTGACCACGGGCAATGCGGCGCATGTACGGTGCATGTGAATGGCAGGCGCGTGACCTCATGTCTTACCCTAGCCGTGATGCATGATGGGGCAGAGATCACCACCATAGAGGGCCTGGGCACCCCCGACAACTTGCATCCCATGCAAGCGGCATTCGTTGCCTGCGACGCATACCAGTGCGGCTATTGCACGTCAGGCCAGATCATGTCGGCCATGGCGTTGCTTCAGGAGCCCTGCGGTCCCGATGACGCGGCGGTGAAGGAACTGATGAGCGGCAACATCTGCCGCTGCGGAGCCTATGCCAATATCGTGGCCGCAATCCAACACGTGCGCAACAATACTTAGGCGCGAGCAGGAGCAATCTCATGCATGCCTTTGAATTTGTTCGGCCAGCAGACTCCGCGGCGGCGGTGGCGACCGCCGCGCAGGCGAACACTGCGCAGCAGGGCGCCGACGTGCGGTTTGTCGCCGGCGGGACGACGCTGCTGGATTTGATGAAGCTGAACGTCGAAATGCCTGCGCGGGTGATCGACATTCACCGTTTGCCGCTCGACAAAATCGAAGCAACGCCTGACGGCGGGCTGAAGATTGGCGCCACCGTTCGAAATTCGGATCTCGCCCACCATCCGACGGTGCAACGAGATTATGCAGTGCTGTCGCAGGCCCTTCTTGCCGGCGCATCGGTACAGCTTCGCAATATGGCGACGACTGCCGGCAACCTGCTCCAGCGAACGCGGTGCATGTACTTCCGCGACATTGCGATGCCCTGTAACAAGCGCGAGCCTGGAACCGGCTGCCCGGCCATCACCGGCAGCAACCGCACGCTCGCCGTCCTTGGCACAAGCGAACATTGCATCGCGACTAACCCGTCGGACATGTGCGTGGCGATGGCAGCGTTGGAGGCGACGATCCACGTACAGGGACCGAAGGGTTCACGCGCGATCCCCTTCGGTGACTTTTATCTTCTTCCCGGCAGCACACCAAACCGCGAAACAGTGCTCGAACCGGGCGACCTCGTCACGCACGTCACGCTCCCGCCGCCCAGGTCGGGAAGCAAGCAGGTGTATCTGAAGCTGCGCGACAGGGCGTCGTACGAATTCGCTCTGGCGTCGGCGGCCGTCGTGATCATCATCGCGGGCGGAAATGTCGCTCACGCGCGCATCGCATTGGGCGGCGTGGGGACCAAACCCTGGCGATCCCCCGAGGCCGAGGCCGCTCTCGTCGGTAAGCCTGCCAACGCAGCCAACTTTCGCAAGGCGGCGGAAGCGGCTATGCGCAGCGCCAAACCGCAGAGCGAGAACAGGTTTAAGATCGAACTGGCCAAGCGGTGCCTCGCGCACGCCCTGCAAATGGCAACGATGAGCTGATTCCACCGAAGGAGCGAACATGCCGACAACACAAGAAACACCGATCGCTTCTCCGATTGGCCGCGACACGCCCCGTGTTGATGGTCCGCTCAAAGTCAGTGGAAAGGCGCAGTACACGTCCGATTTTCACTTTCCCGGGATGCTGTATGCCGTGCCGGTCGAAGCGACGATCGCCAACGGCAGAGTGGTGAAACTCGACGCCGCCGCGGCGGAGAAGATGCCCGGCGTGCGCGCGATTTTTCATCGCGAGAACATCGGAAAAATCTTCCGCTCAGCCCTGGAGCCGGGGTTCGAAAGCATCTGTGAGGAGCGCCGCCCGCCGTTCGAGGACGATGTCGTTCGCTATTACGGGCAATACATCGCGCTGGCTGTGGCGGACACCTTCGAGACCGCCAAAGCCGCGGCCGATGCGGTCCGCGTGACGTACGCCAAGGACAAGCCGAACGTCGAGACCGACCTCAAGGCGGAAGACGAGCCCAACGTGGTGGCAACGACGTTTGGCCCATACGAGCGCTTGGAAAGCCACCGCGGCGACCCCGAGGGCGCGTTCGCGAGCGCGCCGGTCAAGCTCGATCAAACCTACGTCACGCCGGTCGAGACGCACAACCCTCTCGAGCTGCACGCCACCACCGCGATCTGGGATGGCTCGACGTTGACGATGTATGAGTCGTCGCAGGGAGTCGTCAACCAGCAGGGCGTGCTCGCGCAGATGTTCGGCTTGCCGAAAGAGAACGTCCGCGTCATCACCAAGTTCGTTGGCTCGGGTTTCGGCAGCAAGCTGTGGCCATGGACGCAATGTCCGCTCGCCGCGGCCGCGGCGCGGCAGTTGGGCAAACCGGTGAAGCTCGTGCTCAGCCGCAAAATGATGTTCCAGTCGGTCGGTCATCGCGCGCGCACCCAGCAGCGCGTGCGCCTTGGCGCCACGCCCGACGGCAAACTCGTCTCGCTCCAGCACGACTACGTTTACCACCGGTCGATGCTCGAGGCCCACCACGAAGATTGCGGCGAGGCCACGCCGTTCCAATACAGCGTGCCCAACCTCCGCGTGACGTTCGGACGCGCCAGGCGGAACGTCGGCGCAACGACCGACATGCGCGGGCCCGGCCGGACGCCCGGGCTCTACGCCATCGAGTCGGCGATGAACGAACTCGCCGATCAACTCAAGATCGACCCGGTCAAACTCCGCATCCTCAATGAGCCGAAAATCGACGAGTCGTTGGGCATTCCCTTCTCATCGCGCCATTTGCTCGAGTGCTTTGAACTCGGCACGGAGAAGTTCGGCTGGTCCAGGCGCTCGCCTGAGGTCGGCTCGATGAAGCGCGACGGCTTGACGCTGGGCTGGGGAATGGCCGGGTGCTCGTGGGTCGCCGCACGATTCTCTGCCGAGGCGAGCTTACATCTGCGCGATGACGGCACAGCCCGCGTCGCATGTGCCACGCAGGACATCGGCACCGGCACGTACACGATCCTCGCGCAACTCGCCTCGCAGAAGACCGGCGTGCCGCTGGCCAAGGTCGAGGTCGCACTCGGCGATACGACGCTGCCGGCAGGCCCGCTCTCGGGCGGCTCGATGGCCACCGAATCGGTGGTCCCGGCTGTCTTTGCGGCGGCTGACAGCGCAATCGCATCGCTGCTGGCCATCGCAACGATGACACCGGGCTCGCCGTTCGAGAACCGCCGTCCCACAGATCTGGCATTCGAGGGCGGCCGGGTCTTTGTGAAGGCTGATAGCGCTGCTAAGGGTGTGCCGTTCGATAATTTGCTCCGCCGCGCCAACCTTCGCCTGGTCACGGGCAGCGGCAAATCCGAAGCGTCCTTCGGCAATCCCAAGCCGAAGTTCTCGACGCACTCGTTCGGCTGTCACTTCGTCGAGGTTACGTGGCAGCCGGAAATCGCGCGGCTGCGCGTCAGCCGCGTTGTGACGGTCATGGATGCGGGCCGCATTATCAACCCACTGGCCGGCCGGAACCAGATCGTGGGCGCGGTCGTGATGGGAATCGGCATGGCGCTGCTAGAGCACACGACTTACGATCCGCAGAACGGCGCGCCGATCAACAGTAATCTGGCCGACTACGTAGTGGCAGTAAACGCCGACGTGCCTCTCATCGACGTCCATTTCCTCGATTTCCCCGACAAAGAGATGAACGAACTTGGCGCACGCGGGATCGGCGAGATCGGCTTGACCGGCGTAGCCGCCGCTATCACGGATGCGGTCCACCACGCAACAGGTGTTCGCGTGCGGGAACTGCCGGTGAAGATCGAGAACTTGTTGGCGTGAGGCGTACCCCCTCTTCTATGCTGGGCGCGCCTAAACAACAGCGGCTGCCCCTCAATCTCCGCAATGGCGTTGATAGGAGATGGAGTCGCCTTCGCTTTTACCTCCCACTGGTCGAGTTGTCGGCTAACCGGAAGCTATCCGGCTTCCACGGCGGGATTAGTCCTGTGAAGTCGGCATCTCCTCAGGAAATCAAGCACTGACGCGATGCGCGCTTATCAGGACTTGACCATCAGCGGTAGGATTGGCTTATAAACGAGATCATCTGCGATCCTCAAGAACCGTTGGCCTCACCGCCGTGTTGCGTTTTGGCGAACCACGCGAGTAAGATGCATCGTGCTGATTGCGAATGACGACTCTGGAATCCTTGACCAGGGCCGAGAGTTCAAGCGAAGCCGAGCAGCTCTGACGTGACCCCCTTCAATGATTCCCGATGCACGGATTATCTGCATATTCGGCAATCTCAACTTAGGAGACTACGATGGCTAAGAACATTGTTCTAGTCCACGGTGGCTTTGTGGACGGCGCTGGCTGGGAGGGCGTCTACAAGATCCTGAAGCGAGACGGCTACAGTGTCAGCATTGTCCAGAATCCGACAATATCGTTGGAGGACGACGTAGCAGTTACCAAGCGAACTCTTGCAGCGCAGGACGGACCTACAGTTCTCGTTGGCCATTCCTACGGGGGAGCGGTAATCACGGAAGCCGGAAACCATCCAAGGGTTTCAGCCCTCGTATACATCGCTGCCTTCGCTCCAGACAAGGGCGAGTCGGTGGGATCGCTTATTAAGGACCCGCCGCCCGGCGCGCCCGTACCGCCGATACTGCCCCCGCAAGACGGCTTTTTGTTCCTCGACAAGGCGAAGTTTCCAGCCTCTTTCGCAGCCGACGTGGACCCAGAAAAAGCCGCGTTTATGGCTGACTCCCAAGTTCCGTGGGGCATGGGGGCCATTAGCGG
>WNGG01015198.1_pt1 | contig 10331 bp, 7 predicted proteins | sample 5400661 | NCBI WGS metagenome assembly WNGG01 (sample SAMN13153372, study PRJNA577476) | soil metagenome | isolation source: 100 cm soil or saprolite under Garry oak tree replicate 1 | place: USA:California | collected 2016-06-15
GAGGGGGCGGCTGCGAGCTGAACGGCAAGCACCAACGCGTGCCGGTCGGCTCGTACAAGGTGGGGTGGATCGCGCAGGAGCGGAGGCCCCACCTGACCAACCAGCTGGAGAGCGACCCGCTGACCACGGATCCGGGCTGGGCCAGGCGCAATCGGCTGACGGCCTTCGCCGGGTATCCGCTGGTGGTGGAGGATCGCCTCGCCGGGGTGATGGCCGTGTACGCGGGAAGGCCGCTGGCGGAGCAGGCGATCGCTGCGATGAGCGGCGTCGCGGACATGATCGCCACCGGGATCGAGCGGAAACGGGTGGAGCGCTTGGTCCAGGCGCGCGCTGCGAACCTGGCGGAGCAGCAGGAGTGGCTCGAGTCGGTGCTGGACGTGCTCCCGGTGGGGGTGGCCCTCATCGAGCCCGGCACGGCCCGGATCCTCCTGTCGAACAAGGCGGCGGACCGGATGGCGGGCGGCGTGTTCCCGAAGGCGCAGTCGAGCGCTGCGGACCCGGAGCACTCCTACTGCACGGATGCGCGGGGGAAACGGATCGAGGACGACCAGATGCCGGGCGTCCGCGCGGCCCGCGGCGAGAAGCTCCATGGCCTCGAGACGGATTGGCAGACGCCGCAGGGGACCAGGTCCCTGCTGATCAATTCCGAGGTCCTCGAGGCGGAGCACGGGCACCCGGCGACCGTGGTTTCCGCCTTCGAGGACGTCACCGAGCTGAAGAGCACCCAGGTGGCGCTGAGCCTGGCGCTGGAGGACAGCTACCGGTTCGTCTCCGTCGTCGAGGAGAGCTCCGAGTTCATGGGCATCGCCACGCTGGAAGGACAGCTGGTCTTCGTCAACTCGGCGGGCCAGAAGCTGGTCGGCATCATGGATCCCGGGCGGGTCCCGCGCATGACCATGTTCGACTACGTGTTCCCGGAAGACCACGGCCTGTTGCGCGACGCGGTCGCGGCGGCGATCGCGCACGGGCAGCGCACCGGGGAGCTTCGCTTCCGCAACGTCCTCACGGGGGAACCGATCCAGGTCTGGGCGAACGTGTTCGTGCTCCGCGACCGGCGGACCGATCAGCCCGTCGCGCTCGCCACCGTGACCCACGACCTCACCGAGCAGAAGCGCACCCTCGAGCTGCGCGAGCGGGTGCTGGCGATCGTCAGCCACGATCTGCGCAATCCCCTGAACGCGATCCTGATGGGTGCCTCGGTGCTTCGCCGCGCGCCGCGCGCCTCGGCCGAAGCGGTCCGGATCGCCTCGCGCATCGTGTCGAGCGCGGAGCGCATGGACGCGATCATCGGCGACCTGCTCGACCTGACCAAGGTGCGCCTGGGGGGCGGGATCGAGGTGAGGCGCCGGCCGACCGACGGGCACGAGCTCTCGGCCCGCATCGTCGAGGAGCTGAAGGCAGCCCATCCGGGACGCGACATCCAGCTGCGTGTCGAGGGCGACGGCAGCGGCCGCTGGGACGCGTCCCGGATCGAGCAGGTCGTCTCGAACCTCGCCTCCAACGCCCTGCAGTACGGGCCGGAGGACGAGCCGGTCACCATCGAGAGCCGGGGCGGCGAGAACGACTGGACCCTGACGGTCCACAACCTGGGCGAGCCCATCCCGGCCGATCTGCTGCCCCACCTGTTCGACCCGTTCAAGAGGGGTCGCGAGCCCGCCGCCGGCAAGGGTCGCAAGAACCTCGGGCTCGGCCTTTTCATCGTGCGCGCGGTGGTGGAGGCGCACGGCGGAAGCGTCGACGTCACCTCCGAGCGCAAGCAGGGCACGCGGTTCCTGGTCCGGTTGCCGCGCTTCGCGCGGGCCTAGAGCGCGTCCCATCACCTCCGCGCCGTGAAGGCCTCGCGCAGGACCTCGTCGGCCGAGTCGAAGGCCGGACTTGGCATCTGGGCGCGCCTACGCCAGGAGTGCGGCGACCCGCTCGGCCAGGGCAAGGGCGGCGGTGAGCCCGGGCGACTCGATTCCGACCAGGTTCACGAACCCTGGCAGGTCCTCCGAGAGGACGAAGTCCTTCTCCTCCGGATCGAAGGGAGCGCGCAGCTTGGGACGGATGCCGCACCCGTCGTAGGCGAGCTGGCCGTCGCGCACTTCGCCGAGCAGCGCCCGTGCCGCGGCGAGGAAGGCGGGCAGCTTGTCCTCCCGGGGAGAGTAGTCGTCCTTGCGCGCGACGTGCTCGACGTCGGGCCCCAGCCGGCAGCCGCCGGCGAGATCGAGGGTGAGGTGCACCCCCAGCCCCGCAGCGCCGCGCCGGCGCACCGGATAGACGAGGTGCCGGTAAGGCGCCGCGGGCCTGAAGCGGAAGTAGTCGCCGCGCCAGGGATGCACCCGGTACCGGGACCGCGCCAGCTCGACGGCGTCCACGATGCCGGTCTCGGCGCACCACAGCGCGGCCGCCGCCGCGACGGCCGGCTCGCGCGCGCGGACGAACGCGGCGGGCACCAGCTCGACGGCAGGAGCTCCGCTGGCGCGGGCATTGGCCGCCAGGGCCTCCAGATCGGGAAGGTCGGCGGCCTCGCGCGCAACCACGAGCTTGCCCGGCTTCGCGCAGGGAACGCCGCGGGAGCGCGCCCACTCGTAGAGCAGCGCGTTGCCGCGCACGCACGCCTGCGCCTTCAGGCTCGCCGGCGGGTAGTACAGCCCGCTGTGGATGACTCCGCTGTTGCGGCTGGTGACGCCGTCGCCGAGGCGCTGGGCTCCTTCGAGCAACAGGACGCTGCGGCCCGCGCGAGCCAGCGCCGAGGCGACGGCGCATCCGACCACGCCGCCGCCGACCACCGCGACGTCGACTTCCGCATCCACCTGCCGGCCAGCTTAGCCGCCGCCGATGGGGCGGCGCCAGGCTTTTCACGGCGCGGCGGCTGCTAGAATCGCGCGCCGTAGCGCGGGCCTCCGTCAGCCGACGGCGGCGGCAAAGGCGTTGAGGAACCGCTTCATCTGCGCAGGGGTCCCGATGGTCACGCGCAGGTGCCGCGGCACCGCGGGGAAGAGCCGGCCGACCAGGACGCCGCGCTCGCGCAGCGCTTGGATGGTCGGCTCCACTTCCTTGCGCGTATCGATGAGGATGAAGTTCGTCTGCGAGGGGACGACCTCGTAGCCCAGCCTGCCCAGCTCCGCGATCACCTGCGCCTTGGTCGCCGCGTTCCGCCGGCGCCCTTCGGCGACGTACGCGGTGTCGGCCAGGCTCGCCCGCGCCGCGGCCAGCCCGATGATGTTCGCCGAGTCCCACGCGGCATGCGCGGCCAGCTTCTTGATCAGCGGCGGCTCCGCGATGGCATACCCGAGCCGCAGGCCCGCCATGCCGTGGATCTTGGAGAACGTCCGCGCCACCAACAGGTTCGGGTGCGTCGCGACCAGCGGCACGACGCTCTCGTACTCCGGGCTATCGGCGTAATGGTGATAGGCCTCGTCCACGAGCACCATCGCGGCCTTTGGGACGGCGTCGAGGAAGGCGCGCATCCTGGCCTTCGGGGTGATGCTGCCGGTCGGGTTGTTCGGGTTGCAGACGTAGATGAGCCCCGCGCCTTCGGCCGCCATCGCCTCCACAGGATGCGCGTACCGGCTGTCGAGCGGCACGGCGACGACCTCCGTGCCTTGCACGCGCGCGTGGGCGGCAATGGCCTCGAAGGTCGGATCCGCCATGACCAGCTTGCGGCCTGCGCCGGTGAACGCGCTGGCCGCGAGCTTCAGGATCTCGCTTGACCCGTCGCCGATCAGGAACCAGTCCTTCGCCATCCCGTGCAGCTTCACCAGATCCGCGATCAGCGCATCCGCCGCCTCGTCGGGGTAGCGCCACGCCAGGCCGAACGCCTCCCGCATCGCTCGCAGCGCGGCCGGGGACGGGCCGTACGGATTCTCATTGGCGCTCAGGCGGACGACCCCGCCCGCTACCTGCGGCGGGCCCGCGAGAGCCTCCCCGGGGACGAGCAGAGGTGGAAGTGTGGCGGCAGCCACTCCGCTGCCGATCAGCCGGCCGAACGCGCGCCGCGAGACTGCGCTGCTCACCGCCATCGCTGCCCCCTTTGGAAGACACTACGCGTGATCACACACCCTGCGGTCAGGGCATGCGCGCCGTGGCGGGCCGTGGCCCGCAGGGCGCGCCCGCGTCCGTCCACGCCTGGAACGCGCGGACGAGCTCCGCGTGCGGGACCGGGACCGGCTTGCGCCCGAACCCCGGCGCCCAGCCCCACAGCACCAGCGGATCCTCGGCGACGTGGTGGACGAGCGCGGCCAGGTTCTTGCCGCCGTTCCGCCGGGCATCCTTGAGCTGCTCACAGAGCATGCGCGAGTTGAGCCCGGCGAAGACCATCTTGTGCTCCGGCGGCGGCAACCGCCATTCGGTGGAGACGCCGGGCGGCATGTGCATGCCGTAGCTCTCCGGCGGATTGGCCCGGGCGTGGCAGGTGGCGCAGGCGAGCCCCGTGGCGCCGCGTCCCTCGGGGCCGCGCTGCACGAACTGGAGGTGGACGTGGCCGTCGTCCCCCTGCAGCGGCCGGTCGCCGGCGGGATGGCAGTTCACGCACCGGGGGCTCTGCAGGACGGCCCGGACCACCTCGAACGAGGCGACCGGGTCCGGCCGCGCCGGCGCTGCCGCGGCGGGCGCCGGGGCAGGGGCGTGGGAACAGGAAACGAGCGCGAGAGCCCCGGAAGTGGCGATCGTCCGCCAGGCCGCCCGCCGCCAGCCGGGGGGGCTCACGCAACCGCCAGGCGCAGGGGCAGCGACCGCAGCCGCTGCTTCGTCAGCGCGTAGACCGCGTTCGCCACGGCCGCCGAGATCGGCGCCGTGGCCGGCTCGCCGATGCCGCCCATCTTGGCGTCGCTTTCCAGGACGCGCACGGAGACCTCCGGCATGTCGGGCAGCCGCAGCACGCGGTAGTCGTGGAAGTTGCTCTGCTCGACCCGGCCGTCCTTCAGGGTCAGCTCGCTGTGCAGCACGGCGGAGAGCCCGAAGGCGATGGCGCCCTGCACCTGCGCCTCGATGCCGAGCGGATTGATCGCGGTGCCGCAGTCGACCGCGCAGGCGACTTTGTGCACGTGGATCTCCTTGTCCCCGTCGACGGAGACCTCGGCCACCTGGGCGATGATGCTGCCGAACGACTCGTGCACCGCCAGGCCGCGCGCGCGTCCCGAGCCGGGCGCCTTGCCCCAGCCGGCCATCTCCGCGGCCGCCTTCAGCGCACGCAGGTGGCGCGGCTTCTCGGCGAGCAGCCCGGCGCGGAACTCGAGCGGGTCGCGCCCGCTCGCGTGCGCCAGCTCGTCGATCATGCTCTCCATGGCGAAGGCCGTGTGCGTGTTGCCGACCGACCGCCACCAGAGGACCGGCACCGGCTGCTTCGGCGAGTGCACGGTGACCAGCCGGGCCGGAACCGTTTCGAGGTAGGGCGAGTCGGTCACCCCCTCGACCGAGGTGGCGTCGACCCCGTCCTTGACCATGAACTGCTCGAAGGGCGTGCCGGCGAGGATCGACTGCCCGACGATGGTGTGCTTCCAGGCCACCGGTCTTCCCTTGCCGTCCAGCCCCACCTCGACGTGGTGCACGAAGAGCGGGCGGTAGTAGCCGCCCTGGATGTCGTCCTCGCGGGTCCAGACCGTCTTGACCGGCACGCCGGCTGCCTTGGCCACGTGTACCGCCTCGCTGACGAAATCCGACGACGGCGTCGCGCGCCGGCCGAATCCGCCGCCGAGGAACTGCGTGTGGATGGAGACGTTCTCGGGAGGCACCCCGGCGATCCTGGCGGCGGACATCTGGTCCATGGTCTGGAACTGGGTGCCGGTCCAGATCTCGCAGCGGCCGCCGTCGATCTTCACCGCGCAGTTGAGCGGCTCCATCGGCGCGTGCGCGAGGTAAGGGACGTCGTACTCGGCGACGACCCGCTTCGCAGCCTGGGCGAGCGCCACCTCGGCGTCGCCCTTCTGCGCCGCGATCCCCGCGCCCTTCGACTTCGCCTTGTCGCGGTAGTCCTGCAGCATCGCCTCGCTGTCCAGCGTGGCGCCCGGACCGAGGTCCCACTCGAGGCGCGGCAAGAGCGCGTCGCGCCCGCGCTTCGCGCTCCAGAAGTTGCTCGCGACGACCGCGACACCGGTGGGGACCTGCACCACCTTCTCGACGCCCTTGACCGACTTCGCCTCGCTCGGGTCGAACGACTTGACCTTCCCGCCGAAGACCGGCGAGCGAGCGACCAGCGCGGTGCGCAGGCCCGGGAAAGTCACGTCCATGCCGAACTGCGCCTTGCCGGTGATCTTCTCCGGCGAGTCGAGGCGGCGCATCGGCTTGCCGAGGAGCTTCCAGTCCTTGCGGTCCTTGAGCTTGACGCTCTTGGGCGGCTGCTGCGCTTGCGCCGCGACGGCGAGCTGGCCGTAGGAGAGGCGGTCCTTCCCGCGGACGACATACCCGTTCCCGGTGCGGAGCTTCCTCGCATCCGTCTTCCACTGCGCCGCGGCCGCGCGCACCAGCATCGCCCGCGCCATCGCCCCCGCGATCCGGTACCGGTCGAACTCGGACCAGGTGCTGCTCGAGCCGCCGGTCATCTGCATGCCGAAGGCCGGGTGCGCGTAGACCGGCGCCGCGGGGGCGTGCTCCACGCGGATCTTCGACCAGTCGCAATCCAGCTCCTCGGCGATGAGCATGGCGAGCCCGGTCCAGATGCCCTGGCCCATCTCCGAGTGGGCGAGCAGCACGGTGACCGAGTCGTCCGGCGCCACGCGCACGAAAGCGTTGGGGTTGGGCGGCTGCTTCGCCGGCGGCTGCGGCGCCGCCCAACCCGAACGGCGGACGTGGAAGGCGACGAACAGGCCCGCTCCGGAGAGGAGCGAGCTGCGCAGCAGCTGGCGTCGGGTGAGCGAGGTCATCGCGAGACCCTCCTCTGCGCCGCCGCCTTCCGCACCGCCTCCCGGACGCGCTGGTACGTGCCGCACCGGCAGATGTTCCCGGCGAGAGCGGCATCGATGTCGGCGTCGCTCGGGTTCGGGTTCAGCGCGACGAGCGCGGCCGCGGACATGATCTGCCCCGGCTGGCAGTACCCGCACTGCACGACGTCGGCGTCGACCCACGCCTTCTGCACCGGATGGCTGCCGTCCGGCGACAGGCCTTCGATGGTGGTCACCATCCGCCCGGCCACCGCCGAGACGGGCAGCACGCAGGATCGCGTCGCCTGCCCGTCCAGGTGCACGGTGCAGGCGCCGCACTGTGCCATCCCGCATCCGAACTTGGTGCCGGTGAGGCCGAGCACATCGCGCAACACCCAGAGGAGAGGCATGTCCTCCGGAGCATCCACCTCGCGGACCGTCCCGTTCACGTTGAGCTGCATGCATCCCTCCTGCGCTCGACGGCAATGCTGCTATCACATCAGCGCGACGCGTTGGTCACCCCCTTGTAGAGCACGAAGCCCGCGTAGTCCGCCGCGCTCATGGTGTGCGTCTGGTCGCCGTCGGTGAGGATACCGACGCCCTGCAGCTCGGGCACCTCGGCAGCCGGATTGCCCCCTTCGAAGTGGGCCCGGAAGAGCGCCGCGGGATCGATCTCCTCTTCCCGCCACACACCGGTCGGCGGCCCGCTGCGCAGCACGATGGTGTCGGAAGCGACCAGGGGATTGCGCTCGACGCCGCAGATGGCGCCCGGCGGGGCCCCGCTGCTCCAGACGAACTTCAAGGAGTACCAGCGCAACCCGCGCTTCCAGGCGACGTAGACGTTCGCCGCCGCGTCGCCGCGTCCCACGACGCACTCGTTGCCTCCCACCGGGAGCACCCAGGCGCGCCAGCGGAAGCGGATGCGCTCGACCCCGTTGCGCATTCCGTCTCCCACGTCCGCGAACAGGGTGACCGTCTCGAGAGGAGGCCTGTAGATGCCGCGGATGAAGGGCCCGAGCGGATCGTCGATGATCCAGTAATAGCTGGTCGGGCCAGAGTCACGCTGGAGCACCTGGAACCGGTGGGGATCGATGGGGAACGGGCGGGTGCCGGGTGGCGGATTTCCGAACGCCGCTGTCGCCATCCCCAGCAGGCAGAATCCCACGGCCAGGGCGAACAACCCCCTCGCGTGCACCGTTCCGGCCTGGTTCGCGCCGCGCATGCCTGGTTCGAGATGCAGGCGGCGCGCCAGATTCGCCAGACCTGCGCCCGGCGAATCCACCCTGCTGCTCGCGAATCCAAGCCTCTTCAGCGCGTCGACGCCGTCCGGGGCGCCGGTCCGCCTCCCGCGTGTCGCTCGAGGAATCGGCCCGAGCGCGCCAGGAACTGGACCAGGTTCTCCTTGCGGGCGAGGGAGTGCCCCTCGTTGTCGGCCACCATGTATTCGACCGGCACCTTGCGCTCGCGCAGGGCGCCAACGATCAGGTCGGACTCGCTGCGGGGCACCCGCGGGTCGTTCGCTCCCGCGTAGACGAAGAGCGGGGCGACGATCCGCTCGGCGTCCTTGAGCGGCGAGATGGAATCGAGGAAGGCGGCGTCCTTGTCGGGATCGCCGAACTCGAGCAGGAAGATCTCGCGGATGAGGCCGCTCGTCGTGGCCATGAAGGTCTTGAGATTTGCGACGCCGACCAGATCGACGCCCGCACGCCAGAGGTCGGGCATGCGGGTCAACCCGACCAGCACCGTGTAGCCGCCGTAGCTGCCGCCGTAGACGATCACCCGTTTCGAGTCGGCCCACGGCTGCGAGGCGGCCCAACGGCCGGTCGCCTCGATGTCCTTGAAGGCCTCGAGGCGCTTGGGACCGTTGTCCGCCTCCTCGAAGGCGCGGCCGAATCCCGCCGAGCCGCGCACGTTGGGCTCGACCCAGGCGTAGCCCTGCGAGAGGAAGAACGCCGCCGCGGCCGACCAGCGGATCCGTGAGCTGCTCGAGGGTCCGCCATGGTACGCAACGATCACGGGCACCTTCTCCGAGCGGTTCCTGGGCAGGTAGACGTTGACGGGCAGCCTCAAGCCGTCGTGCGCCCTGACCTCGGTGATGCTGGTCTCCATCTCCGGCACTTCCCGGAACGAAGGCCGGGCCTCTTTCCGCAGTTGGGTCGCCTTGCCGTTCCGCGAGTCGATCGCCCAGACGTCGGTGGGCGAGGACGGCGTGGACCAGCGCGCCAGGAACCGCTTGCCGTCTTCGGAGAACTCCGAGAGGTCGCCCTGGCCGAGGGGCATGGTGACCTTGGCGCGCGGCTGCAGCGTCCTCGCGTCGAGCAGGCGAAGCTCGGTGCGATTGCCCGTATCGACCACCAAGGCGAGCGAGTCGCCCGTCCTGGCCACCGCGAACTGGCTCACGGTGGCGATGGGCGGGTCCTTCTCGACGTAGCGCGCCTTCTCCTTGCCGGACTCCGCGTCGAGCGCGAGGAGCAAGGCTTGCTCGCCGCCGCCGTCGGTGGCGAGGTAGATGGTGCGGCCGTCGGGGGAGAAGCGGGCCTCGAAGATGCTGACCTTGCCGCCCTCCGGATACAGGGTGCGCGCCGCGCCCGAGGCGAGGTCCAGCCGGACCAGGTAGTTTTCCGACCGGGTGGGATAGCGAATGAAGAGCCCGCGCTTGCCGTCGCTGCTGACGTCGGTGAGGAACCCCGGCTTGGGCTCGCGGAACACCTCGCGCGCCGGCGCGGGCGCCGCCGCCGGGGCTGCGTACACCGCGGAGCTCACGTCGCTGATCCGCCGGGCGCTGAAGTAGATCGTGTCCGGGGCGAGGTCGGCCAGGTGCGCCGGGTCGCGCTGCATCGGCTCGCCCGGCGTCAGATCGGTCAGGCCGGACCCGTCGAGGTTCACCCGGCAGATGGACCACTTCTCATCGGCTCCGCGGTCGGTGCGGAACAGCACCGACTTTCCGTCGGGCGTCGTCCGATCCAGCGTGACGCGCTCCTGGGACTGGAACAGGCGGCGCGCCGGCGAGTCGGGCCGCCCCGCGTCCGCGACGTAGAGCTGGGGCAGCCCGTCCCGGTTGGACACCAGCACCACCTGCTTGCCGTCGCGGGTGAGCAGCGCTTCCGTGTTCAGGAACGCGTCCACCAGCGATCCGGCCTTCTTGGACAGCTCCGCCACGCGCGCCGCGTCAGCGCTCGACGTCGCATCGGGCTGGACGGGCGTCGGCGCGCGCTTCTCCGCAGCCGCAGCCGGAGCCGCGGGCGCGGCCGGCGCCGGGAGGGCGGCTTCCTGCGTCCGTTGCGGCGGCGCGGAGCGGTCCGCCGGCGGAGGCGTTGCGCAGGCGAGGAGGAAGGCGAGGAGCGGGAAGCGCAGGCAGGTGGGGTTGCGCATGGCGGCGCAGCCTACTCCCTCAAAGTTGCGCCGCCAACGCACGCGCGACCTGCTCCGTGTGCGCGTCTCGAACGACAGGCGTCCGGCAGGAATGCTGCGCCGAGCGCTACGAGAAGCCCG
>WNGG01018906.1_pt1 | contig 10331 bp, 7 predicted proteins | sample 5400661 | NCBI WGS metagenome assembly WNGG01 (sample SAMN13153372, study PRJNA577476) | soil metagenome | isolation source: 100 cm soil or saprolite under Garry oak tree replicate 1 | place: USA:California | collected 2016-06-15
CGGCGTACACGCTCTCCAGCCGCGGGTACTTCTGCGCCGGCGGGTGAGCGGTGATCTCCGCCTGACGGGCCTCGTCGAGCAGGCGCGGGTCCTCGCCGTAGATCCCGGCCACGAGCTTGCCCTGGTCGCCGATCCACAGCTGGCCGCTCGTATCGAATGGCCACAGCGCCGGGTCCGTGACTTCTTTGGGGCGCGGCGGGTACAGGCTGCCGTCGCGCCACACCACCTTGACCTCGGGGCGATTGCCCTTGGCGGCGAAGGTGTACGTGATGCGCGAAACCGCCGGCGCGGTCTCGCCGAACAGCTTGGTCGATTCGGGCTCGATGCGCGTGGGGTAGCCCAAGCCGAGCGTCCAGAACGACGCGTCCATCGAGTGGCAGGCGATGTCGCCCAACGCGCCGGTGCCGAAATCCCACCAGCCGCGCCACTTGAACGGTGCATATGCCGGGTTGTAGGGCCGCGCGGGGGCGGGACCGAGCCACAGGTCCCAGTCGATCCAGGGCGGCGTGTAGTACTCCTCGAGCGGCCGCTCGATGGCCTGCGGCCAGATCGGCCGGTTGGTCCACAGCTGGATCTCGCGTACCGTGCCGATGGCGCCCGCCTCGACCCATTCCCGTATTTGGCGCGTCCCTTCGCCGGCGTGCCCCTGATTCCCCATCTGGGTAGCGACCTTGGTCTTGCGCGCGGTCTCCATCAGCTGGCGCACCTCCCACAGCGTACGCGCCAGCGGCTTCTGGATGCGCGTGTGCTTGCCCAGCTTCATCGCCATCATCCCGGCCACCGCGTGCACGTGATCGGGCGTCGAGACGGTGACGGCGTCGATGTTCTTCGCTTCCTTCTCGAGCATCACACGAAAATCTTTGAAGCGTTTGGCTTTGGGGAAGGCGGCGAAGGACTGCGCGGCCTGGTGCTCGTCCACGTCGCACAGCGCGTAGATGTTCTCCGTCTTCCCCACGCCCTTCACGTCGTTCGCGCCCATCCCGCCCACACCGATGCAGGCGATGTTGAGCTTGTCGCTCGGGGCCGTGAGACCACGACCCAGCACGTGCCGCGGTACGATGGTGAAGGCGACGCCGGCGCCCACGTTGCCGACGAACTTACGTCTCGAGATGCGTTTGCGTGCCATGATGCGATCTCCTTAATCGGCCGCCACGGGCTGGGGCGCGCGCGCGCCTCCCGGGCGAAAGAGCAATGCGAAGAGGAGCAACACCACCGCGGCGAACCCGGCGGGCAGCACCCAGAAGCTGGGCCAACGGTCGAGCGTGAGACTGGCCGCGCCCCCCAGCATCCGGTTGTACACGTTCCCCGCCACCTGCGCGCCGATCAGCATTCCGATGCCGTAGGTGACCAGCACGAGGAAGCCCTGGGCCTGGCCGCGCACCGCGGGGGTCGACTTCTTGTCCACGTAGATCTGCCCGGTGACGAAGAAGAAGTCGTAGCACACGCCGTGGAGCAGGATGCCGAGAGCGATGAGCCAGAAGACCGCGCCCGGCGCCGCGATCGCGAACAGGGCGTAGCGCAGCACCCAGGCAGCCATGCCCGCCATGAGCATTCGCTTCACGCCCAGTCGCGCGAACATGAGGGGCATCAGCAGCATGAAGCCGGTCTCGGATATCTGACCGAGCGTCTGGGTCGCCGCGATCTTCGTGACGCCGGCGCTGCCCAGGAAAATCTGGGTGAAGTTGTAGTAGGCCGCGAGCGGGATGCACAAGAGCAGCGAGGCGGCGATGAAGACGTAGAAGGGGCGGTCGCCCAGCTGTCCCAGCGCATCGAGGCCGGCGATGCTCCGCAGGGAAACCCGTTGTCCGGCCCCGGGCGGCGGCGTATGGGGCAGCGTGAAACTGTACAACCCGAGCAACACGCTGGCGATGGCGGTGGTGTAGATCGGCATCGCCGTCTGCTCCGGGATGAGGCCCGTCAGCGGACCGAGCAGGAGGCTGATGAACCACCCGGCGATGATCCACCCGATGGTGCCGAACACCCGGATCAAGGGGAACTGTGTCTCCTGTGACTGGATGTGATGGAACGCCAGGCTGTTGGCGAGACCGAGCGTGGGCATGTAGCACAGGTTGTAGAACAGCAGCAGCAAGATGAACACGAGCGGTGCGCCCGTGGCCCGGGGCACGGCGAACATCACCACGCCCCCCACCAGGTGGAGCACGCCCAGCACTTTCTCGGTGGCGAAGTAACGGTCGGCGACGAGCCCCAGGAAAAACGGCGCCACGATGGCCGCGATCGGGTTCACCGTGTACGGCCAGTGCGTCAGCGTCTCCATCCCGTGATGGGTCATGTACACGGCGATCGTCGTGTACCAGGCGCCCCAGATGAAGAACTGGAGGAACATCATCGTCGACAGCTTGGCGCGGACGCTCACGGCAACGCCCGGATCTTGATATTGCGGAACGCCACGCGGAACTCGTGCTCTTGCAGCCCGATGTAGCCCTCGGCATTACGGCCGTAGCGCGGATGGGTGGCGAACTTGCTCGCTTTGACCTTCGCCTCCCAGTCCGGGCTCCCCAGCTCGTACTCGACGACCTTCACGCCGTTGAGCCAGTGCTCGACGTGATTGCCGTTCACCACGAGACGCACCGCATTCCATTGACCGGCCGGCTTCACGACGCCGGCCGGCGAGGGATACAGGCCGTAGTCAGAGCCGGCCGCTGTCAGCCGCGACTGGCCGTCGGGATGCCCGGCGTCATCGAGCACCTGCATCTCGGGAGCGCTCCAATAGATGGCGTCGTCGGCAGTGTCCTCGCTCACGCGGTAAAAGATGCCGCTGTTGCCTTTCGGGGAGACGTTCCATTCGAGCGTGAGCTCGAAGTTCTTGAACTTCTCCGTGGTGATGATGTCGGCGGCCGGGCGCACCCGCGTGAGCGCGCCTTCCCTGACTCCCCACCCCGACGGGATCGTGTCCATCTTCCATCCCCGCCAGCCGATGGTGCTGTGGCCGTCGAACAGGAGGCGCCAGCCCGCGGCGCGCTCTTCCGGGGTCAGGATGTTGAGCCGCTCGGTCGCACTCCCCGTTGCCGCTTGCGCGAGGGCCATCCGCGGCCCGGCGACTGCGGTCAGCGCCAGTGCGAGACCGCTCGCGAGCGCAGTCACCAGCCTTGCGTGTGTCACGGTGTGTCTCCTGTAGGAACGATGATGTTCAACACTACCACCCGTACGTGGAATCGGAAGTTCAAGCGGCGCCCGTACGTTGCGCCGGCGCGACGGGGGCTCAGTCGGGCATGCCTGCCACTTCCTTGAGTCGGGTCTCCACGGCGCGCCGGGCCCGCTCGCTCCGCGTGATGACGAGGACGGCGTCGTCTCCCGCGACCGTCCCGATGATCTCCGTCCACCCGGCGGCGTCGAGCGTAATGCGAGCCGCCGTCCGGCGCCGCGACCTTGGCGAGCCCCAGGTCACGGATGTCGCGCGACAGCGTGGCCTGGGTGACGTCGAAGCCCTCGCTCTTGAGGAGCTCACGCAGCTGCTCCTGGCTCGCGACGGTCTGCGAGCGGACGATCTTCAAGATCGCGGCGTGGCGCTGCGTTTTCATTGGGCGGGAATGTAGCCGCGAACAGGGCGGCCGGCGACGACGGTGAGGAGGGCGGAGGAAAACGGTGGAGGGCGGTGGAGGGCGGTGGAGGGAAACACCGCAAGATCCGCCTGCTTCCCTACCTCGAGCGAGCCGATCTCGCGGTCGAGCCCGAGCGCGCGGGCCCCGTCGATCGTGAGCATCCGGAGCGCGTCCTCGCCGTCGAGACCGGCCGCCGCGGCCTCGGCCCACAGGTTGACATCGCCCGCGCTCACTACCGAGTCGCTGCCGAGCCCGACCGGGATCCCGGCGGCGCGGAAGGCCGCGAGCGGAGCCGTGCCGTGCGCGTGCGCCCGGTTCGAGCGAGGGCAGGCTGCCAACCCCGCCCCGGACTCCTTGAGGGTCCGGATGTCCTTTTCGTCCACTTGGACACAGTGGATGCACAGCCACCCCGCTGCACGTTCCAAGACGCCAAGGTGCAAGAGATACTGCACCGGCGAGCAATGACGCGCTTGCACGGGAATGCCGCGGGCTCGTAGCGCCTCGGCGAACGACCCTGCCCCGGCGCGCACCAGGGCCGTCTCCTCGCGCGACTCGGCCAGATGCACGGCCAGCGGCAACGCTTCGCGCCGCGCGAGCTCGGCGACGGCACGATAGAGCGGCTCGCTCACGGTGTAGGGCGCATGCGGCGAGACGCCCAGCCGCGCGCGGCTGGTGGCGACGGGAGCGAGTCGGACCAGGGCAGCCTGCAGCTCTGCGAGGCTCGCCGCCCGATCCGCCGGATCGGGGCCGAATACTTCCTGATAATAGATGCCGCGTGCACCGAGGCGGGCGAGCGCGCGCAACGGCGCGCCGGTGCTTCCAGTATCGGCGACGCAGGTGACGCCCGCCGTCCAGCAGTCCCGCACCCCCTGCTCGGCCGAGTGATCGAACTCCTCGGGCGTGGTCGCGTCTTTCAAGGACCGGATCGTTCGGATCCAGCGAGAGAACTCGCGCTCCGGGTTACGGCCGGCGAGATGGGTGAGCTCGAGGTGGGTGTGCGTATTGACGAGCCCCGGGACCAGCACGGCGTCCGGGAACTCGACGCGGCGGGCTCCCGGGGGATCGGGCACCTGGGCGTGTGCGCCGACGGCGGCGATCCGGCCGTCGTCCGCAACGAGAACGGCGCCGTCCGTAATGGGCGGCGCCGTGACAGGGTGGACCGAGCCCGCGCGGATGCGGAGCATCGGGGCTCGGGGCTCGGGGCTCGGGGCTCGGGGCTGCACCACCTAGCCCCGAGCCCCGAACCCCGAATCCCTAGGGTGACACTCCCGTGCCGAACGGAGCGTGCACCGGGCAGGCCTGCGACGGCTCCGTGCCGGGATAGAACCAATCCCAGTGCCGCACTTCCTGCGGGCAGAACGGCGTCGCGAGATAGCCGTTCGACCAGTCCACTTCGCGCGTGACGAGCGAGTCGGGGCGCACCCAATCGGGAGGCGCCGGCCGGCGGTCGTACACGTCGCGCATGAACGCGGTCCAGGCGGGCGCGACGATGCGCCCGCCGCCCGCGTTGTGCTCGAGGATGCGCTGCTGGATGTCGTAGCCCACCCAGATCCCGGTCACGAGCTCGGGGGTGTACCCGATGAACCAGGCGTCCGTGTAGTCGTCGGTCGTGCCGGTCTTGCCGGCCGCGGGGAGCGTAAAGCCGCCCTTCCACACGGCCGTGAACGCCGTGCCGCGGCGAATCACGTCCTTCATCATGTCGACCATGAGCCAAGCGTGCGACGAGTCGATGACGGTCTCGCGCCGGATGGCGGGCTGCCACAGGATGTTGCCCTGACGGTCCTCGACGCGCAGGATGCCCACCGGCTCGGCGCGTGTGCCCAGCGTCGCGAACGCGGTGTAGGCGCCGATGATCTCGATCGGCTTGACCCCCTTCGCCCCGATGAAGATCGACGGATACGGCGGGAGCGACGTGGTGATGCCGTAGTTGCGGGCCTCGCCGATCACCGTCTGCTCGCCCAATGTCTGGCCGAGCTTGATCGTGGCGAGGTTGCGCGAGAGGTAGAGCGCCTCGCGCATAGGGATCATCCCCAGCGTCGTGTCATCGTCGTCCTTCGGCTGCCACAGCGTGGAGTCGAGCTGGATGACGGGCGGGTTGAGCGGCGAATCGTCGAGCATCTCCGTCACGGGGTGGCCGGCCCGGACGGCCGCGGAGTAGACGAACGGCTTGAACGTCGAGCCCGGTTGACGGATCGCCTGGGTAGCGCGGTTGTACTTCGAGTCGTCGAAGTCGCGCCCCCCGATCATGGCGCGGATATAGCCGGTGTTCGCCTCGAGCGACACGAGCGCGCCCTGCAGGTAGCGGGTGAAGTCGCCGTGATCTTCCCCGGACGCCTTGGACGACTCGAGATATTCGCGGTAGGTGATGCGCCCGGGGAACTTGCCGTTCGAGTACACGCCGGCTTCGATGGCGTCGAGCTGCGACTGCAGAGCGCGCTCCGCCGCCTCCTGCATGTCCAGGTCCAGCGTGGTGTAGATGCGCAGACCGCCCTCGTACAGATCGCGCCCGAACTTCGCGTCCAGCTGCACGCGCAGCCATTCGACGAAGTAGGGCGCCACGTCGCCGTAGTTGGTGCGGGTCCCCGTGAGCACGAGGGGGTAAGAGCGCCACAGCTCGCACTCCTCGGGCGTGAGAAAGCCCTGATCGCGCATCAGGTCCAGCACGACGTTGCGGCGCATCACCGCGCGATCGGGGTGCGTGCGCGGATTGTACTTGGCGGGTGACTTGGGGAGCGCGGCGAGCATCGCGGCCTCGGCGACGTTGAGCTGTTTCGCGTGCTTCCCGAAGTAGATCTGCCCCGCCGCCTCCACGCCGTGCGCCCCCGCGCCCAGGTTGATCTGGTTCAAGTACAGCTGGAGGATCGTGTCCTTGGGGAAGTTGCGCTCGATCTCGACCGCGACGCGCGCTTCCTTGAGCTTGCGCGTGAGCGTCTTCTCGCGGCTGATCTCCTCGGGGAAGATGTTGCGGGCGAGCTGCATCGTGATGGTCGAGAAGCCCTGCGCGAAGCCGAGCGAAAACACGTTGGCCTTGATGGCGCCGAGGATGCGCCAGAAGTCGATCCCGTGGTGGTCGTAGAAGCGCTTGTCCTCGGTGGCGATGAACGCCTGGCGCAAGGGCATCGGTATTTCGCCGAGCGGTACCACCGTGCGCCGCTCCGCCCCGAGCTCGCTGATCAGCCGGCCGTCGGCCGCGTAGATCTTGGACGTCTGCACCTGGACGTTGCCGCCGGCGCTCGCGGGATTGAGGCGCGAAATGCTGGGGCAATGCTCGCCCGCGCACACCCGCGTCCACGCGCCGTAGGTGAGGCCCAGACCGTACGCAGCGACGAGCACCGCGACCGCGATCACGCGGCGGCGGGTCTTGGGATTGTGCCACCAGGAGAGCGGTCCGGGCAGGCTGGCGGGTGCGGGTGCGGGGATGGACGCCATCGGGTTACAACCTAGTGAGGTCGCCGGACGCTTGCCAGCGGTTAGGGGTTCTCGTACGATTCCGCGCCATGTCGGACCTCCTTGCGGAGCTCGAGTGGCGGGGCTTCATCCATCACGCCACGCGCGACCTCGCGGCTCACCTCGCAGCGGGTCGCCGGACGCTGTACTGCGGCTTCGACCCCACCGCACCCAGCTTCCAGGTCGGGAACCTGATGCCGCTGATGCTGCTGCGGCATTTTCAGCTCGCCGGCCACCGACCGATCGTACTGATGGGCGGGGGAACCGGCTTTATCGGCGATCCCAGCGGCAAGAAGAGTGAACGGCCTCTCCTTTCCGAGGAGCAGATCCGGGAGAACGTGCGCCGCCAGCGCGACCAGCTCGTGCGGCTGTTCGACTTCGACGCGAAAGAGACGCGTGCCCTCGTGCTGAACAACGCCGACTGGCTCGTGGACCAGCGACTCGTGGCCTTTCTGCGTGATGTTGGCAAGCACTTCAGCGTCAATGTGATGATGCAGAAAGAGTCCGTGAAGGCTCGACTCGATGCCGGAATCTCCTACACCGAGTTCAGCTACATGTTGCTCCAGGCGTACGACTTCCTGCACCTGTATCGGAAGCAGCAGTGCACGATCCAGGTAGGTGGCAGCGATCAATGGGGCAATATCACGGCGGGAATCGACCTCATCCGCCGCGTGGAGAGCGGCGAGGCGCATGGCCTCGTCGCGCCGCTCTTCACGACCGCGTCCGGAGCGAAGTTCGGAAAGACGGAAGCCGGTGCGGTCTGGCTCGATCCCGCCCTCACGTCACCGTACAAGCTGTACCAGTTCTGGATGAATACCGACGACCGCGATGCGGAGCTCTACCTCAAGCTCTTCACGCTGCTCCCGCAGGACGAGATCAAGGCCCTGCTCAAGTCGCATCACAAGGAGCCGGGTCGGCGCGAGGCGCAGAAGAAACTGGCGATCGAGGTCACCCAGCTCGTGCACGGTGACAAGGCCCGCTACAACGCGGTCGCTGCGAGCGCGATCCTGTTCGACGAATTCAGCCCGCGCAATGTCGAACTCGGCGCATTCGAAACGCTGGCGCAGGAGATTCCTACGGTCGCCCTCGAGAGCGCTGACGGGCTGACGCTCGTCGATGCCGTCGTCCGGACGGGCCTGGCGAAGTCGAAGAGCGAAGCGCGGCGTGCGATTGAGCAGGGCGGGATTTACGTGAACCAGGAGCGTGTGAAGGACGTGGCGAGGACGCTCGGGCCGTCGGACTGGCTCGGGGGCGGCCACCTCCTGCTGCGCAAGGGAAAGAAGGACTACGGGCTCCTGCGGGTGGCGCGCTGACTGGCCCGATCGCGGCGCATTGTAGGGGCGCAGCATGCTGCGCCCCTACACATGGGGGACATCACCAATGTTCATCGGGCACTACGCCCTTGCCCTGGCCGCCAAGCGCGCCGCGCCACGAGCCTCCCTGGGCACGCTGTTCGCCGCCACATCGCTCGCGGACCTGCTGTGGCCGGTATTCCTGCTCCTGGGGTGGGAGCGGGCACACGTCGTTCAGGGCCCGAACCCGTTCCTGACGCTGTGGCTCGACTCGATCCCGATCTCGCACAGCCTGGTGACACTGATCGGATGGGGTGCGTTGTTCGGGTTCACCTACCGCACGCTCACGGGCGACGGACGGGGAGGCGTCGTCATCGCGCTCCTGGTCGTGAGCCACTGGGTGCTCGACTTCGTCACCCATCGCCCCGACATGCCGCTGTACCCGGGCGGCACGCCGCTCGGCCTCGGCCTGTGGAATTCCGTCGCCGGCACCGTCGGCGTCGAGGGCGTGATGTTCGCGGCGGGGGTGTGGCTCTACGCCAGGACTACGAAGGCGCGCGACGGCGTCGGGACCTACGGATTCTGGGCGCTCATCGCCGTGCTGCTCTTGTCCTACGTGGGCTCGCTGTTCAGTCCACCGCCACCGACCCAGACCGCGCTCGCCGTGGGCGGGATCATCTTCGGGTGGCTGTTCGTGCTATGGGCCGGATGGAGTGGTAGACATAGAGAGGGATACGGCGTTGCCGGGTAGAGCGTTGTCGGGTACTGCGTGGTCGGATACTGCGTTGTCGGATACTGCGTCGCCGGCAACGCCTCATCCAGCAACGCCTCACCCGACAACGCCTCACCCGACAACGCAGCATCCGCCCACGCCTCACCCGACATCGCTTCACCCCAGCTGATCCAGCACGTCCAGCACCCGCTCCATTTCTTCCACTGTGTTGTAGCAGTGCGGAGCCAGCCGGATGGCGCCCTCACGCAGCGAGCACACGACGTGCGCGCGCTTGAGCGCATGATACGCCTCGGCGGGATGCGCGGGCGCGAGGCACACGATCGCCGAGCGGTGCGCTTCGTCCGTGGGTGAGACGACGCGGATGCCGTTCTCCCCGGCCCAGTGCAGCACCGGCTCGTGCAGCGTGCGCGCGTATTGCGCGATGTCGTCGACACCCAGCTCGGCAAGCATCCCCACCGACGTGGTCATGCCGTGGAAGTCCTGGAACGGTAAGGTGACCATTTCGAAGCGGCGCGCGTCGGCGCGGAAGGTGGGATTGTAGTCGATGAGGCGGGAGAAGTCGTCGGTCCCTTCGAACGCCATCCAGCCGGTGACGGCGGGCTCGAGCGCCGCGATCAGCTCGCGCCGCACGTAGACGAAGCCCGAGCCCCAGGGGGAGAGCAGCCATTTCTGGCCGCCGCACGCCAGGATGTCCACAGGTGTCTCGCGCACGTCGAGCGTCGAGTTTCCGACACCCTGAATCCCGTCTACCACGAGAAACGTCCCGTTGGCGCGGCAGGCGGCGCCGAGCCGTGCCAGATCGGCGCGGTACCCGTTGGCGAACTGGACGAAGGAGACCGCGAGCACGCGCACACGCGGGTCGTGCAGGCGCTCGACGAGATAGTCCTCGTCGGGCCAGCCTTCGCCGGCGCAGGGCGCGAGCTCCACTTCGATCCCCTGTTTCTTGAGCAGCAGCCACGGGTACACGTTGGCGGGGAACTCGCGATCGGATACCAGTACCACGTCGCCGCGCTTGAGCGGCAGAGCGCTGGCCGCGAGGTTCAGGCCGTGGCTGGTGTTGGTGGCGAGCGCGATCTCGGCGGGGTCCGCATTCAGCAGGCGCGCGACCGCCACCCGCGCCGCCTGCAGCCCCGCCTGCAGCTCGCGGTCGGGGAGGAGGTGCGGGGCGGTGCGCTTGGCGGTGAACTCGTCGAGCACACGGCGCGTGCGCTCCGGGATGGGCCCGATGGACGCGTTGTTCAGATACACGGTGTCCGCCGTCCAGGGGAACTCGGCGGCCCGGAGGGCGCGGAACTGGTC
>WNGG01009970.1_pt1 | contig 10330 bp, 9 predicted proteins | sample 5400661 | NCBI WGS metagenome assembly WNGG01 (sample SAMN13153372, study PRJNA577476) | soil metagenome | isolation source: 100 cm soil or saprolite under Garry oak tree replicate 1 | place: USA:California | collected 2016-06-15
CCCATCCTCGACCGCGCCGGCGCGGCCTACGAGGCCGCACACACCCTCGCCGCCGATTTCGTCCAGGTCGTCAACAACCCGCTGCTCGGCGCGCCCGACACGACGCGCGGAAAGCTGTTCCAGAAGCCGCCGAGCTATTTCGAGATGCGATTCACCGTCCCCCAGGGGGACCGGATCGTGGCGGACGGGCGCCACCTCTGGCTGTATACGCCGAGCACCACCCCCGGCCAGGTGATCCGCTCCGCCATCCCCGCAGTGGGCACCCGGGGACCCAATCTCATCGGCCAGTTCGTGGACCACGCCCGCGAGCGCTACCAGGCCCGCTACGTGCGCTCGGACACGTTGTCTCCCGACGACGTCGCCGACGTGATCGCGCTCGTCCCGAAGGCGAGCGACCTGCCCTATCGCAGCGCTGTGATCTGGGTAGGTCGCGGCGACGCGTTGGTGCGGCGGCTCGAGATCGCCGAGTCGTCGGGGCAGCAGCGCACCGTGATACTCCACGGGCTGGTGGTGAACGCTCCCGTCCCCGACCGCGAATTCACGTTTGCGGTGCCGCGGGGCGTGCAGGTGGTGGATCAGTAGCGAGCGTCGCGGCGACCCGTGCGGCGGTCGCCGCATCCATGCCGCGCGACCGTGCGAGGTCGAGTGCCGCCCGCCCCAGGGTGCGGTAGAGCAGCCTGTCGTCCCCGGTCAACGCCTCGATGTGGCGCCGCAGGGTCGCCTCGTCGCCCCGCGCGACGGGCCCCGTCAGCGCCGCCGCCGGGTCTCGCCCCATGAGGTTCTCGAGCGTGCCTTCGACTAGAGGCCGCAAGGCCGCCCAGGCGTCCGCGTCCGAGAGCCCCGCGTGCCGCAGCAACCGTTGGGCCGCCGCCTCCACCACTACGAGGTAGTTGGAGGCGAAGACCGCGCCCGCGTGATAGATCGCTTTGGCGCGGGCGGCGATGCGAAACGGCCGCATCCCAACGGCGGCGGCCAGGCGCTCCGCCGCCGCCACGGCCGCGGGCATCCCCTCCACTGCGGCCCAGGCGCCGCGCAGCCGCTCGGGCGCGCGCTCGGGGTCCGCGATCGTCTGCAGCGGATGGATCGAACCCAGCGCCGCGCCGCAAGGTTCGAGCGACCGCAACGCCTCCCGTCCCTGCACCCCGGAGAGATGCAGCACGGCGTGCGAGGCCGACACGACTCCGGCGCGGGCGAGCATGGCGGCGAGCGGCTCGATAGCGTCATCCGGGACCGCGAGAACGACGACGCCCGCCTGGGACAGCCAGGCGGGCGGGAGAACGGGGGGGATGACGGTGAGAGCGAGGGGGCTGGGGACGGCTCGCTGGCGCCGCCCGTATAGGAGGACCCGAACGTCGGCCCGCGCCAGCGCCAGGGCGAGCCCCAGGCCGGCGCGGCCAGCCCCGATCACGCCGACGACGAGAGCGGGATCGCCCACTCGCGTCGCTCCGCCTGCCCGGCCTAGTCGCGCGGCGGGGGTGGCGGGGCGGCCGGGGTGGGCAGCCCGGGCGGGGGCGGGAGGGCCGCCGCCAGCGAGAGCAGATCGTGAGGGGACTTGGCCCGCCGGGCGAGGGTCAGCGCCTCCTGCACCTGGTGGTCGTCGGCGATGCGGCGCCGCGACTCGACCGGGCGCCCGAAGGCGTACCGCGTCGCCTCATACCCGATCTCCCGACCGATCAGCTGCCGGGCGCCCGCCGCCACGCTGTCCGGCATCACCACGCCGCGCGCCCGCAGGCGACGCAGCACCTCGTGCACCATGTCGTCGGTCACCGCGAAGCCGGGATCCGCGAGCCGGCCGCTCCCCTTCAGCTCGATGGCGTACGTCGACACCACGTCGCGGTACACCGTGACCTTGTTGCCGAGCGCGGTCACGAAATTCCGCTCCGCCGTGTTCAACGTGTCGGTCGGGACGAACAGATCGGGCCGAATGCCGCCTCCGCCGTATTCGACCCGGCCGCCGTCGGTGCGGAACACCTGCGTCGTGTCGACCTTGCTCGTGTCCCGCCCCTGCTCCGAGAGCACGATCTGCGCCTCCTGGTCGGCCTCGTTGCGGCTCTTGCGCTGGATGGTGCGCCCGCTCGGCGTGTACCAGCGCGCCGTGGTGAGCTTCAAGGCCGTCTCGGGCGTGAGGGCCCACAGGGACTGCACCAGCCCCTTGCCGAACGACGGCGTCCCCACGAGCACGGCGCGATCGTGGTCCTGCAGCGCGCCCGCGATGATCTCCGCCGCGCTCGCGGTGCCACCGTTGACGAGCACCACGATCGGCAACCCTGCCCACTTCTGGGCCTTCGCGTCCCGGTACACGCGAGAGCTGTTGGGCGCGCGCCCGCGTGTCGCCACCACCTCCTGCCCCGGATCGAGGAACAGCTCGCTCACCGCGATCCCCTGGTCGAGCAGGCCGCCCGGGTTGCCCCGCAAGTCCAGGATCAGCGATTTCATCCCCTGCTTCACCAGACCACCGATGGCCGCCGTCAGCTCCTCCGCCGACGTCTCGCTCACCGGGGAGAGGGCGACGAAACCCACGTGCTCGTCGAGCATCATGGACGTGTAGACCGAGCGGATGTGGATCGTGGCGCGCGTGATCTTGAAGACCAGGGGCTGTTCCACACCTACGCGCCGCACTTTGAGCTCGACCGCGGTGCCGGGCTGCCCCCGCAGCTCTTTGACGGCCTGATCGTTCTTCCACCCCTCGGTGGCGCGACCATCCAGGGCGATGATGCGATCGCCCGACAGGATGCCGGCGCGCTCGGCCGGCGTGTCGGGCAGCGGCGCGATGACCGTAATCCAGCCGTCCCGGACGTCGATCTGGATCCCCAGGCCGCCGTAGTTCCCCGTCGTGGCCTCCGAGAGGGCGCGGAAATCGTCCCGCTTGAGGAAGACCGAGTAGGGGTCGTGCAGCTGATCCAGCAACCCGTCGATCGCCATCTGGTACAGCTGCCGCTCGTCCACCGAGTCCACGTAGTCGTCGGCGATGTGCGAGAGCACGAGGTCGAACAGCCGAGCCTGCTGGTAGACCGAGCCCGCCGGCTCGGCTTCGCGCTGCAGCAGCCAACCGCCCGTCACCAGGGCGACGGCGGTAACGACGGCGGCGAGCAAGAGCTTCCGGTGCTTCATGAGACCCCTCGAAGTGTGGGTGCGGCCGCCGCCGTGACCTCGCGCCAGGCGGCGTCCTGCACGGCCTGCTGGGACTGCGATGCGTCGATGTGGACCACTCCGGCGCCACTCGCCGCGCGGTACGCCTGTAGGACCCGCCGGTGGAAGGCGTCTGTCTGCCGCTCGAACCGATCCCGCGGCCTGCGCCCGCGGTGCTGCCGTGCCCGGGCGATCTCCACCGGGACGTCGAGCACCAAGGTGACGTCGGGCACCAGGCCGCCCGTCGCCAGGCGATTCGCGACCTCGACCTCCGCGCGCGGCAACCCGGCCCCCGCCACCTGGTACGCCAGCGTCGAGAGGTCGAAGCGGTCCGCGATCACCACTCGGCCCGCCGCGAGCGCTGGTCGAATGACCTGCGCCACGAGATCGGCGCGCGCCGCCAGCATCAGGAACAGCTCCGCCGCGGGGGCCATCCCGCCCGACGCGCCGAGCACGATCTTGCGCGCCGCCTCGGCCACGGGCGTGCCGCCCGGCTCGCGCACGGCCGTCAGCTCGCGGCCATCCTCTTCCAACCGCGCCGCGAGCCAGCGCACGAGCGTGGACTTCCCCGCTCCGTCCGGGCCCTCGACCACCACGAACAGCCCGCTCGTCGTCACGTCAGCGTGATGATCGGGCTGGCCGCGCCCTTCTTGATACCCTCATAGATCCGCGCATTCACCTTGGCCATGAGCTTCTCGAAGTTGGCCTGGGCGGCGACGACCTGCTGGTACACCGCATTGGCCTGGGCGGTCTGGAGAGCGCGATCGTATTGCTCGACCTGCTCGCGGCTCGGCTCGCCCCCCGCTTGCGCCATGCGCTCGATCTCCTGCGCCACCCGCTCCACTTCGGCGAGGAGCTTCTGGCAGTCGGGGTCCTCCTTCATCCGATCGGTCGCCCGGACCAGCGCCCGATATTCGTCGCTCTGGCCCAGCAGGCGGCCCAGCTCTTGTGCCTTGTCGTCGATCACCCGTCATCCTTCGCGTACACGAGCGCGTAGCGCGGCCGGCCGAACAGGTCCTCGTGAATCACCACGCGATCCCACGCGCCCGCGCGGGCCAGAGCGCACACGGCGCCGGCCCGTCGCTCGTCAATCTCCAAGGCGAGCAGTCCTCCCGGCTGGAGCAGCGCGGCCGCGCCCGCGAGCAGGGCGCGGGTCGCGTCGAGCCCGTCGGCACCGCTCTCCAGCGCCGCGCGCGGCTCGAACAGCCGCACCGACGGGTCGAGCGCATCGTACTCCGCCGTCGTGAGGTACGGCGGGTTCGCGACGATCACCCGGTAGCGCTCCCCTCCCCGGAGGGGCACGAGCAGGTCGCCCTCGCGCACCTCGACCGGCGTCGGCGGCCGGACGCGCGCCACGTTCTCGCGCGCCAGCTGCGCCGCCTCGCGCGACCGCTCCACCGCGATCACGCGCTCGAATGCCCCCTCGACCGCTAGGGACAAGGCGATACATCCACACCCGGTCCCGATGTCGGCGACCAGCCCACGCATCCCGCCTCCCGCTCGCCGCTTGCCGGCCTCTCGCAGCACCAGCTCCACGAGCCCTTCGGTCTCCGGCCGCGGGATGAGCGCGCGCGCGTCGAGCTCGAGCTCGACGCAGCGGAACGACGCCCGGCCGACCGCATACGCGAAAGGCATGCCGTTCGCGCGGCGCTCGACCGCCGCCCAGAACCTGGCGGCGACCACGACGGGCTGCGCCTCGTCTCGCCGCAGCCAGACGTCGCCGAGGGCCACGCCGGCGGCCGCGGCCCAGAGCGAGCGGGCCTCGCGCCCGCCATCGCCGACGGATGGCTCGAGTCGCGTCGCCGCCTCAGCCAGCGCCCGGGCGATCGATGGCTGGGGTCCCGAGAGGGTGTTACGCACTCAGGCGCTCCCGCTCACCGGCGAGCTGCAACGCGGCGATCAGGTCGTCGAGCTTGCCGTCCAGCACCGCCGTGAGCTCGTGGGCCGTGTAATGGATGCGGTGATCGGTGACGCGGTTCTGCGGGAAGTTGTAGGTGCGGATCTTCGCAGACCGGTCCCCCGTGCCTACCTGGGCGCGCCGTTCCCGGGCGCGCGCCGCCTCCTGCTCGGCCACCACGCGGTCGAGCAGGCGGGAGCGCAGGATCTCGAGCGCCTTGATCTTGTTCTGGAGCTGCGACTTCTGGTCCTGGCACTGCACCACGAGGCCGGTGGGCAGGTGGGTGACCCGCACGGCCGAGTCCGTCGTGTTGACGCTCTGGCCGCCGGGCCCCGACGAGCGAAACACATCGATGCGCAGGTCCTTCTCCTCGAGCTTCACGTCCACGTCCTCGGCCTCGGGCAGGACGGCGACCGTGGCGGCGGAGGTGTGAATGCGGCCCTGCGCCTCGGTGACCGGCACGCGCTGGACCCTGTGGACGCCCGATTCATAGCGCAGCACACCGTATGCCTTGGGTCCGCGCGCGGCGAAAATCGCTTCCTTGAGGCCTCCCAGGCTCCCCTCGGACAGCGACAGCACCTCCACCTGCCAGCCCCGGCGCTCGCAGAAGCGCGTGTACATGCGGAACAGGTCGGCGGCGAACAGGGCCGCCTCGTCGCCCCCGGTCCCGGCGCGGATCTCCACGATGGCGTCGCGATCGTCCAGGGGATCGGCGGGAGCGAGGAGCTCGGCCAGCTGCCGCTCCAGACGCTCGACCTCGGGCTGCAGGCGCTCCACGTCGGCGCGCGCCAGCGCCGAGAGCTCGGGGTCGCGGTCGTGGAGCACGTCGCGAGCCTGCCCGAGCTCTTCCTGCAGTCGCGCCAGACGCGCATGCAGCTGGCGGATCGCGTCGAGCCGGGCGTGTTCGCGGCCGAGCTGCTTCAGCTTCGCCGGAGAACGCGCGGTCTCGGGGGCGGCGAGCTCACGCGCAACCTCCTCCGCCCGCGCGAGCGCCTGGCGGAGTCGGGCCTCCATGGCTCAACTCCCGACCTTGTCGGTCCGGTATTTCTGGCGGAACCGCTCCACCCGGCCCGCCGTGTCGATGAGCTTTTGCTTGCCGGTGTAGAACGGATGGCACTGAGCGCAAATTTCCACGTGAATCAGCGGCACGGTGGAGCGCGTGACGAAGCTGTTTCCGCAGGCGCACTGCACCGTGGCGCGTTGATAGGTAGGGTGAATTCCGGGTTTCACTGCTGCCTGATCCTTGAGCTTGGGTCTCGACCCTGACGAAGGCCGGAAATATAATTGGCATCGGAACTTGGCGGAAGCGCCGGGGACCGCGCCGAATTGACACCAAGGGGGCCCGGACGTAAGCTTGCCCCTCCACGCGCCCACCACCTGAGGGAACTCCATCCTTGCCGGTCGCCGACATTCTCAGGAAAGTCCCGCTCTTCGGCCAACTTGCGCCCCCTGACCTCGAGCGGGTGGTCGAGATCTCCCGCGAGCGCAGTTATCCGCGCAACTCGGTGATCCTCTTCGAGGATGATCCCGGCGACGCGTTGTACGTCGTGGCGCAGGGGCAGGTCAAGGTGGTGCTGATCGGGGAGGACGGGCGCGAGGTGATTCTCTCGGTGATGGGTGAGGGCGAGTTCTTCGGCGAGATGGCGCTGGTCGACGACGAGCCGCGCTCGGCGCACGTCATCGCGATGGAAGACTCCAACCTACTCGTGATCCGGCGGGAGGATTTCCAAGGCCTGCTGGCGCAGACGCCGGGGATCGCGCTCGCCTTGCTGCGCGAGTTGTCCCGCCGGCTGCGACGGGTGGACGAGAAGGTCGGCAGCCTGGTGCTGCTCGACGTGAACGGGCGCGTCGCGCAGCTCTTGCTCGAGCTCGCGGACGAAGCAGGCTCGGAACGCATCACCCGGCGGCTGACCCACCACACGATCGCGCAGATGATCGGCTCGAGCCGCGAAACGGTGAGCCGCACCATGCGGGAGCTGGTCGACAAGGGTCACATCGAGGTGAGCCGCCGCGAAATCGTGATCCGGGACCGCGCCGCGCTCGAGGCTTCGGCAGGGCGGTCGTGAGCCCCGTCACCGGCAGGTGACGCGCAGGCTGTAACTTAGCTCAGGACACCCGTGGCCGATCAACCAGCATATACAGTCACGTTTTGGGGAACGCGGGGCTCGATCCCGACCCCTGGGGCGCACACCGCCCGCTACGGCGGGAACACGCCCTGCGTGGCCGTGGAGAGCGCCCGCGGCGAGCTGCTGATTCTCGACGCCGGCACGGGCATCCGAGCGCTGGGGCTGAAGCTGGTCGAGGCGCAGAACGGGGCCGTGAATGCGGAGATCCTACTGTCGCACGCCCACTGGGACCACATTCAGGGCCTGCCGCACTTCAAGCCGTTTTTCGCCCCCGGGAACCGTGTCCGGATCTGGGGATCCCGCCAGGGGACGGCGTCGCTCGAAGCGATTCTGCGTCAGCAGATGGATCCCGCGGTCTTCCCGGTGCCGCTGGACGCGTTGTCGGCGAAGCTGACGGTGCAGCAGGTGGACGCGGGGGAGTTCACCGTGGGGGCGTTTCGCGTGCAGGCGATGCGGCTGCGCCATCCGGGTACGACGCTGGGGTTCCGGTTGACGCCCGCCGTGGGGGGGCCGAGCATCGCGTACGTGACGGACAACGAGCTCGGCTCGGGCGGCACCTACAGCACCCCCGACACCTGGCGCAAGGACTTCGTGGCCTTCTTGAAAGGGGTCGATGTCCTGATTCACGACGCGATGTACACGCCCGAGGAGCTACTGACGCACCGAGGGTGGGGGCACTCGACGTTCGAGGAAGCCGTGGCGGTGGCGGCAGCGGCCGGCGTGGAGCGGCTCGTGTTGTTTCACCACGAGCCAGAGCACGGCGACGGCGCCATCGACGAGCTGCTTGCGGCGGCGCGCCAGCAGGCCCGCCTCGGCGGACCCGCGCGGCCCGTTGAGGTCTTGGCAGCGCACGAGGGCATGAAGCTGACTCTTTGATGCGAGGAGATTGTATGGTGTCGCGTTCCAGACTGGCGTTGCTGTGCGCCCTGCTTCTGCCGATCGCGCTGGCGGCGCAGGGGCGATCGCAGGACACCCGCCCCGGCATTGCGGTCCTGCCGTTCGACAACGGCGGCTCATACGGTCAGGGCAAGGAGGACTTTGACGCGCTGCAGAAGGGGATCGCGGGGATGCTGATCTCCGAGCTCGGGCAAAACCCCTCGGCCCGCGTGGTCGAGCGCGAGGACATTCAGAAGCTGATCGAGGAGCAGAACCTGGGCGCCGCCGGCCGCGTCGATCCCCAGAGCGCGGCGAAAATCGGCAAGCTGGTCGGCGCGCGCTACGTGGTACTCGGCAGCTTCATCGACTTCTACGGCGACTTCCGCGTCGACGTGCGGCTTGTGAACGTGGAGACCAGCGAGATCGTGAAAGTCGAGTCGAACCGCGCGCAGCGCGACCACCTCTACGACATCATCAAGAACGTCGCGACCCAGCTGATGAAGGACGCGAACCTTCCCCCCCTCGCGAGGCCGGCGTCCGACCAGCGGATGGGGCGCCAGGTCCCGACCGAGGCGCTCACCTTCTACTCGCGCGCCCTCCTATACCAGGACCGCGGGCAGCGGGACAAGGCGGTCGAGATGTATCAGCGCGCCATCGCGGTCTTCCCGGAGTACAGCGAAGCCGCCGAGGGGCTCAAACGGCTGAAGACCTCGTGATGCGGTGAGATACGTCCTGCTGCACACCCCCACCTGGCAGGCGGGAAGCTTGGCGCAAGTCCTAGACGGCGCCCAAGTCGAGCGACGTGAGGTCCGGCTGCTGCGCGACGTGGCCGTGGACGAGCGCCCGACGGTGCTGGTGCTCGATCCGGACACCCGCTCGCTGTTTCCACTCGACGCGCTCCGTGCCCTGGTGGACGCCGGCGGCTCGATCGTGGCGCTCGGCCGCCCCGGCGAAGCGGAGGTCCCGCAAGAGATCCCGGTCGAGCTGCTCGCCGGGTTCGTGCGTCATCCGGTGGGCCCGCGGGAGTTCTTGGTCGCCATCCGGAGCGGGTTCCGCGAGGCGGCTGCGCGCGCCGAGACCGCCCGCGCCCGCGCGGAAGCGGCCACGCGCAGCCGCGAGATCGGCGAGCTGACACGGATCGGCGTCGCCCTGGGCACGGAACGCGACCTCAAGACGTTGCTCGACCTCATCCTGACGCAGGCGCGCCGCATCACCTGGTCGGATGCGGGAAGCCTCTACCTGGTCGAGACGAACGAGCAGGGGGCGAAGCGGCTCCGTTTCCGCCTGACCCAGACGTTCTCCAAGCCCGAGGCGCCCTACGTCGAGTTCACCATCCCGGTCGATCGCACCAGCCTCGCGGGCTACACCGCGACCACCGGCGAGGCGCTCGTCATTGATGACGCGTACTTCCTGCCGCCCGACGTCGAATACTCGATCAACCGCTCCTTCGACGAGCGCTACGGCTACCGCACGAAGTCGATGCTGGTGATCCCGATGAAGGACCACAAAGAGGACGTCATCGGCGTGCTCCAGCTCATCAACCGGAAGCGCCAATTCGACGCGGTGCTCGCCACGCCGGCCGACGTGGAGCAACAGGTCGTGCCGTACTCCCGCCGCACGGTGGAGCTCGTCACGGCGCTCGCCGGGCAGGCGGCGGTGGCAATCGAGAACAGCCGGCTGTACGAGGACATCGAGCGCCTGTTCGAAGGGTTCGTGCTCGCCGCCGTGACGGCGATCGAGCAGCGGGACCCGACGACGTTCGGCCACAGCGGGCGCGTCGCGGGGATGACCGTGAAGCTGGCCGAGACGGTGGGCCGAGCCACGAACGGCGCCTTCCGCAACGTCACCTTCACGCGCGAGCAGCTGCGGGAGATCCGGTACGCGGGGCTGCTGCACGATTTCGGCAAGGTCGGCGTGCGCGAGCAGGTGCTCGTCAAGGCGAAGAAGCTGTACCCGCATCAACTCGCCCTGATCCGGCAGCGGCACGCGTTCGTGCGCCGCACGTGCGAGCGGGATTTTTGGCAACGGCGCACCGAATTCCTCGAGGCGCACGGCAAGAAAGGGTACGAGGCCCGGCGCCGCGAGCTCGACGCCGCGCTGGAGGGGCAGCTGAAGGACCTGGACCGCTTCCTGAGCGTCGTGCTCGAGGCGAACGAGCCGAGCCTGCTGCCGGAGGCGAGCCGCAACGATCTGGAGGGCCTGGCCCGGCGCACCTACGCCGACCCCGATGGGGAGTTCCAGCCGCTGCTCTCCGAAGAGGAGGTCCGCTACCTCACGATTCCCAAGGGGAGTCTCGACGAGC
>WNGG01009972.1_pt1 | contig 10330 bp, 9 predicted proteins | sample 5400661 | NCBI WGS metagenome assembly WNGG01 (sample SAMN13153372, study PRJNA577476) | soil metagenome | isolation source: 100 cm soil or saprolite under Garry oak tree replicate 1 | place: USA:California | collected 2016-06-15
CCAGGTCTTCGGCGGCCGCCGTAAGCGGCAGCGCGGCGAGAAAAATGAAAATCGGCGCCGCCAGGCCCCGATTCTTCGTTCTAGTGAAGCGGCACCGCCGGGTCGACGGCAGCATCGGCCGGCTAGAAGCGGAAGCGTGAGGGCCGCGCGCAATTCGCGAGCGGCTCGATCACGGTTTCGAACAGGTCCGTGGTGCGGCAGGCACCGGGCCCGGTGCAGGTGACGAGGCGCGCGGTCATCACCGGCGCCTCGCCGACGACGGCGAACAGGCGCCCCTGGGGCGCGAGCTGCTCGAGGAAGCTCGCAGGCAGCACCGGGGTCGATCCGGTGAGGACGATGATGTCGTAGGGCGCGTGCCGCGGCCAGCCGCGCGCGGCGTCGCCGGCCTCGAGGGTCACGTGGTCGGCGCCGTGGCGCTCGAGGTTGCGCCGGCCGAAGGCGCCGAGCGCGGGGTTGATCTCGACCGAGTGCACGTGGGCGCTGCGGTGCGCGAGGAGCGCGGTGAGGTAGCCGCTGCCGGTGCCGATTTCGAGCGCGCGGTCCGACTTCCTCGCGGTCAGCTCCTGCAACACGCGGGCCTCCATTTTCGGCGCCCACATCTTCTCGCCTTCGCCGATCGGCAGCTCGGTATCGGAAAACGCGAGCGCGCGGTGCTGCCCGGGCACGAATTCCTCGCGCGGCACCAGGTACAGCAGGTCGAGCACGTCCTGGTCGAGCACCTCCCAGGTGCGGATCTGCTGCTCGACCATGTTGGCGCGCGCTTGATCGAGATTCATGAGGAGGCGGATTATAATCGCAGCCTTAGCGTTGGGGGTCCTGCACCGGGCGGTGTGGGTGAGATAAACCCTTATAACCTGATGCGGGTAATGCCGCCGGAGGGAAAGCGCAGATGAACGCCAATCCGAAGTTTCTCGCCGCCACCGCGCACGTCGACGACGCGGCGATACAGCCGCTGCCCAACTCGCGCAAGGTCTACCTGGGCAGTCTGCGCGTGCCGATGCGCGAGATCACGCAAAGCGACGGCAATCCGCTTATCCATGTGTACGACACCTCCGGGCCCTACACCGACCCCGAGGCGAAGATCGACATCCGCAAGGGTTTGGCGCCTTTGCGCGAGGCATGGATTTCACAAAGAAATGATTGCGAAATCCTGGCCGCGCCTTCGTCGGAGTACGGCCGCAAAAGGCTCGCCGACCCGAAGCTCGCCGAGCTGCGTTTCGACCTGCAGCGCAGGCCTCGCCGTGCTTCGAAGGGAAACAACGTCTCCCAGATGCACTACGCGCGCAAGGGGATCATCACCCCCGAGATGGAATACATCGCGCTGCGCGAGAATCAGCGCATGGTCGATTCGCTTGAGTTCCAACATCCCGGACAGTCATTCGGTGCCAGCCTGCCGAAGGTCGTGACGCCGGAATTCGTGCGCGACGAGGTGGCGCGCGGCCGCGCCATCATCCCGGCGAACATCAACCACCCCGAAACCGAGCCGATGATCATCGGCCGCAACTTCCTGGTGAAGATCAACTGCAACATCGGCAATTCCGCGGTCACTTCCTCGATCGGCGAGGAAGTCGACAAGATGACCTGGGCGATCCGCTGGGGCGCCGACACCGTGATGGACCTCTCGACCGGCAAGCATATTCACGAAACGCGCGAGTGGATTATCCGCAACAGCCCGGTGCCGATCGGCACGGTGCCGATTTATCAAGCATTGGAAAAAACAGGAGGCAAGGCGGAGGACCTTACCTGGGAAATTTTCCGCGACACGCTGATCGAGCAGGCCGAGCAGGGCGTCGACTACTTCACCATCCACGCCGGCGTGCGGCTGCCCTTCATCCCGCTCACCGCCAGGCGCATGACGGGGATCGTGTCGCGCGGCGGCTCGATCATGGCGAAGTGGTGCCTCTCGCACCACAAGGAGAGCTTCCTCTACACGCGCTTTGCCGAGATCTGCGAGATCATGGCCGCGTACGACGTCTCGTTCTCGCTCGGCGACGGGCTGCGGCCGGGCTCGATCTACGACGCCAACGATGAGGCTCAGCTGGCCGAACTCCGTACTTTGGGGGAATTGACAAAAAAGGCGTGGGCGCGCGACTGCCAGGTGATGATCGAAGGCCCGGGCCACGTGCCGATGCAGCTCATCAAGGAGAACATGGAGCTGCAGCTGAAATACTGCGACGAGGCGCCGTTCTACACCCTCGGGCCGCTCACCACCGACATCGCGCCGGGCTACGACCACATCACGAGCGCCATCGGCGCCGCGATGATCGGCTGGTACGGCACCGCGATGCTGTGCTACGTGACGCCGAAGGAGCACCTCGGCCTGCCCAACAAGGAGGACGTGAAGGACGGCATCATGGCCTACAAGATCGCCGCGCACGCCGCCGACCTCGCCAAGGGCCATCACGGGGCGCAGCTGCGCGACAACGCGCTGTCGAAAGCGCGCTTCGAGTTCCGCTGGGCCGACCAGTTCAACCTCGGGCTCGATCCGGATACGGCGCGGGAATTCCATGACGAGACGCTGCCGCAGGACGGCGCCAAGGTGGCGCACTTCTGCTCGATGTGCGGGCCGCACTTCTGCTCGATGAAGATCACGCAGGACGTGCGCGACTACGTCGAGCAGGGGCTGAAGGAGAAGGCGGTCGAGTTCGTGAAGAAAGGCGGCGAGCTGTACCAGAAACCTACTGCATGAACAGCTCGTCGCTGGTCACCGGCACGTGGCCGTGCTCGAGCGTGCGCAGGATGCGGTAGGGCTCTTCGGGCGTCGCCTTGGGCGAACGCGACAGATCGAGCAGCTTCTGCGGCCGCAGCGGATTGCCCTTGGCGTCGCGGATCACCATTACCCGCGGCTGCAGCCGCTTGGCGGGGTTCTGCGACATGACGACTGCGATCTCGCCGCTGTTCAGCTCGACCAGGCTGCCCACCGGGAAGATGCCGATGAAGCGGATGAACTGCTCGACGAGCTGGGTGTCGAAGAACGCGCCGCGCCATTTGTACAGATTGCTGATGGCGGCCGACGGCGCGACGGGATCGGCGTAAGGACGCGGCACGGTCATCGCGTCGAAGGTGTCGACGATGCCTGCGATCGACCCTATCATGCCGATCTGCGAGCCGCGCAGATGCTTCGGATAGCCGCTGCCGTCTTGCCGCTCGTGGTGCAGCAGCGCGATGCGCGGCAGATCGCGCGGAATTCCGGGTGTGGCCCGCAGGATCTCGACTGAATGGCCGACATGCAGCTTCGCCTGCTCGAATTCCTCGGCATTCAGCCGGCCGCGTTTTTCGAGCAGCGACTTCGGCAGGCGCACCTTGCCGATGTCCTGCAACAAGCCGACGTAGCCGAGAAACTCGATCTGGCCCTGCTCGAGCTGCAGGAAGCGGCCGAAGGCGGTCATGTAGATCGAGACGTCGAGCGAATGGAACACCGCGTATTCGCCTTTTTCCCTGAGCTGGGAGAACAGCAGCATCGCGTCGGGGTTGCGCAGCACGCTCGCGGTCAGGCTGTTGATGGCCGCGCGCACCCGCTCGGCATCGAGCGTGCGCCCAATGCGCACCGCCGACAGCGCCTCGTTCATCAGCAGCTGGCTGCCGGTGTAGGCGACACGGGCTGGGCCGAGCTCCTGCTCGACCGTCGCCTTCTCGGGATAGACGGTCCTGCCGAGCGGGAACGGGGCGGGTCGCGGCGCGTCCGGCGACTCGCTGCGCTCCAGGTCGACGAATACGGTCTTGCAGTACTTTTGCAGCGCCTCGAGCTGCTGCTCGGTGCTGAGGACGAAGCCCTGAAAGCGGAACGGCGTATCGGTCCACGGCCGATCGAGCTCGGCGATGTACATGCCGAAGCGCAGCTCGGATACCGGAATACTTTTTTTCAACCCATCTCCCCAGAGCCCTAAGATTAGCCCTCTGCTGGCCGCGGGGATATAGGCCTGGCGGCAGGCGGGTGGCGGAGTGGAGACAGAGGCTTTGAGCTCGGTATTGAGGATCCTCGCGACGGTGGCAGTCGGCCTGCCGCTTGTCATGTATCTGCTGCAGGAGCGCCTGATCTTTTATCCGCAACCGCTTTCCGATGCGCGCCGGGAAGCGATCGCGCAGCGCTCCCCCAATGTTGAAAGCGTGTTTGTCCAGGCGTCCGACGGGACGCGGCTGCACGCGTGGCTCGCCAAGGCGGCGCCTGGCGCGCCGCTCGTGCTGTACTTCGGCGGCAACGCCGAGGAAGTCTCCTGGATGCTCGACGAGGTCGGCCGGCGCGCTCCGGCGGTCGGCTGGCTGCTCACCGACTACCGCGGCTACGGCGCGAGCGCAGGCTCGCCTTCGGAGGCGGCCCTCGTCTCCGACGCCCTCACGTGGTATGACTTTTCTGACAAGAAATTACAAACCAAAAGCGTCTATGTCTTCGGCCGCAGCCTCGGCAGCGGCGTCGCGGTGCAGCTCGCGGCCGAGCGGCCGGTCGCCGGAGTGATCCTGGTAGCGCCGTTCGACAGCCTGGTGGAAGTGGGAAAGCGCCACTATCCCTACCTGCCGGTGAGCTGGATGCTGAAGCACCGCTTCGATTCGGTGTCGCGCGCGCCGGGCGTGCGCGCGCCGCTGCTCTGCCTGGTCGCTACGCGCGATCGGATCATTCCCGCCGAGCACGCGAAGATTCTGTACGACGCGTGGGGCGGACCGAAGCGCTGGGTCGCGCTCGAAGGCGCGGACCACAACAGCACCGACGATCACCCGGATTACTGGCCTAGCATTAAGGCCTTCCTGCATGACTGACCTGCTCACTGCGCTGATCCTCGGCATTGTCGAGGGGCTGACCGAGTTTCTGCCGATCTCGAGCACCGGTCACCTGATCCTCGCCGCCGACTTGCTTGGCGCCAGCGGCGAGCGCTGGCAGGTCTTCAATATCGTGATCCAGAGCGGCGCGATGCTCGCGGTGGTGTGGGAATACCGCGCGCGCTTGTTTCGCATCGACGCGAGGCTCTGGCTGAACCTGGCGGTCGCCTTCTTTCCGGCGGCGGTCCTGGGCCTCGCTTTTGGTTCTTTGATTAAAAGCCGTCTGTTTCATGCCGTGCCGGTCGCGATCGCCTTCATCGTGGGCGGGCTGATCATTTTTCTTGTCGAAAGAAAAAAACTTGCGTCGCGAGTGGAAAGCACCCAGGCGATGACCTGGCGCGACGCGCTGAAAGTCGGCATCGCGCAATGCTTCGCGCTCATACCGGGCACGTCGCGCTCGGGCGCGAGCATCATCGGCGGCATGCTGTTCGGCCTGTCGCGCAAGGCGGCTACCGAGTTCTCCTTCTTCCTCGCGGTGCCGACGCTCATCGCCGCAGGCGGCTATGACCTGCTGAAGCACCGCGCGCTGTTCGCGGCGCAGGATCTCGCGCCGCTCGGCGTCGGACTCGTGGTCGCCTTCATTTCAGCCTGCATCGTGATCCGCTGGCTGATTCGCTATGTGGCGACGCACGACTTCCGGCCCTTTGCCTGGTACCGGATCGTCTTCGGGCTGCTGGTGCTGCTGACCGCTTATTTCGGCTGGGTCGACTGGAACGACTGAATCAGCTTTGCACCCAGGGCAGGCCGGCCTTGCGCCAGCCGGCGACGCTGTTGCGGTGCTCGTTCTGGTCCTTGTCGCCCTCGAATCCCTCGAGCACGTTGTAGCACTCGCGCCAGCCGGCCTGGGTAGCGGCCTCGGCCGCGCCGTGCGAGCGCGCCCCCGAGCGGCAGATGAACATCAGCGGGGTTTCCTTGGGCGCGACCGCGGCGAGCTCGCCGAGGAACTCGGGGTTCGGCCGGTTGCCAGGGTAGGTCTGCCATTCCAGGGCGATCGAACCTGGAATGCGCCCGACGAACTGCAGCTCGGGCCTGGTTCGCACGTCGACCAGCCTGGCGCCGCCGGCCTGCATCAGCGCGTGCGCCTCGGCGGGCAGCAGGGCGCCGGCGTAATTGAGGCCCATCTTGCGGGCACGTTCCGCAGCGCTCTTTTTGATGTCGTCCATCCTGGAATTATAGAAGCACCGCTGTCGTGCGGAATGCGGCCCGATGCCCCTATACAGTGCATATCAGTTGGGTAAAATGCCCGCCTTCTGGGCGGTTCGTTTTGGCATGGAATGTGCTGCCCCGCGGACTCACTACTACTACACCAACTCAGCGAGGAGTTCTCCCGATGGCGATGACGCCCGATGACGTCCTGAAGCTCATCAAGGACAAGGAGGTCAAGTTCGTCGACCTCAGGTTCACCGACACCCGCGGCAAGGAGCAGCACGTCACGGTGCCGGTGAAGTACTTCGGCAAGGACAAATTCGAGCTCGGGCACGCGTTCGACGGCTCGTCGATCGCCGGCTGGAAGGGGATCCAGGCCTCGGACATGCTGCTCATGCCGGACGCCTCGTCGGCCCGCATGGATCCGTTCACCGACGAGCCGGTGCTCAACATCAGTTGCGACGTCTACGAGCCGATGGACGGCAAGCCCTACGACCGCTGCCCGCGCAGCATCGCGAAGCGCGCCGAGGCGTACCTGAAATCGACCGGCCTTGGCGACACGTCTTATTTCGGGCCCGAGCCCGAGTTCTTCATTTTCGACGGCATTACCTGGAGCGTCGAGATGTCGGGCTGCTTCGTGAAGATCAAGTCCGAGGAGGCGCCCTGGTCCTCCGGGATCGATTACGAGTCAGGCAACATGGGTCACCGGGCGCCGATCAAGGGCGGTTACTTCCCGGTGCCGCCGACCGACACGCTGCTCGACATCCGCAATGCCATGGCGCTCGCGATGGAGCAGCAGGGCGTCGAGGTCGAAGTGCACCACCACGAGGTGGGCGCAATGGGTCAGAACGAGATCGGCACCCGCTTCGCGCCGCTGGTGCAACGCGCCGACTGGATGCAGATCTACAAGTACACGGTATGGAATGTGGCACATTCCTACGGCAAGACCGCGACCTTCATGCCGAAGCCGGTGGTCGGCGACAACGGCTCAGGCATGCACGTGCACCAGTCGGTGTGGAAGGGCGGCAAGAACCTGTTCGCGGGCAACGGCTATGCCGGGCTGTCGGAATTCGCGCTGTACTACATCGGCGGCATCATCAAGCACGCGAAGGCGCTGAACGCCATCACCAATCCCGGCACCAACTCCTACAAGCGGCTGGTCCCCGGTTTCGAGGCGCCGATCAATCTCGCCTACTCCGCGCGCAACCGCTCGGCGGCCTGCCGCATTCCTTACGTGCCCAGCCCGAACTCCCGACGCGTCGAGGTGCGCTTCCCCGACCCCACCACGAATGCCTACCTCGCGTTCGCGGCGATGCTCATGGCCGGCCTCGACGGTGTGCAGAGCAAGACCCACCCCGGCGACCCGATCGACAAGGACATGTACCACCTGCCTCCCGAAGAAGCCGCGCGGGTGCCACACGTGTGCGCATCGCTTGAGGAGGCGCTCGGCTGCTTGCGGGAAGATCATGCCTTCCTCACCAAGGGCGGCGTGTTCTCCGAGGATTTCCTCGAGTCGTACATGACGCTCAAGGAAGACGAGCTGACGCGGTTTCGCATGACCACCCACCCGGTCGAGTTCGACATGTATTACTCCTCCTAGGAGACCAGCGTTTTCGGTGGGGCCGGAACGGGGTGTGCTTCGCACACCCCTTTCTTTTTTTGGGTAGACTGGCCCCATGAACTGGGTTAGGGCCTTGATTTTCGTGACTTTCGTCCTGCCTGCGGGGCCAGCCTGCGCCCAGGTTACCGAGATCTACAAATGCGTCGAGAAGAGCGGCCGGCCGCTCTACACCAGCGACAAGCGCGAGACCCGGGGCAAGAAATGCGAGCTGGTGACGCGCGAGATCAACATGGCGCCGGCGCAGCGGCCTCGCGCCGGCAACCCCTCCAGTTTTCCCAGGGAAACGACAGCCGAGCGCGCCAACGCCAAGGGGCGCCAGCGCGAAATCCTCGAAAAGGAGTTCGTCGCCGAGCAGCAGGCGCTTGCCAAGGCGAGACAGGACCTTGCCGAGCAGGAGTCGGTGCGCAGCGGCGACGAGCGCAACTTTGCGCGCCTGGAGCAGCGGCTGCAGCCCTACAAGGACAGCGTAGAGCTCCACGAGAAGAACATGGAAGCGCTCAGGCGCGAGCTGAATAACCTGCGCTAAGTGGCTTCCCTCGGGCCTGAATTCGCCGGCCTTGAACTGCTGCCCACGGCCGTCGTGGCGCTCGATGGGACGCTGGTGGTGCGCTACGCCAATCCAGCGGCGGAAAACCTGCTCGCCACCGGCGCGAAAAGCCTGCTCGGCCAGCCGTTCCTGCAGTTCTTCGCCGAGCGCGAGGAGCTCGAGCGCGCGCTGCGTGAGGCGCGCGTCACCCACTGGGACTACTCGGCGCAGCACGTCAGCTACATCCGCACTGGGCACGAGCCGATGCCGCTCGCCTGCGTGGTCACGGGAATCGAGGCGCACGGGCTCGCGCTGCTCGTCGAGCTGCGCCCGATCGAGCAGCAGCTGCGGCTTGCGCGCGAAGAGCGCATGGTGCTCGAGCAGCAGTCGAACCGCGAGCTGATCCGCAATCTCGCTCACGAGATCAAGAACCCGCTCGGCGGCCTGCGCGGCTCGGCGCAGCTGCTCGAGCGCGAGCTCGACCAGCTCCGGTTGCCCGGAGCTCGTAGCGGCGAGCTGCGCGAATATACGCAGGTGATCATCAAGGAATCCGATCGCCTGCAGGCGCTGATGGACCGCATGCTCACGCCGCACCGCGCGCCGCAAGTCGAGCCGGTCAGCATCCACGAGGTGCTCGAGCGAGTGCGCAGCCTGGTAAAGGCGGAGTTTGGTGCCGAGATCGAGCGCGACTACGACCCGAGCCTGCCCGAAGCGCTCGGCGATCGCGAGCAGCTGATCCAGGCGGTGCTCAACATTGCCCGCAATGCCGCCCAGGCGGGCAGCACGATGGTGACATTCAAAACCAGAGCGTTGAGGCAGGTCACCATCCTGCGGCAGCGCTACAGGCTGGCATTAGAATTGCTGGTAGTCGACGACGGCCCGGGGGTACCGGAGGAGATCCAGGACCGGATCTTCAATCCGCTCGTTTCGGGACGGGAAGGCGGAACAGGCTTGGGGCTCTCGCTCGCGCAGACTTTCGTCCGCTACCACCAGGGCGTGATCGAGTTCGAGTCGCGGCCGGGCCGCACCGTATTCAGGATTCTGCTGCCGCTGACATGAAACCGGTCTGGATCGTCGACGATGACCGTTCCATCCGCTGGGTGATCGAGAAGGCGCTCAGCCGGGAAGGCATTGCCTTCAGCTCGTTCTCCACCGCTCAGGAGGCGCTCGAGGCGCTCTCCGGCGGCGCCCCGGAGGTACTGGTGTCGGATATCCGCATGCCGGGACTCTCGGGCCTCGAGCTGCTGCAGGCAGTCAAGACGCGACATCCCGCGGTGCCGGTAATCGTCATGACCGCTTACTCCGATCTCGATTCCGCGGTGGCCGCTTTCCAGGGCGGCGCCTACGAATACCTGCCGAAGCCCTTCGACGTCGACCAGGCAGTGGAGCTGATTCGCCGCGCGCTCGACGAAAGTAGAAAGGAAGCTCAAGCAATGGAGCCCCTGGGCGAGACGCCTGAGATCCTGGGGCAGGCACCTGCCATGCAAGAGGTATTCCGCGCGATCGGACGGCTGTCGCAGTCGAGCGCGACGGTGCTGATCACGGGGGAATCAGGAACCGGAAAGGAGCTCGTGGCACGTGCCTTGCACCGCCACAGTGCACGCGCCGCGAAGCCGTTCGTCGCAATCAACACTGCCGCGATGCCGAAGGATCTCCTCGAATCCGAGCTCTTCGGCCATGAGCGCGGTTCGTTCACCGGCGCGCAACAGCAGCGCCGCGGCCGCTTCGAGCAGGCCGAGGGCGGCACGCTGTTCCTCGACGAGATCGGCGACATGCCCGCCGAGCTGCAGACCCGCCTGCTGCGAGTGCTGTCCGACGGCACGTTTTATCGCGTCGGCGGCCACCAGCAGATCAAGGTGAACGTGCGCGTCATCGCGGCGACGCACCAGAACCTCGAGGAACGCGTGCGCGACAGCTCGTTCCGCGAGGACCTGTATCACCGCCTGAACGTGATCCGCCTGCGGCTGCCCAGCCTGCACGAGCGCCCCGAGGACATCCCGCTGCTCGCGCGCCATTTCCTCGCTGCGAGCGGCAAGCAGCTCGGCGTCGAGCCCAAGCGCTTCTCCGATGATGCGCTGGCGCATCTCTCGCGCCTTGCGTTTCCCGGCAACGTGCGCCAGCTCGAGAACCTGTGCCACTGGCTCACCGTGATGGCCGCCGGGCAGGTGATCGAGACCGGCGACCTGCCGGCCGAATTCCGCGATCAGGCGGCGGGCGCGGCGCCC